>Ga0179591_1310001_pt1 | contig 14534 bp, 11 predicted proteins | sample CZOMad2_1_08_16f_FD_182891 | JGI IMG/M metagenome (GOLD analysis project Ga0179591, IMG submission 182891) | Vadose zone soil fungal communities from Angelo Coast Range Reserve, California, USA - CZOMad2_1_08_16fungal (PacBio error correction) | ecosystem: Environmental > Terrestrial > Soil >...
GAGGTGGGAAAGGGGGAGGGGGGGGCGGGAGCGAAACAGTCTAGAAAAAAGAGTAATGGGCCGTCTGTACAAGGAGTGTTGGAAGGAAAGCGGAAGGATTTCAAATCTGATTAGCATGGGGGTTACTAGGACACGTATCTGATGGGCCTTTGTCGATCCGTCTATGTAAGGGAGGACCAGGATGCGTAACAGGTGAATTACAGCCAAAGGGGGGAAAAAAACTAAATTGAAGAGCGCGATAAAACCTCTGCCGACAGATTTTGTGACCGAGTTCGTTCCTAAAACGCAAACGGAGTAAGGGGACCCGGACAAGCTCATCAAGAGGGGGAAAAGCAGATGTCGACCTCTCTTGGATTCAGAGAACCGGTAAATGCATGTCGTTCATATCATGGTAAAATTTAGATATTCGAGGGGAAAAGGGCGTTTCGGCTAATTAAGCCTCGATGGGAGAAGTTCAAGTACACCGGGGCAAAAGAAAGCATGACCGAAAGGTCCGAACCAGAAGAAAAAGAGGGAAGGACCTCTTAGAGAATGAGCAGGTTCAATATGAAGAAGAAGCAGAAAAGAATCCGAGAAAAGGCACCAGATTCATTTAAGTCGAGATAAAAAAACAGAATTGAGGAGGGTGCGTAAAACAAGATGCTATAGGGAAGGGGCAAAAAATAAAAAGAGGGAGCCTGAGACCTGGGGGAATAATTGGAGAAAGGAAAGGGCTGGAAGAATTCGGGAAGCCATAAAAAAGGAAAGACCACTAAGCATCCAGGAGGAGGAAAGGTTCCTTCAAATAAAATGAAAGGTTGAGGTTTTTCGCACCTAAAAGCGCTATCCAAGGACGGAGTCAGACACGCCGAGGGAAAACGCCTCGTCAAAGAAAAGAAGAATAGTGCAAGGAATGGTGTCGACATGTTTAAAGGATTGAAGTGGTTAGTCAAAGCAAGTACTAGACCTTATCAACACGGAAAAAACCCAGAAGGAAAAGCTAAACACTGAACTCCAAACAAGACCCTTCCGAACAGGGAAAAGAGGCCGGTTGGGGGGGGGAAAAAAGAGAAAAGGAGGGGGATCCTGTTCTACAGGCTCGGTGAAGCGGAAGACGATGACGGATCCATCTTCAATTATATAACCGGAACTGCTGCAAGATCTTGAACGTGTGAACCAAAGATGACGGACAGGAGAAGGAGAAAATCGGGAAGGTGTCAAGTGGAAACCCAAAGGGGGGGGGGAAGGAACGGCCGGATATTCAAGTCTGGAGGGAAACCGGAGCCTAAAGGAACTCGACGGCCGAGAAAGCAATTAGGAAGGATGAAGTCATTTCTGGGAAAAGTTAAGACTAAAAGGGGCTCAAGGGGCCGATGGAAAAGTCAGATCGACAGGGCGGACTTTAGAAGAGACTCACGGCCGCCAAACAGTGCAGCCCGGATTGACGTAGGAAGGGGACACTTTCTAGAAATACAGCAACAAGGGTGTGCAAGACATCCGCAGAAAGAGAGGAATCAAATTGAAGCGTAGAGGGACTGAAATTCGTCTTTCGGGGCCCTGACGTAAAACGGAAGCAACGGGGAAAGGCCTTACATTGGAAAACCCGGCGGAGCCTGAATTTTACGACGGGATCCTGACGCGCGTTCGAAGGGAAAATCGCCAATGGCTTCGAGCTTTCTGAGACGAGAATTTGGGTCGGGAGGGGGGAAGGAGAGACAAGTGAGGAGGAAGCATCCATCGGGCCTGGGGGAACAAAACGGAACGTTCCCTTATCAAGAGTTGGGGGCCAGAGAGGGAAAACGTGAGAGCGATCGCGGTTGAGAAAAAAAAAAAAAGAAGAAACGGAGCCTAAATCTCGACCACAACACAACGGATTGAAGAGAGATGAGGGGGGGAAGCCAGGGGTAAAGTAAGGAGAACGGAAAGAAGGGGCTGCAACGAGATTGAAGCTCAGAAAACGTGGAACCTCTGTGAAAAGGGAGAAAGACCAGGAGCTTATGCAAGGCTAAGAAGAAGGCGAAGTTAACCATTTCAAAGACCGCCTATCCCGCAGGGGAATCGGGGGATAGAAGAGGGAGCAGGTAAGTATATCCGTCACGAAGGGAATAAGTCAGGCTGCAGAAGACTTGGAAAGGTCCCTAATGGTAAAAATGGGCGAAGGGTGGCAGGATCTTCATAAAATGGAGGACTCTGGGAAAATAGGAGCCAAGTCAGTCAGGTTGAAAGATGTGGGGCGAGGCTTCAAAGGGATGGCCCTTGGGGAGTACATTGGACCTAGCCGAAAGCACAGGTTGATGCGTACGGGAAAGGGGTTGGGCTTCAGGGAGAAAGGCGTTGAGATAAGGAAAAGAAAGGGGATGATCTGAAAGGGAGACCGCTTACTTATCTCTTCAGACAGGAACTGGGCAACTCTAGAATGGGTAAACTGCCGGGAGGTCGTTGGAAATGATATCGGGAAATCGTCAAGGGGCACAAGCCTGACGTGCAAGGGAAAAAAGGGTCGGCCTGTCAAGGCTTTCCCCTAGCAGGACGGCACGCCGACGAAAGCCTTCGTGCAAAAATCCGGGAAATCTTCCGGGACGGTTAATGGGGGGGGCAGATGAAAGAAAAAAGAAAGCTAGCAAGAGGCTGCTAGGTCTCGTCATCTAGTCAAGTTAGGAGGTTGGGAGTGCACCGGAGTCAGGAAATAAGAAGTCTTTTTTTAGAGTGCGCACGAAAAGGCGTTGCAACCTGAAAGGAAGGGACACGGGTCCCAAAAGACGAAAATTTCTGGATCAGGCATCAAAGCGCTAAGGAGGAGGACTGGGGTGTTCGACCTAAGGGGGGAGAAGGTTACGCATGACTAAAGAGTGAGACAATTCACTGATGGGGTCAAGGGGAAGACTCAGAATTTTCGCTCCAAGGTGGTCTGCTGCATTTTGGGGGGGAAAGAAAAAAGGAAAGCAATTCAGGGTTGGCTACCAGGAAAGGAACTTGGGGAAACGGTCCCGTGACTAGGGGCTACTAAGGAAGTAGAAACCGCAAGTGCAATAATTTGGCTTCGACCATCGAGCATGAGCGGTGAGTTTAGAGGAAAGAAGGGGAAGGGGTCTTAAAGAAGCTCCAGCCCGAGTCGGTGGTGGAAATTTTCGTGTATGCATGGAAGGAGGGTTGGCAAAAATATCGACGCGGGGGACACTCTCAGGGAAAGCCGATCTACTAGAACAAGCGGGAAATCTTGGAAAGACGCCCGTCGGAAAAGAATCCCTCCGCAAGACAAAGCATGAGGGATGGGGAAATCTTGAGGAAAGAAATAACTGGGGGGCGAAAGGAGGTGGGGGGGCCGATCAGTAGAGAAACAACGAGTCCGTGGAGGAAAAATTCAAGTTCATCGGGGGCTAGGCATTGGGTAAGGGACCTGGTCCTTGGAAAAAGCTAATCGGGAAATGAGGGCGCTCAAAGAAGGCGTAGAGACCAGAAAAAGAGGGGGAAGGAGCTCGAGGGCAACCTACCTGGCCCTGAAGACACTACTAAAGTTTTAAAGGGGGGAGCCGAAGGTCGAAAGTTGGGGAGGAAAAGCTCAGGGAAGAAAGGAGTGCTAAGAAATGGGTCGATTGACGGAGGGTCAGTGCTAGGGGGATCGCAGGGGCTGACTACGGGCAAAGGGGGGGAAAATGAAGGGGGACAGGGGGAAGGAAATTAAAGACACATAGGTGAAAATTGGGGGAGGGGGAGTCAAAAAATGGTCTGTTAAAAGCCGCTGGATGGGGGAGGGGATGTTCACAACTCCCAAGTCGGGAGCTACAAGAATAAAGGGGGCAAAGAGAGGAAATAAGTGACAATCATCACGCCAAAGCATTAAGGGACACAAAAGAGGAAAGAACAAAACTGGAAGGCACTAGTTCCAATCCAAAAACTAGGAGAAAAATATTTCCCGACCCTTTGGCCGTGCCAAGGCCGAAACTTTTTGGGGGGGAAGAAGTGAAAAAAAAAAGTTGCACTGTGCAGGCTCGAGTCATGAAGAAAAAATGAGGGGAGAAAAGGGGGGGGGGAGAGCGGTACAGGAGGGAAGAAAGATAAAACCAGCTGCCACAGAACCAGTAAATTCATTGGGTGTCACAAACCAACCAAAAAGGGGGAAGACGCAAGGACTTCTGTGGAGTGGAGTGGGTCCTCCTTCTTCAAGCCACGAAAGCCATCCATCGCTCAAACAGGGTCCAGGAGGATGGCTCAAAGATGAACGCCCCAGCAAGGAGAGGACAACGGGATGGAAGATGAAAAATAAGCGGGAAAAGAACTCGGGGCAAAAAAAAGACCCCAGGATCAACAGAAAGGAAGGGTTCTTAGAGGCGCACGAAAGATCTGAGGGGGGGGGGGAAAAAGGTAGACCTGACGCCGCGCTTCAATTATGAACGAAAATTTCTCGGATGAGCGAAGAGAGGGAAATGAACGGCAGCGCCGAGCGGGGGGTTGCGCATCGCCACCCTAACGAAAAACGAGAATGTCAATCGAACTTGTTCGCCTAGGGGGTAGGGAGAGCGACCGGGGTCCGGAGTGTAATTGAAAGTGTTGTGCAGGAAGAGGACACGGAAAAGGTACTAAGAGGAGGAGGAGGGTCAATGCCAGAACGTGCAGAAAAAACGAAAAGGGCCCCTTGTCAAGTCAGGGACGAGGGTGACGCAGGACGGGCAGCGAACGTGCCCAAGCAATCACTTCGAAGGACGAACGAAAGGGGGTTGCGACAAAAGCAATAACGGAGGATTATGAAAGGACATCGGACGGTAAACCACTGCCAGGATGGAGGAATGGTTTGTTCAGAAGGCGGGACCATCGGATGCACGCTACACCAGACCAATCATCAGCAGAAGGAATGGAGTGGGGTGCCAAGAGGGGGGCGAGCCTGGAACACGAGTCCCACCAGGAAGAAACCTCCGACTGGAAAAAGGTACGCCGGTCAGAGTGAGCCAAAGTCTCACGCGGGGGAAAATGAAGGCAAGGTTTCAAAAAGCCATAAAAAAACCGTATCAACACAAGAACAGAGAAGTGACACCCGGACAAAAGAATGGTCAAGACATGTTGGGTGGGGGGGGGATAAAACGATCAATGGAGGTCAGCTGATTTGGGGGGAGGAGGGGGGCATGGGATGGACGAAGCCCATCCGTAAGCATGGCTGGGAAAAAAAAATGGAACACCGTCGGAACTTCTTTCTGTCCTAAACGTCTAATAGGGGGGAGGGTTCCGCCCTGCCGAAAGGGGTGCGAGGTCCACTTAGGAAAAATGCAGGGGGAAACACAGCTTAAACCTCAAGGCAGCGGGAAAACGCCTTCGCGAATTCATCGGCGAAACTGGAGTAGGGGCCGTTGAACCGTACATTCCGACCAGGAAGGGAAAGCGTAAAGGGATCGTCCCAAACAAAAGAAAGAAAAAAACTTTAAAGGTACTGCTAAGACACAAGGAGCGAAGACTCAGGAAAAATCCTAGAGGATAGGAGCGAACAATTAAAAACTCGGAAAGGAAGGCGGGACACGAATTACGTCACACGGAGGGGAATGAAGAAAGACATCAGGAGCCAGAAGGGAGCCCGGGGACAGCAAAGAACTGAAGCTACAAAGCTGTATCAGAAAGTCCCAATAAAAGGGGGGCTAGAGGTGACGAGACTTGTAAAATTTATTTGAGGTCGGTGGGATGGTACACGGAAAAGAGACCTCGGTGAACCCCGATCCGCGAATGTGTGAGGGGAAGGTGAGAGACTCGTTTGTCAAAGGTAAAAAAAAAGGAAGGGAGAAGACTACCCGGATGGAAGCTCACAAAAAACACAAACAGGAAAAAGAGGATATGAGGGGAAAAAGCGGAACTTTAGAATCAAATCGATAGCGGGTTCCGTTTCGGGATATATGGCCAGTTAGTGAAGAACTGGAGGACCTTGGTACATAGTCCCCGGAAAAGACCTTTCAAGTCTAAAGGGGCACATTGTAGTCTGATACCTATCTAAGGGGGATGAAAGTCAGCGTCCGGATCTACGCAGCAAAATATAGAACGGGAAAGCCATGATGGCGGGGGCACGGTGCAAAGGCATAGGAAAAGCAGGGCGAGCGGAATGGTCGCGAATAAACGACCAGAAATGTATCCATTGCGGCAAGATTTGATGAAACGGAAGTGGAAAGTACGACGAAGACGACAATTTGTCTATGAAAGGGGTCGGGCGTTAAAAAAGCCGAGGGATTGAATCGCTCACTGCGCAACCAAAATTCTAAAAGTGCAGGACCCGGGATAAGCGAATGGAATTTATGGCCTGGTCGGGTGTAGAAATCGTAGCCACGGAGAAAAAGAAACAAGGGAAGGTGGCGGTCACACCTCTGGCATCCTAGCAAAAGTGACTCCTGGGAAAGTCAAGTCCACTGAAAAAAGGGACATATAACGGTACGATGGGAAGGAGTGAAGAAAAGAAAAATCAGAGGATCGCCGTCTGGCAAAAAAAAAAAGTTCGTCCGAATGGTATTTCCCTGTGATTTTCGGGGGAAAGAATCGTGACTTAAATGACTTCCATTTATCCTTTGTCCTTCGTTTAGGGGTGAGGTAGAAGTACGAGCCTTATGAATCAGGAAGTGGCGACAACTGCTTCACAGTCGGGAGTGCTAACGCTACAAGGGAAAAAATCATTAAGTAGACAAACTCGCCATGGGGATGTAAAGTAAAAGCTTGAGCAGGGAGAGCCTTGGGGGGGGTTCTGTTACTCATTCAATCTCAAGTAACATTCCGATTCCTGGAGAAACAGTTGGAACAGGGGCGCGGAACTAGAAAAGGAAAAGGGTTGGGGAATAAAGGGAAAAGAAAGATTTTCTGGGCCCCGACTAATGGTCAGTGGTTGCACAAGACCCAGAACGCCTGTAGGAAAGGTTGTCTTGGGGGCCCTAAAGAAGTACTCATTAATCGCAGTACAGAGGCGTGGGTGGCGTGACCCGCGTTCCCTGTTGGTGGTTAGAGGGATTATAGAACCAGCAGGGAGCTAATACGACCTACGAGGAAAGGAGGAAAGTCCATGCAGGCCATCCACTGCGCCAAACGAAGGGCAAAAATCCAAAGAGTGGGGGTTCGAGAAACAGCTGCTAGGGGGACAGGACTAAAAAGAAAAGTTACCTAGAAAACTCGCAACTGTAAGGGCAACTGCAGGCCTCAGCTATTCACAGTCGAGGATACATCTCGTTCCCAAAGAGAGCATCGGGTGAAAGAAAAATAGGGTGACGACCCGGCACAGGTACAGAAAGAAGCTTGGATATCGTGGGAATTTCGTGGGCTAAACTATTGAGGGTTCACAACGCTCCTGGCATCCCCACCAGTGCGTATGGGGGATCAATGCTGGGAAAATATTCTCATATGTTACAGTGGGATCGGGGGTTAAAGCAGTTGGGAAAATAATTTCCGGCTGACAAATGAAACCAATGAATTCAAAAAGGATTTTATCGGGGGATCGCTCTGACTGTAAAAAACCAGATATGGTACGGGGTTTAAACGGATCCGAGGGAGTCCGGCTACAATTACTGCAACGAAAAAAAGGGGCAAAGGACGGACTTTCATCCCGCGACTGAAACAAAAAGGATCTCACGTTGGGAAGGGGGGCAAAGGAGGGAGCTCTCTCAAAGGAACTAGATTCTCTGTGGAACTGAACCAAGTCCCTAATCGGGGGTCGAGAATGGTGATCAAACTTTATAATGTCCTAGCAGGCGGGGTAGTCGGCGGACGCATTAAAGAAAGAGACCAAGTCCGGACAGAGAGGTCCGGGGGTGTGCAAGCCATTCACCAGAGGGGCAACCAGCAAAAAATCTCATGGTCTGGCCTCCGGACACTAACTAACACAACAAGTGGTGAAAATGGCTCGAGAAAAGGAGGGTACCAGGTTCGCCTAATCGCCCGGACCCAGAACATTAAATAAGATGCCGCACCTCGGACACAGAAACTCCACTTGTGTCTGTTTTCCCGTCGGTCACAAGCAAGGGCCGGGAGCATACATGGCACGTGCGACATAATATTATTGCTTATGGAGATCCATCATGGGCCTTAGCGGGAACTTGCAGGATATTCTGGACAAAGTTACCAGGGTAACAGCCGATGCGGTACGCTCTCGCAAGAAAAGTAAGGGGCAGCGGTCACTATCGGGAGCGTAGCTCCACGCGAGAGGGCCTCTCGAATGTGATGTTTCCGGGCGCTGGAGGGTGATAAGGGATGGGGAGATGCCTCGAAGATGAAACTGTCGTGCTAAGGGGGGAAAGTCCAATACAGGGGACCAGGAAGAAGTCCATTCCGTGATTAGGGATCCTAGTTGGATGGGAAAAGAAACAAACGCGTCAAGTCAGTATGGGACGAAAAAGGAGAGAAACTTTCGGTTTGAACCAGAAGGAGGAGAAAATAAAAAAATGTTGCAGGGACGGGGTGAATTCCTGGCGAAGTAGTGACTCGGAATGGGTCGAAGGAGGGCTCACAGGTACTAGAAACAAAAGCAAGTAGGACTCATTGACGGAAGAATCCTGTGGGGTTCAGCGTTGGCTCTCAAAGAGCAGAGCGGTCGGCTCCAAGTCAGCCTCTAAAGCCAAGAGAAAATGATTAGAAGGGAGAATGTTTGCGGCAGGTGAACATCCATGAGGTTATCATAATGAAGGAAAACCGTAAAAAAACCCGAAGAGTGAAGACGACGCTCAAAAAAGACTCACCAGTCAAAGACATTGTCCATATGTCTAGGAGGGCGACAGGGTAGTCAGCGAACGCAGACGTAATAGCTCAACGGCAAAATGCAAAATCTTGCGGGTGAAATCAGATGCCTGCCAGGATTAAGAAGGGGGTTGCCGCCGGGGGACGCGAAGCGAAGACACGATGAGAGGCCCCACGAAACAGATACGGGGTTAACTCAGGCAAGTTGGGTGCATCGCTAAGTCAACGGAGCCGAGGGAAGATTCATACCCAAGAAAGAACGGGTGGGAAATATCCGCGCAAGGGTCATGGGTATGAGAGGCGTGACAGACAGCCATCGGTCGCAGTCGAATAAGGGACAGGGAAGACTTCTCTTCGGAAGAAACTATCCGGGACGGAATGAATTTCAGTATGCTTAAAAAAACAGGATCGGGGGTTGGGTAAGGGGGAAAAAAGACGCGAAAGTCCAGTGCCTTCCTAAAAGGCGAGGAGTCGATCAATGCGGATAGTTTCGGAAAGTGAAATTGGATGATCTGAGAGTACAAGGACTGCACATCCAGAATAGGGGCCCGGAGAATGTTCCAATAAACGGGAGACGAACGAGGAAAAGGACGGGACGGTGACCATGTAACGAATCCAACAAAACGAAGAGAGTCGGTCACGGGGAGGCTTTCTCCCAGAAACGAGGATTTCAACTCGGGAACTTTCGCGGTACAAGGGAGAGGAGGGGGCCATCTATGATGTCATCCTGGTCATCCTTCCACCATGCCCAGACTAATAAAGGTAAGAGAACGCGGCAGAAAAACACGACGGGGGGAAAAAAGGAATGATTCCGGCCGTAATAATTCCAGGATAAAGGATGGGGGAAAAGAAGTTCCGAGAAAAGGAGCCGCGGGTCGGTGAGGAATCTAGCGAAGAGTGGAAAGACGACTGAAAAAGGCCAGGAAAGGAGGTCTGGTTTCGCACAGGGGAACGCTTAGTAGAAAAATTCACATGGGGAATACGACAGGGTAGCGATACTTCCGAGGAGTTATGTCGTGAAAGAAGGAGGAAAACGCCTCAAGGTCAGTAGACTGGCCGCCGTACAGGGGATTGCTGAGGGGGGGGGGGAAGGTTGGCGTGGTGCATATCATCAGGGTTACTGCTCTTCTCTAACATGACGGCACTTTAAAACACCGAGGAACGAAATCAGCCAAGAGAAACAAAATCTGGTGCAGGGTTGCAAAGGAGCCATATCCCATAGTACGTATGGAGATTTCGGCTGGTGGGGGAGCCTCAGATGATCCCATGATCTAAGTAACGCATCTGGGTTCTTGAAATGAGGTGAGGGTTGAGTACCTCCAGTCTGTAAATACTAGGCCGTGTTTGATAGGGGGATGCATGTGAATAACTCAATTTAAGTCCTGAAAGGAGAAGAGGGCGCGATTGGGGGGAGGAGCTTCAATCGGAGGCGTTTGTTCACGACGTCGGAGCGGTTTTCGGAACAATTGAGGTAATTGACATTTCCGTTGAAGTACTGGATGCGGGGCGCAAGGTTGGGCCGTTGGGGAGGGGCCCTTTCATCAAAATGCTATGAAAAGAAAATCAATTCATTGAAAAGGGGAGGCACACTCGGGGCTCCTTCTAGGGCTCCTTTTTAATCTCGACAGCACCAAGAAGCAGGAGATAGTGTTAACTCTCAAGAAAAAGTTAAATTTACGCTGGGTCGTTTCTCGGGGGGGAACTCTCGATGGGTACAAAAAAAAAGGTAGGTGGAAAATGACCCGGGGGGATCGAATGTAGGGGGGAAGAGCAATAATTAGAACAACTCCACAAAAAACATTTTGGAAGATGAAACATTAACCCGGAGCACGCGAATCCACAACGACGAAATCAGCGCGAATTAGCTGGACTCCCCCTCTCTTGGCGGGAAGAAAAGTAGGCAAGGAGCAGTCACGCAGGAAGCGCTGACCTAAAAAACGTAGTCAATGTCTGTATTCGAAGACGAAGGTCTCCGGGGCACCAAGCGTCACATCCATCAACCAAGCTCAATCAGATGTGAAATAAGACCGAACGGGCCCTGTCCGGAAGACCCTTTGGGGCTGGGGGGGGGGGCACGTAGGGGTGGCAGTTGACGGGGAATGTGGGTCTGCACGCTAGCGCATCCCATCTGTTTCTAAAGGACGAAGGTTTCTGACTGTGTTTCTCTGTTAATGTTCACCGGGACGGGATCCGGGCTAAAGGGAAAAAAGGGGGAGGGACTGGGACCTGCCAGTTCCAAAACCGACCAGAGACCGAGGGTGTGCATGGTATTACATCCTGCGCAGGACTGGGGGGGGAGGAAGACAAAGACTCTCCAACGTGGGGGAAAAACCGAATAACCATCCGGTCAAAAATGGGGTCTATCAGATAAAAAAAACAGAATCCAAACACACTCCGTCCAAACTACAAAAAGGGACGGCGGGATCATCTCGAAAAAAAAAGGAGGATAGTCTGAGGAAAATTTCCTCTTTGGACCGTCCCGTCAGAATCATGGGGGTGCGCTGACTCTGGAATCTGATGGGTTGCTCAGTGGGAGATCCAGTGGGCCAGACGGAAACTTGATAAAGCCAGGAGTTGTTTGGGGAAGCAGCAGAGGGGGTAAATTCACAAGATTCTCAAAGATTCCATACTAAAAAAATTTAGGCTACACCAAAAAACATAGCAGAGGACCATGTAAAACCCAGGTGCGCCCTACTCGACCGCACTACAAATTTTCATAGAAAAGAGCTGATGCCGCCGAGTAAGAACTCACGTTACACACGCCACGCAAGAGTCTTTACGTAAGGGGACCCCTCGGTGGGAGGGAGTAGTTAACCCGATTATGGATGATGCAAACTCGGCCTGGGCAGTCCGGGGCTTCCGGAGAAGGGGAAAGGAAACATCTATATGGCCAGCGCTCGGACGTGCCCGCCAGAGAATCTACGATCGCCAACCCGCGAAGGGAACTTTCTCATCAAATGCTAGGGGGATGTGAAGGATGGGGTCCGGCCAAATGCGGCATAGCAAGAAAAAAACGACGGAGCGTGAGATCGAGCGGTATCAGGAGGGAGAACACCGCATACAGGGGGGAAACAACAAGGTCAGTAAAAAAGCGCTTAAGTACCCGAGTTAGGCATCTATATTTTCCATCGGGTGTTCAGCTAAAACGTCCAGATGTTTCGATGGGGGAAACTAACGGTACGATCACGGTGAGTTGAGCCGCCAAATATCCAACAGGAGACTCAACGAGTTGAACCAGGGAAAAGAAACGGGCGCCATTAATCGATAAGGACGCTTACCACCCCTCTTAAGCACAAATGGAGCGAGAAGAAAAAGGACTTCAAGAAAAATCGATCGTGAGTGGGGGGGTACTTAAAAGGGGTAGCTGTAAAACGACCAAAGTTCTAACAAGGGGCCTCTCGGGGGGAAAAGAGCACAGGAAGAGAAAAAGCGGGGAAAGCGCAAGGGGGGGCGACAGTTTCCAGTGACGGTGACGGACGCGCTTAAACTGCCGGGGAACAGGCAACCGGAAGAACGTCAAAAAGTTTCGAGAGATGTGCCTGAGACAGTCGTAATCGATTACCTTCGATCATTCGGGGGGGGGGGGGCGGCATACGCTCCAGTACAGGGATAACACCGGTGCACGAGAAAAACGTCTGGACCGGGAGATCAAGAGGGGATTTGTGCCGTGCGGAACACCGTCGAGGAATTCCCCTGAGAGTACCGGAATGAACCAACGACTACGAAAAAAAAGTGCCCGAAGTTGACAGGCTTGCCTGGTTGGAATTTTAGGGCTTGCCTAGTGATCAAAAAGGAAGGCGGGGGGGGGAGGAGGCAAGGAGGGCCCAAACATGCAAATCCAAGGGCTTCCTTATTAGCCGGGACTTCGACCTGCGCAAAATGATCGTTCATCGATAGTATCCATCAGAGACAGCGATCGTACCCAATGGTTTGAGCCGGCAGTTCGACGCGGGTCCAAAAGAAAGACGCACGTAACTGAGCCTGCGAATTCCTGTGTATTATAAGGATCAGTTCCATCCAAGGATGCCCCGGAAAGGGCGGAACTTAAGGGAGAGGAGGTGGCAGATACAAGGTCGAAGGAAGCATGCAATCGAAAGGGACCCTTGACCTAATTGGAAGTCTTGAACATCTCTTTACGGAGAAGAGGTCTACACTGATGGAAAAAAGAAACACCAACGGGGAAGAGGATAAAGAGGGGGTACCTTAAATCCCCGGTTCATCCAGAGAAAAACGTCACGGGAGGGAACAATGAACAGGGTTTGGCCCAACTCGGACCTTGGGGAGCTCACCACAAGAATTCAAGTCTCCAAAGGGGCCGCAATGGGGGCCCTCCAGCTGGAACTGGGGGGAATTGTCAATAAAGAAATGCCATGGCAAAAACATATAGAGGACGACTAGAGGAAACGAAGAGTTTGCATCAATGGCCAGACTCATATGAGGAGGATCAAAAAGGAGTGTCCGGGCGACCTACACATTCTGCAGTTCGAAACCGAAGGGATGATGATGTGGGCCGATCGGATACTTGCAAAAGCCCATCAGGAATCCACAGTGCACGTCAAAAGGGATGCCGCCTTCAACTTCGAGAAGGCTGAAAAGACGGTGCCGTGGAATGGAAATGGATTGGTTCAAGCAGCCGAACTTCGGGCCAGTCTGGGAAAGGGGCAACGGATCCCCATTGCGGAGCGGTCGAATCAGCTAACCTGGACGGTGTGCCAGGGCAAAGAAAAAAAGTCCGGATAATCAGTGTGCCCTAAACATCCACCTGAACTGGATCGCGTCCTGCCAAACGGAGGTTAGGAAAGTGGGTAGCCTCAGTCTTTTGAGCTCGCATGTTAACTTTTTAGCAGCGGCTGGAAGAACCTTAAAGGGGAAGGGTCGCAAAAGATAGAGAGGGGTACGTTCAGGACGAGCTTGTCTTCAGGGGTCGGGGGTTTACGACTGATAGCTGGGACAGAAGAACAGAAGGGCGTGCACTTGCATCGCATTTGGCCTTGAATGAAGTAAAGAAAATTTGAGGGATCTCATTCGGTCTGTTTAAGTGTATCCAAGAGATTCAAGAAATGGAAAAAGGGGCGAAGACCCTAGAACTCGAGACTGGGAATTGAAAAAGCAGGGCTGGTTAGGTCTCCAAAAATTTCTGTGGTGACGGCTAACGCTAAAGTTACAGGGTGGGTCGAGTAAAGTTCCTCTGGAACCGAAAACTGAAGGGACAAAACGGCAGGGAACTGCCCCTGGGCATGCACGGTGGAAGGAAATATCCGAGTATGAGGCGAACGCATCGCGAAAGCGCTCACGACTCTTAATCAATTAGCCGAAAAACAGTACGAACATTCGTCGAGTATGACGCGAAAATCCGTTCGCTGGGTGGGCTCGTAGGAAAGAACACACAAAGTGGAAAAAAAACGTAAGGGCCCGCGAGCGAGCGAATCGAGCTCGCAGGGAAACCTTCTTTGCTATCGTGGTAAAAGGCGGGACGCCAGACTCAGCATCTGATGCAGACTCGTCACACTCTGAAGTCAGGGGAAGAGTCGATTGGGGCAACGGAACCGTTCACTTCCGACTCTCATGTTATGGGTATCGGAAAGAAAAGGAGTGGGTTGGAACTGAAATCCAGCTGTTACTCAAAAACCGGTTCTTTCGAGGAAATGGGAAAATGCAGGAGAAACTGGGAGGTCTGCCAGTTTCACACTCCGGAAAATTAACCGGACCATGAGAAGCAGAGTGGAATGTGGCAGTTACTCAAAGAAGGCATGGATGATGTGAAAATCGACTGGACTGAGATGTGCCCGACCAAAAGTCCTCGACGTACTTGCAGATGCGATCAGAGTACGACACAAGCTGCAGCATCGCGTCAAAAATGAATCACGGCATAA
>Ga0179591_1342852_pt1 | contig 14532 bp, 18 predicted proteins | sample CZOMad2_1_08_16f_FD_182891 | JGI IMG/M metagenome (GOLD analysis project Ga0179591, IMG submission 182891) | Vadose zone soil fungal communities from Angelo Coast Range Reserve, California, USA - CZOMad2_1_08_16fungal (PacBio error correction) | ecosystem: Environmental > Terrestrial > Soil >...
CAAGAGAAGGTAGGAGAGCCCCTGTTTACTGCAAAGAAGAGGAAAAAGGCAGTAACAGACGAAGGTCGTCTCGTGGGGGTGGGGTGGAAGTGTTTTTTTCCTATACGGGAGAAGGAACGGGGGAGATTGGGAATGTCGGGGGGAGGACCAAACCGATTCGATCCCATCCATATTGGCCAGGGGGAACAAGAAGGTCCTCTTGGGTAGGAACAATCTGGGGGCCGATCCATCATTGTCGCTATTTTTTAGATTGATCAACAGGGGTTAATTAAGTTCGGGATTGGGGGGGGGGGAAAGGCTGACATATTTAGAGTAAAAAAGGGGCTATCTATAAAATATAAGGGCTATCCAAAAAAATAAAAAAGAACTCGACCACGGAGGTAACGAAGTGCACAAAATCGGGGGGAGGAGGTTGTGGTCAAGAGGGTTGAGATGAGAAAATCAATGGCAAGGAGGAGGAGAAAAAGAAAGCCATTGGGTGGGACTAAAAAGGGCCGCCGGGGGCGGAACTAGGGAAAAAGGCATTTCTGTTCCTACTCCCTTGACGGAAACAGGGGGTTCTCTACCAGGTCGTTAGGGGAAGAGTGGACGGCCTGGGAAGAGTCGGCTTGTGGAGAGAGGGGAGGGAGTGTACAATGGAAACACGAGGAGGGAAATTGCGATCCTGTAAGCACTGATCGAAAGGGATTGAAATAAGAGCAGGATTTGAAGTTTTGGGGTTTTGCTCACAGATCGGGGAAGTGACCCCAGGACCCGAAGTCGCCAAATACAAAGGCGGATGTCCGCGGAGGAGGAAAAAGAGGTTTCCATCAGATTTGCCCAGCAGGAAAGTCGCTATCGGATTCGAGACAGAGGCAAAATCTGGGTGCCGGGAGAGGGACTCTGCTCGGAAATGTCAAGAGTGTATGATCAAGGAAGGGGGTCGTATGGTTTGGAAAGGCTCACGAGTTCGGTTACATATGGTGTCCCTGTGAAAGTAGGGAGGGTTGAAAGAAAAAATCACTCTGCCATCAAGGTAATTTACCAAAGGGGTGGGAAATAGTTCAGAAGGAAGACCGCCGGAAGTTGAGAAGGATCGGAGGGGGAAGCCGGAGGCCACACCGGGGGGGGTCTCTAAAGCTCAAGAATGTCGACGATGGATTAGGGGGTTCCCATCTCACTAAGGCATTGTGCTTGCGGTAGAAAAAAGTAGACTCACCGCGAGTTCTCGATGAACGAGCTCTTCGAAAAGGTCGACCACGAACCTAGCCCACTTGTCGAGTCGGACAGGGGTGGGGTTTGGCGTGCTGCACAAGCTTTGACAGGAAAGGAGAGGAAGGGGTTGGCAAATAAGAAGAGATTTTAAGGGGGGGAAATGGCGAACTGAAGGAGGCAGCTTCTAAACAGGGGGGGGGGGGGAAAGCTCGTCCTTTGGGGGGGCCGAACAGAGGTTATATATCAAAAAAGGGACCTCTACCGTGCTAGGAAAAAACCGAGGAAAAGAAGATCAGGTAGAAGAGGCAGCGAGATCATCCCGACGACAAGGTGACGGGGTCCGTTGGGCCAAGGGAGAGGAATGGAGCGGCTAGTGGGAGGCGCAGGAGTTTCCGGAGGAGGTAAGTGACCATATTCGGCTGTTATTGGGCCCGTTGGATGGCTTATAGTGGCCGCGGAACCCCTATGGGGGGAGGATGGGGGGACTAGGCGGAGAACCACATTAAAGGCTAGACCCTCGACCTTCATGAAGGCTTAGTAGCCAAAAACGAGATCAGTAAGCAAAAGGGGGAATCACAGCGGAAGGAAAGACTTGAGGGACAGTCTGGGAAGACGACTGATGGTTGGGCAACTCCATTCCGACAATTGAAATTAGGTAACGCTGTCGCCAGCCGCAAACAGGTCCGCTTAAATACAGGGGGGAAGAGGGTAACCAGCGGGGGAAAAATGAAAGCACCATAGGCGAAACCCCGCCCTGAGTTGGGCCCACTCCTCACCATAGGAGTCGGGGCTGAAGAAAATTGAGTAAAGCACGCCGCAAGGGCCCGATTCTGGAGGAACAAGATATTGCCCACGGCGGTCCTCTAAGCGCAACCGGCTAAAGAGGAGTCTAACCTGTTTAGGCGCCGAGGGGGGGGAGAAGGCCGATCCACTCTGGAAAGACGAAGACAACATTTCCATCACCACGGAACCTCACCAGAAGTCATAGTCCACTAAAAACTAACCAGCTGATTGTCAGGGGTAATCAGGGAGGACGACGGGTAAGGATCGTAGAAACATGATAACCAAAACTCAACTCTCTAAAACTAAACAGAAAGTAGTGGTCTGGGTGTACGAAGGGGCTTGAGCAAGGTCTGACGCCAGAGAGGAGTTTATGGGGGAAAGAAAGGAAGCGAGACCGAACTCATCGACTCGCACACACACACAGATGGAGGATAGGGAGAGACGGGCGGCGTTTTCATGGCCGGTAAGGCACAAGACTTGCTCGACGCACACTCCAAGCTCTGGAAAAAAAAATGGGAGTGCGCATGCGGGCTGTTTGTTGTGTTAGTTCGCGAGGGGAGGTTTTTAGGAAGAAGGGTTGATCCAGTGCTAGTGCGAAAAGATCAAGCATTCCGCCCCTACTCCGCTGGGTGCGTCTTAATTATGGAAAGGTGCGTCAAACGGGGGGAGTGCAGGGACGAGCGAATTGGGGGGGGGGGATCGCTGGGAAATCAAAGGGTCCTTCTGTCTCTCCTTGGGAAAAAGCTGACCTAACTCAGCACGAGTACGGGGAAAAAAATGAGACACTGTTCTCAGGAAGCTAGTATTCACTACAAGTAGGGAAGGATGTCGCATGACTAACAGGGGAAAACTAAACGACTATGGAGAGTTGCTGGTTTGTGAAACACAAACTAGACTGGACAGGTCGTGGGAGAAATCTGGCGGAGGTAAGTAAAAAGAGGGTGACAATGAAGCCATGAATTCAGGGGATCCTTGTCGAAAGGCATGGCAAGAAAGAGTTGTTGAACTTGATAGAACAAATCATCGGCACGGCCCGAAGGCTTGTCCCCGGCGCTTGTGGGAAAGCAAGCCTTGAGGAAAACCATCAGATCAGGGTGGGCTCACTAAAACTCCTAGGAATTCAAGTGTCGGAGGGGAAGGGGGCGCAGTGTTTTTGAAGATCAAAGAGACATCTCCCAGCATATTGGGCGAAGGAAAGTCCTCAAGAAAAGTAGACTACACTATGGGGGGCACAAAAAAAAACCGTCACCGCTAACTACTTCACTGAGAGTGGGACGGTTTCAGAACTCTACGGACGACGTAAATTACCCTGAGACGTTGGACTAGATCCATCTGCCTGCAAATTGGTCAGTACCATCAGGGTTTTTGTTTTTTTGTTTGGGTGGGTTTGTGGTGTTGGGTGGGACAGGGGTCTATCGTAGGCAACTCTGAGAAAAAATAGGGAAAAGGGGTCATGATCCTCAAGCCAGTGCGGGTGCTTTTTTAAGAATGTGAGAATGGGCACAAATTTAAACGTGAAAAATAAAAAGCGCAAGTTCATTGGGGTGTAGAAGTGGGCATGAAAGGTAGGATCTGCAAACTGCTAAAACGAGACCTTTGAGTGGGTACACACAAATGCCGTAAGTTTGGGGGGAATTCGAAGTCGACAGTCAAGGGGGAAGAGGAGAGGGAGCGTTCCGTAAAGCGAGGAAATCGCCGGAAGGATAATTTTGGATACGAAACCAATCCTGGGTCAGGACCTGGATATTCACAACTCAAATAGTACATGAAAGGCTGAGAGAGAGGGGGGTGCCTAGAAAACCTATATAGAGAAAAAAAATTCTTGAAAGCTGACAGCCCACGTCGGAACAGGAAGCCAACGGGGGGGAAAAAGCCCAATTTGATGGTGTCAGGGGGTCTAGGGAGGCAAACTATACATAAGTGAGCATAGAAATGCTTTAACCGAACTCCGCGTTACTGGCTTGGTAAAACCATCGGCGAAAGAAGGCTATAAAACGCGGAGGACGACGAAACATAGAGTTACAGTAAAGGGGGGGGAACGTCAGAAAAGAAGATATCAGGAGAAGTTGGGATTGTCAAATGCTGTGGAAAAAAAAGGGATTTGACTCGACTTGGAAGACATAGAGGAGGAACTTTCAGGGAAGGAGGGTCAGGCAAAACGTGAGAAAAGACTCTTGAGAAAAAGAAGGGGTAGAAGAAGGAGGGCAGGGTGACTTAGCATTGTAGCCTCGTTGTCAGGGTGAATGTTCGAAGATAACCTACCTAAGCGGCCACGTGAAAAGAAAAGGCAGATCTACTAAATACCCCTATTGGCCATCCATGGAAAAAGGCAATGCAAGGGTGGAGGCAAAGGGCAGAAAGAACGTCCGGGGGTCGACTCCAACGGGGGTAGTGGATATGGAAGATGGTGCGAAGCCAGACTTGAACAACGAAGCGAGTTGGGGCTTGAACAGGAAAACGAATGCGATCGAGATCGTGTTGGACGAAGAGGGGAAGCGTCAGAGGAAGAGGCTAATGTGCAGAGGAGAACATGGGGCCACCAGAAAAAAAGAGGGATTCGAAAATAAGAACCTCAAACAGCCAGCCCTGCCATTAATCCAAAAAAAGAAGGGTGTACACTGATAAGTATTCCCTAGGGCGAGTGGGAGAAAAAAAAAAATAAAAAGGAGAGGACTTGTCTACAAATTCATACAACTTAATAAAAAGGATCCACACCAGGCATCACGACCCAATACTCTCTAAGTTTACTCTCCGTTTGGAAAAGCTGGATGGCGAATAACGGATGTCGAAGACAGATACTCGAACGACTCCGGCTGAAGTCACATCAGAACACTGAAGGAAAAAGAGAGGATGAGGATTTTTTTGACCAGAGAGCGAGAGAGTCAAGGGGGAGACTCATAGGGGAAGCAAACTTCGGCCGATTAAACATCGGGCTGCTCTGGGAGGAATGGTGTGGAGGGTGGGGGTCACGATAGTTTCAATGCCGGAGGAAACAGATCCGCGAATTATTTTTCTGGGGGAGGGTTCTTCCACGGAAATTTGGCAGCCATGGTCATTGGGGCCATGTGGGACCGGGGAAACCAAGTGCCTGGAGAGGGTCCTCGAAGACCTCGCATGGTGCTATGTTGGGGGGAGAGGCGTCTTGGGAATACCGGCCTGGAGGGGAGGGGGAATTCTCTTCAAGTCGGTCACACCATTTAGATGAGGGGGCCATAGAAGAAAAGCTTCACCCTCAAAACCTCGCGGAGGGAAAAGACATGAAAAATCTCGGGCAGTGGTCAGAGGAATTTTGGCCTTGGCATTCAATCAGATTCGTGCAAAAGAAACAATTTTAGTCGACCCTGAACAGGTCCTTCAAGGGAGGGAAAGAAGAGAAAAGGGGGTCGGAGATGTCAGGTTATCTGTGGGACGGTCTTTGAACACGTAAAGGGGGGTCCGGGGAGGAGGTCCGGTTCATCTTGATGAAAAGACCAGGGAAAAACACAATTAAAGCGGAACGCACAGGGAGGAAGGGAAAGTATTTCGAAAAAGAGCGGGTTTATGAGAAGATGGGGGGAGGGGAAATCCTACAGGGAAAGGGAAAGGGCAAGCCTCTCTCGAATTCAAATTGGGGAGCTTCCAGTGCTAAGAAGCAGGCAACCAAACATAATGGGAGAAAAAGACTAACAAGCCAAAAACTTAAAATCATGGCAGGTAGACGACAGCAACGCTTGGCCAGTGACTGGTTCTCCGTCGTCATCCGGGAACAGCGGCGAATGGTTGGTCGCAACCTTTTGGAAACATCAAAAATAATGGCGAGAATTAGGTGCGCAGTTAATATTACAGTGAAAAGGAGGGATAGGTGCATCGCGAAAAGAACAAGACGCCAGCACTGGGGGAGGCAGTGTGGGAGTCCGAAATGGCGGGAGGAGCTTCAGACAGGGAAGGTTTCATAGAGGATGTGGTATCAGTCAGTACACCCTTTCTCTCCGCGACTTGGTCAAATGAAGGAGTCGTTTCACAGGGGCAGGTCGAAACGTATGGGGGACGGAAAGGTTGAAGGAAAGGAATCTTCAGAAGGAAGACACTTCTCTGAGCAAGGGGAAAGAGGACAATTAGCAACGGAGCTTTGGAAAAGGAACGACTCAAATTCCGGCATTGGTAAGTTTCAAAAAAAGCCAACAGGTTCGAGGAATGGGGACATAAGCAAGAGATGGGAATGTGGCCAATCAGACAACACTGAAAGTCGTTTCTGAGAGTTTTCAGAGGTAAGACCGGGGTTGAAACTTATTCTCGCGAAAAAAGGAAAATAAAAAATGCCTTCAGTAGGGGGGGAGAGGAAAAACTCTGCTATACGTCGGCAGGGAAGATTGACGGGGAAAGAAGGTACGCGCTTTACGACCATGGTGCCGAGCCTGGATGAAGGGAAAACCTCGCAGGGGGGGGGTAAGGGGGGCGCGCGATTGAAACAGGCAAAAGGATTAAAGGGGGGCAGCTGCTTTAAGCCCATAGGGAGCGGGGACGGGGGCCCCATCGTTTTGGAGAAGTAAAGTAGGGTTGAGCTTAGCCAGGAGGGGGGGTGAATGGCTTTCGGAGATCGTAGCACGGACGAAAACAATGAACGTATCAAGGAAAAAGAAAAAGAAGGGACTGAACTAGTCCACCTCAAGAGCAGTGGGAAAACTATTGAATTGACTCACAGCTCCCGGATAGTGCTAAGTCGAGGTAAAAACTGGAGTTTATCACTAAAAATTACGACTTTTGGGGGGGGAAGGGGGTAAAATTAAGCATCCGTCTCGTAGAAGTAAAGGTGTCATGGGGCATTAACCAGAGTTGGGAAGGACCGCACCAGATGGGAGGAACTAGAACTGTCAGCAGAACTGGGGTGCCAAAATCTTTCGACAAGGGATTGAGCTCAAGAAAGAACAGGTTCGCCCTCCGCTGCAAGTGTAGTGGAGAACGCATCGGACTGATTTGCGCCACCTACGTTCCTATAAGAGCGGGGCAAACCAGAAAAGATTGACAAGGTAGGGGGATCTAGGTGGAGCAAAAACTGAGAGACTCACATCAAACCGCCGTATACCTATTCACAGCTAGAAAAACAAATTAACAAAAAAAGGGGGAATAAGCTAAAAAGTCCCGACAAGTCAAATTTTTATGTCAGGTCGGACAAAAAAAAAAACTGTATAATCAAATATATAAACCGGATCACGACACACATCAAAAGTTAAACTGAAGAAAGACATGCGCACTTCCTCTCTGGTAAGAAGAGAATGGGAATCTCGAAAGCGATGACGGGGGGTGTAATAATGCCCTTAAAGCTAACGAACTAACTCATCTCTCTCAACAAAGAGAGGGATGAGTAGATAGGTCAGGGACGGGTCAAGCCGAATGAAAAATCTTCTGGAGAGAAAAGCAATAAGGAATCTGGCGAAGGCGGCCGTGAGTCATCGGGCGGGGGGAGGGCTGGAACTCAAAAAGAGGGGCAGGGTGTGTTGCGATCAGGTGGATCTATTTGAGACCGGAGAGGTTGGAAGAAAGAACCCATGATGCGGGACCCTGTAATATACTTAGTGGAGGGGAGGAGACTGTTGAGGACAGTGTGGTGCGGGAGTCAAGTGACTCGCGGACCGCCGTCAGCTGCACAAAGTGGGATACCTGCGGCCCTAAACAGGGGACATCCGAGCTTGCTGTGGGGGGGGCTGCTATATAGAGAGAGGTGCGCAATTAGGGGAGGAACGAAACGGCGAGCGGGACATTAGAACAAGGTGAGGAAACATCAGATATCGGTCGACCTTCGGGCCAAAAGAGGCTTTTCTAACGCTGCGGAGGGGTAAAGTCCAGAGTTAACCTGAAGGACTGAACTGCAAGTGCGACGCTTGACTGATTGTGCGACACGGGAGCTAACAGAAGGGCATGGATACACAAAAGGGACGTAAGAAGGACGTTGAAAGAAGTCATGACCCGGCGATCTGTGAAAAAAGTCCAGCAAAGAGAACACCAAAAGTCTAATGTTGCTCAGCAGAACAGCTGGCTGTTGGTAGAAGGGCAGGGGGGGTCTAGGCTCGCCAAAAAGACATGTCAGAAAAGGGGTCTCCCGGCAAGAGCAGAAGGAGTTCTCACGGTGGGAAAAAAAGACAGCAGCTACCAGGTCCTAACCGACTTAAAGGAAAGTGATGGGCCAGAACTCCTACGCCTGGGAAGTACCTGATAGAGCTGTCTTACGTCAAATCTTTGCCGGGGTCGTCCCCAGAGTAAAGGAGGAGATCGATGTCAAAATAGAGAGGAAGCAGATCTTTCGACGTATTAGCCACCTCATCCAAGTCATAAAGGAAAGGGTCTCTTTTATAATTCGCAAGAGGGGGTCAACGTAAGCTCGAATCACGCGAGGAGTAATATGGGTAAAGGGGGGACGAATTTGGGAAAGAAAAGATAGTAGTATCAGGCAAACAAAGGGGGAAAGCAGGTGTTGAGAGGGAAACAACACAAAGGAATGTGACGAGAAGACGCACAAGGCTACTACGGGTTCCGCTGGAGCAGGTCTAGAAGAGAGGAAAAATCAAATCGCCGGTACAGAAAACGAACTTTGATAGAAGAAAGCAAAATGAGGATTCGACCTGGCCCTCTAGCCACGGGGGAGAAGACTCGACCTCAAATTAAAGGAAGCTGGGGGACCTCCGGCTAACAAGACGATTATATCGAAAAAAAAGAGCTAATCTTACAAAACACAAGGGGGAAAAAGAACCTGATAAGACTCCAACAATACTCCCAGTGGGGGGGGATTGGGGATGGGGGAAGGAGCCCACTGATACAGAAGGATTGAAAATAGAAAATGCTGGGTCCAACTCGCGGAGCGGTGAGGAGGGAAAAAAACCATGTTCAGACAAAGAGTGCTACATCGGATTTCCTAGCGGGACAGAGAAATGGCCGGGACTCTGACTAACGAAGAAAGGACGAGTAATTTCTGGAGGGGCAAATGGGAGTCGTCGCTGTATTTTGGACGAAGAATGGGAAAGAAAGTGTGGCGCTAGGCTGAAGGGGGGAAATGGAAAGATATGAAAAAGACGTATCTAAAAAGCACACTCGAAAAAAAACTTGTAGACGCACGGAACTGGGGAAGCGGTCTTTAAATATCTTCGTTCAAGGGGGGACTTAATATACAAATAAGAGAGGAAAAAATGCCGAATATTAAAAAGAACGGGGTTCCGAACATCGAAGATAAAATCGGCAAAGACAGGGGGAGTGGGGAAAATTCTTGAAACGCAAAGGCAGTGATGCATTCCTCAAGGACTGTTAATGGGTGCTCCAACTGGGTAATTGGTTACGAAGAAGGGATCGCATGGGGAGCCAGGAATAACAGAAAGGGAGGTGAACCATACGCGCTTGGAAGGGAGTTTAAAAGCCGAGGAGTCTGTTTCTAGTCGTTTGGTCAAAAGGGATTCGCTATTTCTCGTCATGGCTAAAGGTGTAGCGCCAAATGCCAAAGGAGGATAAAAAGCGGTTTCCGACAATAAAGAAGAGCCAAAAAATAAAGAAAGGACGATTAGAGTCAAAAAAGATGGGGGCTCTCCAAGCCGTCCGGCTTGGTATCAAGGTCAAATCTGGCTGGCTTCGGCAAAAGAGGGCAGCGGGAAGTCCCAAATACACGGAGGGGAAGGGAGATGAAAAAAGATATGGCGAAACCCTCAGGAAAAACGAGAAGAAACCGGACGAGCATGTTTACGAAAGGTGGGAGACGAAAGGTCTTACATAAACTCGGTGATGTAACGAGTAAAATTTGAGACCTAACTACTCGCAGGGAAGGGGGACACAAACATAAGAGAACTAAACAAAACGGGGGGGGAAAAGGAAGAGATGCAGGGGGGTAGTCCAGGGGGGAGGAGATCTTTATTCAAATCAAGGAGTTGGAGACTCAAGTCGAAAGCGCGTAAATAGACCGGTCGCGCGTTGAGGATGGGGTGTGGGGAAGGGGGTTGACGATACGTTGCAATGCAGTTCGTAGAACAAGCGCAGGATTTGGCATGTCGGTGTGAAGGGAACACGAGGCACCCAGAAAGGAAGGGAAAAAGGGGGGGACTGGCCAATGTAATCTGTGGAGAGCCCAGGTTTGTCCTCACATATTGAGTCTAGGGTGGGGTCTTGGGTCGCATTCCCCGGACGGGATTGCGGTTAGGCGCAAAAGTCAGAGTACACCGAATGGAAGGCAGAAGGAAGCAGCATAAGGGAAAGACTTAGGCACGAATACGAAGAACTCATCGCTGGGCAACGAAGAACCAACTCATGGTTCAGAGGAAGGGGCATCTGCGATAAGGAGGAGTGCCAACTACAGGGAGGAGAAAAAGGAAAATTCCGGGGCTTACTCTGAAGAAAGGGGAAATTGAGGAAAAGAAATCCAATGGGCTTTGAAGCATGGGTAAGAGATGCTGGTATCTTCAAATATTTTAAGGAACGTTGCCGGATTCGGTTCTTATGAAAGACATTGACAGATCTATGGAAAAAAAGGGGAAACCGGACAGAAGAGTCTTTTCGGGATAGCGGGTTAGGTACGTATGGGTTGGGGAATCGTACCTCAAATGTGAACCGGGGCCCGCAAGACGAACAGCCGGAAGATCTTTCCAATGCTCGGGTCCGAATCCAATTTTATAAAACAACATTGCACGCGCATCGGAGACGTATGATGGGAATGTCAGTTAGAGGGACATAATGCTGGGAAAAATTTGCAAAATTAAAAACTGCTAAGAAAAAGCAGTTTTGGGGTCACCGGGGGGTTTAAAAGAAAGGAAAGGCGGCAGAGTTCGGTAAAGCATTTTCGAATGCTGAAGGGGAAAAGTAAGGTTGTGCAATCGCTAAACAAAAAATCATCACAGGGGGAGGAGGGTAATTATGCGCCTGATCGTAGTGGACATTCAAACTGGGGGGCAGCTGATTCGAATTTTGAAAATGCGGAGGTGTGACTGAAGGAACCCGCGTGGAAGATAAGTGAGGTTCTAAGATGGGGTCAGGGTATGATTCCAGTTCCAGAAAGGAACGGAATTCAGGATCGAGAAAAGGTTACCCTGAACCCGCTGATGAATTTCTTCGGGGAAATAGCAATTTTTGTTGAGAACAGATGACCGCGCCCAAATTTTGGGAGATTAGAAAAAGGAAAAAAAGTTTCATGGGGGGGGTTTGTGTGCCAACCAATCCACAGAGTTCAAACTATGCGTATTTGGGGTGGCAAATATGACTTCTTTGAAGGGGATGGGAGACAACGGACATAGTCCTTAAGAGGGAAAAAGGGGTTCACTCGCGTGAAGGGACTTCTCAGGGGAGAATTAAGGAAAAACGCACCCGCTAGGGGGGGGGACTCCTAAAGTGAAAAGAAGATAAAGCAGCAAAGGAAAGATGCGTCACACGGACTCCTTGGAGATACAGATGGGAAAAAGAGAGGGGAATGTTTCACGCTCTCATTGGGTATAAGGCGGCGCGTTTCAGGAGAAAAAAGCAGACTCGGATAAGCACAGAGAAGGGGAGGCGTGGGGGGTTGTTGGGTTGGTTGGGGGGGGGGGGTGTGGACGATGGTGTGAGGGGTGCAACCCCCCGTGGCCTCACGGACTGTCCCTTACTGGACTCGACGTCTGGGAAGGACATGGCGGTCCTGGGGGGGGGAGACTCTATCGTCTGCCACATAGACGGTCATAAAGAAAAAGTTCTTAGGGACGAAAGAGATCTCAGTGGGGGACGGAATCTCAGGGATTTACGGAGCACAGATACCTTAAGAAAGTTAGGGCAGTCTCTGGGTAGGAAAATAGGGTGACTGACATTCCAGACCTTGGAAGCTGGAAAGGGGGAAAAAAAGAGAACATCCTTCTCCACTGGAGCAATGGAATAGTTCTGCACGTAGGGAACGCCTTAAGAAAAGCAGCAAAGAGGGAGGAAATCCATGAAGACATAAGTTGGGAAACGAACGTTCAAAGAACCACTATTATCTGCTCGTACGCAAATGTTCGAAGGGACCACGCGCGTTGTAGTGCGAAAAAAGAAAATAGCTGATTGAGGAAAACGCGGTGCACAGAGGGGGCTCCAACGCTCACGTACAACGACCGGGTTTATAGAGGGGTCACAACGGGCAAGAAAGAGCCCCAATGACTCAACGGGGGGAACATCGAATCCACGCAGGTACATCCATCACTGGGGGCGAGCCCAATTTCTCACAGGCCATCATTCATCATGAAAGGAAACGAAACGTATGTATGTCGGGTCCTTCTGAATACGGGACTCAGAGGCACATGATTAAAAAAGGGGCGAACAAACGAAAAAGAGACGAAATAGACCGTCCTGCGACGACCGAAGGTCTTTTATAATCAGTCTGGTGGTCTTCTCAGAAGAAGATGCTTGGGGGGAAGGATCCTGATTCCCGGGGACCCACCAACAACGCAGAAAAAACACAAAAACGTTGGAAAGTTGAAAAGGAGATCGGTCGTCTATGCGCTTAGGCCTTTCTTCACAAGAAGAGGGATGGTGCTCCTCCAGAACTCTGGCGAAACGAAAGGCGCGTTGACAGGTTTAAGGGGTATGAGCGCGTGTCAGGGGGGTTTGGGTTTAATAGGTCAGGAAGTTCTGTTCTACCCGACGAGCTGGTCACAAAGGCTGGGGGGGGGGTTTGAAGAACTTTAAAAGAAGTTTCTTTCAGGATTTAGTGGATGTGGGATTGATGCAAAAAGTGGAACTCATCGAAGCACTTAAGTGTCGTTCGAGAGCCAGGGGTGACCACCAGGCGCCATAAACATCCTCCTCGTGGGGATGGGGGGCAATGTCTGCAGGTGGCATTCCCGGATGATATTAGCACGACTAGGTCCTTCGTCTTTCAGTCGACTTTTTGGCCAGCCCTACGAGGGCTGCTAGGGATGTTTCAAAAAAAAGAGGCTGTGTCGTGTCGCACGATGGCCGCTTGTCAGTCCAACTCGTGTAAACTGACGGCAAAAACATGGATTCTTGAGGAAAAAGGAAAACTGAGGGGAGACATCGGGAAGATAAAGACCAAGACTGAATGGGGAAATAACAACAAGTCGGATACCTCGTCCCTAACGTCATCTTGAAGAGGGGGGGGAACACTAAGTGAGAAAAAAATCTATCTCGGGTGCTAAGAATGTACTTCCTTAGCTTCAGGGGGGGGGGGAACTGGCCTGTCAGTGGTTGTTAGAAGTGGGGGATCGGACAAAGAAAAGGCCTCAAAAGTAGGACTTCAGCATAGAAAAAGGACGGATTCGACAAAGAGGTTTAACACACAGAAATACCACTATGGGCTGTTCTCGTACACGGGGGAAGCATTGCTTCTCAGAACGCGAAGGAATCTGTCCATTAAACAGGAAAGCTTGGTTCGAAAGCAAATTGGAATATTTGTGACCCGCTTAGGGGGGGGTTGGAAATGATCCAAGAGGGCAGGGCCAGGATCGGGTCATAGGGTTCAAGACATCGAGTTCTTGGGGACAAGTTTTCGAGATAAAGTTTCAAGAGTAGTGGTACAAAGAGGCTTGCGGGGGAAAAAAAAGAGAAAGAGGCACGCTGGGGAAATGGGTTCACGGGGTGGAGAGGGGGGGGAACATTGATAGCTTATTATGATAAACTGCGAATCGCGGATGGGGAGGCAAACAAAAACAAAAAACTGGACGTGATTGTGTTCGCGAGAAGGTCACCACTGGCTCAAGGTGGCCGGGGCGGAGAAGGTTGCTTTATCGTGGGGAATCGGAAAGGGGGAAAGAGTAAGGAAGTGTTACGAGAAAGCCAGGAAGGGGAAGGGTTCGCCTTGGAAAGCATAAGCAACGGAATCATATTCGAAAGGAAAGCAAAGTCGGTTTGCCCTCCGGACGGAAATCTCGTCGAGAGGCCCAAGTGAAGGTGACTAGGATCATACCCAAAGTTGAGAAAGAAAAATGGGAATGCAGCGGTGTTGTTGGGGCTCTAGTAAACAACAAAGTAAAAAGAAATGTAGCATGTAAGCGCGAAATAACGCTCTCTAGGATGAAATGTTCACCGGGGAGGCGACAAAGAAGTTCGAGTAGAGAAAAGGGTGGCCGTAGAGAAAATACAGGGGAAGGTCATGTTCCTCGTCAGAATTACTCGGCTTTATGCTGGGGTGAATCTCAAATATGTTATTGGGAAAAGGAAAGGAGGACCGAGGGTATAGAAATTGGGGGAATAAACTAGGAAGGGCCACTTGAAAGGGAAAAGGGGGGGAAAAAAACGTAATCTAAAAATCAAAGCAGAACTTAGCGGAAGGAGGCCGAACCATTTCAAAGTAGAGAGTGAAAAGTGTCTTTTGAAGAAATGAAGAAGAAAAGAACGTAAAAAAAAAAACAAAGTTCCTACAATAGTGAAAAGAAACGGGGGTTAATAACACTAGATATCGACCAGGAATAGTCGTGACATTGCAAGTGTATGGCAGAGGTCCGCAGAGGGTTTGAAGGGGGACTGAAAACGGGGGGGGGGGATACTAATCCTTAAGCATGGAGTGGCTCAAGAATACGAAAGTGACAAAAAAGGGGAGAATGGGTCATTCTTGACCAAGCCTCGCGTTTCGAGTAGGTTGGAAGAGTC
>Ga0179591_1358359_pt1 | contig 14532 bp, 16 predicted proteins | sample CZOMad2_1_08_16f_FD_182891 | JGI IMG/M metagenome (GOLD analysis project Ga0179591, IMG submission 182891) | Vadose zone soil fungal communities from Angelo Coast Range Reserve, California, USA - CZOMad2_1_08_16fungal (PacBio error correction) | ecosystem: Environmental > Terrestrial > Soil >...
AATTGGCAGGGGGTGGGACATTTAGCTAACTTGCATCCCTTCAACGTTTTGGGGGGTGTTTTTCCAAGAGACCCCCTGGGTTGCAAATTAGGAAGACCAAAAGCGGAATGGGGGGTGCAAAACTGGTATTTTCCTTTTTAATGGGAACAGAAAGAGAAATCGAGGGGAAATGAGATAAGGAAAATTGAAAGGGGTTGGAGTGAAGAATGGAATTGATGGTCATGGAGGGGGAGGTGTAGAAAGGCTCCCTGGGTTGGATTTGTGGTGTGGTGCCTGCTCGTCGGACAAAAGCTTCGACTCAAGTCTCGGGGTAAATTCACGAGGCCGTATTGGGCGAGGTGCGAGCAACGGACTAGGAATAGTGAATGTAAGAGCAGAGCCTATTCCGAGTTTATTCAACCGCTGTGGGGGAAAGAGGGGAGGGGTGGTAAATGTCTGGAGTGGAAATGCCGCGCCAGGGTGTACGTGTTTTAATGGCATGAAAGAATGAGGACCAGAAAGAATGGTCAAAGAGGGGAGAAGGCAAATAAGGGGGCTCCCTGGCCATATATAGTGGACAAGAACATTAAAAGTTTTTGCAAGAGGGTAAAAAAATAGAGGCACATGGAGGCTGTAGAGGTGGAAAGGATAATTAATTCTTTATTATCGGAGAAGGGACTTGTACGAAAGACATGCAACACAGAAAGAAAGAAGGGAGTAGGAAGTTTGGGAAAAGATCTGTCCCAGTTGGGGTTTCCATACCATATGCATAAGGATCAGGGGGGTCCTGTAGAGGAAATTTAATCCTTGGCCTTTAGGTAAAGGAAAAACTACCGTCACCCTTGAGGAGAAGAAAAGGAAAGGCAAAATAAGCTATTCCACGGAACAGGAAGAAACTAGACACGAGTTTCAAGTATATACAATCACAGTGAATTTCTATATCAGATGTGGGATCAAAGGGGGGAAAGAAACGGGACCGAGATTAAGGGGGGAACATGACCGCTAATAGGGGACAGTTGAAGTTCACCTATAGAGGGGACAGATGGCCAAGGTCCAGCTTCGCGAATAATGGTTTTTCCCGCACATTTTCGATATTTTTAAAGGGCCAACGGGTTTAAGCAAAATTCTGCACAAGAACATCTCACTGTGTAGAAGAAAAAAAGGTGTGACATAGGGGGGGAACCGGGAACATATTCTTCAATAATCACAGAAAATGAACAAATATGGCAGGTGGACGGGAAGCCCCGAGCAACATTTGGGGTTATAAAATTACTTTGGAATGCATTCAGAAGGCAAATTACAAGAACAGGGGGAGGGAGAAGTATAAATATGGTCGACCTTTGTTGAACTCCAACACCATCACAGTACACATCTAACCCAACCTTCTAGGGAGAGTGGGTTTTCTAGGGAATAAGGTTGGTGGGTGTGATTCTGCTTACACAGGGAGGGATGTGAGAACGAACCCCTTCTAGTTTCAGAAGAACTACATCTTACTGGGTTGGGCCAGTTGCCCCGGGTCGGATGACAAACAAAGAAGGTAGACGGGGGGTTGGCTGAAACAAATACCCTTCGCAAACAAGAATCACGGCGCAGATGGTAAGGGGGGGAAGTTTGACAATGGAGGCTTTCGGGGCATGCTTACAGCAAATGCTAGTGAATATGGGGGGATCGGAAGGCTCGATTCATTTGGGGGGGTTTCCTAGGAGGAAGTTTGGGGGAAGAGTGCCACATGATTTGGGGATCCTAAGTGAAATGGACAAAAGGTGTTATAAAAAGAGAAGAAGCAACAGATAAAACTTTAGGAAATCAATCAAGAGGGGTAAAAGGAAAGGGGGGAAGGTAGGTAATATACCTTTAAAACGTAAGTTTTCGGTGAACGAGAGTCGGAGAAAAAGAAAAATAGTCAAAGGGTAAGCTTTGATGTATTTTCATAAAAGGTATACCATTTGCGTGGTATCGAGGAAGACTGGCCTGGGAAAAAGAAAGTAACTAAGGGGGCGATTCCCAATGTTCATTTCACGGTAAATATCGGGGGTCATCGCTGAAAACCATTTTTTGGTGATTAAACATCAAAGTGGGATTTCGTGTGGGGGGATGTCCTAATCTCTATGGGGGGGGAGCAAAAAAAATAGGAAAAAAGGGAAGGCCCGGTGTGATTACTTAGGAATGATGAATCTAGCTATCTGCTTATTTTAAAGTGTCAATGGACACACCTATTGGGTTTGAAGGAATAATACTTAAGACCAACTACTTTAATAGGGAAACTAAAGCAGGAGGGATCAGTGCTCTTGGTCTCAATGATCCCACCGATGCCTTAGGGGGGGGGGCGGAAAAAGCGCAGGAACGGGCTTCTCTTTTACAACCCGCGAAGGTTTAGCCTCATTGGGATTAGACGGGGGAAAAGGATAACACAGGTGAGCGTATTAACTTGTTTCAAGGTGGGGAAAGAAGTAGAGGGGGGGGGGAAGAGACGAGGAGGAGTACACAATAAAAACCAAAAGGGGGGGTTTAAATGAAGATTAATTAGACACTCAATATATAATAAAGGGGAAGGGAAAAGATTGGTAAGTATACGTGAAGGGAATACGAGTAGTGGGACTAAATAATAGTTAATCCTCATAATTAAGAAGGGAAAAGGTAGGGCAGGGGCTAATGAAAATTGGACATACTCACAAATCCATTTAAGGAGTGCCAATGTAAGGTATAACAATCCATAAAGGATGGTTGGGCTGATAGGGGAGAAAGGATAAAAAAAAATGGAATCTCCACAACACCAACGTAGGAGTGAAGATAGATCTTCCAAGGAAAGACGTGGGGAGTACTTGCATTTAGCCTACCAAACCAATCCCCTGTAATGTGGGGGTGTTAGTACGCCATGCACATAGCTTAAAAAATGGGGAGTGAAAAGGGGATAATATAAGCCACATGCAAATTGCTTAAGGAGGAAGGCTGGACGGGATTATGGATGCTACCACTGGCCTCTTCCGTTAAAACTCCACTAGACTTTAAAACTTATATATTGACTTTCTGTAAGGGGGGACTGAAAAGAATTGTCATAAAAAAAAGGGGTCAACTACCTCATAGAACCTACCATCTTCGGGTCACACTGACACCAGAAGTGTTGATACGAGGGGAGTTGTTTTTATAAATCAAGAGTCCCCCCCCATGGGAAAGCCAGGAGGAAGGGGGGGATGTCCAGGCCAGGGGTCAGGCGATGGGGCCGCAATATGCACGGTGGGGGGAAGAATGAGAAACAGATCTCCGTCAATATTCTCCTTCATATCATTAGTCAATATTTAATTAAGGTGGTCCGTATTAAAAGGGGGGGTAAGCAAAAACTTGGGGTGTCGTTGGATTACTGGAACCAATTACAGCATAGAATTCAAGGGTAGGATTACCGGAACTACAGGTGCTTTCGAGGGCCAACTTTTTAACCGATGGTAATCAAGAATAGAGGAGGGGGGGGGGGGGAAACAGAGAACTACAAAAGCCCTAAGTTACGATGGGGGCATGGGGTATTATGTCAAAATGTTGGGGGTACTAGATGCACCTCACAACGATGAGGCTTGAATAAAGAGCATTGGCGATAATAGGAATTCACAGGTCCAGGTAATCGGGCAATCTCTCAACCCTCCAATGGGTAAATTACCACGAAGGAAAAATTAACAGGTACATGAACTGTGCAAAACTATTGTCTATTCTTAACAAGGACAGATTCGGAAACAAACTAACACTTATCGCATACAATGTCTCTTAGAAGGGGGGACTTAATAATTTTAAATATTGGTGCAAAAAAAAAAAAAAAAAAAACATAAACAAAACCAAAAAAATAAAAAAAAAACAAAAACAAAAAACAAAAGACACAAAAAAAAACGCAAAAAAAACCAAAATTTTGACAAAAAGACTCCCAGAACAGAACAACACAATCACACCAAAACGCAAGGACAGCAACTCAAAACTAAAAAATAAAGAGAAGGTTCATGGGAGGTTTAATTCAAAGGGGAAACATTGAAATTAATGTAATTTGGGGTTCAAAAAAGAGGGGTCAAGATTCAAAAAAAACTGACATAGGACACCACTAAATACAAAAGCGTCAGAAGATAGGAGTTTGTTAACTATATGTGTAAATCATTAAAAAAAAATAACTTTCCACACTCCCATTATATCGCGGAGGAGGGTTGTGTTGCTAGTTGGAGGGGAGGGGTTGAAAATATAACCCAAGACCAGGAACCGCTTGAAAAGGGAACATTTCCGCGGGATTATTTGAAAAATCAGGGGAAAAAGTAACGATGTAATTTTGGCTGATTTAAAAATCTATAAGGGGGGTCTTAGGACATAATATACCTGGAAAATGGGGCTACATACACACAACAAGATGTGGGAAAAAAAAAAAGCTATTTTGAAAACGATGCTTTGGGATTTGGGCGGTGGGAGTCAACAAAGGGTCGGGAAATTAAATTTATCACTTTCTGAATTTTCATGGTGTCAAATGTGGCCGATTAGACGGAAAAAAAGGGTTAATGGTGTATAAAACAACAAGGGTGGGTCAAGCGGGAGTATCAGAAAAGGAACCATATGGTCCTATATTCTTGTATTGATGTATTGAACTCGCTTCCCGGTTTTAATATTGGCAAAGATGAAAACGAAACACATTGTGAAGTGTGGATGTCTTGTGTGGCAGGAAGTGGAACCGTACCAGGGTATGGCCACTCCTCTTAACCTCGGACACTTGGACGGTTGAACCGCTTTCGGGGTGCCGGCGAAAAACTTTATCTGGATCCCTGGTCACTGCGGGCAAGGGCACCGGTTATCGGAATCGGCTGACAGTGTTGCGAGTCCCCGATAAGGGAAAAACAGCTGTATAGAAATCCAGTTATGTATAGGAAAATTGTCTTGAGCAGGGGAAGGGGTGGCCACAGGACTTCGGTGATCACGGGTTTATTAGAAATGGATCAAGGAAAGGGGGACTAAGAGATTGATCACTCGTTGACTATCCTAAATATAACCGTATGGAAGGGTAAAGCAATATTGACTGAGTCGGTAAAGATACGGAGTGGGAAGGTTGACTTTTGAAAGGGTAGGGTCGTATTGGTCCCAGTCCATATTAGATAATAAAAATAATTTACTTAGAGTTTTAAAATGTAAAGCTATCTCCTGTTCGCGGAAGGGGGGCCTATGGGGCAAAAAAAATGAAGGTCGGTAACTATCTATCTTACCCGCCGGAGAACATTACGGGAATAGGCGTATTCGAAACTTGAATTAAGGGAACTTTACCAGCCAAGCCCACGTAAAAAGAGGGATACCATAAGTTAGGTGGGGAATGACAGGGTATCGAAAAGGGCCATAACTAACCAACATTCACTCACATATGGACAGTATACACATACACGACTATACCAAGAAGAATTATCATAATATTCCGCTAGAGAGGAAAATGAAAACTCTGTGGAAAGCTACCAATGCTTACTACACAGTTTACCTGTCTAGACATGAAATCTCAAGAAAAAAGAAAGTTGTATCCTGAAAGAACATTAGGGAACAAGAAAATGTTAGGGGCAAACGGAGGGATTGGTGCAAGTTAGAATGGACACTAATACTAGTCTCTAAAAAAAGGGGGAGAAAAGAGGGAAAAAGGCGGTAGGATTGGACGGGATCGAACGTGACAAATACCGGGCCGGTGTGCAAAATCTTTTCTGTGTCAAGAAATGCAAGGGTGAACAAAACGCTGGCTTTGTGAAACTGCGAGCGAGGGAGGGAGGGAATGTAGAGCCGGAAGCACTCGAGGGCGTCAAGAGAATGAAAGGAGAATACACGAGTTTTAATTGTGACCTCTCGCTGTCCTCCGATCCTCCGCAGACGTTGTCCTTCTTGTTGTCGAATGGGCCGGAACTTGAGGGGCAGGTGTTGGCCTCTGGAGGGTGTCTAGAAGGTCCAATTTAAGACCTTAAGAGAAATCTTGGGTTAAACGTCCGGGGTGCTGGGGACCTTGGGTCAGAAACGGAAGTCAAAAGGAACGCTATTAAGTAATGTTCTCCGGTTCAATATCTAATGGTAACATCATTTTTGCAGAGAGTAAATTGAAAAAGCTTTAATTTTTATTATAATTAATATTTCTTTTTAGGAGGATGTTTAAGCTAATAGAGGATCAAACATCCGAGCTACATAAGTCAACACGAAAACACTAACCGGAGATTGAGTGGGAAAGGCGTGAGAAAAAATGGAGGGGGTTCACATATCAGAAGTGGGGATCAGGAGTTCGTCTTCCAAGAGGCCAGGTGGCCGGGGGCCTGTAAGGGACCCATCAGAGACAGAGGGCATTGGGATCATAAAGGGCATAAACCCGTCAGTTCCACGTAACAGGCTCAAGGAGCTTTTCATGGCTGTACATATGATTTCTATACATAGGGGTATACGTATGGGTACTAGAAACAATCCGATTCGATGTAAGGGGCTGACCGAGAATAGGACCCGGGTAGGGCACAGATATTTTACACTGCGTAGGGCCCGGAGACACCAAGAAAAAGATTTTTTTGAAGGAATTTTCGGAAAGGAAATTATGGGGAATACGCCTGAAAAATTCAAGGGGAAAAAAACAGAACAAGGACGGAACATTATCAAGGGGGGTAATAATCAAATGTGGGCACAATCTTGAAGGAAGAAGGAATAATCATACAAGTATATGAAAATGCATTTTAGGAGATCCCGAATTGTCGCTGAACAACAGTGTGGGGGTTAAATTCCTCTTTGTATGATCATATAGTCGGCAAAAACAGACAAAAGTGGATGTAATAAAAGGGTAAATTTATAAAAGGGGGGACAGGCAACAAATAAAAGAATCCGTTTGACACACTTATCTTAGATACTTTTTTGGGGCACAGAGGAAAAAATAAGGGGTTAGGTGTTAATGAAAGTTTGCTCACACTAATCGATTTGGAACCGAAAAATGAACATACGTGGGGGGTTTACCATTTGTGATTTCCCGTTTGAAAATAGAGAGGAAATGAAAAGTCAAATGCCGGTCGACGAGTGGAGAAGTAAACATATAATAATTAGCATATGAGCAATAGGGGGATGGATTGGGGCAATCATGGGGATTTTATGCGTTTAGTAAAAAATATATAACAAAAGAGATTCGGAGGGATCTATTCATTTGGGGGAGTGGAAAGAATGGCATTGTTTCAATAAGTCACACATTAAAAATAGGGGTGGATCCGAGTCGGAAATTAATGTCACTGTTTGAGAATTGCATAAAAACAATGAAGACGTGATTTAACGGGAGGGGGTAGAGAGAAAAAAGGGGTAAAAAATTTGGTCAAACAATGGACATTGGGGGGTATATCGCTAAGTGTTTAGTTTGGTCAACGTACTCCTTGGGAAACCATAGAAAAATTATGCACGTAATGGAATTTCCATTTATTGGATGGATACCAAGGTCGGTTGGCATGAACGGGACATTTTAAAAAAGGACTAAGATTAGCGAAAGAGGAGACTGGGATTGGACCGTGGTGGCAATGTAAAACATTTGGTGGGACATAAAACAGCAAATACTGGCTTGTGTACTTTAGGGGGTTTTAGTGGCCCAACTAAGGATAATCTATAGGAGGGATCACAATAAAGTGATCAATTGTAGTTACGTAAGTTATGAATGAAGCGAAGGGGCGGCGTAAGTGGATTTATTTTAAAGTACCAAATATACCAAAACTTTTTTTGGGAAGACGAAAAGGCGATTTACGTATATTAAAAAGATTAGTTCATTAGTAAGAATGGCGGAGGACTGTTTGGGAAGGAAATCCAACACCGCAGGAAGTATGGGGTTACCACATCCCTTACCCCGGCTGTGAAAGCCCGCGACGGCTAGCCCTATGTTGGTGAAACGGACTTTAACTTATAAATCTTACTCGTATGAAAAACGGGGGGACATGACCGATTAATGGAAAGACTAGTGGAGTTGACACAAGGAATTGTTAGCTACGCTTTCTTAAAGCACAAGGAAAAAGAGGTCAAGTAGAGAATAGTTAAAATTATAAGTGTTATCGGGTACGTTAATTAATGCATGTTAGATAATCACGTAGAAAGAAGAAAACAAGACTGTAGTGATGGGCTTATAACTATTGTGGACATACTCCACACAGCATTAAGATCTTGGCAAGAGCGGTAAGGTAGAATAACAGACATGATACAATTGTCGTATTCTAATTAAATATAGAAAGGGGGGGAAGGGAATTCTCTCGACAAAAAGGGCAGAAACATGATCCGTGGAATAGACGATAAAAAACCATCCCGGTAGGAGGGGGTAGATACCGCCATTTGACCTTCTACTTAAATGAGGTGATTATGGAAACAAACTAGTCCGACCGCACAAAGTCTACGTGCTTCAAGGGGGGGATGACTTGACGATGATGGATGCTACCCTCTTTGGTAAGGAACTTATACTCTAAAAACGGAGAGGAAAATATTAAAATTTGGGGAACTGTAATTGTGTTAATAAATCGGGCCACTTTCTTGGTCCACTACACGACAGACTTACCAGCTAAGCGGGAACTACACCTGTAAACACAAAAAGGGGGGGGTAATACGAGTGATAATAAGGGGTTTTTATAGGTAAACAGGGGCTAAAAGAAGTCAAGCCTCTGGTAAGCCCTCGCTTGTCACAGGAAATGGGTAACGGTCAGCGAGGGGTGAAGATAACATAAGGCACGGGGGATAAAGTCCCGGCACGAGGACATACTAATGCCATCAGATGGAGTGACTTAAATTAGTGGTGTTACGTGAGGGGTAATTCAAACGGGTGGGATATGGGGGGGGGGAGGAGGAAAGAGAAAGTGAGCAGAAAAGTGCCTTAAGAGAAATTAAGAGCAACAGTTCGTATTTCACTTTTCAAGGGGGTGGACAAAGGAATATATTATGTGGGAAGGCAACTATACACCAGCTTGGTTTCGAAAATGTTGGTTAGAAAAAAAAAAAAAACGTACTAAGGAAATCCACGATAGGACAGTGAAATCTTCATAGCATCTTTTAGATATCTTACTGGTCAAATGTGAAGTAGAGTTCATCTACCACCGAGGGTAGAAAGGGGGGGGGGGGTGGAACAATAATGGAAAGATTACGTGCATCCTAGGTATTAGGAACAAGGAATATTTCGTGAGAAACGAAAATTGAAATCAAAGTAATCTATTTGGGCCTGAATTACTGTTAAAAAGATGAAGGGAAGGGGCAACCCCAACAAAAAAAAAAACAAGGGAAAGAACCCAAATGCAAAGCAACACCCCAAACTGCCAAAAAACGCAAAACAACACCACCATCAAAGTCAGAGAACACTACCCCCCCCCCAGTAAAAACAAACCACAAAAGAAACCATTGCCCGATCAGAAAAGCGCCGGCGACCCAGGCACTCAAAAAAAGAACCCGTCCGGGCGCACCTAAACAAAACCGGGTGTCCCAACCCCGGCCGAAAACCCACCACCTACTGCCCTCTCCTTTCTCGGGATTTAGGGGGCCCAAAAAAGAAAGAAAAAGGCGAAGAACAAAACCCCACCAACAACCCACGGGGGTTGCGGATTGTATTACCCAACTCACCCCGCTAAAAAAACAAAAAGGATGAATAATACAAAAAACTTCATCAAAACCAACAACAAAATGAAAACTAAAAATAGAACAAAACAACACCAGACAATAAAAATTAAAAAAATCAAAATCAGTAAAAACCAAAAAAAAAAACAAAATCAAAACAAACAGTAGTATAGTTTGTCAAAAAAAAGAACCTACATTGACCTCAAATGTTCGATTTGGAGGCAATGTGATCAAACATGAACACCTTTCCTTTACTTAGAACACCATATTTTAATGGGGGAGCACGATTAAAAAAAGGAGAATGGACACAAAAATACAAGGAGAGGACAATATTTTTGGGAATAGAAGGGTGTAACTGAGAAAAACATCAATGATTGCCACAGCCCATTACCAGGTGAACAAAGGATGGTTGCTAAAGATCTTGTGGTCATATAACAACTCAGACTAAAGATACTTTTCAGTTCCGCTTAAGAGAAGAAACTTGAAAAAAATCCTGTAAACAAATTAACCATGTAATTTGATGATTTTAAACTATTAGGAGAAAAAGGGGAATAATAACCCACACACTTATTTGGTAGAAAAAAAAGAAATCTAAATATAATTACTATGGGAGATGGGGGGAATTGTTTAGGTTCGGGAGGAAAACAATGTTAGGATAACCTGGTAGGATTTTGACATGGGTCTTGTATCTGATGGCATAAAAGTTAATTTTAAACCACAAAGGGGGTCATCGGAAACAACGTGATTATCAGTTTCCATTTACTTGGTGATAGGGGTTCCGGGAGGCCCGTTTAATTACACAGTTTAAAGGTATTACCCTTATAATGTGCGGAAAGGTGAATGTTGGGTCAAATTTGTGCTGAGGGAAAAATGGGAAATAAATCTAGTCGAAAAGGTTTACTTTGGAAAAACATAGGGGAGAGGTTCCGGACGGGCAATTTTCAAAATTTCTAGAGGGGCCTTGCAAAAGGCAAAACGATCCCATGGCAAATAAGTAAATAGTTGGTGGGCAGTCCGGGAACATAGGAGAAATCTGTGCCTCCACTGCTGGAGAGGGAAGCATACCGGGGGGGGACATGGGGGGGGGGCAAGTGCAGTGGTATAAATGGAATGGGAAGAGATTGGGACTAAAAAACCATCCAATCGGACAGTGATCTGACGCCGAAAAAGACATGATCCGTCTGTATGGAAAGGAAGACGACGAATCATCCAACAATAATACTTCTTTGAAGTGAGTGTTGAAAAGTTTTTCTTGTCCTTTCGTCGTGGGCCAAAATGAAATTACTCCAACAAAAGAAAGGGATATTTGGTAGGATATAACAATAAATGGCCATGGGAAGAATAGGCAAAAAAATAAAATTTAATAACTAAACTCTATCGACAACGGAGGGAAGGAAGTTGAAGAGAGGACCGGGGGGACCCAGTCCGTTGTCAAAAGAAAACATGCCAAAAGAAAAAACTGTAACCCCTCTTCGGAACCATAAGTGGGGGAATCAAAGTTGACTGGAGAAGCTATTTTTGTCACCTGAGCCACACTGCCGTCGAAGGACATTAGGCAACATGAATGCTGCTCATAATAACAATCTATATAAAAAAACTCGGTGCTAGTCCGCCGGGACATACATTATCCCTCATATGAGAACTTTCTATACCGGAAAAAAAGTCGACCCAAAACACAGCGTTGGGGTGCATAAGTTTGAAAAAAAATGTGGATTGCAAAATTGCCACTTTAGAGAAAAGGGACTATGGAGCAAGCCAATGCAGCGAAATCTACAAAACAACAACGATTAGTAGGAAGAAGATCGGGCGTAGAGGTCTAAGTTTATTAACGAAAAGACAGGAAGGGGTGCAAAAATAAAGTTGCGATAATGGTTTCAATGGGATACAAAACGCTTTGTTTGCGAATCTGAGGAGAGGGGAGTGGGCAGTGTAGAGACAGAAGGATAATCAAGGAGTTCATTAATAGTAAGAGATCGCACAGAATTTAGTTTATAGATAGAGGATAGGATACATGAGGTGGGTGAAAGGGGTGTTTAGATGTCAGAAGAGGTGAGTGAAAGGGGGTGGCATAGTATGGCACAAGCAGAGAAAGTTTTTATGAAAAAAGTTCTGGTCGAGAAATCGGGGGCCGTCGGGTGTCGGGAAAGGGAAGAGGACACGGAATGGTAAAAGGATTATTCAAGGTCTTGCGGGCCATATTAGGGAAGTTACCGAACTGAAATCTTTTCTTCATAGGCTTCCCAATTAGGGGGAAATTTTATATAGTTAAATTGTTAAAATTAAAGGGAGTGTATCCAGGAAGAATATGACTCTGGTGTAACAGACGAAGCGACATAAAATGGTCAACACGAAATAAAAAAAACCTGAGTATTTATTTGGGAAAAACGGGGGATCGCCCCATATGGAGAAGAAAATAGAAATGGAAGCAGGGTGCGTCAGAGGCCAACTGCAAGATTGGCCTGTAAATTGTAGGAATCAGGAAAAAGAAAGGTCTAGGATCGAAGTGCAAATCACAAGGGGAAAGCCACGGTACAGCTACACTATATTTCTAGACAATACCATTTAGGGCCTAGCAGATTGATAAGGGGAGCGGGGACGGAAAAAGGCAAAACTGCTAAGAATAGGTGCCAGGACCGCGAGAAGGATGGCAATAATGTGCACCACTTTCCCGGCAGGGTCACCGGCGGCCCGAAAAGGGTTGTCAATAAAAAAATGGTATAACGATTAGGGGGGGGGGCATAAGGGGGACGAAGGGAAAAAGCGGAAACAGAACAGACAGAAAAAGGGTCAATGTGAAAGAATCCAAATGTTTGTAATAGGGGAACCGAACGAAAGATTGAATAATCAATACAAGATAAAACATATGGCGTGTCTAAGATTGGAGGGGGAAATTGGGGTTGTGGGTACGTTTTAGGTAAGCGATCGCCCAACATGCAATTCAACGTGGGATTGCAAATAGTGATACATTGAATTTTAAAATTTGAGAAAGAAAATAAAGGACCAAACATCTAAAAAGTGAGTCTATTGAAGAATTGGGGGGTTCGACAATTTGGTTTTTGCTGTGTTCTTCGAGCAAGGTATGAGGAGAATCTATACACTGAGTAAAGCACAAAATGCCGTTGTCCCCTTGTGTTTGGCAGGGATGAGAAAGAACGGAAAAGGAAAGGGAAAAAAGGTAGAGCGTGTGTTCTCTAGACAAGAGAAGCTCTAAAATTAAGCAAAAAAGAAATACTGGCCAGAGGGTTGGGTGGCAGTCAGTGATTAATTTTCATGTGTAACCTATAGTTAACAAAGTAGGATTAGACGGCCGGGGATTGTTTTCTGTAAGTTGTTCTACTGAGGCATTTTGGTGTTGGAAAGAGGGGGATCACATGGGGGGGGTTCCAGTCAATTACAAAATTAAGTGCCCCTGTGTGATCACATTGATATCAAATTAATCACAGTTTAAATTGACTGTAGGTTTAGGATATCAATCCACAATATTTAAAAGAAGGGGCAGGTCGGACAAATAAAAACATTGGGGATACAGGATAAGGTTCTTTGGGACAATAGAGAGCGCGGTTCACGAGACGATATCACGTCAATGGAGAGCCATTTATTGGTGGAAAATACAATTATACCAGTTGGGGTATGGGAACGAAAAAGGAAGGTGGAAACACAGGTTATCTCAAAAGAGTATCGTGTAAGATGGCCGAAGGAGTGTCATCGCCATTGGAAAAACATTTTGGAAGGAAATCAAAGAAGTATGCGTTGGGGCTTGAAGTTTGGTGTCTTTTAAAGGGGGCCCCACAAATCAATGATAAGCTAGATTAGGTGGAATCCCCTCTCCAAAGTGCAGCCGCCGTTTGTGACTGTCAAGGGGGGAGAGGGGAGAGCAATTATCTCAGGGAAACTTTTCAAGAATAAAGATTTTTGGAGGACCCAAGAACGTCATCACCACGAAGGGGGTTACTTTGCCCTCCCTCTTGCGGAAAGGTCGAGAAGCAATGAAAAGAGTTCAATCACCAAAAAAAGCCTTTTCGGCTTAACCAACTCGCCCTGTCACCCAGAGGGCATCCCAAAAAATGGTACCCTAGGGTGGTGAAAGATAGCTGTGAAACGAAAAAATAGTTATATCACCTAGACAAGCTGTTGTGGTACAATGTGGGACAATGAGATGGTACTTCTATGAGTTAGTTTGGACACAGAATTTTGGGAGTAAGAGTTCTTAAGTCACGTACGAGCCAAGGAGATACAAGGGGGGAAGGAAGGGGTAAAAATACGGGGATAATACAGTATTAGCATAATAAGAAAACAGTAATCAACGTAACTGGTGCTCTTAATTAAATATTGGGACATCTACAGCTTTTAGTAGAAGTGTCAGAGCGTTTAAGTATCATAAACAAAATACAGGTGGTTTTGGTTAGGAGAAGGAAATAATTAAAACAGAAATTAAAAAAAACAACAAAGGGGATAGGGGGGAGAATATATTCCATGGAAAGGAAGTGAAATAAGCATTAGGACTAGCCGACACTCAAGTAATGGTTGACTTGTTTATTATACTTCAAGCGAAGTGGAACACTTATTACTAAAAGGGCTGGGTAATGTAAAAAGTAAAACCATGAACTACAGTTAGAATAAGGTTTTATGATTAAATGCTTACTTATTCTTTAGTCTACCAACCAGCTTTATTACCGTATACGCTAAACTTATACTTATAACTATATGACTGGGGGAAAAATTGTAATGTGAAAAGAAAGAGTTATTAACATAAACCAAGGGAGCAACACAAGAAGAGAAAGCCCACTAATTCACCCGGGAAAACAACCAAAGGGTGTGTATACGATGATATAACGTTTCAGAAGCAAAGAGTCACCCAAACATGGCTAGCGGAGGGGGAACAGCAAGGTGTAGGTCACCCTACATAAGGCAGAGGTGGAAAAGGGAGGAAAAAGAGCTCCTTATCTCGACTAAGCCCAAATCGAGGAGTTCAATATACAGTAA
>Ga0179591_1316447_pt1 | contig 14529 bp, 15 predicted proteins | sample CZOMad2_1_08_16f_FD_182891 | JGI IMG/M metagenome (GOLD analysis project Ga0179591, IMG submission 182891) | Vadose zone soil fungal communities from Angelo Coast Range Reserve, California, USA - CZOMad2_1_08_16fungal (PacBio error correction) | ecosystem: Environmental > Terrestrial > Soil >...
GAGTCTCTCCACTGGGGAGGGGAGACTGGTCCGGAGCAGCTCTACCTTATCGGGTCCTTAGCTCGGGAAGTCACGCTGACGCAGGGGGTAATTCAAAGAAGAAAGAGAAAAAGCTCAACATGGGGGGAAGGAGTCCTCTTTGGGAAGGACGGCATCGTCCCGTCGAGCTATCCTTCAGACGAGACCTCGCGAATTTTGGACCCATTGCACAAAAAGAAATCAGGGGGGGGAAGAGACATTTGAAGGAAGGGATGTATCTTCGCGCCTGGGATCGTGATAATTTTGGGAAGACAGAGAGAGCAGTCCTGCATACAGCGATGAAAGCTGCATCGGTTGGAAGGGGAAGAGGGGGGTGGACTCGAGAGACCAGGGGCTTCTGCTGCAGCGCGACCCCAACCACTCATCGGAGCATCGTCTTGGTCGGAGGAGTTTCACATGATCGGCAAGGACCGCCGAGTCCCAATGATGGAACTCCAGCGGGGGACTGTGGGGCAGAACGGGGGCCTACGCACTAGGAGAAGAGGGGGGAGAAGGTCACTTACGCCTAAATACCCGTGAGGAAAAAAAGTCCAGCAACTGAGGGAAAAAAACCGGCTTTTGACGGAGTACGGGACCGTCGCTTTTGGGTCAAGAACCGAAACGTACTGCCTCCTTACGCATGCTGTAGAACAGCTCAAAAAGGGAGGAGGACAAGAAACTTCCTGGAAAAGAGGGGAGACCTTATTACCGTGAGTATTGCTGCAGGAGGAGTCGTCAACACGTACCACCAACTAAGGGAGAGCGCCTTCGCAAGGCGCGTGATCGTGTCAGAGACAACACCTTCTGGGGTGTCCAGTTCTTAGACCGTCATCGCGACAACCACTTGAGCTCGCCAGAGAGCAAAGGATTGGGTAGGCAACATTGAGGAGGGGCCGGACTGAGACCCTTTAATGGGAACGATCTCCTGGGGCGGCGGTGTATTATCAGACTGGAAGATATCCAGTCTGCCCAAGGACAGCTTGCGATCGGGGGGGAAAGGGGGGGGGTCGTCTACTGCCACGGCAACGCTTGCCTATTGCGAAGGGATCACGTCCTAATTTTCCTGGGCGTGAATCTAGCGTGGTAGAGGCGGGCTGAGATGATCTTCTGTTCGGGGAAGAGAGACATTTTAGGGTGGGGGAAAGGGAAACGATCCTGCGGCGGTGGGGGGTTCGACCGTCTTCAGCAAAGGAGGGGAAAGCATTCCTTTCTTCCCGTGAGCGAGTTGGGTGCAGGGAAGAAGGAAAGAGAGCTCTGGTCAGAAGCTTGGGTCGCCGTTACCGGCACGAAACAGAGGGGATGGGGGGCTGTTCTCGATCAAAGGGGGCCTTTTTTTCGATTAAATAAAGAGAGGCTTGTCATGGGGGCTCGTTCATCGAGAAAAAAGAAACGAGAGATGATGAAATATAGATAGGGAAAAGGAAAAAGACTCTGGGGAAGGGATGGGAGCGGACAAACCCGAACGGGAGAGGGGGAAACGAAATCCTCCGTTCGTCTTTCGAAGACCCCAGCTGCAGCCCCACCCTCGATCAGGAGTCTATCGGACGATCATGGGAAGAAAAAAAAAGAGCGATTCAAAGGAAAAAACCCGCCGAAAGGACTACTTTCCGCAAAAACAGAACTGCTCCTATCTTGGGGAATCTCAACGCAAAAAACGCGCGTGGGGGCCCTCCATCATCAAAATCAGACTACTCAAACCGACGAGAACCCCGGCAAAAGAACGTGAAGCGTGGCAACTTCGCCGTGAAACAAACATAGGAAGAGCCGTGGTCATTCAGAACGAAAAAAGGACACGCTCTCCCGCTGGAACAAACTTGGTCATAATTTATCTACCGGAACGTTTCTACAAATAATAACAAAGAATAGGAAACATTCAGTGTCTCCTGAAATCCGCAATGTTTCCCCGAGAAAGGCATCTAGCTTGAGGGGCAATCCACGTGCTGGGGGGGTCCTCTATAAGAACAAGGGAAAACGATCCGGGAAAAAGGAGATGACCCACTATCACCGTAAAGGAATAATGCGCTCCCGTGACGGGAGTTTTGTTTGAGGGTTGAGGAACGCTCCGCAATGAGACAGGAAGGAAGCGAGAAGCCGGTGGGTACAGAAGGGATGTTGAGGGAGAAGATCCCTGGCTGAGCGTGGTTAAAAGCAGTAGTGGGGGCGGCTCTACTGTGAGGGGTGAAAAAACGCTCAAACAGTTCCCAAGGCGCGGCTCGGGGAAGGAGTCCTTCTGGGCAGAGGTTGGCGCGTTAATGCCCAGGAAAAACGGTGAAAAGTAAAATTGGAGGGGACAAAGGAACGGCCTCGTACGAAACCGGGAGTTCAAGATTTCATCAAAAAACGGCCGGCGGGACCGCGGTGCGACAAAGAACGCCGAATGGAAAAGGAAAAGAGTAGCCAAGATGATCTGGGTTGGGAACTTCTCGTTAGCAAAAGCAACTCGAACAGGCTCCGCGAATACACAGAATGTACGCGAAGAGAAGGGAGCGCAGCCGGGGGGGAGGGAGGGGCTAACTCTCCCTCTATGGAGGAGTACAAAAGGGAAATGGAGAAAGTCCTAGATCCCGACATTCTCTGAAGAAGATTCTGCCGATAAAGATTTTTTGGGGAGAGTTTGTTGGCCCTTTGGCTACCCGCGTAAGAATGGGGGGATGGGTCATATTATCGTCTAAGAAAGATAACTCTTCCTGTACAGTCATCAACCAAACGGATAAAACTACGCTATAAGGGTTACTTGTCGAAGAAGGAGGGACGGGCCTCCTTGAAAGGCGGGGGGGGGTCCGAAAAAGAAAAAAAATATAGAAAGCCGGGGAGAAAGCATTTCGAGCTGCAACCCTACCAGAGGCTCGACCACCTTTTTGAGAAGAAACCTAACGGGGGATAAGCGGACCTAATCGAAGAACATAGAACTAAAGTTCTTGGCCTGAAGGGAAAAGAAGAAACGCACGGATCAAAAGGGACTTATAAATCAGAAAGTATCTCTAAGACCCACATTACCTGAGAATAGGCGGGGAAGAGAGAGGTCAGGTAAGAGAGCCCTTTAAGACTCTATACAGCTATCGGGCCATTATTCCCTTTCTCTCAAGAATCGAGGATGGGAAGGGTTTTTGGGGGTTTGAATAACTATTTTTTAAGAAGGGCGTCCATCCGGAGGATGGGTTCCATTCGGCGATCTATTATTCAGGCAAAGAGGCGCCTTACGCAAAGACCATTATCCAACAAAAAGGAAAAGCTCCTATAACACGGACCCCAAGGAAAAAAAACACATAACCGCTCGCGTCTGTGCCATCCAAACGCCGAAATACGGGGGAGGGAGGCGGGGGAGGGGGGAACACCCAGGTTGGGTGGGAAGTTCTAAAGTGGTTGGGCCTGTGTTGGGGGGGGGGGGCTATACCCTTTCCCCGCGGCCGGGTACATTTCGTAAGAGGGGTTAGCATCTTGGACAGGAGGGGTCCGATCACGTGTCTGGTAGAAAAAAAACCATCGTGGGTGAGAAAGGCCATAGAGGAAATAATGGGTTACCTCCTGGCGGGGAGGAAAATCGTTTCGGGACTTGCTGAAGAGCTGAGGCCTTGAACGAGCGGTGAAACCGGCAAAAAGCTTTCCCAGAAGGGAGATCTACTGGAGAGGCGGGGAAAAAGGCAAATTCTTCTATCAGCTTGCTCGGCTCTTTCACTCTCGAAATAAATCCAAAAAGGTGATCTCCCCGTGAAAATAGGCGTGCTAAGGGAGGAAAACGGCACGTAGGCCCAAGAATAAAGCGCGCCGGACCAGTACGATTGCTTCGCGGGGGACCGGATGACCATGACATCAGACGATAGACGGGAGTAAAAAGCGAGTAGGAGCTCAGAAGCAGCCCTTCTCAGAAAGGAAAAAAGTTTTGGTCGTAAAGTAAATAAAAAGCCCAAAAAAAAATGTCACGTCATTAAAAATCCATCTAGGTGGCATCATAGGCGGAAGAAAAAGAACCGCGAGTTGCCGCGAGCGTCAAATCACCACGTGGAAACACAGCCGTGGTATGAAAGCGGGGGGGCCTGTACTTCGGATGTGCGAAGCCGAAAAAAATCTCAGAACAGACCTGTGTTATCGTGCCTACGAAGTGTGGTCGCCCATGGAGGGTGTGAGAGGGGTCTTGTATGGTGTCGGTCGGGGCGGTACCTGAAGGGGCTGTGGGGTCAGCGGGAGCCTCAATTCCTCCGCAGGTGAAGACCTCCCTTCTCCCCCTCCGATCTCTTCCTGAACGCGACCAGAGAAAAAAAAGTCCAAAAAAATAAGCTAACGAGGTTTGGGTCTAGGCGAGTGGTCCCTAGTGCCTATCAATTTGGGAAAAAAACGGAAAGAGGATGGGGCATTAAATGGAGGGGGGGCAACTGGGGCCCTCGGTCCAATAAGCTTGGGGAGAGTGTTGGTACTCGTCATTGAATCACACATAGGCCATGAGGGGGCGTCCGGAGGAACCAAAAGTCACAGGATGGTGCTCCTCTTCAAGCGAAAGACAAACAAACACAAAAAAAAAGGGAAGGCGTACTGGAAACGAGGTAAACGAAGAGGACAGGAGGGGTCATCCCCTGAGTCCGGGACTTTCCGGGGCGCTGGGTAGTAAGCATCACACTACTCGTTTTGATCCAGAGCTACCGATTGGGACGAGGCCACCATAGAAGGTTGCCGCTTTCAGGTCTGACAGGGAACTCTGGGGTTCTCTAGCCGACGACACGGCGGGAGGGGTTTTTTCCTTGGAGTGTCCTCTGTGAGCATGGGCCGCTCTGAAGGTGCCTGGAGGAGATCTGGAGAGTTTCAAGAAAGATTTCCTGGAAAAGGGAAGGATATTCGTCCATGTGAGTGAGGCTCGTATTAAAACAAGTGAAGAGCCGGACAAAAGGGGTTATAAAGGCTGTGTGCCCGCCGGCGGTGAAGTCTCGCTGAAAAACTCCAGACGTGCATAGATAAGATACACCGGGCAGTCTTGTATCAGACTTCCCATCGAGGGCCTTCGGAATACTGATCTTTACCTAGGACATCTGAGCAGGGAGGATCGGGATGGGGAGAGATCTCGGGGGGGGGTTTCCTCTGACATCAACGAAGTCGTCCTTGTCATCCGAGCCTCCTGTCCGCGCATGGCAGAGAATGGCAGTCGAGCTGCGGTGGTGAGAAAAGCCCGCTGGGTACTGGGGGGTGGATAAGGGGACCTTGGGCGGTCCGTGGGAGAGGAGGCACGAGGAAAAAGAGAGTCTGCTAGTCGGGTCCCGAAGGGAACCTTATACGGGGGGGAAACGGGGCTGACTAAAACGACTATCTATTCGGTTGGTCACGGGAATCGCCCGCGTTCAAAAGCCGGGTGAAACAAACCACGGTAGACCCGTTGGATCCATTCGGAGCGCTGCAAAATTCAAAGGTAGTAGAACCATGAAGCTCTAACGAAGAATCCAGCCTGGCTAAGAACCCCTCGACTCCAAGGAGAGGGTGAAAGGGGAGAAAAAGTAGGGGGGATGGGGAGACAAAGAACTACAAACCTGCTTTTTTTCTTTTCTGAAATCACTTTGAAGAGGCCGTTGAAGGGAGCAGTAGAGAAGAGTCTACGGTGGATCCTCTAACTCGGAAACGCCCTCCTCGTCAAATTTCTGATCTTAGGCCGAAAAAGGACTGCAGACAAGGGGAGGGGAAAAGAGACGGGGAGACCGGATCGCCGAGGGGCCAACGCTTTTCAAAAGAGCCGCGAGCCAGGGGAACTGGGAGGGAGAATCATAGAAGATAGTCAGGGGGAGGGCGTCGGCTTGGCAGGCTGCCTCAAGTGGGAGTTCCGAGGTCAAGGGAGCTAGGGGAAGGTCGGTCTAGGGGCGAGAATCTGGGGTCGGCCTGCAGCAGGGACACCTGATCTGGTCAAACGCGGACTGGGGAAGGAAGAGAAGCTTCAGACGCAGAGGGGATCCGTGTGATAGGCGGACGTCATATCAGAAGGCTAAAAAAACGTGAAACGAGGAAAATCAGCTCCCAGGGGTCGAATCCAGAACAGCTGTACCTGAAAAGAACGGCGATCGGCGAAAAAGAGGGAGGGATCTGGGGTTATCATGGAAAAACCGAGATTACGCCGAAGAAGGCTGTTCTTCAAAATTTGTTTCAACGTGACATCGATGGGGGCGCCGTCGAAATGTCGAGGAGGAGGAGGAACGAAAGGAAAAAGAAAAAAACAAACGGCATCGGCGTCATCGTCTTGGGGGGTCTGTTCCTCTGGTCCACATTCGGAGGGAAGGAAAGGTGCACCGCGGGGACGAGCTTTGACTAGGATCTTGTATGTCGTGTGCAGCTCAGGCACTACCCTGGGATACCGCGTATCTTGGACGGACGCCGCCAAAACAGGAGGCAAAGGCCAAGAGAACCGGAAAGTACGGGATGCCTCGTTTGGGGGGTCAACCGCAGTACGAGAAAGAAGAGTAAGGCTGAAGACCGGTAGATGAAACCTCACGTCTGACAACAGCATTATCCGATTAAGGCTCGTCTTGGGGACAATGGCTTAAGAAAAAAACTGCTAAAAGAACTACTGGGAGAAAAGGAAAGATGCGTTGAATAGTGCCATCGTCAACTACAGGGGTTGTCCCATTTGCGGGGGAAGAGCTTACGCAAAAAGGGGATTTCTCGGGGGCACTGCGAGGGGGTGCGAACGTAAGAAGAGCCGGTGCAGTCTGGTTGTATGAGTTTCGGGGTGTAGGTCGATCCCTTCTGCACCAATGGGGGAGGCGGTGTGCATAGTTTGGAGAAATGAAAAGGACGAGCTGGACCCACGGGGCAAAGAGAGAATGTCTTTATCGGGTTCTCGTCGGTTTCGGGGGAGATCTTCTGTCTTTGCAACGCGCATTGAGTTTCTCCAAAAACCGATCAAGTGGGGTGATACCGAAGTCCTAGAGATCTGGACGGTTAAAGGGGGTGCATGAGCGGCCGAGACGCGATCTCTTGTGTGAGGGTCGACCTGCTTACCAAAAAAAAGAGGAGTTCAAGGGAGAGGGGGAGAAAGTCCGGGTTTGTCCGGGGGGATATCCAAAGGAAGAGGGGGGAAGATATGCCCGAGCAAACACGGCACGGACGTCCTTATTGGAGCGGACAAGGGATCGTAGAACATCCGAAAAAAATCGTGTGCCGGTGAAAAGAGGAAGAACCACCAGGAAAAGCCGCTCAAAAATGTCTCCGAAAAAGAAAAGGACAGGCCCTCCGCTTACGACAGCACAAGCGCAAAGGGGGGGAATGAAGCCAAATGCGGAAAATGACATCAGCTAAGTGACACAGAAGAGTACAGAAAAAATACGATTCAAAGAAGGAGGGGGTTGGGGTCTCCATCTGCAGCTAGTGGCAGTCTCCGAACCACTCTCTGAGGAGGGGACCGCTTTACCATCCAGGACAGAAAGGATGAAATGATGCGAAAAGAAAGAAGCCGACCCGGCAACAAGGGCGGAGGTCAAACGCCGCATGTGGCTGCACCCAGCTCGCAGCTTGTTCGAATCCAGGAGAGGGTGCGGAAGAAAGGAGAACGGGGGGAACGGGGGATTGAAGAAACGTATCACAAAAAAACGCTCAATTCGCAAGGAGAGTACCCGTATTTGAGGAGCAGGTCCTGCCATGACACCGTGTAAAGGAAAAGCCTAACCCAAGTTTTCCAGGGAAAGGTTGTAGACGATACGTTTCGCATTGATTAACTGCTGCGGGACTGTTCTTCTGTTCAAACAACGCGACGTGCAAAGGATCCCTGAAGCGCGTGAGTGCGGTGGAAAAGTCGCGTACGAAAGAATAACTTCTGTTATCCCCGGGGGGGGGCTGTGCCCCTGATTCTACGACGAAGAAACGATTGGAGTGAAGGGAGAAGAAAAAGATCTGGCCACGGGGGGAAGACCTGTAAAAAAAGTGAACGAAGGCACCTAAAAGAAAAAGGAGGTTGGGTGTTGAGGGTCAGCAAACTCTAACATTCAAAAAAACTACTCGGGTACTCTAAAGGAAAAGCATCCAAGGATCTGATCTCCCACCTCTATTTAAAGAACCACGTACTGGGATAAAAAAAGAATGTATCCAATACTAACGATAGCTATGTTGTAGTCAGCTTTTGGGGTTATCTAAAACCAGGGAGCTGATAGAGGCGGGAGAAGGGATCCGAACGATATAGTGATCACCAGCGGATCGCAGACTACTCATGTCTATCAGTATGGCGGGAACCGGGGATGCGGGGAAAAGGACATACCGACCATAAGGTTGAGGGAGCTGCAGCAAAATATAGACACCGTGGAAGGCCTAGCTCGAAAAGAAGCAAACATACCGATCGGCACTGCCACCTTTTCGAAACTTGATCCAGAAAAAGAAGAACCGGAGGGCAAGTGGGAAACCCACGGGCAGCCTCCTCTCGGAAAAAAGTAATAACAAGGACTTAAGAAGTGACCCCGGTCAGAAAGAACTTTTGGCGGGACCTGTCTTAGCTGAACATCCTTCTCGGAGCTGAATATAAAAGTGGAAAGAATGGGAGACCGGAAAAGATTGAAGTGAGCGAGGGCCTTCCTCTGGGAAGAGCCCTTCTCAACGGGAGCAAAAAAAAAGTGAATAGAAAAAAAAAATTTCGCTGGGCTGAGACCCATCCCACCTAGTTTACATTGGCTGAAAGGTTCAAACTCATTACCTGGGAGGGTAAAGTCGCCACTGGGGAAGGGAGAGAACGGGCGGGAGGCGACGAAAAAAGAGGGGAGCATATCCCGGACTGGATCCAGTCTTTACCCTTGGAGGGCATCGTGGAGACTGAAAAACTTACGAAAGAGATCGGTTAAAACGCATCCAGCGTTCAAAAGGGGGAGATCTTAGGGCAGATGCGGAATAGAGGGAGGGATTCCTATTCTAAGCGAGCGGGAGGAAAGTCCCCTGTCATTAGACGCCAGTACCAGAGCGAAGGCGACCACTGGAAAATCACCCAAGATCAGCATCATAGTGGAAAAGTACGAAGGTGAAAAATCAAGGAACCAGATAGACTTGGGGTGGCCACCATGCATGTCCAAAGACTAGATCCCAGCTCAGGAAAAGGCGCAGATTTGAAAAAGATCAGAAAAGGGTTGAAGAAGCTCGCTGTGGTCTCAAGCTCTTCTAAAAGGGGAAGCTCTAGGGAAAAAAAAGCACCGAGGGGGGAGGGCCAAAAGGGAAGGAAATTGGCTGAAGAACCTTGCATCCTTCATTCTAAACCCATGGAGCAAGTAAAGAATCACCAGAATGATTTCTCGTACTCCGCCTAAAAAAAGAAAACAGGAACGGGACCAAATGACTCAACCGTCGCAAGGAAACAGAAGCTGGGGGGGGGGGAAGGCTTGGTCTGAAAAGCGTGAGTGGTTCCTAGTCCGAGAGGGAAAGGGTAGCCAACGGAGGGTAGCCGGGAGTAGGACACCTCTCGGACCAATATGACTTGGGGGAAGATGCATTACGATCACCAGGAACAGGCTAATTCTCCGGGGGGAGCAACAGGGCCTTCAAAAAAAAATCATCGTTGATAGAAAAAAACAACACGGAAAGAAAGAAGTCAAGAGGGCACTTGGAGAAAAGGCCTATCGCCTGTCCTTATGTTTTATGCTTCAGGGAAAGTCAAGAAGAATCTGGTGAGAGGAAGGGTGTGGGCGGGGCCTCCGGCCAATCGGGGGGCTACCTTGCTCGTACTCTGTCGGGGTGGGCTGCTGGGTCTACCCAAGAGAAAAAAAACGGCGGGCTCAGGAAGGGGGCTATGCGTATGGCCGCGCTGCTTGGGGGGGGCCTTGCTGGCGAAGAACGGGATACTATAATGAAATATGAGGACAGGGCGAAGGGAATGCTCTGAAAGGTTCCGAAAAAGACGGACCAAGCTACCGGCAAGAAAGAGGGGCCCGCCACGCTTGGGGGAGGAGGGGGATAGACTCCCGAAAAACAACAAGGGCGGAGGGGGGGGACGTCCATCGGGGCGGGCTGCCGCTGATCTACGAAAAAAGGTTCACCATCTAGGGACGATGCGTGGGGGAAGGATGGGATAGAGACATAAGGGGGTGCCAGGGGAAAATAACGAAGGACTATCGGTCAGGAAAATCTAAAAATCGGGAGAAGGAAGACAGGGCAGCACGGGCCCCGTACTTTTCAATGCGAGGATGGGCTTATCTGAGCGTGTCAGGGGGAGGAGCAGTATGGAAGGACCGGGGAAGGGGTGGGGATCAAAGCACGAGAAAAGAAGGAAAAAAAAAAAGAACTCTCTTAGAAAAGGTCCCGCAGAAGGAGGGAAGATCGGGAAGCGGGGAGATTGCACTACAGGCTATGAGGCACGGCCTAGAATCGCGTTTGACGACACGACCGGAAGGGTCAATAAATTCCAGAAAAGTCTCTAGAGTTCGTCGCTCCCTCCCGTCAACGTAAGGGGGGGGAAACCCTCCTCAAAAAGATGGAAGACACAGAAAGACCAGATGGGAAAGGGGGCAGGTACAAGGAGTGGATGGGGGTCACACTACGGGAATGACCAATTCAAGAGGGCTGGTTGGGGGGTTCAAGGGTTTGTCAGGGGAAGGTTCTTGGAAAGAGTCTTATCGATGCCTGCGATCTCAGGCGAGCAAAAAGAAAGCCGTATCCGAGAGCTGAAACTCTGGAAAGTTCGTATAGTAGACTCTCCTGACTCGCTCCTCCCTTTCAGAACGCTCGTGGAAGAGGGAATGTCTTACCGGGATAGACGATGCGTCTTCAAAAGGGCCGGAGGAGACTTTTGGTTTCGACCTTCTAGGAAAAGGTGGTCGTATCGGATTTCTCAGGGAAGAGCAAGGGTCAGAAAAATTAGGCGATCGGAGGGCTCGGTCCGACGTTGGCCTATGCTTTTCTGCCTTCATAGAAAAGTCTGGAGAGGGGGGCGCGCCGCCTGCAGGCTAGAAGTCATCCTTATAAAAAAGAAGCAGTAGAGGAGAAGGTAAGGCAGGGTCCGTCTGACCGCGATTCAGCGTCCATGGTCTAAACCATTGGGGAGATGACAAAGAGAGGGAAGAACCGTGAAGATCTGGCGCGCTGAGGAAGAGGAAGCAGTAACAGGTCCCTGTATAAAATCGGCTGGCTGCGATCGTGGCGGTCGCGTACAAGTAAAGGGAGGAAAAAACTCGTGGGGGGTGAAGAAATCAGGAAAAAGCATCGTTGTCGTGGTCCTGAGGTTCCGTGAAGAGGAGGTCCGTCAGGGCAGGGTAGTGTTGACGCCCGGTAGAACTATCGGGGAAGATCTGTTCATCTCCGACCACTTACGGAAAAGCGTATCTGGCATAAAGTACGCCGCCAACAAGGAAGAAAGAGTGAAGGCAACTTAAACGGGGGGACTAGGGATTCCTTCGCTTGGGGGGTTCAATTCCGGGGGGAGACACCGAGCCGCCGGAGAGACGGTCAACCGAGAGGATCGGAGGGTGACCTCACTCCTCACTTCTGCCTGGCTAGGATTAACCGAAAGGGTCTGGCTGAAGAGGAGGATAAACTAAACAAGAGGGAGACGACGGCCAGGGAAAACTTTATCTCCGGTCTCTTTACTGGAGATGTTTAAATTCAAGGGCCGTCCAGTTCTTCGTGAATCAAACGGGGGTATTTCTCGACCAAAGTCTCCCTTCGCTGGAGGACAAATTTCTGGGGAGGCGGAGAAAAGAGGGAAGATCAAGGGGGAGGGGGATTAGAAAATCAGCATTGGGGCCCAATGTTGTTCCAGCGTGATCAAGGTGGTTCGGAACAACGGCACTCGCTGCGTGGATCACAGGAAAGGCGGGGGGGGGTCAGGTGCCAGGGGGGCTTCGTTGGCGATCGAGGACTGGTCGTGTCAACGCGCGGGGGGGCCCTGACACCAGATACCGGCGGGGGGGGTGCTGGAGGAAAGAGAGGAGGCGGGGAAAGCTTCAGAAGGGGAGGGCAAGAGTCGACGCATCGCGTGTGGCTCTGTTGGTTCGACCGAAGAAACGACGACTGAGGAGTGAACGTCCGGGTTGTCCGCTGGAAAAAGGAGGGAGTGCCGGTTGTGAGAACAACTGAGGAGGAGGAGCACTGCAGGGGTGGACTCTGACAACCCGCTGGATCCAGCGTACTCCTCCTTAAAGGGCACGGAAAGAAGAAAAAATTCTGCACCGCGATGCTTAAGATCTAATGACAAGGTAAGAAAGAAGGAAAAAAAAAACCCGCGAGGGGGACTACGGTAGAAAAAACGCTCTTAGGGGTCATTCTCAACTCCAAGTCAGAGGAAAAAAAGCATCTGAAAGGGTACAGCGAAAAACCACCTACTATTCACGCAGCCTCTTTTCAACAAGACGGGGCCGGGATCACAGCTCAAAAAAGTGGCCTGGCACTGAAAAAAGAGGAAAAGATACGGCAACGGAACACCCTTGGTACGACCAATTTGAGAAAAAGAAAAAAGCCTACTGCCCGGGATTCCACTCTTCCCGTATCCGACGACGCCGCAATGGAAATGAAACCATCAGGGGCAAAAAAAAATTGTTGGCTGGGGAAATTACTTCCAAAATTGACACCTATCCTTGGGTGACTTGAAAAACACGAGAGAGAGGCAGAATAAAAGGGTTTTTTTTATTTTTCTTAAATAACATTTCATCCAAAAAAGTAATACGTGGGTGGATGGTTTATTGTCTACACGACAAAAATCCAAAGGGGGTGACGCATTACGTAGTTACGTCTTCCTCGTAGGGGGTCTTCTTTGAAAGGAAAAAAACGCTAAAGAATAAAGGAAGATGTCCCAAGGGGAGACAGGGGGGAAGGAAATCTTGCCTGGGGGGTCGTGCTGTACGTGAAATATACGCGTGATCCCGTCAGTGGGAAAAAGCCCAGGGAACGACGTGTAGGGGCATCCTAAAAAGAAAATAGGAGACACCTTGGTCCGCCTACTGAGGGGGTGGGAGGGAATAAGGGGGAGGGAAGGGGGTGGGGGTGGGGGTGGGAGTGGGGATGGGGAGAGGGGAGGGGTATGTGGGGAGACAACTAATTCAAGGAACCAGACATTACCTAATTTAAGAGGTGGGAGCTTCGACGGGGGGGGCAAAGGACCTCGTAGTACAGAAAAAGAGTCTCGCCGTACGGGTGACTTACTTCAAAGCCAAGAGAAGGTAAGGGGGTACTGAATCAAATAAAAAGGAGCGGACCGTTCGGCGCGGATGGTTTCGGGTAAGCGTGTTCCATGGGGAAGCAGGGAGAGGATTGCAAGATATACTAATCAAAACTCGTCATAAAAAAAAAAAAAAAAAGGCCATACTCTTGGTTCGATCAGTATGAATTAGCGTCTCGAGAAAGTCCCGCGAAAGACAGGTCTAGAAAAAATCGCGACCACCGTGGAAACGACGAGCTCGATCGAAGAACAGGAAGAAAATAGCACGAAAGGTGCGGGGCCGAAAAGAACCTTACCTGTATAAACTAGGAGATCTCTACAGCAAGGGAAGACCGGAAGAGGCGAAAAACTGTCTTGCAGCCGTCGGGGAAGAAGAAGTATAAGAGGGATGAAAGAAGCGAAAACGAGGGGATAAGATCATAACGAGTGTGGGTATTCGTTCATCAGGGCAGTATCCTTCGCGCATGCGTAGGAGGCCTAGAAGCAACGGAAATGTCAAAAAAAAGGAGAATATAACACCGGACCCAGCCCTACTGACTTAAAAAGAGTTACGTGTGAAAGGAAATCCACAGGGGAGGAAAAGGTCACGGGGGTAGTCGAAAATGGGCATAAACGTTGAGAAAAGGGCGCTGGGCGGCGACAAATCGATGGTTTCGGAGCATCACTGATACCCATCAGTTTCGACGGGAGGGGGGTAATAAGGGTCGAGGAGTCTCACCATCAACGTAAGAGAGCTTAAGGCAGAAAAGGGACAGACGGTAAAAGTATAGCCGGGCTTTAATCCGTGTTTTTTTGGGGCTCTTGCTCTTGCCCTAAAAAGAAAACGACCGCCCAAGAGTAAAAAGAGGAGAGAAGGAGGGTCGGAAAAAAAACTGTTACGAGAAAGTTCTGACCGGAGGCGAGCTACGATCATACGAAATAGACGGCTTGTAAAAAAAAAGCATGGCCACCAAAAAGAGATCAATCTCAAGCCCTGCGCAACGTCCCAAGATCAAAAGCCCCTCTTTCCAAAGAACCATCTGCGTTTGTCTCAATCTGACCACCGGGGAGTCAGCGCGACAATAAACGCCACAGGTGGGAGGAGGCCGGGGGATGAAGAATCCTCGAACCGGAGAGACCTAGCATTCTCCCTCACCGAGACTAGAAGACCACGTCTTTCCTAAAGAGTCAAGCCGATAGTGACCTGGAGCCGCCGAGTAGGGGAAAGGGTAAAAAAGGCAGATGAGACTAAAGGCAACCGGAAGTCGCCCGCTACTCGGTATTCCGCCGTCGGTTCGAGGAAAACAGAGTTTCCCGATAACCGCCCGCAGGGGTAGCCAACGGAGCGGGAGCGGCAAGCTGCGGCGAAGAGCTCGCGCTGGATACTATTCTGTTAACGTCATTGGACGATCACCAGGACAAGAGGAGAAGGCGCCGTTCACCAG
>Ga0179591_1273893_pt1 | contig 14524 bp, 7 predicted proteins | sample CZOMad2_1_08_16f_FD_182891 | JGI IMG/M metagenome (GOLD analysis project Ga0179591, IMG submission 182891) | Vadose zone soil fungal communities from Angelo Coast Range Reserve, California, USA - CZOMad2_1_08_16fungal (PacBio error correction) | ecosystem: Environmental > Terrestrial > Soil >...
AAGAAGAGCCGATCTCGGTCACCGGGGGATAACAAACCTTATGGGCCAAGCACCCGCAACTAGCAGGCAACGAGGAACCAGATAAGCCGTCACGAAGAGATCTTCTCCATTTGTTTCCAAGGGTCGCCAAACAAACCGACCTCTCAACGAGAACCCCCGCTAAATGGAAGCGGCTGACCTCCCTGTCCAAGAGGAGAATTAGTGAGTACAGGTCTCGCCACTGAGCTCCGACAGAACTCTACGGGGGGGGCTGTGCAGATACACTTCGCGACGCGTTTCTAAAGGGTAAAAAAAGTGTCAAAGGCTCGAGTCCGATCGAGTGCACGGGCCTCACTAGAAAGGCAGTAACCACTTGAGACAACACGGGCAACCGTCCAGACTCCAAGGACATGTCGGAAAGCTCAAAGACCCCGAAAAGTCAAAAAGGTATGTTAATTCGATTGGCCAAGCTTGCCTGTAATACCAATGTCTCCGCACGTTGGCCCTGAGTAGAACTTTGGGGGGACCAGATGAAGGTTGCGGTCTTCAAAAAAGAACGAAACCGTCACTTAGTGTTAAGAAAAAAGAGGATCCGTCAATGCCCAAGACGTGGGGTCTGGTCAAAAAACCGCCTAGGTGGCGGTGGAGAATTCTAAAAATCGCTTATCTTCTCTGGTAGGGAGTGAAGAGGGGCCCTGCCGCTTGGAAACGACTTGCAGAAGCACAGTAGGAGGGGTGGAATAAAGAAGTCATCCTGGGCGCCTCGACCGGTCACGCCTTACGATACCTCCAGGAAGGCACGGGGGGATTAATTTCTGGGGTAAGCTACTTTTCCAGCACTGCAAAAAGAGCTTGCCTGGACTCGGGAGACAGAAGGGGGGGTTTCAACTAGGGGCGATTGTCCATGAAGTCTTGCAGTTGCGTGCGCAAGGGACGGGCACATGCACCGGTCGGATTGTCGTCCAAAAGTAGGGGGACAGGAATACTTGCAGGCGGGCTGCACCTGGGGGCTACTCCCATGCTTGGCGCAACGGGGTCACTTTACACTTACGTACTACTCACTTCCCGCTCCCTTTAGAGTGAAAATGGTTCCCAATTACTGAGCCGAGCGGTGGGGAAATCTCCTTTATAGTACCTGCCGTCCGGCCATACCATGCTGAGCAAACCTTTCAAACCCTGCGGAAGGGTCTGGCGGGAGTTCTGGGTTTCCTGCAAGGGGTCGAAAGAGGTGTACGCAACTCAGGGGAACCACTGTGGCAGAGCGGGCCGGGGAAGGTGGAAACCGGGGGCTCATCAGGGAACAAGATTCGGAAGGGCGCGGCAGGGAAACTCGGGCAATGCGCGGACCCCAAAGGAGGAGACTTCCCTTCTCGGGGAAAGGAGATTTAAAAGGGTGCTTCCTTAGGAGAAACTAACAATAAAGATTACATACATTTAGTGGGGCCTGTAGTGACGCCTTCTTGGCAGGGCAGTTCTTTTAGTGAATGTCCTGTGGGGGCTCCTCTTGGGGCGGCGGCCATTCAAGCTTGTCAAAAATCAAAAGGGGTGCCAAAATTTCCGACGAGGAGCGAGAAACACTGTCAATCGAAGAACTCAAACTCCATTTAACCTGGGAACCTCTGATTAAAACAACAATTCATGGGGAGGGCGTCCCTCTAATCCCGGCGGGAACGATTAATCTGGACCTTTCTGCATTGGACGGCCCAGAGGCAGCAGGCGTTGAGTTTTAAAAAAATGGAGCCTGAGAGGAAGGAAGCAGGGCCCCCATCGGAGTTGTGCCCGCCGCCCACACTCAGGCGTATTCGACACTCCTTGACCGGCCTCTTTCCAGATTGCTACCATTCTATTACTTAACTTTTCGTTCGTGGCATTGAGAAAAGAGTTAGGCACGCGTTCGCCATTTTCAAGCTAGAAACAACATGGGGACGCACTGCTTGGGGTAAACAGCGCGTACACCTCCTTTTTGTGGGGTGGCTCTCTCAAAGGTCCTAGACGTGGTCTTCTTACGGCTTGGGACTGCGTTATTTTTCCCCTGATGTGTTGTTGGAGAAAGAGTTAAGGAGGACGCGTGAGCCTAAGTCCTAGGGAAGGACCGCTCCGTCGCCACTGGTGGCCATCCATTATTATTGTGGTCGGGTGTAACAGAAGGGGTGGCGGCTGAATTCCGGGTGTGTACGTAAGAAACGAGCCAAGCCTTTCCACTTTCCCCAGGCGTGGGACTCTATTTCGATCTGGGTCGTCCTGCTGTAAACCGACACCCGAGGTTCTTCGGACCAGGTCTCTTGGTGGCAAGGGCCCTGATTCACTTAACTACCTTCCCCACGGTGACCACCAGCGTCGCTCACACCCGAGCAAAACTTTCCCCTGGAAAAAAGAAGGGGGGGAGGCTGTTTGCGGTTGTGGATGGTGTCAGGGGTGAATTCCATTCTCCTCCAAGCTCCCTCACCCCTAGAGGAGCACGTATCTCTTCTTCTGCAGTCTTCCGTCTGGATTGAAGGAAAAGAGGGAACCGGGCGCTTTCCAAAGTAAACTCTATCGTTTATGAGCACGTCCATCAGAGGCAAGAAGTACCCTTTTTTCCACCCCCCGTCACACATCGAGGGTCATATCTGGGTCTCTCCATTGAGCATGAAAATCCCATTCACAAGGAATAAAAAAAAAACCAAGCAAGCAGGGGAACAGCCGGGGGTCAGGGTAAAGCGCTCAGGGACGATCGGTCCTGCCGAGTCTACAGGGCCTACAGAATGTTAGCCCTCCGGAGAAGACGGGCGGGGGGAAGAAGACGACTTCCTGCCCAGAGAAGCTGGCTCAGGAATTGGGGACAGATCTCGCTCAATACTAAAAAAAAAAATATTATGTATGAAAGATATCTCGATAAAAAAGAAAAGGAAAGAATGGAGAGGCAAGGGGGATGAGGATCCGCGTTGTATCAAGGTCAGGGGGAAAAGGCTGTTAAGGATCAGGTTACAGAAGATTTACACACGTTCTCCCTTCCCTGAAAATGGCAAATTGACAGTCGGGGGGGGGAATGGACGTTGAAAGGCGGATGAGACGTAGTCCGAGCAGTTCTTAAGAAATTCTTGCGTAAAAAAGGGGAGAACGGGGGAAGGAGGCCATGGCAACGTCTCAACCAACGCTAGGTCCTGTTTGAGCGGAGTTAGTCCCCTCGGGGGGGGGAAAAAAAGGGACAGCAATAGAGTGGAGCCGCGTAGGAGGCACCCTTGCCCCCTAGTGAAAACCGGGATCAACGCACGGGTCAAACGCGGGGCCAAGGCTACTGGCCGGATGAGATTTTTAACGTCTTTCCGGAGGAACTCTCAAGGAAAAATCGAAGATTGCCGGGAAGGGTGCTATCCTCAGAATAAGGAAATCCGGCCCAGCTCTGGGAACATGACAGGCTCCTACCGATCTGCCACCGGCCAGGCTAGATTAGTTCAAAAAAATAACCGCCTACTCCCCCCCTAGAAACGGCCTCCCTTCTTCTTCCTGTCTTCTACGAGCTGTGGGTGGTGAACTGAGTTTCCGCCAGCCGGCTGGGCTTGAGACCTCTCTTTTTGCTCTGCGCACCCCTTGCTACAGGGGCGAGGCCCCAGGGTAAGCATCTTTCCTGCTGGACTGTCGGCCTGCCTGATCTGGAGGAGGTGGTCTTGTAAGCCCCCTTCCTACCAAAATCCTGGGGAAAAAATTTAAGTCCGAACGGCTTGTCCCGGTCCGATTCTCTTCCGCCGATCCCGGTTAAGAAGGAGCACTTCCGAAAGGCCTAGGCAGGAGACGTCGGAGGGGGGGGGAGGTCCTCTTTCTTCCTAGAGAAATCGAAAAAAGGGGAGGGGAACTTACGGATTATCAACACGGGAAACATAGGCCCCCTCTTCTGCTTCACGAGAAAGTAAATTAAAACTGACAGACCCAGAGTGCATAATCTTAAGATGGGCTGGGGGGGGGGAAGACACAATAAGGGTGTGTTGGGGGGACTTCCTGTGTGCACTTCAATGTCATTTCCTTTGGTGGTGGTTCTAAATTGAAAACTTATGATCTCTCCCTCTTTGGGGGACGAACTTTAAACGGCGGCGGAAGGATGGCGTTCCTCCAGCCGTAGGTCACATCGCTAAAGGGAAAGGGAAATACTTCCGAGAAGTATAAAGGAGATTGAGAACAGGTGCGGTCCTAGTAGAGAAGAACTCAGGCGTCCTTAACCGGGGGGGGGAAAACCCCCCCTCACAAACCAAAAGGAGAAGGGGGAGGGCTAACAAAGGGGAGGGTCAGATTCCCGGCCCAATTAGAGGAGATCTCCTCATCCCTGGCAGGGCGGGATAAGTCAAGGTTTGAAAAAGCCGGGGTGAACGGGGTGACTCCTCCGGAGGCAGCCCCTCGGCTGAGAGAAAAGAGGGGAAATGCAAAAGCAAGAAGGTACGTACTCCTTGTCTGAAGGGGATTCGAAGGGTGGTTGGGAAGGGAAGACCTGAAGGGTATACCTTCTCACTGTCACTAGCTCCATCTTACAGCAGAATGATGTGCGGAGGGATTCCTTCCGGTCCTTATAACAGGGAGGGCCAAGGGTAGCAAAGATTGTTTCTGCCAAATACTTTCTCCGCCTGCTATCACGAATACGAAGAGGGAACGCATTGATCATTACGTTCACACGCTTCATGTCAACACCGGGGAAGAAAAACGGTCTGACCAGAGGCAATTCTCAAAAAGAACCCAGCAAAAACCGGTGCCGGCTTCAAACATAACAGGATGCACCGGCGGCCGGGGCAGAGGGCGAGAGGACCACTGGACTCCATGGCGAGCAAGAGTTGCGGAAAAAAAGGACAGCGATGCCGCCGGGACCAAGCGTTCCCTCCTTTCCCAAAAGCTAACGCCGTAGCGGAATCTATCGAGGGTGAAGGTGACCATCAGGGGCGGTGTACGGTTTCCGCGCGGAGGATATATTGAATGCATAAGTTAATGTTGTCTGTTCGGTGAAAGAGCCGCCGACGGAGACGCAAAGAAGAGGGAACAGTCTTTCTGCCGGTGAGGGGAAAATTCTAGTCCACGATTCCGGTATTTAAAGGGAGTTTCTAAAACAGGACATGTTCGTTTGTGAGATCCAAGAAGCCTTAGCTTGTTAAAAAGTTTAAGCAGAACGGAGATGTTGAGACGGCGCATGCAAAAGCGATAGCGATACTCGGGAAGGGAAAAAAAAGCCTCAAACTCTGGCATGGGCTGAAGTGGCCCAAAAACTGGAGCTAAAGAACAGGGCGCGGCGTAAAGTCGATTACCTAGCAAGAGACGGCTAAAGCCAGGGAAAAGGGACCATTCTACGGTCCTCCCTCGTGTGGTGACAAGGAAAGCGTGTTTTTGGGGGCGTTGGAAAATCGGAGCCGGTTGAGGGAAGGAACGCGGGAAGCTTTGGAGCGGTGGACGGATGAGAAAAATCGGGGGCTCCTTTCCCTAATCGGGGTTGTGGGTTGGGGGGGGGGGGAAACACGTGGTGGTATTTTCCTAGAAGGCTCTTGTGCGGACGGCGGGCCGGGGCAACAGCTTACGTAACCGAGACGCAAGTAGGAATGCTAGAGGAATTGGACAGGTAAGATATGCCACTCCTCGGCAACTCACTGGAGGTGGTAAGGGGAAGGTCTTCTATGGGCCTCTGAAGGGGAAGTGTCAGTGTCATCGTCCCACACCAAACCAGCGTCAGCGAAGCGAGACGGAGTAGGCAGGGGCAATCAGGTGTAGGGAAAGAACCGAACACATCGGCGCAAAAGCTCTGCTCGGTCACGGATTGCGCCGCAGAAGAATGGTCACCTCCCTTGTCACTACCCCGCATTCTAAATCCCAGCAGCCGAGGAAGGGGGACAGGGGGGTGTATGAAGAAAGCGATTCCTCGTCGGCAAAGCCGTTGATAGAGGGGACAAAGCCAGAAGACGGAGCCATCTTCCTCCGTCTTTCCAGGGGGATAGAAGCACCGAGGGGGGGACTACATCTCAAAAGCCAGCAGTCGAAAGTCCGGCGGCCGTGGGGGGAGGCACCACCAGGTCTACACGTACACGGCCTTCTAGGAAAACTCAGGATGGGAGCATCCTGGTTTTTATGATCAACACCAACTGAAAGGAGGAGGGGGGGGGGACAACAGCTGAGTGGGAAAAAAGAAGGACTCAAGGACAGGCAGCCGGGCGCAAGGAGGGGGGGTTTGGGACGATAAGAGGGTCCCTTATCGAAAAATCCTTTCCTCTTCCGTCGGAAAGGAAAAGAAAAATCATGGAAAAAGGGGGAGGGGGCAGGGAAGAGCGAGGACGAGGTTCTGGAATAATCAACTGGGAAAGGCCCTAGTTTATCCTAGGGGGAGGAAGAAAAACTCACCCGAGAAAACAGAAGAGGGCATGGGGAGCTACTTCGGGGGAGGAATAGTCTTGAACCAGAGCGAGACCCTTATCATAGCTGGTGGGGGGGAGGGAAGGGGGAGGGTTATTCAAAAAGTCCAGGCGGAAGCGTTTAAAACTAAAAGCCTTTCGGCAAGCAGCAAGCCTTTTATGCTCTGGTATTGGGGGCAGGGGAGAGGCTGAAGTTAAAAGGTGGGAAAGGCAATCGACGACCTGGCCCTCCGCTGGGTCAAAAGGAACACACACCGTCTGCGTCTCCGAAGAAGCGACAAGGAATTTCAATTAAGAAGAAAAGGGATTGACTGTTCCGCCCGAAAGGACTTTCCTTGTGGAATCCCTCGCACGCGCAACCCAGTAGCCCGTGAAGAAAAAAAAACCTACTGTATCAGTCGGGGGGGAAAAAATTTCCTCGAGTCATCATTCTCCACTCTGGACCCTCCCTCTCCGTCCTCTAAAACGGAAGGGGTCTAAGGGGGCAACTAAACAACACAGCCTTCTTCAAAGAGAAAACCCGGATTTTCGCTGATGAGGAAACAGCAAGGCCGGTCCGAAGTATTGATTGGTATTCTTGTCTCGCCCGTCGCCTAACGTCCTTATATTTAGGGGGGAACGATCGGATGGAGGGAGAAGGAGTTCGAGAAAGAGTTTAAATGTCACCTGCTTTCCGCCGGGATCGAGGCATTTTCCTGGCCGGGAGGGACTTGGACCTCACAAGTCCCTGTCCAAGTGGACTTACCGAAAACTACCCCTGGGCCGCATGAGAGACGACACTGGAAAAATAATGAGGTGAGGCTCAGGCCTGATTGGCCTGCCCCCCGGGAGAACGCCCGATAGCCCTAGATCCTGTAGAATTTTGGCGAGTACGTGCGACGGGGACCAAAAAGAAAACACGGAGGTGTAAAACCAGCTGCATCCCGCGCAGGGGGGGGACGTCGTCCCACAAAAAACAACCCGGATGGGCATTTCACCAAGTCAGAGGTGCACGTGTGTGCAAAGGCAAAGATGTGGCCTCAGTGGACAGGGGGGCCAGGGAAAGAGGACTGCCAGAATGGGGGACTCACACCATTGTGACGTCCTGGGGAAAGGTCACGTGAATGATTCAGCCAGGGACAGGCCGCAGTTCCTTAGTGACACACTGTTTCTTCGAGGGGGCAAAAGCGAGAGTAAAAAAAACGGGGACTCCCCATCCTTTCATGTGGGCACTAAAAAAAAGTCTCGCTTGGGTACGGCCACTGGGGAGGGCGAGGTTTTTTTGGGCACACGTACGATATCAACATTAGTAGGAATACGAGGTTGAAATAAGTCCCTGTTTCGTTAGGACCGTAGGGGGTTAAGAAAATGAACAGACCGAAAAAGGTCGATTGGTGATACTACTTCGGTGGAGCCGGGGTTTACCGGGCAGGTTCAGAGATCGTCCACTAATCCGTCATATGAAAGGTTCTGGGGACCAAGTAGGTCCAGAGCTCATAGGGACCATTCTCCTTTTCCTGTCAGCACAATCTTCCGCAAGGGACAAAAAAGAGTATCTCTTAGATGCGGGGAGGGGACTGACGCGAGTAGGTCGTTGTATTATCTTCTCAGAAACCTTTCCGTCTGGAAGAAGGATCCTGTGCACTAAACCAGGGAAACATGCATGGTTGAGAACTTAGGAAATCTGAGGCCGCTTCCTTAGGGGAGGGAGCACTGTCAATGGGTGCGCGGAACGTTTCCCGGAGCAGGCCGGAAAGGGGAAGACAAAGGAATTGGCCGGGGAAGGAAAGAAATTCGGGCTACTACAGATACGCCGCCTTTGGAGGGAGCCTACCGACTAGGACGTGGGCTCGGTGACCCCGGTTCTTTGCTGAGTTCGTGGAAAGAAGCGTGGCCTTCTTGGTCATGGGAAGCCAAAACAGCTGCCAGCAAAGCGAGGGGGACACGGTTGCAAAGCGTTTCTCTTCCAAATAGACCCTTGAATAAAAAGGAACATTAAAAGAAACGGGGGGTAACCAGAACGCTCGAGTCACCAAGGCGCAGGGCTGCCCTAAAGGGGTGGGAAGGCGTCAGCGCGTGCTGTGTCCGGGTCGTAGAGATACGCATCGGTGTATAGGGTCCCTGGTGGAGCGCACAAAGTCAGAGCCCACCATATCTGAAGGGTGGCTCTATACTCCATCCAGCGGACAGAGGAAGTTGGACCGCCGGTCCTCTCTGGAAGCTGGGGCCCCGATTAGCCCGTTGAAAAGGCATTACCACGGGTCTAGGGGGGATTCGCGGTTGGCTGACGGTCCCGTGTGGACAAGGGGGGTGGGAATCTCTTAGGCCATCAGATGGCATTACTTTTCGCTAGTCAAATACGCTGCGCCGGGTCCTCTTAAACCAACCAGCCCCTTTCGGGGTTTCGAGGGAAGGTGTCAGCTGGGCCGCAGGCTCCATCCTTCAGGGAGGGGGGAATGCAAAACTGCTTCCTAACGTTACAAAGAAGTTCGGGGACGATGCGCGGATGAAGTTAAGGAACTGGGGTGGAGCTCGGACCTTTCTGAATGAGGAAATAAGCGCTGTCAGTGAGATGGAAACGGCTACCCCAGCAATCGGCTGTACTAGAGGGCCTTCAGGGAGATTGGCTTTCGAAGGGAGCTTCTTCGTTAAGTTAATTATCTTCTAGTGAGGGGTGACATGTGAAGTGAAGGACACCTTATTCAACTAAAATCTCCCCATGTCAGAAAGCCCTAGCCTTGTCCACTCGGCTACAAGGTGAGGAAAAGTAAAAAGGGGAATTGGGGCTGGGGGTGAAAGTAATTGTATATGAAGTCCTCCTCCTATAGAATAGCTGGAAAGGGAGAGTTCAGTGAAAAATCATTTCAAAAGGTTTTCACCGAAACGCTACTTGACCAAGGCCTATAAAGTTATTCTCCCTTAAGGGGGGGAAAGAAAGGCAAAAAGGGGAGGGGTACCCAAAAAGAAGCAAGCTGGGTCATTCATCTCTACGGCTCTGACTCACAGTGAGGAAGAAAAAAAACTGTCAAAAGGAAATGGAAAAAGGCAGCACGAATCATGCGTTTAAGGCGGAAACCACTCAGGGGGGGGGGAGGGGGGGGGGGGACGCCGCGTTCGATTTGACTAAGAGAGCAATGGCTAAACAATCCTCTACCCAGAGGCGCACTGAAAATCGTATCAAGGCGGCAGGATACGCATGAAAGGGGACGCGGACGTGACCGGTGAGGAGGGAGAACAGCAAAGGGGAGGAAGGAGAAGGGAGAGGATATTCGATTAACTTACTAGTACTTTCTGATTGGAGGAGGGGGAGGATACGCGTCCCGGGAAGGGTCGGGTTATCCTAAGGTGCGGACAAGGTGTGAACGGCATTTCTAACGATTCAGTCCACAGTAGAAAGGGGCTTCAAAAATGTCTTGAGCCTGGGAAAAGTCCACGGATTCGGATGGATTCACCAGGTGTTTTTAAAAGAGGAAAATGAGAAATAAAAGTCTTCGGAAGAACGAGGGGAACTTGCTTGGAAGGCGCGGTATGGTCACCAAGAAAGTTCCTGATTTCCTCTAGTGAGCTAACAAAAAGAGGTGAATACCTCTGATTCGGGAGCGGAAATCCTTTTGGTATGGGAAAATTGACGTCAATCTTGGTTATTGGGAAAACTGGGAAAACAGGTAAAGCGACAAGAGTAGAAAGCCTAGAAAAATTTGAAGGAAGCAGGGAAAAGAAGTTGTCACGGGAGAGGGATTCTCGAGATGTACACGAATCTTGTTTCTTGTGCAAACTTTCCTCGTACCTCCCTCGACCTCTGACGAAAAAAGTGCCAGTCCGACTACTGAAAACTCTCCTAGGGCCGGAACCTAAGGGATTAACTGGGCCTTACGTTTTCAGGAACCCGAACGGCCAGCCTGCATTCGGCTGCCAGGTCAGGGCCCAACCCATTACGTACTGCTCTACCACCTCCCGGGGTTAAACACAATTATTCTGATGAGCTTTTCTCTGAACGAGGTGTTGTGGGGCCGTCGTGTCGTCCCATCCAGGAAGATCGCGACGGGCTTGTGCGGTTTCACACCCGGGGCGTCTCTGCCTCCGGATGGGGGAAGGTGCATCGCCACCCCTGTCCCTTAAGTGGTCAGGACTCTTTTGGTATCGAGGGCAGGGTTCATTCTCGGACAGGTCGCATTTGACTGCGTGGGGAGGGGCGGGCTAGGAAAAGATGGGTGCCTGAACCCTGAGCAGCTCGAACTATGGGGGAAAAGTCCGGGATCATGACCTTAAAGGGGCATCTCCATTTCTCCCCGGGTTACAGCAAGCACGTTCAGGTCCCTTAAAGGCGTCATTGGTGGAAAAAAAAAAGGGGGGGGTGGGCCTCAAAGTCCCCTCATGTATTGGGGGGAGTCTGTCAAAAAGGGAACGTCGTTAAGGGACAGAGACCCTTTAACGTTAGGGGGGTACGTGCCCCTAACCTGAAAAAAACGCCCTTCACACAGAAAGGGGAACAACCGCAATGGGGCAGCTTTGTGATTTAACAGCAGTCATGTTGGCCCTGGGGAACGGACAAATGAATTTGTGGAGTTTGATCGCTAGGGGCGCCAAGCTTTACACAAAGGAATCCTCGAGGGTGGGGCCGGTACATCGGTCGACCGATCGAAATAGTGTTTCACCTGCGGAAGCCTGGGAGTGTAATCGGCAAGGACCCCCGGGGGCGCCCCAATAACTGGCGGGGGAAAAAGAAACCCTTTTCGGAAGTAAAAAGTAAGGTGCCCGAAGAGCTGGCTTCACTCGAATGGCCCGCTTCTGCGAGTAAGAATCCTTCTCAAAAAGACAAGGGGGGATGGGGATTCGTACGGGAAAGTTCCGGGGGAGAGAGCCTTAATGAGTGAAGCAAAATGGGGTATTTTTTCCAGGGGGGGAAGGGGTCAATGAACAGGGGGTAAGCGGGATACGTCAACTCGGGCTCGTCCAGAGCAAGGAATGCGACCAAAGAAATCCGTCCGCTTAGTCCGGTATAGACGAGCCCCTGGCCGGAGGGAAATCTGCAGGGGTATCAAAAGCCCGAGCCGGAAATCGCCAAGATAGGTCCAGCTTTCACGGTATCTCCTGGTGAAAGGCGCGGGAAAGCGACGTCTTAGCGAGTTCTCACACGTGCACGGGGGGAAAGCAAAGACTCCCGAGGGCGATAATACGACTTCAGGGAAATGTGACACGTCTCAGGGAAAGAAAACCTGTCTTCCTGGGAAAAAAAATGGTACTAAGAAGGGTGATTAACATCTCAGCGGTAGGGCCACAGGAAAGTAACTGACGGGCTAAGTTAATTTTCCTTCAACACGGGTCAGCTTTGGGTAAGCATACAGATCGGGTTCGAGAGGGCCTGAGGCGTCCCTGCTTTAGTTAAGTCCACTTGAAGAAAGGGTTGGGGGCACCCAATGCGAGTGTTGACACAAGGGCTTCATTTGTTCCTTCTGGCAAAGGGTTTCAGAAAAGGGCAGAAACTATCGCCAAGGGACTACAAGAGAGGTGGGTTCGGGTCCGGGGGCGGGTGGGTAGACTGTTCCGGAGTCGAGGGGCAGAATCGTTCATTGAAAACACCTGTTTGACTCCGGGGTTATGAATTCCCGCCGTAAGCCCTTCCCCAAGGGGGAAAGGGCGGGAAGAGTGTAACCTAGCGGGCGGAATGGATGTCCAATCGCAATGATAAAGTGAAGGGGTCTGTGTAAGTGGGGCCCTTGTTGGCGGAGGTCAAAGTACCGTTTGGCAAAAAGGGGGGGAAAACCGATCTGGGGGGGGGAGATACTTCGGCCAAACTGCAAGACGATCTCGAGTTGACAACAAGGGGGATAGCGCCAGCTAGCTCAGTGGACGGGTCGGGGGACCTCCCAAGTTCTCTACAAAACCCGGCTGTCGTATAAAGGGGAGACGAGAGGAACACTCTGCACTCTTACATGGGGAAAAAGGGAGAGAAGAAGGGTTTGTTGGTAAGAAGTTGGGATTTTTTTCGAAGTATGGTAACTCGTGCGGGGAGCCGGAAGGTCGTCCGGGTTTCCGAAGGGGGGGGGCCTTAAGGAAGGGTCAACGGGTTCTTGGCTTAAGCGTGGGCTGGAACTGGCATTCTCTGTGGGAGAGTTCAAGGAAAGTTAAAGAAACCGCTGGGAGGAACATCAATAAAAACTTCCAGTAGGAATGGGTTACTGGGGTTCGTATAGATCCCCTTCCAAGGTAAGGGATTCCTTATGGGAAGGATTGAGGTCGGAGATGAAAGAGCCAACGTCTTCCCGGGTCCGAAATTCGTCATTCAACACAAGAAGAACAGAGCAGGAGGGCTCTATACAAAGTGGGCCGCGGGTCTGCAGAGGGGGTTGTTAAATATCTTTGTCCTGAGGCAAGCAAACCCAAACACTAATGGAAATAGATCACGGGGGCGCAACGGGGGGTTCACTGCCGTCTGCCCTTACAAGGAAGAAAAGAGAAGCGGGGGAGTCTCAGTGGAAGGTTATACAGAAGGAGGGAGGCCACCGTCGGCCGTAAAGCATGGTCGGCCACATCCTCTTCCAACGCGGGAAAGGGAAACTCAAAAGTAGTTCCAAGTGATAAGAAAACGGAATGTCCCATGATAGGGAGTCCTAACAGCTGCGAGAAGGAGGCGGGTTTATGAAGAAAACGAGTCGTCCAAGGGAGAAACCGGAAGAGGGTTACACTTAACAGAAGAAAAGGTTGAAGCTCTAAGAAACAAAACGGCGGGATTATGGGATCAACAAACCATCTTACGAAGTTACACCAAGAGGTCGAGCGGCCGTTGACGTGAAAAGCCATTTTTTTCTGCCTACCAAGCAGGATCCGGGAAAGGGAGGGCACTTCGAGACTATATGGCAGCGGTTAAAACCGAAACATTGGGGGGAACTCCGATCCGGTGAGGGAAGGGTTCTTGCCAAAAAGGGGAAAACGGATGACTCCTACAGGGAAGAAGTCTTTTGAAGGCCTACACCGCAAGCAAGGTACCCTTTCGCCTACGGGGATAGCGGGAACATGAGGGTGAAAAAGGCGGGCTTTAGCAGGGATAACTATCATATGCGTGGTGGAGGAATTGGGGGGATTGTAATTTGCCAACCGATATCGTGACAAATAAAGGCCGCCGGGGGGAAACAAGCATAAAAGTTTCTGATCAAAGTAAAATAGTGGGGTCGGTGTTAGACGGAAAAACTTTCCCGCAGACGTGGGAAGAATCATAAAAGCCCGCCAAGAAAAGCACGGGGCGGGGGAGACGTCTCCGAATCTACCCTTAACAGACTACGGGAAGGAGGACTTCTCCGGCAGGAAGGGAATGAGCGGGAAATCGTCATCGATCCGCAAGTAGGTCACCTTGAGAAAAACCCTCTTAAGGCCATCGACTAAACCTTTCACGAGGAGAAGACCGACTAGGAACCACAGCGACAAAAAGTTCCCCCCGGGGGAAACGGCTTAATAGTATGTTTGGGCCCAGAAAGGGCGGAACCCGAAACTAAATTCTCCACCATCCACACCGAAGGTTAATGCGTAAATTGCATTCGCTAACCCCCTGGGCTTGCACTCCTGGAGTGGAGTAGAAGGGAAAGAATCAGGGGGAGGGAACAACTTTTCCTTATAACGCTGGGCGACACTAGAAAACGTGTGGACTATGAGTTTATTCCCGGTTCGGGTGAACATGGAGGAGGGTCCGGGGGGGGAAGGTCTCGTGGGTGGCCTCCAGTCTGACCCGGAAGCTTTCGGGGGTAAAAGAGTTGCGGAAAGCTAGGTTTAACACTTCTAATAGCCAACACGGGACTGGCCACCTGGAGAGACGGGAACGACAGGCAATATACAGTATGGTGGATAGGCTGCAAATTCACGACCTTAGAAAGACCGCTAGGGGGAATCTTGGCTGGGGGTTTCCTCTTGGTTAGGTTCGGCTTGCCGTAAGAAGGACCTGGGGGGGAACTAAAGCTACTTAGTTTTATTCCGTCCATTCACAATCCCTTCGTACGTATCTGACACCCAAAAAGGATTTGATGGGGAACGCTACAAATCTGATAATAGCTGGGGAAACAAAATGTAGGGTTAATGCAATTTTTACGCTTTGGGGGGCACAGAGAGGGATCAAAGGGTCCGTTGCCCTACGACACACAGTGTCAGATTTGGTTGCAGTCACAGTTCACGGTCACCTCACACACCAAAGAAAAAAACAAAACCCCACAAAACAAACACAAAAA
>Ga0179591_1340753_pt1 | contig 14524 bp, 17 predicted proteins | sample CZOMad2_1_08_16f_FD_182891 | JGI IMG/M metagenome (GOLD analysis project Ga0179591, IMG submission 182891) | Vadose zone soil fungal communities from Angelo Coast Range Reserve, California, USA - CZOMad2_1_08_16fungal (PacBio error correction) | ecosystem: Environmental > Terrestrial > Soil >...
TTCTTTCTTACCTAAAGAAGTATGCCCGGAAGGATTTAAAAGGGAATACTGACCGCGTGCGAGAAAAAAAAGAGGCGCGCGCTTCTGTCAGTAAAAAAGAAAAAAACGTTTCCTGATTCTTCTGAAAAGGTCGCGGGGGAAGAAAATGAACGCCTGATCACGGTGCGGGAAAAGGGAACTCTCGATTTGCAAGAGACGCTCCGATCAAAGGGAGAGAGGTCGCGCCGCGGGCCGAAAGGGGAAAAGCGGGAAAGAGCTATGGGGCCGCGAGGAAGCCGCTCTCGATCGAACCTGAAATGTCCCATAATCGTTCTAAAGGGAGTAAAGTGGGCTTTAAAAAAAGTGTTTGCAGCTGAATGTCGTTGAAGAGTTCATCTCTATTCTTAATGAAGGGGGGGGGGGAACCGAATCTTATCCTGATCCTTAAAAATCTCATAGAAGAGGGGAGAAGGCTTATATTATTGAGAAAACATGAGGGGAAACCTAGCAATCTATTGAAAAGAAGAAATCACTCTAAAAGGGGCCGTTAAATCCGCAAGGTTCTATCTAGATTCATAGTTAAGAGGGGATCGAAATTCATTTTCAATGAAGAGAAGAATGGGTTGGCTCAGAGAAAGAAAGAAGCTGCAAGGGAATGAGAATGTTGAGAAAAGTTCCTGCACTTAAAATACGAGGAAAAGAGAAGGAATGTGAGATCTCTCAGGGAGAAGGAATCGCAACCAGGAAGGAAGGGACGGGTCTGGATCCAGAAGACAGTCCTGGGCGTACAAAAAAGGGGCCAGCTTCAACCACCGAGGGAAAGAGAGGGGAAGAATGAGAAGGACCTCACCCCTGAAGGGAATCTCGCTCAGAAGACTTTCTCGACTACCGAGGGGGAGAAAAGCGGGTCCACACCTGTTCGAGTGGGGGGTCGTTCGCGAGTAGAGGGAGGGGCGACTCATTTTTTGGAGAGAGAAGAGGTCCTCTCCCGGAAGAAGTTCTAAGATTAGAGGAAAAAAGGAAGAGGATTGGCATAAGACAGTCGCATCTGCGGGGAGATCTCCACTAATCAAAGTCGCGGTCTGGTACGAGCCAGCTAGAGGAATTGTCTGAAGGAAAAGCGTGTCTTCCAATCGCCGAGCTCCGGGAAAAGAGAGTTTGCCGGCTGACGTCTCTGGAAGGAAGCGCACTCTCTCTGGAGAGACCGCATTTCATCTTCATTCGGAAAGGGAGAGCTCCTGTTGAGGGGAGGGAGAAAAGCTCGGTTGCTCAAAGGTGATGTTCTCAAATCGTGAAGATATCTCATAGGGGAAGAGGGGGGGGGGAGATCTCATCGCTACGAAAAAATGTCCCTAAAGCCTGGCATGGAAACAACAGCTCCCATTTCGAGGGGGGCCAACCAAAAAAACACAATCGGCAAGAGGGGAATCGTTTCTTCTTTGGGACGAGAGACGGGAAGCATGTGGAGAAAACAGCGAGCCTTATTTTGAAGGAGAAGAAAAGAGTCCAGCATTCTGCCCCTCGGAGTCAGGGGGGGAGAACGACCGCGCCTTTCGTATCGGCAAAAAAGAAGGGGTGACCGCGAGACGAGAGGGGGAAGAGGCGATTCGGCGCGAAAAGAAAGCGTTGTTTTTCTAACGCTCTGAGGGGTCGAGCTTCCAAAAAAAAAGGACGGGATGGCACTGACACTCGCTACCGCAGAAATCGCCCTTGATCTCGTGAGAAGATCTCGTCAAGGGAGGTCCGACGGCGTGCTCTCGCTGGGGGGGGGGGGGGGGGGGAGGGGGGGAGAACGCTGCGGTCATCTTCGGGGAGTTCCTCCCGCTTATTGGAAGAGGCCAAGGCGTGTCTTCCTATGGAAGAGAAAACCTCCTTTGGTCCCAGGCAAGGAAAAAAAAAGGCGCTAGAATACTTTCTCGGAGAAAGGAAGAACACCCCTTTTCTTTGGTGGAAGGGAGCTCTCACAAGGGGGGGGAGTTCGGACAGAAGAAGAAGGGATAGCCCCGGGCCCATGAATCTTCGAGGAATAGATAATGGATTCTCCTAAAATCGTCTGGAAGAGGGAAAAGGAGGGTCGGTGCTTCATAATCAGGGACTGCCGTTGGAGTAAGTTTCTTTGAGAAGAGGAATCCGATCGAAGAGAGAAACCGGGAATTCAGGTGTAGGCAATACGGCCATCGCCGGGGGTCCTTACCCTTTGCGGGAAAAAAACTTTAGATCTGACAAAGCAGAGACGCGAGAAGGGATTCATCCCTTCCTTTTTTGGGAAAAAAAAAGATCTCTTTCCCTGACGAAGAAAAAAAGTGGAAAAAGAAAAGAAAAAACGCGGTCCTGAAACTCTGAGGAAGGGGTGCCGAATAGGGAAAAGATGTGACCGGCCGTCCACATGTCAAAAAAGGAAGTTATCGAGAAAGGGAGAGGCCGTGGTCAGGGAACTCTAACATCTGAACAGTCGACTCCGTATTTCTTCCGAGCAAAAACGGACCAATGCACTTGGAAAAAAAAAGAAAGCGCCCGCTTTCTTCGGCCGAAAAGGGGGGGAGCAGCGAGAAAGGATTCAAACTCCGGGAAAAAGGGAATCTGTAATAGTCCAATGGGAGGAAAAAAGAGGTCTTGAAACGATTCAGAGAGAAGGGGAGGAAATCTTCCTTTCTAAGTCATAGAAGAAGTACAGAGATTCGCGTCAGAACTTGGGAGAACGTAATGTTGTGTGAAGGGAGAGGCTGCCAGGGAAGGGAGGCCTTCTTGCCGTTCGTTGTAGGGAAAAAGAAAAAGAGACGCCCTTCAAGATTCAGGCAGACGAAAAAGGGGTGGGGGAAGTCCTCCTCGTTGCGTGAGGGGGGGAAGAAGATTTCCTCTCATTTTATCGGGGGGGGGGGGAGAGGAAGCCGCATCGCCTCAGCGCAAAGGGAAAAAGAATCCTTCTTCCTTTCTGGAGGAAGAGAAAGATTGAGTTCTCTGGATCAGAAGAGGGGGGGGGGGGAAGAAAAAATATTCGACTTGCGGAGAAGGGAAGAGGAGACGTATTTATCTCAAGTCGCCGTGCACAAAGGAAAGGCAACGCAACGTCCGCTTTTTGGATAAGTTCCGGGAGGGAATGTTGCGGCTCGGGGGAAACCATTCGAAATCTCCCCCGGAAGAAGGGAAGGAGAACAAGCGACCCGATCCGGGGGGGGGGGGGGGGATCAGTATTCTGCCCGAAAAAGAGGTCAGTCCTTTAAAGAAAAGGCGAAGGCGAATCTCCGCCATGACAGGGGGGGAGAAGATGGGAAGTGGCTGAAAGCTATGAAAGGGGGGGGGGCACAAAGAAGAGGTACACCCGCTCAGAAGAAGGAGACGTGGATCGTCGAGAAGAAGGATCTCTCTCAACAACAACACGATTTTGAAGGGAAGTCCTTCCGCAGAGGAAAATCCCTTCAACCTGGAAAAGAAAAAGACAGACGGGTAAAGCAACTTTCGAGTTGTGAAAGGGCAGCGGCGCTTCCTCGTCCCACAGGGAAGGTCATGTTCGGAAGAAGAAAGTGTCAGCTTCCTCTGGGAGAAGAAAATCTAATATTATATCGGGGGGGATCTGACGAAAAAATAGGGGGGGTCTCGTGGGAAGGAAAGGAAGGAACTGGGGTATATTTCTGAAGTGGGGAAACCGGGGGCAGCAACCTCAATCGGACGAAGAGGTTCGATTCCAAAATCCGGAAGGGGAAAAAGGACTCGGAGTTCGGTCAACTTCAAAGGGAGAAAAAAGACGAGGTTCATCCGCTCCATCCGCAGGAGGGGGGGGGGACAAGAACTGGGGCACTTATCTAAATGGGAATAAGGGGATAATCCATATAAGTACTCTTTGCGAAAGAAAAGGGGGAGGCGAATTGCTTCTTCCTCGATAAAGAGAAAGAGAGGTCAAAGCGGCAATCTGTTATTTGAAAAGGAGGAGGAATTCCCACCACCTCGTAGTCTTGCAAGGGGGGAGAGGCCGACTGTTTTACCTGTGTAGGTAAAGGAAGAAAATGATCAAAGGGCTCTGAAATAAAGGCCTTCAGTCAAAAAAAAGAGAGGCGGAAGCACAATGTTATGGAAAATATCGGTCACGGGGAAAAGGGGGGGGGGCTATCCTTCTAAATGGAAAGGGAGAGATGCATCGTTCAACCCCGGGGGGGCCGAACCTTTGCCCTATAAGAGGAAGGGAGGGACCTATTTCTCTCTGGAGAGTAAAAAGGACGGAAGAAATCGGTCCTCCTGCGGGAGAGGGGGGGGGGACCGTGCGGGCGGTTGCTCCCTTAAAGCCGATGGAAGATGACTAAACGGGGGGGGGGAAAAAGACGCGATCCATCCGCCATTACCAGGAGAGGGGGGGGGAGGCACTCAACGCTACATCAGGCACGAAAGATAGCCTCCTCTCTGACAACATCCTCTTTGAGAGGGGGACTGTAAGTTCTCTCCGAGAAGGGGACGATGTATTTCTTGTCAAAAAAGGGAAGGGAAGCGGTCTCTTAGGGGGCCTGCGGTCGGGCGAGTCTTTAGAAAAGTGTCCGTACAAAAAAAGGGGTTCTACAAGGCAAGAAAAAAAAACTGTTTCCCGGCAGGGGAACGGCGGCATGCTCCTGAAAATAACTTAATCGCAAGAGAAGCCCGGCAAAACTCGAGGGGGGGAATAGCACACTAAAGAAAGAAATGCGGCCACTACTTTGGGGGGGAAAAAGCTTTAGCTCCATCCCTAGAGGGGAAGAAGATCATTTTAAGGGAAGAAGGGAGGCCGGCAAGCGGCACGCACCAATCGTCCTTGAATAAGAAATACGAACAACTACTGGTGGGGAAGAAAGAAGAGCCATCGCGTGGGAGGGGGAGAGGCCTGGAGTCTTCTTAGAGGGAGAAAGGGGGAGGGGGAGAAAAAGTCTTCCTCAGGAAAAAAGTTGCCGGCATGGTATATGAGAGAAAAGGGAGGAACTTCATTTCCGCCGAGAAAAGTAACCAGAGCTGTCTCCATAAGAGATCTAGAAAAAGAAGAAACGCGCTGCCGCGGAAAAGGAAGACTAACGGGCGATCTTCTGAGAAGAGAAAGGCTGAACCGAAGTCTTTTTTTGAGCGAGGAAACGAAAAGCGCGTCGCTCTGCCTCTCGTGAAAAAAAAAAAAGGAGCCCGGAGGCGCGCAAATAAAAGGGCAAGTAACGAGCGCGTTCGAGCAAGTGAAAAGAAAAAAGAGACGACAAAATACGAACTTCTCCCTTGGAGGGATTTTTCGGGCCGCCTTCTAGAGGCAGAGACGACTTGGCTCAATTCCACATCAAAAAAACAAGAGGGAGAGCTTATTCTCATCGTCACCAGCGAAAAAAAAAGAGCGTCTTTTCTTCAAAGGAAAGAGTCGGCTATCAACACAGGGAAGGAAAAGGAGGGGAAGCTGTTCCAATCCAGGGGGAAGTCATGGGTCGATCGTCCGTAGGAGGGGGGGAGAGAAAAAATCGCTCTTGCGAGGGACGGATTTGCGCATCAAGGGGAAAAAAAGAGGAGGACCAGCCCGCACAGAACCTGCGCACGTCGAAAGAATGCCTCTTCCCTTCGGAGAAAAGGGAAAGCAACTCTCTCTGGCCTGACGAGGGAAGAAGAAGCCGGCATAGAATTCGAGAAAAGGAGATCTTCTATTTACTGAAAAGATTTTCTTCTAATGAGAAAGGGGAGGGGCGCGCGGCTCTAATTACAGCAAGGGAGTGTCGCTTCGGGAAGAAAAATGAGTCATAGAAGCAGCCCTCTCTCTGGGGAAGGAGGAAGCCTGACTATTACTTAATTAGAGGAAAAAAGGGGAAGACCGATCGCGGAAAAAAAAAGAGAAAAATGTGCTCCCCTATCAGATAGAAGGGAAAAAATTCTTCTGCCTAACCTTTGGGAAGGGGAATAGTTGAAATCCCCTTCCACAGAGGGAAGAAAGGGAGATATAGCGCGCTTCTCTGAAGGAAAGGGTAAGAATGGGGCGCCGCAATCTCCGCAGGGAAAAAAGGGGGTGGTGCCTCGGGTCGTTAAATCTTCGAGGCGTTACGCCAAAAGAAAGGGGGAAGAAAAAGAGGGTAAAAGACACGCTCGCTCAAAAGGGGGAAGAAGGAGAGGGGTGAGATGCCTCAAATTAGAAAAATGAGAGGATTCATTCGGCCAAGCGGGGAAAGGGGGAAAAAGGAACAGGGCCATCTCACCATAGAAAAAAGGGGTCCATCAGGTCTCTCCTCCACCCATTGAAGGAAAAAAAAAGGGGGATTATCGATCAAAAATTGAAAAGATTCAGGGGGGGAAAGCGTGCTGATTTCAAAAAAGAAAAAAGGGATTCTTGCAGTCTTCTTATCCTTCACTAGAGGTGAGGAAGAGGGAGCAAAAAGAATATAAGCCTGCTAGCAAGGGGGGGGGAGAGGGAAAGAGCCGTGGGCTGCTCAATTGAAAGAGGTAATGACACTCGAAAGACCGTCCCTCAATTAGAGAGAAAACGGCCGTAGCTCAGCCAGTGCCAACGTTACATTTTTGTAACTCCAGAGGGAAGGGCGTAACAGAGCCTGCTTCTTTCACTTCGAGGGGGGAAAAAAAAGAGAAGAGCCGAGCGGCTGACCGAGATAGTGTCCCTGCTGCTAGTCTAGTAGAGGGAAGGGGAGGGATGGCAGGTACTCAGCTAGGGTACAGGGGAAAGGGAGAGTTGAGAGGAAAGGGAGGGATTGAAGGCAAAATCATTGAACATCAGAGGGATCAGGGAGGGATTGTGCGCCGCCTGCATCCGTCAAGAGAAAGAGGAAAAGACAAGAAAAAATCATCATTAAACTTCTTCTGATAATGGGGGAGGAAGAGAGAGGGCAGCAGGATCTCTCACGCGGGGAGGAAAAGAGAGGGAGGGCTGAAATCCAGAAAGGGGCCTAATGGTTACCGGGGGTCAGGTTCAAAAAGAAAACCTCTCTAGAAAAAAAAAAAGAAAAAAGGAAGGAGAATTCTTGCTTAACATAAACCTATTGAACAGGGCCAGGGGGAAATTTCAGCCATACGCGTCGGAAGAGGGGAGGAGAAGGGGCGAGATCCATTTTGACAAGGAAGGGAGGGCGTAACATCGCCCCATTAGAAAAAAGGAAAGGGGGGACTTTCTTCGCTCTTCTCTGAGAAGAGGAAAAGGGACGGAGGCGGCGGCGTCACTTCACGCAGGGGGAAAAGGGGGGGGGAGGGCGGCACCTCTGTGAAAGGGTGGTCACGTCAAGAACGCCACCGAAAAAGCGCTTTATCTGGAAAGAAACGAAGCTGGCCAGAACTAGGGAAAAGGGAGGGGAGAGAAAGGGGGAAAAGCAGATGGGGCCCAAAGAGCGGCGAATCGAAGAAGAGATGTAAAATCTAATTTCCATAAGGAGGAAGAAGGGAAAGAGAAAGGGGGGGTTTACAAAGGGAGAGGAGCTCCGGCTTCGCTGATAAGAGGGAAGAGGAGGGAGAAATTGAATTTCCCTATATTGGAAATGAAAAATGGCCTCTCTTAGAAGGAGGGAGGGGAGAGCCAGCTTATATTCTGCGGGTGGGAAGCACGACTGAAGCAAAAGCTATTTCAAGAGGAAAAGAACTCAGAAGAGAAGGGGGCCGTTGAAATCAGCACGAAGGAGAAGAAAGGAAAAGGGCAGAGTGTTGCCTTAGGATCGGGGGAAGTTTTTCAATTGCAAAGCGAAAAAAAAAAAAAAAAGTAAGAAGGGTTGTCTCCTAGAAACTGAGGGGGGGAAAAAAAAGGCTGACAGAAGCTATGTTGCTAGGGGGGAAGGAGGGGGGAGAAAAATACCGATTGGCTACTCATCTCGGAGAAAATGGGCGACCATCTTCCAGGCAAATAGGAGGAAGGCGAAAAATGTGTTTATTCGAGAGGGAGGAGAACGGGCTGTCCAAAAGGGAGGGGGAGGGAAGAAAAAAGGACGATTTGAGATCAAGACAACCTTCGGGATAAAAGAGAGGGAGTGGAAAAAAATGCGCACCTTACCGACCTGAAAACGCGCTCCTCGAGGATAGACGGGGGTGTCCGGGATCCCCTATTCTTTGAGCACAACCGGGCGCGTATCAAATCTCCTTTTGGCAGAAGGGGAGGGAGATAAGAAAAGTGGTGCGCGGTTTTAATCTAGGGAAGAAATTGTTAGAAGGGACAAAAAAAGATTCGCTGAAAAAAAGGCAGAAGGAAGGGTTCAATCGAGCTCCTTCGCAGCTCGCAGCTAAGGGAGAGGAAAAACAGCGGGCTTTTCCCTCGCTGACTTCGAGAAAAGAAGATTGGCATTTTCTGAGGAAAAAAGGGAGGGATTACGGTAATCTCGAGAGGAGGAGGTCAGACCGCTCGTTTGCCTTCGGACCGGGGTGCGGGAAAGGAAAAAAGAGAATCGTGTGGACTGTAAGTCGAGAAGAAGGGACTTGAACGGCCCTCGGCGCTTCTCAAGGGGGGGCCGGGGCTGGCCTACTATCGGGGGAAAAAAAAGTTTCTAGGAAAGGAAGTTCGCCGAAGCGAGGAAGAAGAAAAATAGAAGGAGAGACTCTCTAACTACAACGGGGAACAAGCATGGCTGAAGCTCAACAAGCTACGGGAAGACCGTCAGGGGGGCTGAACATCTCAGAAGGGCGACGTTTTACATAAAAGAGGAGAGATAGAGAACGTCGCTCTCATCTTTTGCCGGGGGAAGAATCGCGAGCCTTATTTTGGAGGGAGGGAGGAGGGGCTGAGCCAAGCTAAAATCATAAAAAAAAAGAAAGGGAGGGCACCTAAACTCCCGAAAAGGGAGAGGAAAAAGGAGCGCCCTATAGAAGGGAAAAAGGAGACTACGTTATGGCCGGGAGGGAGGAAAACCTAGTCTCCCATAGGGAGAAAATCTCTTCATATCGAAAGAGAAAAAAAAGGTAGAGATCCCAAAGAGGGGAGAATGTTCTCTGACCTCGGCAGGAAAAGAGTCGGATAGTTTGCTTCGTATGTAGGGGGAGGAAGAGTTAGTCTACTTTCTTGGGAGAGAAGGGAGGGAGGAAAAAAGAGCGGGGCCAGCGGCCTCTGGTGAGGGGAAGGGAAGAGGAGTCGATCCAGATCAGGAAAAGAAACGGTCTTGGTCGCCTAGGGTAAAATAGACCAAGACCTTTTTCTCAGGAGAGAAAAAGGAAAAAAGAAAAAAAGAAAAGACCAGAAAAGATAGAATCCTTGGGAGACCCACCAGGGTTCGTTAAGTGGCTGCTAGAGAAAAAGGGGGGGTGATTTACCGGGGGATCGGAAAAGGGGAAAGTTCCATAAAGGAGGGGGGGTCTTATCGGATAGGGGTAAAAAAGAGGGCATCAACCTAACTTCTTGAAGAAGGAGAAAGATCGGCTTTTAGGGGGGGGGAGAGATGGAGGCCCAGCCTCTGGAAGAAGGGAGGGTGAAGAATGCGAACATTCAGCCCCTATCTACGCGCAGGGAAAAAAAGGGCGCTGCCGGGGAAAAGCAAGGGGCGGTCAACAAGAAGGATTACCTGTATCACTCCGCTGGGATAGAAAAAAAGCCGAAGACCTATCCCGAAGGACGGAACTGTTTTTTCGCATCCTCGAGAGGAAAAGAAAGGAGGAAACCTTTCCCAGAAGTCCATATCACCTCTTCGGAAAGGGGAAAACAGAGGGGGGAGGTAGTTCCTAAGAAAAAAATGGTTCTTCTTTGGAAAAGGAAGGACAAACCAGATTCTTCGGTAATACATTGAATCTTGGTGAGAAGGATGCTGCCGTTTCTGAAACGGAAAGGAGACTCCAGAGTTAACTTCATAAAGAAACGGGAGAAAATGTCACGTTCTGAGAAAAGAGAGGAGCAATCGCAGCGCCCTTCTTCATCCGGGGGGGAAAACGGTTAAGCTGATCTAGACAGGAGAGGAAAAAGAAAGGTACCCTCCTTCAAGGGGGGAAGGTGCGGACATTGGGACGGAGGATTGAACGATATCAAACTCCATTGGGAGGGATTACACATTTCTAATTGCATAGAAGGAAGGAAAAAGAAAGAGAGGAATCGTCCATCACCGGGGAGGGAGAATGGGTGGTGAAGGTTTCTTGCTCTTGAGAAAGGGAGCGTCATGCTTTCTGAAAAAAGGCAGTTTTCTTCCGACGAAAAAGGGCGAAGCCCTTCAAAAGTATTGCAGCAAAAAAAGGGGGGGTGGTGGAAGTCCGCCTAGTTTGGGAGAAAAGTAAAGATGGCCTCTTTCCTCTCATGGGGGGGGAAGGGGGAAGCTCGTCCGCCTCATCTCAGAGAGGGGAAAAAGAAAAAAAATCCATCTTCCTGGCTTATCCTTGAGCTGGCTACGCGTAGACGGTCCGGATTTCCAAGGGGGGAAGATGGCGGCGCTGACCCGGGAGAAAAGAAGGATTTAGACGCAATGCTCGTTGAAGAGAAAAAAAAGGAACGACAACGTCCGTAGTGGGGGGGGGGTCCGTGCCTCATATTGTATGGGGAGAGGTTGGAAAGGCTAACTCTCAACAAGGGAAAAAGAGAAAAGGCGACCCCGAGGAAAAGGACGTCAGATCGCCCTACAGAGGAGAGAAGGAAGAGGCAGAAGGATCACCGCGCTGAAAAAAAAAAAAAAAGGGGGAGATCTCCGCATGACCGTGCATTCAAGGGAAAAGGGGGGGGGAAAGGGGAACCAGGTCGGTTTTCACAAATAGGAAAGAAAAGGTTCACCCGCGCTCAGCAAAGGTGCCGTTATCGAGGAGGAAAGAGAAGGAATCTCTCTCAACAAAAAAAAAAGGAAAAGATCCTTCCTCATCATTTCAGAGGAGAGAAAAAAGGGGAAGGGAAGGCGGCCGGTGAATCAAAAAGGGTGCAACTCCTTTCAGAGAGGGGAAAAAAAAGGAGGGCGGCCTTCCTTTCCTTGGGTAGGCTTAGAAAAAAAGGGAAGGCGTCCGTTTAAGCATAGAAAGGGGGAGGTCGGTCCTTGAATATCCGAATCTGGGAGAAGAGAAGAGAGAGGAGGGGGGGGAGACTTTCGTAACTGGAACCGCAGGAAAAAAAAAAAAGCAAGCTGACGCCAAAGAAACAAAAGCCGGCCTTGGAAGGGCCTGGCAAGGGAAGGGGGGGGTTCGGCAAAGCGCCTTTGCCGCTCAAGCAGGGAGAAAAAAAGAGGGGGGGACATCCGCGCATCGCTGTCCGGTTGAGAAAAATGTATACGAAGGATATATCGAAAGAAAAAGAGAAGGAACGCTTTTCGATCCGAGAAAGAGAGATGCGGCGGCCGCGCTGACCTATGGAGGGAAAAGGAAGGGGAGCGGCAATCGTGTTTCGGAGAACGAGGAGGAAGTCACCACCACCCTGAAAAGAAAAAAAGGGAATCCTTTGAATTGAGTAACGGGGGAAAGGGGAGAATACACCTACGGAAAAAAAAAGGGAAAGGAGATTATCAAGCCGCTCAAAGTTTCAAAAAAAAAAATAAGGCGCGGAAGAACAAGTTGAAGGAAGAAGAGAGGGGGAAGCCTGGACTCTATGCCTTCGGAGGGGGAAACCGAAACTGGACGAGGGAAAAGAGAGGGACAGGAAACTGTCCGACTGGGTTCCATAGAGGACGGCGGTGAAAGTCTTTCAGAAAGAAAGGGATAGGAAGGCGACTTCACCCTTCAAGCTAAGAAGAGGGATCTTCTAATAAAAAGGGGGGGGGAAGGGGAAGGGGGCCGGGAAATGTCTTTGGAAGGAACTCTTCTTCGGAGGAAAAAAGAAGAAAAGTCCTTCTCTAAAAAAAGGGCCTGCGAGCAAGAAGAGGGAAGGCAAGTGGTTTGAAGGGTGTGCACCTTCCGGAAAATGAACTGAAGGCCGACAAGAGCCTATTCGTCACTAAATCAAATCTAGGAGTGGCAGGCGCATACGGGGGGAGGGTGCCGGCAATTTTAAGAAAGAGATCTGGTCTCGTGAGATGGGGGAAGTGTTTTTCAAAACATTAGGGCTGAAAAGGTAGGAGGATCAGTTACTCTCCTGCGGTCGGAGAATAAAAGGGAGACAGGGCCGATTGGAAAGGAAAAAAGGCTGGAATATGGAAAAAGCAGCGTTTCCACCAAAGAGATAAAAGAGGGCGTGCATTTCTCCTTATTCAAAGGAAAAGGGGAGCCAGCCGCCGAAACGATGGTTATGGTCAGCGACCAGGCCCGATAGGAAAAAGAGAAGTTTCGGTGATGTTAAAAAGATGGGGGGAAGAAGACATAGAAAAAAAACGCGAAGCTTCCTTTTCAAGTCGGGCAGGAAAATGGCGGTCCGACTAGTCCTGAAAAGAGGGCGAGATCAGCCGCAATCCTAACAGGGAAGGGGGGAAAAAGATCTATCCGGCTCCAGAGGGGGAGGCCGGCGCTTCCTGGAAGGGAGTCGCCTGGGAAAATGAGGAAGTGACCCTCGCTCCACTACCGGTGAGGGAAGGGAGGAGAGACCACTCACCCGCGTCTTCTGAAACAAGGGAGGGGGGGAAAGTCTTGCCCCTCTCTGTCAGAAGAAAAGAGAACCGGACTAAAAAGATGCCGCTATCCTAAAGAGCCGAAAGAATCTCACTTGATGGTCTCTTCTTTCTGAAAGGGGAGGAGGACTTCATGAAAAATAAGGGAGGGGATACTACAACGATTCGTCTTATAGGGGGGAGGAAAAGAGGATGAAAGAGTCTGTAAAGGGGCCGAGCCAAGATGCGCGCCTAAGAAAGGAGAAACGGAGCGGTCGAATCACGAGGGGAAGGGGGGCTCTCACGATACGAGAAAAGGGGGAGGGAAGCCTTCTTCGAGGAAAGAGGGCGCTCGGGAGGACTCATCTATATCCCGCAGAAAAGAAGAAAAGGCAGAGAGCTGTATTCTTACAGAGGAAAAAAAGGACTTAGAGCGAGCTCGGTGAGGGGAAAAAAAAAAAAAGGAGTCTTCTCATCAAAGGGCTATGCCCACTACAAGGAGGGAAAGGGAGAGGAAGCAAGTCTTCTTTCTCCTTTCGGGGGTAGGAGAGATTCGAAGTAGAGACAAAGCGCTAAGGCTAAAAAAGGATTTTTCTCAGCAACGGTGGGGGAAAAATACTTCTTCCACAAAGAAAGAAAGGAGCTCCCGCAAGAAAAAGTCATGCAAGCACTTCTGGAGAAGAAGTCATCCCACTAGGAGGAAAAAGAGGCTCAATGCGGAAGGAAAACGGAACAAAGCTTCTAAAAAAAAAACTCTCTCGAGGAGGTACTAAAAGAGGATGCGTAATCACAAAACGCTTCGAGAGGATCGCTTCCTCCTCTAAAAGAAAAAAAGAAGGCATTAGGGAGCAACGTCATCGGGGGGGAAGCATGTAGCTTTACTCAGAAAGAAATCTCTCTTTCGGCAGAAAAAGAGAAAATCTTCTCTAGAGAAAAAGGGGCCGAGACCTCTAGCTGAAAAACACAATGAGGCAACTACCGATCCGAGAGAAAGCCAAAAGATATTCTTAATAGAAAAGGTGTGATCCCCCGCCTAGGAGGACCGCTGTTCTTCCATCATTCGCGAGCGGGGGACAGAAAAAAGAAGTCTCAGGGGAAAAAGGGGGGGGACCTCTCGTAGCGCCTGACCGGGGGGAGCATGCCAAATCTTAGGGGGAAACGCCCAGGACCGGGGGAAAAAAGGAATGGAATCCCTACAAGAGAGGGGAAGAACCATTACATGAAAGGGGTGCGATCCGAGTACTGAAAAAGAAAAAAGGATCAGCTCTCCCATTCTATATGAAAAACAAATCGTTTATTTGTTGTGAGGAACAGCACGTCCAGCGAACAGGAAAGGAGGAACTTATTCAGAGTACATAAGATCCTCACCCGTAAGGGAGGAGCGTGATCTTTTCTGGGAATTGGAAATAATTCAAAAAGATAGGGAAAAGAGAAAGACAAAAAAGGCGGCTGATTTCAAAGAGGGGATCTGAGGAAGGGGGAGGGAGGAGTATGCATTACATCTCTTTGGAGAAAAAAAGAAGGGCTCAACTGAAAAAAAGAACGGCTAGCCCAACCATAGGGGAGGCTATGAAGAGATTCCATGGGGGGGAAGGGGATAATTCCTAAGATTAAAAAGCTTCACAGGGAAGAAGGAAAGAAGAGAAGCTCGAGCATTATCGCCGGAGAGCAGATGCAAACAGGGAAAAAAGGGGGGGGAAGCCCCATCTTTCTCGGAAAGAGGGAAGGAACTGCTTCTGGCACTGGAAGAGTTTAACTGAGGCAAAACAGTCTTCGGAAGGATCTGCCTGAGAAGATCTGTAAAAAACATATCTCTTTTCCAGGAAGAGTCGACGTGGGGACTGGGGAACTCTTCGAGGGGGGGGGGAAAAGAAAGCGGCTTTGAAGGAAGCGAGTTTAGTCGGTGCTTTCTTTCCTGGGGAGGCCCTATCCTCGGAAAAAAACCTTGAAATCCTTCTGGGGCTCCGGGACTCATAAGAAGCTGCCCCAAAAAAGGAATAGAAAGGGAAAAGGAATCGCATATCACATAAACTTAATGATCATGGTTACTAATGTTACTCCCTAATCGAGAGAAAGGAGGGTCTCTCACTCTTTTCAGGGTAAACAGAAAGAGGAAGAGAAGGGCTGAAATCCTCCCTGTCCTAGGAGGGCTCTTTTTTCTGGGAAAAAAC
>Ga0179591_1136164_pt1 | contig 14521 bp, 15 predicted proteins | sample CZOMad2_1_08_16f_FD_182891 | JGI IMG/M metagenome (GOLD analysis project Ga0179591, IMG submission 182891) | Vadose zone soil fungal communities from Angelo Coast Range Reserve, California, USA - CZOMad2_1_08_16fungal (PacBio error correction) | ecosystem: Environmental > Terrestrial > Soil >...
GACCGCAGGGGGGTGGAAAGCGGGGAAGGATAGTTGGGATACCCTAGCGTAAAGGGAGGGGCGCGGAGAGATGAAAGTGATCGTCCTATAACGTTTCCGAGACACCCAAATCCACACAACCAGCAAGACGAGTAAGATGGGGACAAAAGACCCCACTAGGACAAGTACGGAACCTTGAACAATAAATCTCCACATCGAACGGAACAGGTTGCATCCCCTGGGGGGGTTCAACAACAAGGAATGGCAGGAAGTCAAGTATAGTCGGGGCCACCGAGAAATAACTCGCGAGCACGGCAAGGGAAGAAGTCAAAGACGAGGAAATTGGTACAGCAAAAACACTCCGTACACAAAGGATGAGCGACGTGCCTGTGGAGTGGGAACGGACATAATGTCGAAAGAAAGTCGGGTGCGTACGGCTAAACTGAAACAGGGGACTGGGGGTCCATGCGAACGGTGATGGCGAAAAAACCTACGAAAAATTGGGCGAGAGTTGGAAGAACAAGCCCTTGCAAACAAAGGTTGGAGGGTGCCAAAGCCAGACGGACGGAAGGAACGAGGGGGGGTGGGGTGGTGAAAGGTGCGTGGGGGGGAAACACGCGGGCTGAGACAAGAATGTGTTGTGAGCTCGCAGGCCCAGCTGTTGAGTGCAGGAAACTGCGGGGGGAAAGGTAAAAAAAAAAAATGGACTGCGGGCGCACAACTCGCAAAAAAAACACAAACTACAATTTGTCGCAGGGTAAAGGGATGGGGGCGCAAAAACATCTTTTATGCTAAAAAATCAAACGAAGCAAGGGCAAAATTCCTAAGGATTTCGGCTGCTGAAAAGTACGGCAAAGCCAAAAGGTCACCATCGGCGAGTTATGAAAAAATGTCCAAGCGGGCGAGGCGCTGGGGTTGAACCGAAGTGTGCCGAACTCAATGTCGGAGGATACGCACTCGTTGGTGAATGCCTGCGCGTCTTAAACGGCTACAGGGTCAACTGGGGGTGTAAAATCGCTCGCGAAGCTGCCGGGGGGGTGTGGTACACTATGGGCGAAAAAGACAATCAATTATCTGACAGGCGGAAGGGAATTCACGGCCTTTGGGGGAAGCAATCTAGATCACAAACACGTGTTGAAGGGGACAGAGGAAGCCTGCGAACCTACCAACGCAATGTCTCCGTGTGCTACCGGCGCGGAGACTGGGCCGTATCTGTTGTCACCAGGAGGTTAAACACGATGAGGAAAGCGGCGATTTCAAACAAACCATGGTATGGTAGCCGAAAAAAAAAAACAAATCTGACACCGCGATCGCGAGAAGAAAGGTGTTGTGAACAGATCAAAAAGCAAAGAAAGCCTTGAACCTACTCCTGAAACAAAAGCCCCAAGGGGGGCTTGGTTGGATGAACGAGGCAACCGCCGAGGAGGAGCCGGAGAGCTGCAGCTCCGCTGGGTAAAAAGCGGGGGAAGAAAACAAGCTCAAGGGGAGGGGGTCGAGGCGGGAAACGCGGTAATGGTGTCCGCCGGACGTGCGGGTTAATCAAGCGAGGGGGGAATGCATGAATTTGGGGGGCAAACGAAGGTCCGTCTGAGAGGGTCAAACGGACCCTCTGGAGCGGCTGCTAGTAGTGCGCTTGGGTGAACAGAACATGAGGGAGTAAGAAGTCGGGGAGGGGCTTGTGGTCGCAAGCAGAAGAAGATTGCGACTCCACCCGGGGGGACAACTGGAAAGGAGAAGATAAGTACAGCGTTTCCAAGGGGTGCGCATGTTGCCAAGGTCAAGGGGGCGCGACGGGGGGTCAATGGGGGGGCAGACCACTTAAAGGGGGGAGGGAGGTCCAAAGCAGCAGATCAGACGGATTCCAATCCCGTTTGGTTGCGACGCAAAGCGGGGGAACGGAAGAGAGTTTAACGAAAGGGGGCAGGGGGGTTCGCTCAGGACGAAGGAAGGAAAAGAAGCTCACGCCGGGGACATACTGGTGCGGAGGAACCGACAAAAACCGCTGTAGAGAACAGGGAAGAAGAAGACTATGAATACCAGGGCACCGAATGGGAAGGGAAAAGGTTAACACCCGGAAAGGCGGGCTGCCTCGAGTGCCGACGGATACGAGAGGGAGGGGAGGGAGGGCGTATCGGTAACAAGAGATCACTGCTAGATGCCGATCGCCTCCCTTGAGACATGGATGTACAGGGACGCGGACGGAAAGGGGGGGTCGGCGGGGGGTTTAGAGGGAACCAATCGGCAACCAGCGCAACCGACCTGGGGGAAATTTTGGGGGGGAGGGGGTCCTCATGCCATGTCCTAGGAAAATGGCTAAGGCTCCCCCATGGTGGCAAAGAAAAAAACGCAGGCACTGCGCAGGCCTGAAGAAAACTTGCTGTGGCTACTTGCAAACATGCTCTGGGCGCCCGGAAGAGAACACAGGGAAAGTCAAGGGGCGATGGGGCGATGTTCATATTCTAAAATCAGGGACACAAACTGGTCGCAAGACCTGCGTCAACACACCTGTGAAAAACAAGGCAACAATAGAGCGTCTCTCAAATCCCGTGAGGTCGCCACCACAGAAACAAAATCCAGAACTAGCCAGGGCAGGAGAGACTATATACAAAGAACGGCGCGGGGGTGTTAAACGTTCCCGATAGTGGTGAAAGCCTATGAGCGCGGAAAATTGAACTGGATCGGAAGTCCGGAGCGGTGCGCCGAGTCGACGTGCACTTCGTTACGTGCCGCCTGCATAAGGGGTTCACGAGTAGCAGGGAGTAGCTGCGGGTCACGAGGACCGCTGGAAGGGGAAAGCTTCGCAAGAGGTCGTTCGACCAAACCGCTCAGAAACGCGATCCACCAAAGTGTGTTGCCACAGTCTAAAAGGCGCACGGGTGATGTAGTGAAAGGGGGGGGGTACACCGGGGAATATTGCGCATGACACAGGGGCTGGAAGATTTCGGGGGGATTAGTGAAAGGAAGTTCCACTGTGCATCGTAGCCGCAGAGGGGGGGAAAAGGGGGTTTCAGAGAGCATGAGCGAACGAAGAAGGCTTAAAAGGAAACACAACGGAAATAGTCTTACGAGGCAATCTGGGCCCTCGACAAGACCGGAACGATAGATTGAGAGCAAATGGAGGCGAAACTGGGTGAAAAAGGAATAGGAAGCCGAATGGCGGACCATTGTAAAAGGCCCTGGGGAAAACAACGGACTGGAATGGATTACGACGGCAGACGAAGACGAGTCTGGTAGTGGATGACGCGGGACCGCAAAGAATGCGGCTTCGGAAGGCGAGCCGGGGGGTCAAAAACAAATGTGAAAATGCCGATCAGAGGGGCCAAGACGGTGAAAGAGCGGAGTTGATAGGTCGGCACAATGGAAGTAAAAACAGAACGCGCCAGACGGAAAATGTGGTGGGAGGTATGCAGGAAAAATTTGGATCACTTGGACTCCGAGTAAGTTTGGGGGGAGCGCACCAACTGCCAAGCCTAACAAGCTCCCAACTTGTTCCCTGGAACTGGAGGCAAGTCTGGTGATGATTAAAAGTAGTTTTTAGCGAAGGTAGGGGAAAAAAGGTTTTGATTCACGCTGAAGCAAAAAAAAGAAGGGGCTCGCACTAATACAGTCTAGGAAATGAGCGAGCGATGGAAAAAACTCCATCCAGCAGATATTAATACGAACGGGAAAGAGGAGGCAAGACCAAATGGAGTTTGGTGGGAACTTCTACGTCTCGAGCGAGAGCCGACCTTCTCAAAAAACACCGAGAGTAAAGAATCGGCGAGAGACCATCAGTATCCAAAAACAAGTCAGAGGGTAACAACTCTCGTCAATTAAATGGCAAGAGCGAGCTTGGAGGGACGTGGGTTCATGAAAAAGACCTCACAGGGGAGAGGAAAATAATTGCTCCAGGAACGTAGAAGGAAAATGCGACCAGGAATCCACAGGGAAAAAAAGCGCAAAAGCACCCTTCAGAAGGGGGGAAAGAATCAACCCAAGCTGGAGGAAAAGGTCAAGAGGGATCATGGGTGAGGTCAGACGCGTGCCTACCTGGGGGGTCCTCGCCCCCATGGTGTAAGAAGGCGGCACAGAAATGGCCGCGGGAAACTAACGTATCCACAAATGACGGGCAGAGGGGATGATGTGTTTTAATAATTGGGAAAACGGGAAAAAACCCGATCACTCCACTCGCTACAGCGCGAAGCCAGCGCTTCGCGAGTAACCGGCACCGGTAAAAACCTCAGGGAGGAAAATTAAGAACAGGAGGGGGTAGGGGGGCGACGATGGCCTCAAAAAACAACACACAACTAACCTACACTGCGTCGCAATCAAACCCAGCAAACAAGCCAAGAAGATTGACTTAGTTGCCAAACGGGTTCTATAACCCTGTGAAACGACTAAGTTAACCCATAGAAAGTAAAATGATCTCCAATCTATTAGGGGGGGACACTAGCGGGTCTGGGACAGTGCCAGTGACACGCAAGGTAAGCCTAGGTCGCGGAAGGTTGGCTGTGTCGAATGAAAGGGGGAGTCTCTGAAAAGGAAAGAATGAAAAATGCAGGAGGGAACATTGCAAGGGGGGGGGAAGAAACGGATGCAAAAATAATACAGACCTACCGAGAAAGGGGAGCCATCCCCAGAGTCAAGCCCGCCAATAGGGGGCTTTAAAAGGAAAAAAAGGTACGGATAAATCTCTGAGCCTAAAGGAGGGCTCCGAAAGAATGGGGAATCCAGCTTTGATAGAGATCGGGTATTAGGGACGAACCGAGTGGCCTTTACCTCCGGCCGGAGGGAAAACGAAGTACCCCTCGAATCAAATTTAAGCAACAGGAAAGTTCGCGAAATTCGTTACTCGCACATCGGAAATACCGGAGGGCGATCATTGACTTCTCCTGCTGCCGTATAAAAAAAACCCAAACATGTAACGGAAAAACACTCCGAAAGTGTTCGGGTAGTATAGGTCCACAACGGAGTCGGGGTTGGTCATCGGGTGGCGAAAAATCCACGGAGGACGTACGGGGAAAGACGGGGACGCAGTCGGGGGAAGGTAGCGGGATGGAAAAGCGCCGAGCCACGATTTAGATTTCGCAGCGCAAAAGAGGACTGGAGGAAACCGCCAAAAAGGTCTAGGTGGGGATGTCCTCTACAGGCTTCAGAGGGTGTCCGTCCCCGTGGACGAAATCAGAGCGGCAAAAGGGGCGGAAAAAATGGGGCCGAGTGGCACAGACACAAGACAGTCGGAGGAGGGGTGAACCAAGTCAAAATAAAGAAAAAAATCAAGGAAAAAAACCCGCCGCCACTGCCGTCGCCGACTAAAACTCAAGCAGGAACCGTGAATTTGCAAGAGTACTGGTCCAATCCGAAGTTGGCGGGGCACTTCCCGCGCATGCCATACAAAGACCATAATACAGGGAGAAATCTCTATAAGAAGAAGAGTGAACTCACCCTGTTCTTCCCATGAGCTGGGTTCCAAATGCTAGTGTTACCTGGATCACGGCAAAGAGTAGAGGGGGGACGTGCCCGACAAAAGATGGACCGCGTTGAAAAGAGAGAAACGAAAAATCATGTAGCGAACCCCAAAAGTGTAAGACACTCTCGGAAGAAGGGTGAAGACAAAACTGAATTCCGGGACGCAAGGGGGGGGGGAAACCTGCTCGTTTTAAACAGCGATCAGGTCACAAGTGGGAAAAACAGGGAAAAGGACCTTAGCCACCGGACAGGGGGGGACATGATAGACAAAGACGGGTACATAAACTTGAGTATTTCGGATTCGTCATGGGCCGAAAGATCCGAGGAAAACGGGGTGTAACTCGCTATCGGCCCAAAGGACCCCAGTCAAACCCGCCAGAGGGCCAATTGTTAGAAAAGAAAAAAAACAGGGGAAAAGGCAACGTAGACTGCTTAGCAAATCAGCAGAGAGCGAGAACAGTGGAGAGAAAAATCTGCCGCAAGAATCCGTACAAAAAAAAAGCAATTTGGACATTGCAAACCCGGAACAAACTACTCGCGGGGGGGGATAAAAAAAGGGCAGGCGGAAAGGTACTGAAAAAGGGCGCATCCAAACAACAACAGTAAATCGGAGTTTGGAAAGGAAGGGCGAGTGTAACGAAACCGGAAGGGAGGAAGGAGCAAGCAAGGGGGTCAGATGCAATTTCGGGGCTAACAGGCGCCGTCAAGACCAGTAAGAGTAAATTGATAGATGCAAGTGAGACGCTGGGAAAAAAGGTTCGGCATGTGGGGGTCATGGGAAGGGCGAACAAACGGGTATGAGATCATCGCGGGTGGCAGGACGGAATTCAAGGGAGTAGGCGTGGGGAAAACACGGGGGTGGAAAAAAAAAAGCGCCGCTCAGAAAGAAAATTTCCAATATGGGGAAAATCGGGATTATAGACCGCTAACCGAAAATTGTTTAAAAACGCATCGGCGACTCAACAATCACAAAGGAGGGACGAAGAATGCCGAATCCCTCACCGGATACGACTTAAAAAATCAATCGGTTGCGGCATTCAGCGAGAGGCGACCACAACACGAAGGAGGACTACAGAAAACAAACCCTAGGGGGACACATGAATCAAAGAAAAGTCACAAACCGCGATGCGTAATCAAAAGCAGTTGGAAAAAAAAAAACCCGAAACCTTCCATAAAAGGATCTAGAAACGAAGCACCACGGGGCCTACAGGGCTCCGCAAAGAATCAACCTCGGGAGTTAGGGGGGCAACACCGCCAGTAAAAGGGCCCTTACGAAGCAAATGGGGGAGGCGGAGAACGTTAACGCATGCAAAAACCTGGACTCAGGGTATCAGCCTCGTTAGGGTCCGCCAAGTTTTTTGTGGGAAGGCTAAGGAAGTAAAAAGGGGACGATTGATTCACCTTCGAAACCGAGAAATAGCGAAATGCTCCATGTCAGACGTTGCGCGTGCGTGCCTGCCGAAATGGGCTTAGCAGAGTCGGGGGGATGGAGGTCGACGGCCCAACTCGGGACGGAACCCTTCTCAGTATTGGGCACTTGTCCGAAGGTAAAAATCAACGTGAGAAAAAGTTGGCAGAGCAAGGACAAGTTCAGGGAGAAAAAAAACGGGGTCGTTTACATGGGGCCGACCTGAGTTCGAGTCAACGAGCAGGGTTCTGGGGAGCAAGGTCCGCCGAGGATAGTAGATGAAAAGGTGCAATGCGGGGGGAAAAGGAGAGCGGGGGGGTGGGGGAAGGCCCGGCGTAAAACGAAAGGGGGAAAGCGGGTGATGTTGGACTCGGTAAAAGGAGCTCCGCAAGGAAAGGGGGTTTCCGTAGAACCGGGACACTCCGACGATGAAAAGTAGATAAAGCCAGAAGCTTGAAAGCGGCCAACGAATGGGAACGTGGGGGCACGAAAAAAACTTCATAGGGTTGGACGGAGGGAATAAAAACGATGAGTATGGTTCTTGGGGTCGTGAGAAAAACGCAAAGCCTATAATGAGACTTGTGGGAAATACGAAGGCGAAATATCCTGACCGGAACAGTCAGGCTGACAAACGGCGCAGGGGCGAGGGCGGTGTTGAACTACCTTGGCCCAGAAGAAACCACAATACCGACCATGTAGGTTGTTGAGGCGGTGAATACGAGCCGTAAGGGAAAACCTAAACGGGGTCGGTAACCACTCAGGGGCCCGGCAAAAAAAAGCAAAGCTCGCTCATTAACCCCACCTATAAAGGGGAGAGCAAAACGGCTCAGAACATCTGGGAGGCGGCCTAAGAAAAAAAGTCTGTGGTCGCGGCGGCGGTGAAGAGTAATGTGATGACAACAACGGGAAAGAACAATGAAACGTCCGGAAACACATAAGTCGCAAAAGCCCGTGAGGAAGAAACATGCGGAAGGGTCGAGCAGGCATGAGAGTGCATAGAAAATAAACTGCTCGGTGAGGTGTGGAAGGAAGGGCAGCTCCTGTGGGGGGAAATTGAAGTCCGCGGAAACCGGAAAGCAACAAATATGTCGAGCTCAAAAGCAAAAGCAACACGTGAAAAAGGGGTACGGGGGGACGGGTGAAAACATTCACGGGCCGAAAATCGATCCGCGGGGCGGCGGGGATGAATACCTAAGCCACAGTATCATGCACCCGGGAAAACGCGACAAGGGAGGCGGCTAATGAGAAGAACCGCTCAGCCGTCCACAAACTGGGGGAATATGGCAAAAAGGCTCTTCAGACTCGAAGGTGATGGGGGAGTTAAAAAGGGGTTACAATGATGGAAAAAGGCAGAAACTGCTTGCAGGCTGGCGCCTCCAATGGCTGAGAGGCATGGCCGAAGCTTCAAGGGGGCACGAAGGCAAAACAGTCATATTTGTGAGGTGTCACTCAGCCCAGGTAGCTAAGGAAATCGAACATGACCCCAAATAACGTTCACCTCGGCTTAAAAGGCAATAAAAGAGAAAAAGAGAGGGAAAACGAATCGCAGGGGAAAATTCTTTACGAACAGAGCGACCAGGCGGAAAGACATTGCATGACCACCCAAGGGTGGAAAACGGCCACTTCATAGGGGCGAGGGACTTGGGCTGGGGAACGGAAGGAACGGGACGTGATCCGCCATCCCGCCGGGATAATTCGGCTTCTAGCAAAACAAGTGACGCCTACAAAAACAGTCGCCGACGATCACGAAGCATGCAAAAAAAAATGTTAGGGAGGAACGTTTGAAATATGGTCTAAACCATGATCCCACTCCGGAAAAAAGCAAACTTAAACAATGTGTGTAGATTACCAAGCAAAGAAAATCTGGAAGGCAGCTCCGCGAAGCAGAAGCAACATGGGCTGCACAACGCCCCGCAGGCCGGAAATCCCATTGATCAACAACGAGAGCACGGTCTGGGCGGATAGGGTCACAAGCCTGAAGGAACGGCAAAGCGGAGCTTTTGTGAAAGCAACGGGGGAAAGAGCAGACTAAGGAAATTCTTTGCAGGGCAAGAACTAACGCCAGTCAAAAATTGATGGCCGCCGCCCAGCCACACCGGAAACCCGCAAAAGGCATAACGGGGAACGAAAAAAAAAGTTAGGTAACACGATGAGTTGTGGTGGCACTAGGAAGGAGCTATCCGGATAGGATATCAAAAACAACGAGGAGAAGGAAAAGACTATAGGCTACACTCGGACGAAAAGCAAAAAAAACACCAAAGTCAGTTTGGGAAATAACTCGGCGGGAAGTCCAAAGGAAAACTCAGGGGAACGGCCCGGGGGGAAAAAACGGGAACGGCGCCATACGAATCGAAAACTGGCGTAGTGCGGGAGAAGGAACGATGCAGTCGGCGAAACAGTTCAAAGGACTTTCCTAAAAGCGCGAACACCAAAAGTTTCATGCGGTGGAACCGAGCCCAACCGGAGATCAATTAAAAATAGGGGGGGACCTGAGTATGACGGCGGCAAGTTAACTTCTCCCACATTGTGGGTACGATCGACCTGCGGGGCCGCTGGGAAAAACTACCGTCCCCAACCTTGGGCCACGGAGCCCTTTTCTGGTGGGTTTCCGACAGGGGAGGACCGTCACCCACTCTCAGAAGCGCGCAAGCAGCGATGATATCGTCGCCGGGAACATGTCACCACGAAAAACTGGAGACGAAGGGCAGAAGTAGAATGCGGAGAAGAGGCAAAAAGCAAAAAAATAGGGGCCGAAGGACGTACGTACAGCCAGCGCGCGAAAACGATTCCCGATTACCAACCTGGTAAAGCCATTTCGTATGCTGACAAAAACAGAGCTGTACGTAAGCCGAAAATCCCGACGGTTCTCATCGATCGGTCGTGTCGAACCCATGCACTTTAAGCCGAGGGGTCCGGCGTTTGGAAAAGGGGTCAACTAAAACTATCGAAAAAACTTAGGCGAGCTGCACGCCAATCAACGCTTCGTTCCAGAGTGAAGGGCAGACCGAGGATGAATAATAGAACCAGACGGGCGGGGCACCCTGCTCGGTCCTGGCACCATCAAAGAAAAAAAAGTGTCAACGAAACCGTCGTCGCTCATTCACCCCGAAAAGGAACGGGCAAAAGAGGAACGAGTGGTTGGCTCTCGTGAAGAGGGGGGAGTCTCATGCGACTAAGATCCGGACGTCACTGAGAAGAAGGCAATTTCCGTGGGGAACTCAGGAAGACAAAAAAAGGGAAGAGGAAGGCAACTGTCAGTCGGCACGGAACGGCAAGGCGCATGAGCTTCTAGGCAAATCAACGAAAGAAAAACTAGGGCAGAGTTCACTAACAAGGTCCAGATAGAACATAAAAAAAATTAAAATCTTCGGGAACGACCACACGCAACGACGAACGGCGGAGGAGAATTGGCCGTGCCAGGCGAGACTGTTCCGGGAAGGGGGGTGGGGGGTCATCTGTGAAGAACGGAGGAAGAAGTATCCTCGGATGACGAAAAGGGAGGGACAAGGTTGCCGCGGTACGAACGCAGCGGCAGAAAAAAAACAAGGGGGCCACTAAGTGAGGGGGGTGAATTCCGAAAACAGAGAGCTAGTGAAACTCCCAAAGACTAAGGTTGGGGGGTTCATTCTCGAGGTTCCTAACAGGGGTTTTTGCAAGCCACCCAGGGTGGAGACACGTCGGGCGCGGTATGGGACCTAGGACGTCATAAAAAAAAAAGTGAAAATTACGGTGGATGGTGGTTACCGGCGTCAGGGGCCAAAAAGAAAAGAAAAAAAACCATCGAGGCAAAACTGCTCCGGAAGGCCGTAAATGCTTCCTAGTCGCCACAACAGTCGAGGCGCGACTAAAAACAAGATGATCTGCGTCGTGCCCCGCGGTCATCACGAAAAACATCCATAAGGTACAGTGAAAAAGGTCCCTTCCAACAGACTAAGTGGGGGTAGTCGCCCCACTTTGGGGAAAATCCCATGACCGAAATTTCAATTCTCGGGTCTTCAGAACTTGTCGACGCTAACATCGGAGTTTGAAATTTGAAAATCAGGAAACCCATTTACGGCAGGTTGACTTCACTACCTTGGCATGGTAACATCCACACAGAGGGAACAAAAGATCCGGAATAGGGGGACAAAACCACGGGAGACTACTAACTCAGGAGGCTTGCGAACTTCAAAGAGTGGGAAAAGCCCGAAAATATCATGGAGCACCCATGGGTCAAAAACTACCAACGGTCGCATAAAAGGGGAAAAAAAAAAATACTGGGGGTAACATGCTCGAAATTCGGGTACGACGCTGAGCGATCTTCATATAGGGTCACTAAGGGCGAGGCGGGGAAATAACTACTCTGCGCTAGTCTCAAAGGAGTCGAAAACCCAAGCCCCTAACTCGTGGAAGCAGGATAAAGCACAAATGCAAGACACTTTCAGGTAAGAGGATAGCTACGCGGAGGGAAGGGGAAGGCTGAAATCTGAGCGGAAGTTGTTCTTAGCCTCAAAACACCCGGGGCCATCTCTTCAAAGAATATGGGCGTTAGAAACACGAATACCGAGGGCCGGGCATCCTGCTAATACTAAAAAGAGTAACGGTTAGACTGTTGGGTCAAGGCGCGTTTCGAAACAGGGGGTTAAAGCAAAGTATCGTCGCGTTCTTTCGCGCTCAAACTGAGCGGTGACAAATCCCAAACGGATGAGTTCTGAGAATCATCGGCGGAGAAGGGGCTGGGGTTTTGGCATAAATGTTCTGCTGACAGCACTAGTATCGAAAAAAAAAAGAAGCGGGGGTAGACGAGGAGCAGGAAAGACAAGTGGGGCCAAAGGGTTTTCGGGGAAACGCAACGCCGAAAAACCGACTTCCAGGTTGATGGACCGCGGGCCGACAAGAGGTCTTGGGAGAAAGAAGGACGGGGGAATCAAAGGGGGGGATTCAAGGGAAATATCACACAAAACAAGAGAGATCCGGCCAACCCTTGAATCCGATGGAGTAAATCATTGGCTCAAAAAACATCGGCAAATGGAAAAAACAATGAAGTCCGTCTAGGAGCTGACTTTTCAAAAACCAAAAGGGGGAACACTGGTGAAGCCTAAGCCGCACAGGCCTACCACCGTAAATACGCGGCCCGTTAGGAAAAACACTCAATACAAACCAGCCAATACTGGGCAATCTCAGTCTTATAATTCATACCAACGTGGGAATGCTTGGAGGGGTCATAGGAGGAAAATACCATAAGTAGGGGGGGGAAAAAAACTATTTCGGCTTCCAAAAAACTCTGTATAAACGCCACGTGAATCAAACAACAAGCAAAGGGTGGTGGTCGACTGCGAGTAACGGCCCCTGGGACTCAGGGGGGATCACAGCGAGGGGTAGGGGGAAGCCGATGAAATTTGTGTGAAAAAAAAGAAATGGGACGCTTCGATTTCTAATTCGCCGCGCCGCGACTAACTGCATGGAGGGAGTAAATGACGTAAGCTTTGCGGGGGCCTGAAGGGAACGGGGATTTCGGGGGGGGACGCAAGATGTGAGTGGTCGCCAGACTGGCCAGAGCTAAGATGACCAAAAGAAAAAACGTGTTGGAGATGAAGATCAGAGAAAAACGGAGGACCCGAAGGTGGTTAGCTCATGTTGAGACAAGGGGGAGAAGGGGCTCGAAAACGGAGGTCGTTGGACACAAATGGGCCTACAGGATAGCGGTCAACGAAAAACTAAGAAAATTGGTCGAGGTCGGCATTAAAAGTGTTGGCGACTACACCTCGAACGGATGTGTGCAGAGAGTGGGGATGGGGTGGAAGCATTAAGGAAGGGGGGTTCAGGAAGACAAAGAAATGGGGTATGGGGTGGCCGGGGAAAGGGACCCGCTCAGATGTAAAATAGGTATATCTCATGCCTACTAAAGCGGAGGCCTTGAAATGGCTCAACCTAATCGGACGTCATTGTGGATACGACCTGAAAAAGTCGAACTGGAACCTGAAGGACGCGGGTGGTATGTGCGTGATGGAAAGGAAACGCACGATAGAGTCGCCGGGGTAAGTCACCGCTCTAGATCCCGTGAGACGGGGAGGTCTTCAGCGCTGTCAAGGCGCGAGAGCGGGGGGTGGTGAGCATTATGGCGACAAATACCAAACCGGAAATCAATCCAAGTTGGTGGGGGTGGATGACTGGGAACAGTCCCGCTTCGAGTGGCAGAGTCAAATGGGAATAGGGAAACACGGCGAGAGGCCACAACTCGTTAGTACATTGGTGGGAAATCGAGAGCAAAAGAGGTGGAAAAAACCGGCATGACGTGAAGTCGTGGGGAGGAGGGCACGAATTTTGGTCAAAGTAAACTAAAACTAACACACCGGGGCGACAAAAACGCCTGAGAAACACTGCCTGTACCGATACGGGGGAATCACAGCCGTGAAATGTGGAAGGGCAAACACCGATAACAAAACCGAACCACTCCGAAAAGGTCATATCCGTCATAAAGGCGATAGAAGAAACCTGCCCGGCGCGGAGGGGTGTACTTGCGCACTGATTAAATTGTTGGGGGAAAAAGCGATTGAATGGCGAGGCGGAATGGAGCAAAACTGCACAAGTCGGGGCGTAGGGCTTCGAAACGATGAACGGGACGGGAAGACTGCCGTTACAGGTGAAAAAAAACATGAGGGCCTTACGAGACCGGCAGGGGGCTTGAAACAAGGGGGAGGTACCTAAAAAGGGAACCCCTGGCAGGAAAATCTCTTCTAAAGACGAGAGATGAGCCCACCATGAAATCCGAGAAACGAGATCAAAAAAGCTGGTGTGAGAAGAGTGGAAAAAAAGTCTGCGGCGGAAAAAGCCGAAAGGGGGGTAGGTTCGTGACAAGGGGGGGGAAGAAAAAATATGGGCGATTAGAGACAGGGAGTTGCAACGACAATGGGCAGCGGATTAAAGTGGAACTGGGTCCGCTGGCTGAAAAAGGGCAATCCCGGAAAGGGGGGTGTATTAAGCTACTACCGACTTTAGAAGGGGAACAGTTAAAAAAGCCCAACTCCGCCAGAGGCTTACCGGCAACGGTGCCCTCAAGACAACCGGAAGGGGGGGACACAAGACGAGATCCAAAATTAAGAAAAGCTCCTGTGCAATTTCTATCACACAAGCTACCACAGACGACGCCCTGAAGAGTACTCTGGGGGCCTGGCGTTGCCCACGCAGACAGAAAAGATGTGTGTCATGTGTAATTCCAATGAACTCCTAAAGTGAGGCTCTGCAGCACTAGGTAGGCTAAACGAGGTCGAACACTCGGGCTGGGAGGGGTTAGGCGAGAGGGCGTGTGGGGAGGGTATGAAAAGCTTAAAAAATCACCAAAAAAGGCAAGTCGTTTTGAAGAAGTATGGCAAAAGTCGCTTTCCGCCGAAAAACGGCAATCAAAAATGGGTCTCAGGCAAACGGCCTGAAAAAAAAAAAAAGAATCTACAATGGATCCTCTTGTATCGGGCTACATCAGCCGGTCGGGGTTCGGTCACCGCCTGACCTTGGGTGAGGAGCTGGGGGAAGTAAAAGCAACGGATGAACGTTTAGCACATGCATCGGAGGAAAAGAAAGACGAAATCGAATCCCTGAGTAGCCGGCCATCTCAAAAGCACGAGCCCAAAAAAACAGAGAACCGTCTCAGGATAAGAAGGGGGGTAGTAATAAAGAGGGAACGACGAAGTCGCGGGGAGATCGGAATAG
>Ga0179591_1287661_pt1 | contig 14521 bp, 11 predicted proteins | sample CZOMad2_1_08_16f_FD_182891 | JGI IMG/M metagenome (GOLD analysis project Ga0179591, IMG submission 182891) | Vadose zone soil fungal communities from Angelo Coast Range Reserve, California, USA - CZOMad2_1_08_16fungal (PacBio error correction) | ecosystem: Environmental > Terrestrial > Soil >...
TCGAGCAAAACTTGGTTACTCTAAAAACTGCGAAGAGGTGAATTGAATTCATTGGATTACTGTGTGGGGTAAGTGCAGGGAAAGTGTCCTTTCTGGGGTATTACGAAGAAAAAGGGATTGTCTTATCGTATTAAGTGGAAAAGAGATCATACCCCTGGAAGTGTTCATTCTCCGGGGTTTAAGAGGGGGTTACTTTTCAATTAAGTTTTATTTGAATTCGGGGGGGGAAAAATAGAGAAAATTTGGTGAGGTTCCGGTTTGGTGGGAAAGGAAATGGGTACGCCATTGTTTTACTCAGAAACCTCGACATAAGCAGAGGATCTCCTGTCGAGTTCGGCAGCCGAGGGGGTGTTCCTAAAGCATGAGCAGACGAGGGGGGAATTTCCAATCTGGGCGGGGGAAAAGAATAGCTGAAGGGGGGACTGGCGGAGTATCTTCGGGTGGGGGACAGGACTACACTATCTTTCTTTGAAGGTTTATCTTCAGACCTGGCACGTCGACTCAGAAAGGGATGCAGGAAAAAAGGGTGTTAACGCGCGCCATAAAGTTTTCCTCTAGAAAAAGGGGGAAGGGCCGGAAGCACAGATTTGATCAGCAAGAAGCAATTTTTAGGGAAAGTCAGAATTGCGTGGAGCTATGGACCGAGACAAGGGGGTAAAAGCACATCAGTGCCTATTTGAATTTCGGGGAAGAAAGTCCCAATTTGCAGCACACTCGCCACCTCTCATATCTCCTGAGAAGGCCTGCGGGATCGATGGGGTTTTTTTGTTGGCTATTGGGGATGCGATGTAAAAGGTAACTTGTTTAGGAAAGGGAAGACACCCAACTTACGCAAAAGAAAAGCCCCCGAGGAACAAAAGGCCGGACGCGCTGGCGCGGAACGTCTCCCCGTCCGCTTGGCCACTGTGTGACCGAAAAGAAAAAAAAACTGATTTAGTCTTATCAAGTTCTCTTGCCGGACGTCCGTTCACAACCCTCAGCAGGATTAAAGGGGGGGTCAAGGGGCTGGTGGTTTTCTGATTTGAAAGGAAATCTTGGGCTTCTATGACCCTGCGAAGAAGCTTAATAATTGTACTGTTATACTACAAATTTGCTTGAAAGGGGGGAGTTACTCCTTGGATTAATTCAATATCAGAAAAAACTCTGGAAAAGGCTGAACAACTAATCTGGGGGGTTCCAGGGAAACTTAGGGCAAATTATCGATAAGCCTTTGTAAAATTTCGGGTCAAAGACGGTACTCGGGGTTTGAGAGAAAAATAGAAAACGAGGGCTCGATTAAGCGTGCCTATGTTTCAGGGGGACAAGGAGCCTGCACGAATCTGATGCCCTTCGCGAAGGGTCGTGTCACTGATGCAGAGGGTGTACTAACTCTGGGAGAAGGGAGTGCACTCCTCCCAGGTCGAAAACAAAGGATGGAAACGAATAGCATCTTATGCGGGTACTTGGAGGAAGGTCGATCGAGGATTGTTAGGTCGATAAGAAAAGGCGAAGCCTTGGGACGAGTCTCGAAGAAAGTACTAACCCTGTAGTGGGGGGGCGGAACCTGGAAATTCAAAGTCACTTCAAACTGGGAAACGACGGATTTAGGTTTGAGGGAAAGGGAGCGGTATACTTCGTTGGAAAAAGACTCCGCAAGGGCTCCCTTGGAGTCTGTGAAAGAAAATCAGAAAAGGGACGGAAATGTTGGCCTAAGCCAAGGGATGTCCGAGAAATGGGTAACACGTTAGGCATTTCGGAGAGAGTCGAGTTAGAAGGGACAAGGGATGCGGAAGGTGTGGCCTGGTGGTAGGGAAATATGGTTGGTGGGGAAGGAAGGCACCCAAATTCAAAACTCTGCATCGGCTGGGATTGAAGGAGTGACGAACGAGGCCGTGTTCACGAAGCGCGTGCCACTTTCAGAACAGAGCGACCATAAAGCAGCGCAGGAGCACCACGGTGAGCTAAAAGCAGGGGAATCACGCTCTTCAAAAGAGTAACGCCAAAAGAAAAAACAAAGACAATAAGGGTGGAGTACGGGGCAAAAAAAAAGCGCTACATGTCCTGAAAGGGGGGAAAAAGCTTGAGTAAGAAGGAGGGCGATTACAGGCGAGTTCAGGAAGGAAGAGCTATCCGGGGACACATTACCAACTTGTCATGAAGCTACCTGTGAAAACTCTGTGGAACAAAGGATGTAAGCATTTACCTGTTGGGGAAGATTGAAGGAGGGGGCTGCCGTTGTCGGATAAAACAAAAAAGATGACGAACCCGAGTGCGAAGACATACAGGCTCTCGGGTGGTGGTTAAATCTTAGGGAATGGGGGCATAGGAGGAAAACCTAAACAACAAACTAAACCCTTAGGAGGAAACGAAGAGAAAGCCACCAAAGCACCACGAAGAAAATCAAAGAAAAAAACTAATGTCGATCGATGAGATCCTCGATGGAGAACCAGGAAGAATGTGAGATTTAAACGGACAATACTACTACCTGAAGTGGCAAAAAGACGGTGGCGAGCTTAAGAACACCTTTCAGATCTGAGGCACGACGGGCGTGAAGAGGCATCGGCGGGTGGTAATCTATAATCTTCTAGAAACCACCAACGTAGGGAAAGGAGCATTGGAGACGGTGACGGCCGCCCGATGACATCCTCCGAGTGTTGAGAGTCGTGCAAGGTCTTCAAGCCACTCGCCCAGGCAGGGAAGGTCCTTTGCTGCCTTGGAATCTAACGCTGAAGCCGGGTCATCGTTGGTAGTACGCGATGATCGAAGGTGTCGAAATGTTGAGAATATGCAAAGCCTTGGTGGCCTTCCTTAGTCAATTTCAGATGCCATCACGCAAGGGGGTTGCGGGGGGGGGGGGGGGGCCCGGCTGGAAAGGAAGAAAGCCTAAAGACCACCAAAAACCTATAAGGAGAACAGGGAAGATTTGCACTCGGTGGCGAAGGGGGGTATGCCGTGAGGCGGAGACAAGGCAACCCCAAACAATTTGAGACAGAATTGCGTAAAAATCTCAGTTGGGGATTAAAAGAGAACAGCATGAAGAGGCTAAAAAAGAGATGGTAATGGTCAACGTATGCACTTGGGAGAGAAAAAAAAGTGAACGCGCCCTTTTATCGGTAAAAAAAGGGTTGGGTTTCCAGTGGTCCTTCCTAGAGGGTTCCTGTCAGGGAGGATCGAGTGTTGTGACGCCCAGGTCGGCCATCAATGTGTCGAAGACTCCAAAAACTTCGCTCATACCGTTCTTGCAGTTTGCGGTGGTTTTGGAAGTTATATCTCTTGGACTCTTTGGTGGCTCTTCTGCTCCATCAGTCTCATTAAAGTCTGGTTTTCGGGTGCTATGAGGAGCCTTCCTTGGGTCCGTGCCTCTTATTTGAACGACCGGGTGGGATGTCTCCGAAGTTCAGCCACTGTACACATCTGCGGCAGTTTCTGATAAAGGGAGTATATATTTTTGGATATAGCTAGCATGTTCGAGAGTGGTGGGAAAAGGGACTGCTGAACTCGGGATTGCTCTCCTTCTGTCCGCCTCAACCAGCAGCGGGGGAGGCCCAGCAAAGCGTCCCGGCTTGACGGAAATCCGGAGAAAAAAGCGCGCCGTGACACCCCCTCTCTCGGACGGACTCGGGCTTCATCGAAAGATAAAGCTTTCGCCTACCCGCAAGGTGGACCATGATCTGGAAAAATTTTTAACCGTAAAGGAAACATTTCAGTGTGGTATAGTCAAATTCTTAAACTCAAGCAGTGCACCAGCGGAGCAGAAGGCAATGTTTTCAACGAACTCTCTCGGGTAAAAAGTACTTAAAAAAGAAAAGGCATAAAGTACGGCATCGGGGCCGACGACTGTAAGGTGGGGAAGGAAATCAGGAAATATGAAGCCCAGCTGAAAGTCCCCCCAAGCACATGGATGCCGAACGAAGGGAATCGCCCGACCTAGTCACTATTGCACCACACGGCATGCGGGGGGACAATGACTCATATTCCGTTGGAAGTTTCGTCAGCTCTTTCGGATCGAAAGGGGATTCCGACTCTTGACCAAAAGAGGGGGGAACATGGACAACCGTCGGGAAAAAGCGGGGCGAAACGCTTCCAATTCGGATGCTAGAAGCGGGAATTAGGGGTCCAACGGGATAGCAAACCATCAAACGGAGAAGCGACGCCGTGTCTAGCTTTCCTTAGCCGCAAACCATAAAACCGGAAACTACTTAAGCTAACTTTGAAGAGCCGAGATACATTGTAAGCGCCGGACATTTACGAGATAGTTTCTTTTCTCGGAGGAAAAAAAATGTTCGGGGGGGGCTGTATTGGAATTCATTGCCGGCTTCACCCTGAACGAGAAGTGAGGCGAAGCTACCTTTAGTCGTCAACCAAGGAAATAAGAGTTGGGGCCAAATAAAAGAGGAGGCGAGCGGACATATAATAGGAGGTGACAACTTCGGGATGGCTTCGACAGGGAGCCAGAAATCGATATTCGGGGTCGACATTAGCGCATCAGTCCGCGGTCTCCCGGAAAAGTTGAACATCGCCAGGGGGGGGACTTTCTCACCTGAAAGCAGAGAAAAGTCCAAAAATAATCTGGCACAAAAAAGCAAGGTGGTATCAACTGGACTTGGTTTCGTTCGGTCCAGGCCGTGTGTTCATACATCGAACCACATCTCACAACCCCACCTTGTCACCTCAGTTAAAAACTTAAAAGTAACTTTCATGGAGGCTCTTGTCGACGTCGCAAGAGGGGATGCACGGGAAGAGCCAAACAAGCCATCAAAGAGAACAGGCGCAAGGAAAGAGGGAACAGATCAATTACCCAGCAGGCCTTGGGCACCAGGGGCAAGCGTCACAGCGGGCAAAGACACTTACGGAAGCGCGCTACAAACCATCTGAGGGGCTGGTCGGGAAAAAAATCCCTGACCTCACTTTTGCAACAGAGGTCATAAAAGCCGCGATTGGTCGACGACCTGTCCAAAAAAAGAAAAAGCAACAGATCAGCAGAGCTTCGCTACTGATGGGCGGGGAACTCTTAGCAGATCAGCAAAAAAAAAAGCCGGCACATAAATTCGACGGACAAGAGGGAGGCCGAAGGGGGGTGAAAGAGGGGAGCGGGAAAGCAAAAAACAGGAAAAGACACAGAAGAGGAATAAGTGCAACGACCACGTAGTGACACGAAAAAAGCGGAAAAACTCAATTGCAAAGGGGGAGGGGGGGGATAGAGGCGACTTTTACAAGTTCCGCACGCGCAAAAAAAATTGAAAAAGAAGCCGGAAAGGGGACAAACCAGAAAGAAGAGGCAAAGACCGCACCGACTGGTCGACAAGACGAACGCGTGAAGCTAATAGGGAGAAATCGCGATCTGGAAAGGGGAAAAGAACAATGGCCATGCGCGTTGGGCGGGGTCACAAGAAGAAGGCCATTGTAGCGGGCAGGAGGGTTGAACGGAATCAAAAGATGAACAAAGTGAAAGCTCTAAAAACACGGGGTCTCAGAATCATCCTCCTGGGACATTGCGCCAAAAGGACAGGCGGCCATCTCAATGAACAAAGGACCCGATCGATCGAAAAAGGACGGAGAAAAAAGAAGACCCAAAAATTTCGCCGGAGTCCAACCAGTGTAAGAAATAGGGTGACACCAGACAGTCAACCCCACCAGGGACTTCGTGTCCCCCTGGGGGTAGTACCGTCCGCTGCAACGATTGCGTTGAAACAAGTTTCCTGATCCCTCTTGTGTGGGTTCAAACATGCTGCAGTGGGTCTACTAATGTGGGCGAATACAGAGAGGGGGGGGACCAAATTTGCACCGCACGGGCAGGGACGGGTGAGCCTGGAACAGGCAGGCAGGTGATGCTACAGGTTCTGTCCGCAAGACTTTCACGCGGAGAGGAAAGGTGAAGGAGATATGGAGAAGGGAAGTGTTCCAAAAAACTCTAACTCGCATTGGCTTCTAAAGAAGGGCGATTCGTGACTCACGGGTCAGAGGTGGGACGAGTGAGGATTTCTAATCATTCATGTACGGGTGAAAGTATTGGGGGAGGACAGGGAGGTTTTGCAGTTAAGAAAAAGTCAAGGGTGACCGTTAAGTGGCTACATTCGCATTCTTACTCCTAAAACCCTGGGGGGGCCGAGGAGGGAAAGACAGTTGGTATGTTGGCGGTAGGTTATGAGCCGGTTATGGACTTGGGGGGTGAGTAGATGGTGACCAATGGGGGGGGGTGGGGTACGAAAAAAAAGGGATACCTCATAGACGATACTCGGGGAAAGGTGGGCAATCCATCAAGTTGGAGGAAAAAACAGCGAAAGGCAAAGGTGAAATAGACGCAGGGGGAAAAAAAAAGTCACTAATGGTGAAGGAACTTGGGCGTTCCTCTAGGGGGAAAGAGGGTCAAAATGGAGAGGGAGGTCCCGAACGCCTGGCAAAGGCCACAGGAACGAGTTTGGTCAATTGTTAAAATGACCTAATTGGGTTCCGCGCGAAAACGGTCAAAGAGGAATCTTCGTCCTGCAGGGCTGCATGGTGGTTAAAGGAGGGGGTGTGAGTGAGGGTTCAGAGAAAAAACTTTGGTGATTAAAGAAAGACAGAGTACCCAGGTGCTCTCACGCAGTCTTCGAAAAGAATATAGATTCTCACGGGCAGGATACGGTTGTCCATGTTTTGTTGGGGTGGGGGGAGTTGGTTTTTTTCGATTTTCTCATTTATGTTCTGTGGACCGCCTTGGGTCGCAGCTTTGGCTGATGCCCCTTGGTAGAGAAGGGGGACTCGGGACGCGGACAACGTCCAAGTGAAGGGAATTGGCTGACAATCAACCGACGCGAAAGAGCGATTGACGGCGTGGGAACAACAAACGCATTAGGGGGGGGGGGGGGGATTTCCCTTGGTATGGGACTGTTGTATGTACGACGGAACGGGGTGGTAAGAGCATCTCGGGCCGAAAGGACGCAAACGCATGCATTCAAGGAAAGGATTGCCTTGGAGACGACCTCAGCCTGGGAAATATCGGGAGGGAAAGGACGGCACGACTAACATACAGGAAAGAAGCTTCAGCAGTCTCAAAGTCCGTTTACAGTGTCATTGGGAGGCTCAAGAGGGAGGTGAAAAGTTAGGATGGGGGCACTCTCCTAAGTACTTGTTTAATCATACGGCGTACCAGACGGGGTACCGAGGGGTTCGCTTTATGAGCCTATCCTCTTCACACCCAAAGAAGAACCCATATACAAAGGCCTAGAAGTTTCTAGCAGGGAACCTCGGGTTCTACGGAGAAAAAGTTGGGGATTCTAATGTCAAAACTATATATAGTGCAAGCCGTGATTCCACGTAGGGTCACCCCACAAAAACAAAAAAAAAAACGCGGAGTGCGGGGGTCCAATTGGGGACGGGATAGTCAGGAGCGGGGGATGAAGTAGCACCAAGGGGGGCACACGGTCTTGTTACCGCGAAGCTAATCGCCGGGAAAACAATACCCCGAGTTATGGAAGATAATGACCTCAAGATTCAGTGGATCCCGGGTTAAAAAGGGAGAAAAGGCAAAGATGGAAATGCTAGTGTCTTGGAGGGAGCAAAACTCTTGTGGGGGAAAGCGTGGCGGCAAGGGAACTGGTGAAGGAGGGTAAGAAAAAAAAGGGGAAAGAGCACTTGAAAATTTGTAATAAACCTATTTAATTGGAAGGCACCAGGGGTTAACGGGGTGGGGATAACTAATTCCTTTTAAATTTGTGAAAGGGAGGGCGATTGGTTTTCTAGTTGATGGAGGGGAGAAGGGGGCGGTGTGCAGATAGGGGAAAATTACTGAAAAAGTACAAACCTATAAAGCTAGAACGTGGAAGTGGGAGTGAAAAGAAAAAAACCTCCTCTGCGGTGGTCTCCCCCGGACGCCGGGGGATTTTGCAGCGGGCCGGCGGGGAGGGGCCTTCTCGTCCCAAACCTCAGTCATCATCGTCTCATAAACAGCAACTGCGATAAAAATTCTAGGTCCCTCACATGCGAAAAAGAGAAGACAAAATATCCAGATGCAGGTCAAATAGAGAAAAACTCCTTCCATCAGTAAATGCGGGTTTTGTGAACCGGCCGCAAGACAGGATCCAAAATTCGCGGACCCCAGCGGGTAGTAACCAGCAAAAAAAGTGGGGCGGAAGATTACAATTGCTAGGGAAGGCAGGGACAATAAGGGGTGGAGGAGGTGTGACCAAGGACCGGGGGAACTAGGAAAAAGGAGGTGTGGCGAAAACGCTCTTGGTGACCACCAGGGTAATGTAAGGAAGTACCGTTGGTGATGAGGAATGTGGAGGACGTTGTGTATAAAAAAAGGCCTTACCCGTAAAGTTGTGGTGGGGGAGGAGACCTTCTTCGCCTCTCCCTCACGTTGGGGGGTCAGGAGAGTTAGAGGGCTTTAGCAATCCGGGCAAACCCCACAAGGGAGAAAAACAGCGGAATTTGACTTGCCACCCCCAGCGAAAAGGGAGAATCCATTAGAGGGGTCGATGAAGGATCGGTGAAACTCCTAACAAGCGTTGAATGGGCTATAAAAACGCCTCGACAACGCCAAGGGACAGGGGTGCAGCAATTGAATAAAAAAGGGGGAAGATGCAAACAAGGACACGGGGGGAGGGGGGCACCAAAACAAGACGTTTGCATCGGGCGCGTAAGAGCAAATCTGAAGAACAGGAGGGGGTAGGGTGGGAGGACGCCCGATGCAGATGCGCCCGCGGCGTGAGGAGGGGGGGGCGGGTGAAAGGTATTCCAGATAGAAAATACCCGTGGATGAAAAAGGTATATCGGTACCTGTTCCGGAACAGGGTGGGGAGGAAAAGCTCATCGTTGTGTACTTACTCGGTCAGTAGCTCCCGGGTGTCGGTAGAAGTTTTCGGAAGGAATGGTGGAAGGAGGTCAAGAAATTCATCCGCTCAATTTTCGTCCGGGTTGTGAAAAAAGAAGTGGGGGGCGTCGATCAATGATGATACCAACGACAGGGAGAATGCCGATAATGCACTGTCGGTTGCACATAGTGGGACGTCGCAAAAACACGAATAATAAAAAAGTGAGGAAAAAAAAAACGGAGTGCGGTACATCTCCGGGTTTGGAAAGAGCGGAAGAGGAGTCTAAAATCGGGGTTGAAAATTGAGATCGGGGAGAGGGCTAGCATACAGCCCAGGGTTTCTACACAAGGAGTTTGAACCGATCCTTCGGCACTTCCAATGTGGATTTGGGTGCGAAGTTTAATCCAGTCGTGTAACAAGAGAACATTATTTTCAAGAAGTTGAAGGGATAGCATGTCAGGAGTATTTCAGAAGGGAGATTATGATCTCCCCGAGAGATTTGCCTAATCATTTCATCAGGTCAGCGGGATCTGAACTGGAACACGATTTATGGGAAAGAACGGAAGGGAGCTCCGATCTCAAATAAAAAGAAAATCCAGTATAGGGAGAGTTGGCCGGGGAGGCTGTCTAACTAATCTTCACACACAGACGTTACAAAAAATCCAGAACGAAGCACGCAAAGGGCTTTTAGAGGGGATGACCGGCCAAGGCATTCGCGTCTCAGCAAATCAGAAAAGTTACCCATGAGCGGAAAGTGGGAACGAGGGGGACCGTGTACACACCCTTTCTGATCTGGGGGGGGTCCTTATTTACCAAAGAAAGGTTAAAAGGGAAACGCACGGGAGGTATCGGGGCCTTTTGACAAGACTGGTACGACAGATCCCAAAGGAAATTATCAATGAACGTCTCTGTGCCCTGTCAGGGTCTGGAAGGGATCCGGCAAAGACCGACCACCGAGTAGAGTACCATAGGAAAGATCCGGAAAAAGAGGAAGGGGTCATCAGAGAGAAGAAAGGACCGCATCATACTAGTCCTTGAACTTGCTACCAGGAGGGCATAAATGAAGGTTAATCAGGGTGGGGGGGGATCAGAGGGGGGGATAAAGGGAGCTGTTCACCTTCGACGCCTTAACGGAAATTCACAGGGGAAGAGAAAAACAACTTCTTCGTACGGGGCCAAACTAGGTGTTGAACACAACTCTTACTCGGAAGGAGCAAGAGCTAGAAATCTATTAACAAGGTTTAGTAGGATGAAGATCATCAAACATAATTCCCTCGGGAGAGTAAAAGGGGGCCCACATAGGGTCGGGGGGCGCAGCGGGAATTGAAGTTCAAAACCAGCGTGGATTCGCGGTTAGCTGCATAATTCTTGGGGAAGACAATTGTATCGGTAGTCCGGAAAAGCCGAGACACTTTAAGGTCGTCACTCACGGAGGGGTTGGCGAAATAGAGGGCGGCTCTATTTAGTGAGGCTGATCGAAACGCTCCTGGCGAGAAAAAAGCCGGAGAAAAAACGGGAAAAATCAAAATAGCTTTTTTGAGAAATAGACTATAGCAGGAGCGGGGAGCTCAGGCAACTCGACAACTCGCTGGGTCAGGAAGGACCCGGAATCCTTTTCAGTTCCACGGAAGCGGGGGGATTTTGGGAGAAAACGCAGACGAATAAATTACTTTTGAGGCCTCAAAACGGTTGTCAGATAAAAGACTGCTCAAAAAAATGATCCAAACACCACACTGGAAACTTATCCAGGGGGGCTTGCAGTAATGCAACTCCTTCTCAGAATACGATGTGTGAGAGCAATGACTAGACAACGAGAATAAGAAAAAAAGAATGCACCTCAGAGGACGAACAAGTATTTTCCGAACGAAGCAGGCCCTCCGCTGCCTGGTTAGAAGGCCGACGAGAACAGACCAGAATTCAGAAGGGAGCCCTCTTTCGCGGGAAAACATTTCAGGCAGAGCCGGAGGTCAAGCTTTGAAAGGCATGCGAAGAACAAATCCCCATATATTTGTAAGACTCTGAACAGCAAAACGCGGAACAGTCAGGAAGGTTAGAGCTCGGGAGGAAGGGGGAGCTGAAAGACCCTCAGATGGAAAAATCCACCCTCCGGGATGAGGGAATAAAGTCGAGGAGATAGATCTAGATCTTCCAGATTAGATGGAAAGGGCGAGACCCATTCGTCCCCCCCACCCCTGAAAGATACACAAAATAGGATGATGATAAATTGAAGAACCCGCGGGGAAACGCCTCCTTGACACAAAAAACAGGACAAAAAGGACTTCAAACGAAAATTCGAGGGGCTCCCACGAATTGCTCCAAAATCCAGCCGGCAGGGGGAAAGGAAGGTCAACTGTACCCCGATGGCAAATAAACGAACAACCCTAAGCACTAATTGACCCGCGGGACAAGAAATAGGGAACAGTGAACTATAAAAAGGAAGGAGTCAGAAAAATAGGTAACCCAAGGGCAAAGGCGTGCACGCGGTTGACCCCATCCTAAAATGGAGAGGGCATGTTGCATACTCAAGAGTCCCGGGGAAAAGCGGAAACCTGGCAGAAAGGGGAAGCGGACGGGTCAAAGGGTACCAAACAAGCAAAAGGGAAAGAGTTTACTGAGTTCCGCACCGATCAAATCCAAAACGAAGGCAATCCGATTACGTAAACCAACAAAAGATGGTCGCAAGTCCTACTGGAGGACACCCAGGGTGGAAAGGGAGGAGTGGTCATGACCTCCCCTCAGAAAACAAAGGGGGGGGGGGAAAAGAGAGTGGGTGGGGGAAAAAACGACAGAGGTTCGGGGGTTCAGATACGGGAAACAGAGGTGGGGGGGACAGGCGAGGGAGGACTGGATGCTTCTCCGTGTGGGCGGCCGACAAGTTAGCTGGGGGCGAGGTTAAAAGCTTGGGGGGGCGGTAAGGGGGGCTCACTTGCCAAGCGAGCTTGGCGAAACAGGCATGTCCGCACGCAGGTGCACTCTGGTAAGGTGTCAAAGGCAATATGTAAGAAGGGACTGATGTTCCACAAACGATAACTTATTGGGGGGGGATTGCCAGAGTGCTAGGGTGGAGAGTCTTACGATGGGGAGGAGGCACTGACGATCTGTGCACATGTTTAAGGCTTGAAGGGGGGGTTTCGGATGGATTGGGGGGCCGTTCCTTGTTGGGTCCTGCTGAAGAGTCCCCCTTTTCTGAGCGGTTAGGGGTAGCATTCATCTCGGGGGAAAGAATAAACACGTAGTTGACAGTCTAAAGTGAGATCAGGTGCAGTGACGCGGTAGTTGGGGCGGGGGAGGAATGGAACGGGGAACGAATTGTGCTGGGTGAATGGGGCAGGGACGTAAGGGACTCCTTGGTTTGCCAGGACGACCTTGATCGCTGGGTAGCTTCGGAGAGTAGGAGCAGCCGTAGGGGATGAAAAACGGGAGTTATGCGAAGATGTAAGGGAAGCGGGAGGGGAAAGGAACTATGCTGGCGTGACGGTGGTGACCGTTAAGAGGAGTTGGAAAGCGTCGACTCGTGATGCTGATTTAATCCTCGGCCAATAACGGGCCAGGGGAAAAGGGGCGGACAAGGTGTGTAGGAGAGGGGGACCAAAATGGTTCAGGGGGGAGAGCCTTCTGAATTTGATGGGAAGCCCGCACTTGTCTGCGGGGGTCCCAGAAGGGGGGGGAGGACGGGGGATCGTTTGGCCCGAGACACCTAAGGGTCGAGATGCCTATTGTGTGCGGGTTGCAACTAGAGGAAATGTTCGAAAACGGCTGAGGGAATAGCACTCCTCTCCAAGGATCCCAAGGGAGGTAAAACTGGGTCAATTTTTTGTTGAATTGTGAATGCTGTCGAACCGGGGGAAATGACGCAGACACAAAAGCCTTGTAGTATGGAGGGAGGGGGGGGAACTGGGGGCCGGAGGGGAGCGCTTCAGGGCCAAGGGGCAAGGTTAGGGGCAGGACCGCCACGGGGTTGCTGCTAATTAAAAGAAAACGATTCGAACACCCGAAACGCATTGAGTGGAGGAAAGGGGACTGTATTGTAATTACGGGGGGGTCCTCTTCTCCTTCATGAGGCACAGGAGGAGATGGAACACAAGAAAAATCACTGAAAAGAAAAATATGTAGCTCGCGGCTACAGTCTTGAAATAAAACTGAGGCCAAACAGCGACTGCAACACGGAACGCAGGGGGGGGGGGGAAGCAAAATCAACGCGCTTTTTTTGTGCACCCGGGAAAAAGATGCAATATCTCAAATCTTTGCCATTGGAGGAGGGGAGGCACAGAATAGGAGGTTTTTCGCTGCGAAGGAAAGAAAAACGAGGGACTCCACGAGGAGGGATTGCCTGGACAAATAGGAGGGGGGGTAACACTAATACCGTGATATCCAGAGAAAGAGGGTTCTCTTGGTCCCAGAGGCGACGAATCTATGGGGGGGGAAGGGGGACGCCAGAGGAGAAAGGATCAGAGAAAGAACTTTCCACTAATATTTCCTCTACTGATGTACGGGGGTGAAAAACGGTTGTAAGGCGGCAAAAGCTATGTTGTTTCTGTTCTGTGCAGGGAAGAGGGAAAATCACAGGGGGCTTGGTACGAAAGGGGCACGGGAGCAGGGGAGTTACCTCCGTTTTCCATAGGGAATTGATAAGCGTTCTTCTGGGACGATCTCGACGGAAAAGTCACTTCAGCTTGGGTTAGGGGTAAAATCGAGGAAACTAAGACTGATTACCCTCCGGGGGATACCCAGGGGGAACTATGTAATCATTACAGAATGTAAGGAACTAAAATTGGGTGGCACCTTGCACATATTACCTTTAGAGAACATGGGTAACCCTGCTAGAAGCGGTCGAGGAAAGTTTGCGTTTGGAAGGAATTTATCCAAATGCCTATCGGAAAAGTTGGGTGGGCGATTTTTACGTAGTGCTATAAGACTTGAGTTGGGGGGTGGCAGGGAGAGTGATGAGAGAAAAAGACTTCCCACACGATAAACCTAAAAGTTTTAATTGACACTGATCGAGCCTACAGGGTCGAAAATAAAGCTAAAGGGAAGAGGAAAGAAAACCTTCCTGCATCTCATCAAGAATTGGGGATAAAATCGCACTGGGCATAGGAAAGCTTCAGAAAACTTAAGCCTCCGGGCCTGCGGTGTTAGGAAAAAGGGGGGGGGGGGGGAAACCTCAGTAGAAACAGCGCTAAGCCTAGGGGGAAACCGGGGATGCAATTCGACCCGTCAACTAAATATATAAATGAAAACCATAACAAAAAACAGGGGACATACATTCTCCAGATAAACACGCGATTGCGAGGGGGAAACAAGGACTTTTCACGCTACCTACTGTGAAGGAACGAAGGGGAGAAGGGGAGGGACGCAGGACCTGGGTGGGGGGAAAAATGCGTTTAAGGTTTGGGCTTCAGTTGGTCGAGAGGAACCCTTAACAACGAGTGCGGATGTGAAGAGGCAATTCTCTAGGGGTGTTAAGTATTAAGTGACAGAGCGCTAAAGCCGGGCAACGCAAAAAGGAACTGTGCCAGGACCATGGAAAGAAAAAAGTAATCAAACCAGGCCAGAGAAAAGTCTCCAACGGAGAAGTTATAGGTAAAAAAGGAGGGAGAGGGAGCATCCAAAAGCAGTTGTATGGAGATGCCAGGCAAGCCGAAACGTGGAACCAGGTGCTTGTACGAGCTTGAGACCGGTGGGGGGGGGGGGTTGGTTCACAGATGAAGCGCAAGGCGGGGACGCAAGAGAGGTCGGCCCGGGAGAGA
>Ga0179591_1339914_pt1 | contig 14521 bp, 20 predicted proteins | sample CZOMad2_1_08_16f_FD_182891 | JGI IMG/M metagenome (GOLD analysis project Ga0179591, IMG submission 182891) | Vadose zone soil fungal communities from Angelo Coast Range Reserve, California, USA - CZOMad2_1_08_16fungal (PacBio error correction) | ecosystem: Environmental > Terrestrial > Soil >...
AATAGAAGGTAATCTCTTGGTCCGCCGAAAAGGAGGAGACGAGCGCCTGGGCGAGAGAGACGACCATTCCTTGGGGGAAAAAAACTGGAAAAATGAGGGGACATCGTGAAAACTTACAAGAAGTCAAGAAACGGTCTACCGCGGCAGAGACAACTCTGCCCTAGGCGATGGAAGAAGGGCCATCAGCAAGTGGGGGGGAGGAATAACGGTTTCCTTCTCCCTGCCTGGCAATTCATGGGGATGAATTTAGGATTAAATTGGGGGATTCTATCTCCTTAGGGACACGCCGGGCTAAAAAGCGCTAAGTTGCTGATCAGGCTTGGGGGGTCCCTGGTGAGGGCATTTTGCACCACACGGAGGGGATAAAAGAAACTGATCATTTAGCTCCATCTCTGGCCACGTCACGGAGGAGGTACCCAGCAACACTCCAAAGATCTCGACAAACACCAAAACGAGAAGGAGAGTAGGGTGGAACCAGAAATCGTTCCTACTCCGTGTACCTTGGAACCGGCCGAGAGCGTGGAGGCGCAAGACAAGTATGCGGGGAGAGTAGCTCCCTATCTGAAAAGAGGGAAAATCAAATACCCCTCACAACTTCCTACGAGGTCACGGTCTATTTCATCTCAATTGACCGAACTAGAAAGACACCAGAAGACATCCGCACGGAAAGAGAGGGGCGCCGGTAGTTAAAGCTTCATCAATTCTGCTTCCCACCATTTAAAGAACGACCAGACCCTCTAGTGCTCAAGGAGATAATCTCTGGCTACCTTGGAGTAAAGCTATCCAATGAAAAACCATCAGGGTAACGGTAGATTATTAGTAGGGATCTAAGAAGCGGTAAAAGACCTATGCCCGGGACAGCCGCGAAAGTAGAAAAAAGGCTCAGACCGGGGAACCAAGGTCCCTGTCGAAGGGAGAGGCAAAAGAAGTGGATCTAAAGGTGGGACTCGTCAAATTTCCCTGGGAGACAAAAAGGGTATCGTACAAGAAATAGGGAGTTTGCAGAGGGGGAAAAGGGGAAGATCGCAGAAAATAGGGCGGCGAACGGAGATCATCCTTAACGAGAAGGGCCGGGGCGATGCTGCGAGAAACATAGAAACTACCGTCCAAACTCTGACTGATTCAAGTACACTCGAGGGACTCCGCCAGGGAGCAGCTTCAGGGCACACCCCAGTCAGAAGGGGGGGGGAATGAAACCAGAACTAAAAGTGTCGCTTCGCAACGACAGGAGGTCTCACAAGTAGGTGCGCGCGCGCAGCCAAAAGCTCTGCTAAAAGGGACGACCGTAAGAGTCCACTGCTCTGGGGCCTCGGCGACCAAGTCCACCGGTCACAAAGAGCTACCGGAAAGAATAAAGGGTACCGTAGTGGAAGAAAAAAAGGGTCGTAGGGGAAGGGGAAGGCGACACTTGCCGAGGCTCGAACCTACCTGCCTCACAATGGGCAGAAAGAGAGCGGGTTGGGAGAAAGGGAAAGAAACCACCGTTTCTAAGGGGGAGCGAAGCATCACCGCCGCGCACGCCTTGAGAGGACCGAATCAAAAGAATGCCTAAAAAAACATCGAAAAAAGGCAACCGAAGGCAAGGACTGAAGGAAGGGGCACGTTGCAAAGAAAGGATGGGATGGCCAGAAGCATACTCAAGTCTGCTAAAAGGCCGGGGCAGGATCGGGGGAACGCGCAGCGATCTCGGACTCACGTCCGGGTGTAATAAAGGAAGGGGGGGAACAACTCCGGTAAAGAGGGAGATCCGATGGGAGCAAAAAATCGCCGGACACCAGCAAAATATTCTACTCAAAGCTCCACGAAAAAAAGGTTTCCGAGTGCCACTCTTACATGGGCGTGCCAGACCACCTAGCAGCTCTAAAAGGATGGGGAATACATGAGTCCGATGCGGCAGACGACTGGTGAAGGAGCAATGAACTAGGACCCAACGGGCCACTAAAGGGAGAAGGATACGGCTGAAATGGGGGAAGCCTCGGGCAGCTTTCGGAATTTTTCGGATGATGGCCTCGTTCGGGAGCCTAGGAGGCGCTTTAAGAAAGGAGACTGAAGTGCAGAGCCAAGAGGGGAAGGGGCTCGGAGGGAGATCCAAAGGGAGTCGTTCTGGAAGTGCACTTCCTTTGGAATGCCTGTGGGAAATCGATAGCGAATCATACCAAAAAAAGAACTCAATTACTTCCATCTGCTCAGAGGAGGGAAGGAAGGAGGTAGCGCTTCACGGTTGTAGGGATGGGAGAAGAAGATGAATGTTAAGGAAAAAAAAAATCCGCGCTGGTCGAAGGAACCATCCAGGGAATGCTCAACTAAAATATCCCGCCTTCTCCGCGCGCGGAGAGCGCAATCCTCGCGAAAAAGAGGAGCATTAAAAGGGGAAGTTCTTGTTAAAAAGAGGGTGGGACCTCGTGTGTGGCCAGTTTCAGTTGGGGAGATAACGGCACAAAAGAAGCCGAACCTACAAGGTCCGCTTGCGGGTCGTCTGAAAGAAACTGATTGAAACGTGTACAGATGAGAGGGGGGGGAAAGGAAAGCACTCAAAGGTGGAAAAAATGACTGCGCCAGCTCAGGGCGAAGAAACGAAGGATGTGACATCAGTTCAGGGAGTGCTGTTCAGGCTAAAAGACTTCTTCAGCTCGGCGGGAGGAAAAAGAGGATCTGGCGTCAACCCTAGGGGGTGGCCAGGAGGGGGAGGCTTCTACATACGCAGCCCGAAAAAACTCTGAAAAAGTGCCCAACGCACCGGCGGGCTAAAGAGGTATTTATATATGACAAGTCCCTCGGTGGAGAAGAACCCGAAAGAAGCTGACCAGCTACAAAGGCACGCTTAACTGAACCGAACCCACGGAGCCATAAATAAGAGGGGATATCGCCGGCCGCCGAAAGGCCGGACCTGCTAGGGCGCTGAAGGGTCAAGGCCTTAAGAAGACTTCCCTACAACCGTCTGACAGGGGACTCCAGAGAAAGATACGAGGGAAATGCTACTTCCGGCTCCGAAAGCCTTCTCTAGAAAAAATCTCTGACTTTCGGCGCCCCAAGGGAAGGAATGCTGCTCGACACGAACGGAAAGTCTAAGAGGGGGAGGAAACCTGGCGTGTGAATGAGGGACATGACTTCATCAGGCTCCGCAAAGGGGCGCTTCCGCTGTGAAGCAATAACGAAATAGATGGCGCCGGTAAATACGAAAACAGGGAAAACCTGGTTGCTCAAAAAAGGGAACGATTATTGAAGAGGGGAACCATCAGTCAGAAAGCGCTTAAATGGCCGGCTGGACAGGGGGCCGCGGAAAGGAAATCAGGAGGGAACAGAACTAGTCAGACCGGATGCTCGTGCAAAATGCCAAGCTAGGTCACCCTGAGGGGAAGAACGAGTCAATCAAAAAGGGGAGGATGATGGGGGAGCTCGGTCCACAGGGTTACCTCTCTGGGAGATTTCCAAAAAAAAACACCAAAGAGGAAAAAGAGGCGAGAAAAGAATGTAGTCGTTCTTCCATTCAGGGCCGGCTGACAAAAAGGCAGAGAAAAAGGCACAACCAAGGGCCGGCCAAAAGTAAGAACTAGGAGTCGATCCTCCGTAAATCAGTTAAAACCAGGAAAAAAAAAAAGAACTCCTTCTTGACAAGAGATGAAAAGAGTCCGCGAAGGTAAGGGGGGGGCCATCTCAAAAAAAATCCTTTATCTGGCGAAGAATAAGGGAGGTAAATGAAAAAAGGTCCTTCATAGAAGTAGCTGAGGGAAAGAGTGGGCGGAGCCTTGAAGGGGGGAAGGGAAGTTTTGAAAGAATGGGCGCCGAAAGGGAGTTAAGGAGTTCTGGCCGCCGGGACGAGAACTTGAACAAGTAGTTACGATAGGGACTGGTCCTCTTGCCTGACCGCCCAGTTGACTAAAAGGACATTACGGGTCCAGGAAGAAAAAACGCCGCAATGACGTCGGCACAAAGGAAACACCTTAAAAAGCCTCAGAGGTAAAAGGGATCGGGGTAGAGAAAAGGGGAACGACGTGGCAAACTTGTCAAAAGGAAATGAGGAAAGGGGTCAAGCCGGACAGGGGAGAAAGATTAATTACATTGGTACACAAAAAAAAAAAACCAAATCATCGTCAAAAAAGGAGTGGGTCAAAAACACGATAGAGGGCGTCCGGAAGGGTTTCAGAGCAAGGACGGGCAAAATGTTTCCGACGATCCCACTACAAAGGAGAAAAGTTCATGTTAGGGTCACACTTTCGAGAAAAGCGCGGGATAAGTCTCTCTCAAGTGTCTCCTGAAGTGGGATACCCGTTAGACGGTGCCTCAAAAAAGAAAAACGAACGGGTCTATGGGGACAGGGTAAAGTTCAGTGAGACTACTAACATCAACGTAATGAAAAGGTATAGCTAAGGAATGCTGTCAGTCCGGAATAGACCAACGGGCCCCCACGATCAGGTGATAGAAGGGGCTGGTTCAGCAAGGCACAGAGGGGAGTCCTGAGTGACCGTATTCCAGAGCTGCGAAGCCTAAAGGCTATCTTACTTAGAGAGGAGAAACTTCCTTAGAGTACAAGCCAAACCGCTGCGCCTCGACTAGGAAAGGGTCATCGATCAAACGAAGCAACCTTAACCGTGATCGATCAAAACGTCAGGCAGAGCCGCCCGGGGAGGGACCTTATCTAGTTTAATACGTGGGTATGCGCAAAGGAATCCGATATATTAAAGAAAAGAAACCAGGTCAACACTCTCAAAGGGGAGAAGAGCGGGTAGGAAAAAAGTCAGACATCGAGGGAAAAGGGCACTGGCATACGTACTCTTGAATAAAGCCCTCTTTCAGGTCATCGCGGGCATGGTTCGTGTTCCGCGTTCAGGGGGGGAGGGGGAAAACATGCAATCATATGGGGATCCGAGGAAACTGAAGAAGAGAGTCTGCAAAAAAACATCTGGTAATCTCCCCTAGGGAAAAGCCCGCGACCTAGGTCTCCCGTGAGGGGGGGAAAACTATGCTCAACTTAAAAAACATCGGCAGACGATTCCGCCCTCAGAAAAAAATTAACATCTCAGCTGGGAGCGGTTTCCGAGTGGTTGGGGGTTGTAAAAGGAGAAGTCTAACGAGGGGGCAGAGGGGAACTGAAGTGGGGAGCCTGCGAACCGGTCGTGAGGAAGGAAAAGATGAAGGAAGGAGACTTTCCTTTCTGCTGTCAGATCAAAAAAACTCCTCGCAGGAGTGTGGGGCAACGAGAACTGGAAAAACTCTTGACCTAACGGGGAAAAAGTCAGACCTTGCGGAAAGAGGACTCAAGGGACTTTTTCTAGAATCTCTGCGATAGGAAACCCCCTCAAGCCTAAGGAGTCAGGTGGGGCAACTTCCGAGGGACGGAATCGGCATGGCCTCGGTTACCCTTGGAAGAGAGGGGGTGGGGGTAGGGGGAAGCAGCGTGATCAGTAGTAAGACTTCTGGGGAGTCCGACTCGGGGGGGCCTCAGGCACCTGAGGGAACCTTTTTGAGAGTACTCCAACCTCCAAACGACCAAGAGCTATTGGCAAAAAGAATGTTTTCACCATTCGAGGGAGAGGGAGGACTGAGGGGACCGAGGGTTGTCGGAAGATTACCGCCATCCAAGAGGGGTCTGGAGAAAGGTCTACGGAAAGGTGATTGGCATTCCCCCGTCCGAGAAGGGTGATCTTGGGGGCGGGGACATACGCCGAGGACAAGCCGGGAGGTGGGGGGGAACCCCCCCAATTGGAGAGACGGCTCAAGAGAACCGATAAAAAGGGTCGGGCGTGAGGGAAGGGATAAATTTGGGGTGGCAGAGACCGAAGGGGAGAGCGAACAGAGGTCTCAATACAAGCGTTAATGGTCAGGGGAATTGGGGGGGTGCAAGTGATTAGGAAAAGGCGAGTTCAACCATGAGGAGGGGGGGTGCATGAAACTAAAAAATGAGTGAAGGAAGATTTGCAAGATCTCCAAAAGAAACCACTGACAGCTGGTCATATGAGCACCGGTAAAAGCTCCGCCTGGCGGGGGGGAGGGTGACTTCTCTTGTCCAAAAAAAGATGGTAGTGGTTCGATCAGTCCTAGAAGGAGGGATCTTTGACAAGAGGGTAGCATGCAAACTAAACTGTAGGGGGTCCGAGCTCCAAGCGGCCCCAGTGGGTGAGGGACAAACCAGGAGAAAGGGACAGGAAGGTAGGGGAGAAGAGCGGGTTCTTCAACGCGGTATCGACGAACCAGGCAAAAAGAACTTCAGCTTGCGGCTGGCCGTGTAATCTTCGAACGTTGTCAAAAAAGGAGGGAAGGGGCGATGATGTGAATCCCGCTCAAATCTGTCGGGCTGCTGGCTGCGGTCAGGAGGGGAAATAAGGTGATTGAAAGTCGGTTAAGGGACTACTTACGGAGGCCTAACTGTGGGATGGAGATTTTTAGATGGGGGAGGGGCTCCGCTAAGGTGCAAGGCCAAAGAAGGGAAGACCTTTACCTCGCTGCAGTTTCTTAGAGAAAATGGTCCTGTACAGGGAAAGGTTGGGGGACGCGGGGAGGGAGAGAAGGAAAAGTGCCTTTGTGAAATCTCAGAGGGTTATGGGAAAAGAGAAAGTCGTACAGATCGAAGAAATCTATCAAAACAAAAACAAAAGGAGGAGGAAGAAAAAAAGGGGGGGGATTGTTGCTTCACGAGGGATCTTTTCAATCCCCTTGAGGGGAAACGGGGAGAAGTAGGTCAGGGTCTGCTTCAAACAGGTTCTTCAGGGAGGGGAGGAGAGGACAGGGGGTGGGGGGTGGAATGCAAAAAACACAAAAGTCGCTCCGACCCTGTCCAGGGGGGGGGGGAATGGCGTCGCGGCGCTCAGGAAAAAGGAACACTTAATCACCATCTCACAAAATGCAGTTAAGAAGGAAAAGTATCAAAAACGGGGAGGCAAAAGGAGCCAATTTCAGATCAAAGAGGAATACTCCTCTCTCATAGAGGAAGAATCGGCATCAGTACATGGCTCGTGTCAAGAAGCCACCACCGGACAAGTGAACAAAGGAGAGGCAGCGACCGATGATCTAGGATTATACATCATCTAGGGGTCGAAAAATGAAAGGCCGCCCGACGAGGGTTGCGGAAAAACGGCGAAGACCAGGGACATCGGACTAGGAAAAAGGATAGATTTCCCACAGGACGCACTCAAAGAGGGGGGCAAGTTCAAGTAATCAAATGATCGACACTTAAGCAAAAACATCCAACCACAGGCAGGGAGGGTGTCCGTCAAGGGATGGGAAAAAAGTTGGTCGGTATCAACATGGGGGGGGGGAATTTAGGACGCTTCTTAGTCATCCGACCTCAGGAAAAACAAGTGGATTCGGACATCGGCCACTACGCAAACGGAAAAAAGAAGCGAGTCTTCTAGGATGACGTAAGAAATTAAAACTCATGGACATCCTTGTCACAAGGAGCGAAAAACAATGTCTACACCTATTATCCAGAAAAGTCTTTTAGAGGTTCTCGCAACGGGACTGGGAAAATAGAAAAAAAAAAAGCAGAGACTGTTCGCGCCAAGGAATTTGGGCAACCCTTTTTTCGTTTTGAGACTAACAATCCCTTTCATAGGGGGGAACTCGAAAACTACGCCCAGATAAAAACCCAAAAGAAAAGGGAACATAAGAAGGGGGGAAAAGGAAGTTCTATAGCACTTTCTTAGTTTACAGACCGGAGGCAAGGGAACCACTGATCCTTAAGAAACAAGCCCTTGCCTGGTGAACTCGAATGGGAGAATAGAGAGGGCTTCGGGGGGAAGGTCTGGGAAGATTCAACACAGGGGAGACTGTATCTAGGCATAAAAAAATCTGCGGAATGAAGATTAAACCTAATACAAACAATTAGGCATTAACAGGGGGGCCGAGCTGGGGGGTCCCAAAGAAGCGGCCTCAACCGGAACCTGGGAACTCCATTATTCCGATCATCGTCCGCAGAGATCGGAAATGAGGGCCACTCGTGGGAAAAAGCAATCGGGAGGATAAACGCCGGGGTCAAAAGTAAGGGCGCCAACGGTATTCAAACAGCTATTAAGCAACTCAAGGTGCCCGGCCTCGGAAGAAAAACATAGCACCACCGCCCTTTCAATGAGAGGGGACTCATTGTGCACTCGACAAAAATGAGGGGAGACTAGTTACCGAGGAAAAACACACCGAGGCGAACGAGTGTAGGACTAAAAGGTGTTATTGGAAGGGGAGGAGCACTCTTTGCCGGGTCACGTTCCACCACAACACCACCCAATACAACCCCCCCCAACACGGTACCACCCGGAGGACCCCGAACCCCCCGGCCCCCCGGCCAGGCAGGAAAAAACCGCACGGCCCAACAAAAAGGAGGGGCGGTCAGGGGCATCCTCTTACAAAGTAAAACACAGCTTGCTCTGAAGGTGGAATCAATGAATCCGCGACAGACTCGACTTCGTCAACTCACCTAAAGGAAGACTTTACGCTGAAAGCGGGATAAGGCGAAGCGACCTAAAGAAAGATCGTCTCTTCCAGGAGAGGAAAGGTCTACTGCCTGCGGTCACGGAACTGAGGGAGGCGGGAAAGTAAAAAAGGAGACACGCCGCTAAACACTCCTAACCCGCTAATGAAGAAACGCATAGGGACCTCACTTGGGCTAAGCGATCACTTAAGGAAATGGGGGGGCTCGATTAAGGGGAGGCCACCAACTCTGGGGAACTACGGGACGTCCGTTACTAAAAACGTTCTTCTCAAGTAAGAATAAAAGAGGTCGGAAAAAAAGAGGAGTTTCGCCTCCTAAAAAAAGAAAAGGCTGCCGCAGAAGGAACCAGCCAGGGTGCAGGGGTCCAACAGTGACGTTAAGTCAATGTTGTCCCTTGGGTCGTTTGACTGTCACTTGAAGAACCGCTGAAAGGGAAATCGGATACCGGTTGAGGGGTCGAACGAAACTGAAGTCATAGGAGAAACGGATACGGGCAGGCACCGTATACAGGAAACGAAGGAGCGACTGAAAAATCCAACAAAACGCTAGCTCTCGACATCATAGAAGAGAAAAGGGGCTGCTTGAAGCGCAGAGACTTAAAAAAGAGATCGGGCGGGACCGAGGGAGGGGAAGAAAAGGGGAGCAGTCTAAAAACGCCGCCAAACGCCCATCACCTTATCTAAAACGGTGTTTCGATGGACAACCGGAGAAGGGGCGTGGGGTCCTCCTCTCAACGAATTACGAAAAGGCTGAGACAAAAAGCAACGCTGAATGCTTAGGCGACCCACGGCGCGGTTAAAAAAACCCAACACAAAAGAGGCACCAGCCCGGGCCCTCTGGTATTACCGTCCTAAGATACGCTGAAGGACGTAAGATGGCGGAGGGAGGGGCATGAAACGGCAAAAAAAATACACGTTCGAATGGCTTAGGCCGACGAAGCAAATCCGGAATCGTGAAATATGGAAAGTCTGCTCTAAAGCGCCGACAAAAGCCAGTAAGACAGGCGCTTAGTCTGTCCACAGACTAAAAAGTCAGGACGGAGTCATCGCACAAGAACTAACTGCAGAACGACAAATAACTCGTTATGAAAGACATCAAGAAGTCATCATAACGACCGGTAGGACTAACTGAAGACCGCTTGTGTCTGGTAAAATCAGAGGTATCATTGAACAGAAGTGCCAAGCGGAGTCCCTCTTTTTCTTCCTTCCTGGGGGGGATAAAGAAGAGGAAGGCCTCAGGTCAGGCGCTCAAGACAGGTGAACCGGCCGTGGGTGGTGACGTAAAATATCTAGGGGTAAGACTCGAAATCTCTCAGATGTCCGCCTAAGCGTCGACCAGTTACGTGGACAGGCAGCATCTATGGACACCGTTTAGGAAGATCTCAACAACAACAACGGGCTAGTCCGGATTTCCAGCCGGTGACCTCAACAACATCTGCAGCACCGGGACAGATGATTCACTAGCATGACGCGGAATTCTCGGACTTTAGAGCTGCCTCGGACAGAAGATGAAGGAACACGGAAAGTCAAGGAGGGACACGGAGTAGAATCAAAAAAAGGAATAAATCTTGACCGGGGTGAGAATACGCAAATTGCGGGAAGAAAGGGTTAGCGCGTTAGAGAGAGAGCCCGCTCTGATTACTCAATCGTCATCTCCGTAGAGTCACTGGAAAGCAGATTATGACGGCCGGGAGGGTGCAAGGAAAGTCACCAGGGCAGGGAAAACCTAGCCGCGCCTTGAAAAATTATTTGGACCGGAAGTTGCGGGGCCAGCATGGGGCAGCCCTCCGAAACGGCGGCACGGGCAAAATAAAAAAGGAACCAAATGAAACCTAATTGGGGGGTCCGGCTGCCGCGGCCCCCCCACTGGTCACTGGGCCCTCCTTCCGAAGAAACGGCAGACCCACCGGCGGGAAAAGAGGTCCATGCAAGGGGAAGGAGGGTTGCGGGTATGTGGTTCAGGGTAGCAAGGGTGCAGGGGAATCGACGGGAATACGGCAATCGTCCTGCCTGATACGCTGGGGAAATGGGAAAAGGTCGGTCCAAAAGAAAAAAAGAACAGTCTCGCACTGATCGGTCCGTGGCACTACACGTGGATCAGGTGCGGGGGGAAACTGGAAAGCAGAGGATTCACCACCCACATACCTTGGCCGACGATCTCCAAGGAAAGGCGAAAGTCCTGCGCCCATAAAAAACGGGAGATGAGGCGGGAGCTGGGGAAACGGAGAGGGGAGAGGTATACGGGAGAGGATAGGGTGAGAAGTTAGAGTGGGGGAGACGGGTTAGGGGGGGGGGGTGCAGGGGAGATGTCGCATATAAGTGGAGAGAGAGGAGATGGGACGGGAGGTGACGGAATGGGGGGAAGTGGCAAGGTGGGCAGTCAAGTAGGGTGAGGTGAGGGTTGGGGGTAGTAGGGGGAGTGGGCACGGGAAGGAGGAGGGGGGGGCAGAGCGGGGGAATAAGAGGACAGAATGGAGGGGGTTAGGAAACGAGCGGGGAGGGTGCCTGGAGAGAGAGCGGGGGGGGGACCGGTAGGCGAGTTCGGTGGCGGTGGGGGGGGAAGTGAGTAGGGGGTGGGAGGATGGAGGGGGGTGGGAGGTGGAGAGGGGAGGGGGAGGGAGCCAGTGGGTGCTGGGTCGTGGGGGGAGGGGGGGGATTGTGGGGGGATGTAGTAGTGAGGAGAGAGAGGAGGACAAGGGGGAGGGAGGGCGGGGCGCGGGGGGTACAGGAATGCGGGGGGGGGGGGGGTAGGGGAGAGGTGGTGTAGGGTCGGGGAAGAACGTGACCGATAAAATGGTAAAGAGGAAGAATGAGGGAAAGGCTATAAGGAAGATAGGAGGAGGGAGGGGGGGTGGCTGGAAATAAAGAGGTGAAGGGGGGAGAGCAGAGGGTAGAGAGGGGAGGTGGGATGGGGGGAGGAGGGGATGATGAGACGTGAGTGGCTGTTGGGGAAGAACAGGGAGGGGGGGGGTGGTGGTGCGGGGAGGGGAGAAGAGGGGAAGGTGCAGTCGAAGGAAGGGGAGGGAGGTGAGGTGCGGGGTACGTTAGGAAGTAGGCCAGAAGACGGTAAGAGAGGGGTAGGTAGAGTCAGGCGGAGAATAGTGGAGAGAGAAGAGGAGGGTTGCAAGCTTGAGGGAAGGGGAGTTGGGGTGAAGTTGGTGAATTAAGAGAGGACGTGGAGGAGGGGGGGGAGGGGTGATGCGGTGGGGGAGAATGGGAGGGGGGGGGCGGATGGTGGGAACATGAGGGGAAGGTGAGAAAAAGGGTGAGGGGGTGAGTGTGGGCTAGGAGGGGGGGGGGGAGGAGAGGGTGGCGGGTGTTAATTGGGAGTAGATGTGAGGGAAGTGTGTGGGAGGGCGTGGGGGGGAGATCGTGAGTGGGGGACTTGGAGGTGGGGGAGCATTGGTGAAGGGGGGTGGGGAACGCGTGGGGAGGGGACGAAGGGGGTATGAGGGGGAGGGGGCTGGTGTGGAGAGGAGGAGGGAGGTAGGGGGGGGGGATGAGGAGGGGGGGGGAGGGGGAAGGCGCGGATCAAGGGTGGCGCGGAGGGAGCGGTGAAAGGGTCTAAAGGGATGCGGGTTCGACGGGGAAATGTGGTGGTAGGCAGGTTCGGGGGGAGAAGGAGGATAAGGGCCGGGGAGTGGGCAGGGGAAGTTGGTGGCGATCCGGTTTTCGTCCAAGTCCTCTTGCCGTGTGGCATTTGCGGCTGGAGGGACGCCTAGCCCTTTCAAACTCATAGGGGACCCCAGTGGTTGCCCGGAAGAACTTTTAAAGGGAGTTGGAATTTAAAAAGGTTGGTGTGACCATAGGCAACTTTACCCAAAAGTAGCGTCCTTCTGTTGAGGAGGAAGATTGAAATGAGAGTATAAAAATAGAGACTCAGGGGATAGGATTCTTTGCTGGTCGTAGTAAGGAAAACCGTGTTATTGGGGGGGGGGCTCATCCCAACAATGGTTGGGGGGATTAAAATAAAGGGATGGATCTTTGAGTACATGATTCAGATCATTTAACTTAGGGAAAAAGGCTTTCAGGCTTGCGTTGGGAGATCCACATTAGGAAATGTAAGCAATCGAAAAATGTGAGTCAGGGTGACCAAAACGGGGGAAAGATGAATGTTAAAGAAAAAGGACTGTGTAGATGCGTCGAAAAGACGTAAAATGAAAGAAAACCACTTCAACCAGAAAACCTTTAAAGAGGCAAGTGGGGGGAAGTGTCGTCCGCCCGTGGGGGTGGGGGGATTGGTCCCACATTTCTGAAGGCAATGATAAACGTAAATGAATACACGTGAAGCTGTCCAATCCATCAGGTTGAGTGGTTAGTCGGGGACAAGTCAAAACACTTCCTTTTGTCGAGGGTGGTTTAAGCACTGAAGGCAGAGGTCTTCCATGTGAACCGAAGGGGGTTGGTGGTTGCGGCATGTCAATCAGAAATGGTAATGGTCGACATACCTCAAAACCAAAAACGGTTAGGAAAAGGAGAGGGGGCTCATCATATAGATGGTTAAAACGAACTACAGTCAGGTTGCTAGAGTTCATAATTTAGCAAAAAGAGAAAAGCATCAGACGGGGCGGGGTGAATGTTTTGAAACTGTTCGCATTACAAAAAGAAAACCAAATGATGGGATGGCTGAAGATTGACCCTAATGGGGGAGTCTGATATTGTGCGGTCTCCCTGGGTCGGGAGATCATAGAACGAAATTTTCGGACTAGGAAAAACTTAAAGCAAATTGAATTACATTATATATGTTTTCCTTTGTGCTAAGAAACTCATTTCATGGGGGGCATATAACAAAGTTCGTTGCAGAGAACTGATTTTTAGTTCAAGGGGGTCGTTTGTCCAAAACGTCGTAGTTTGTGCTACACCATTTAAATTTTGGGGAGACAAATCCCCGAAGATACCTTTTCTCTCGATGGGAGATAACTAAGGGAGGACCATCATAAATGGTACAAGCAGAATACTGCCAGCTAAAACACATTGGGGGGAGTGAGTGTGGTAAAAAGATAAAGGAGGGTTATCTAAAACGCAGACAGATCCTCGCAAAATGAGTATGTTTTCTAAGCTGGCTCACTTTGGATCTGGGGACAGTGTAATCACGGGTCAATCCAGCTTAAGGTGGGGCATTGACGACCCCAGGGGGAGGCTAATACTAAAGCTCCTCCAGGTGAGTTGTTTGATTGGGGGACTTGTGTGTACGAAACTACCATTAGTCAAGGGATGGCAACGGTTATACATTCAACGGAAGGGCTTAGCTCGGCCGGATAAGTTAAAGTGTGGATCTAGAATGAATATACATCAGAGGTAGGAGAATAAAACCAGGATTGGGGAATTTTTGAATCATGCAGGGGTTCTTAAGAAGATTCTTGTGCCAGAACGATGCTGCGACGAAAGTTAGATGGAACAGAAATAATACCCACTGGGAGGCGAAACCATAGGAAAGAAATCCCTTCAAAACTTACCCCACTTGATTGTGGTCAACCCAGTAACAGTTTAAGACAACATTCTCCCGTCCTTCTCATCGAGGAGGAGAGGAGAGAGATAATAAAAGCTCTTCTGAGACCCCTTAGGAGTAGATTAAAAGTTAAAGAATCTTTCGGCCTGGTGGGGATCCAATCCCTATCATAGAAAAGTGCGCCGTGTTGAGAATTGAAAGTCACCTTCTGAGGGAAAGTGGAGGGGGGGGGGCCCATGAAGACAAGATATTTCCTATCTTACAAATAGATTAAAAGTGGGAACTAGGATGAAATAGGGGGGGTTTATGGGCAATGCAGAGGATTTCATGTGTTAAATCCTAGCTGAGTGTGTAATGAGCATGGGGGTGAATGGGGGGGACAGTTCCTTATAATCACATAAGAGAAGTACATTGTAAGGGTGTAAAATCACACATCGAAGAGATGATTATTCAAGATCGGGAAATCTGTGAAACGCAAAAGAAGACCTGACAGACGATGAGGGACCATTGAGAACATTGAATAAAAGATATAGAGGGGGCTCTCGATCTCTTAGAAAGAAGATCAACATCGTCCGATTTGGTTGAAAAAGAAAAATTGTTAGGCGTTAGAACTTTATACTGTGAAGCGAGGGAGGAGCGGGGAAAATCCTGTTT
>Ga0179591_1270757_pt1 | contig 14520 bp, 12 predicted proteins | sample CZOMad2_1_08_16f_FD_182891 | JGI IMG/M metagenome (GOLD analysis project Ga0179591, IMG submission 182891) | Vadose zone soil fungal communities from Angelo Coast Range Reserve, California, USA - CZOMad2_1_08_16fungal (PacBio error correction) | ecosystem: Environmental > Terrestrial > Soil >...
AAGGGCTTTCAGAACTTTTCGACGCCCGCCAAAAGAAGAAACCGCTGCCAGAAGTAACTCACCTGCAACCATCTTCTCACATAAAAAAACATCGAAACTTAGAGAACGCGCGCAAAACATGCAGGGGAAAAAGCGGAGGGACAAAGTCGGAAAATCATCAAAAATTACTGCAATCAACCGTGCAGGAGGTGGACAAAAGGTAAATAAGATTAAAGAAATTCGATCCCTTCAAGATGTGATCCTTGGAAAAGAAAACTGATTCAGGAAAGGGACAAAAACGACATCCAACGTTTGAGAGCACTTTGTCAATAGAGTAAGATCAAACATAACCTGCACTCCTGATGGTCTAAATTCCCGTGGGGAGTTATATTCTTGAACCGCCAAAGTTCCATGGAATAGCATCAAATGTTCGTGGATGCACCAGCTGAAAGGATGCTACAGATGACCCCTTAAGGCAGACTAGACGGAAGAAAGGGATCGAACTTCTGTACAATCTGGTTCCCGTCTAAAAGGGCGACGCCGTGTCAACGACGAACAGTGCCGAGGGGGGAAAGGGGTAACAAAAAACCGTCAATCTAAATAAAACTTCTAGTCAAATTGGAAAGCACCCTTCCACGTCGGGCTGAACGACGGAGAGGGGCTGACCGAAAAGCATTCGCGGACAGCCAACGGGGCGGCACCTGTCCAGGCTTCAAAAATGGGAGACGGTCTTAGTGGGAGCGGTATGGACTATACCTCTGAGAGGACTAAAGAAAACGAGGTAGGTAGGGCAATGTGGTTGCGCCAACGTCGCGGCGGGAAAAGCTTACTGAAGGGGAAGAAACCTTGGGCCTCGTCGGGGGGGAGGGAGGTCCCGCCTAAGTAGGTACAGAAAAACGTCTTGTATCAAGAAGTCGGTCACGTCGGGAGAACAAAAGCGCTGGACAGAAATTAGGATAAGTTGATACCGGAAAGTAAAACCCTACCCAGTCGACCTGTGTCGGGTTATTTTGCTCCGCCGGCGCAAAAACAGAACCTCAAAAAAAGGTGGGCTTGTGGGAAAGCAAAGATCGCTTGCCAATTCGTTAGACATCCCCCCGATTAACGAACATTTTAGTCGCGCCACCGCAGCCGTGGACTGGGGCTCGCCTGACAGGAAAAAGAATTGCCAAAGCTGACTAGGCCAGAAGAGGAAGGAGCTTACGAAAAAAGAGCCGGAGCAGGCGGGTCGTAGGTTGATGCAAATCGATGACAATTGCGCAAGTCCCCGGGACAAAGTAACCCTGCGAACTAAGTGAACGAGCATACAGTTTCGGTCTGCTGCCCAAAACAGCGGGGGCGAAAGAGTCGTTTACAAAGGTCCGCAAAAAAAACTGCAACTCCGTTCCGTTGGCGATCGCATCCGCGAGTGCTTCGAAGCCGCAAGATGGGCCCGGTGAAACAGGAAACAGCTAGGGGGGTGCTGTGTCCCAAAAAAGACGGTCTTCGGAAAAGGAAAAAATCCAACCATATCATCCTCGGTTATGAGCTCCTAATCGCCAGGAAAGCGCCAAAGTAAGTTGTTTAACACGCGAGCCGTCGCAACCTCGAAAGCCTTGCCCATACAATCCAAGTATCGCCTGCAAAGAAAAGAAAGAACTCGGGGTTGAATGAGAATGGCCTATGAGATCAGCAAATAAGCAGGATAGATGCCTTGATAGCAAACGCAGTACTGGTGGGGTGAACGATGGAAAAGTGGGTGGGATGATCGAAATTATTACGTATTCTTATAAATCGACGGAGCACTGCGGCGGCGTCACAACTGATCAAATTCTTGAACAGCGCGAAGTGCCTGGTCTGGAAACCACCTAGGAAATCGACAAGAAAAGCAAAAAACGAGAGCCTCAGACACCGCCGCTCTAAAAACACTTTTTAAAAAAGAAATACAAAAGGGGCAAGCAAATCTTGGGGAGGGAAAAAATCCCACGAAACGGAGGTCCGTTGCTCCAGATGGAAAAATACGTTCGGCAACCCGGGTTCAAACTCAACCGGTCTGACGGGGAACTTGGGCAAGGGCGCTTCTAGAGAAAGCGCTGCTGAACTTCTTAAGAGCTGAAGTTCCGGGGATGAATAATAATCTACGCAGTTGCAACGCGATTGCTCAAGGGAAGATCTTGGGAAAATAACGCTCTGGAAAGAGGGGTACTCAAATCCGGATGCATCTGGATCTTGTACTACTTGGAGAGCCGATCGGCGCAAACAAAATCGAAGAACGAACGCTGAATGCTGACGAGTTCCGGGGAACTCTGCCTGGATGGCGGTTAAAAGGCAGGAAGCTTTGTTCGGCTCAGGACAAATTATTCTCAAAACAAACGGGAGAAAGAGAAGAGAAGCATCCTGACCCGACCGATAAAGCTAAAGGCCTGCCACCTCGCGAAGAACATCCAGAGCACAACGGAAAAAAAAATCCCTCTGGGCTTAGGGGAAAAAATTGTCCGTGAAGGTTGAACCTCAGACTAAGAAAGTAGCGCACCTCACAGCGCACATGCAGAAAACATCTGCTGGCAATAACAAACGCGGAAAGACGGTGAAAAATAGAAAACTTAAACCAAAAAAATCTAATGCTCTCTCAAACAATACCACATTTACCACACGTATATGGGCCGGGGACCGGACGAAAAAATGGACGCCGAGCAAAAATACAGCTGAAGAGTCCGAAAAAGAGTGCGGCCAGACACCGGCGGCGGAAAGAAACAGCAACTGGGTCGTGAAGGGTTCCCATATTGGCCAGTCCGGTGCGGGGACCGTCGGAAAATAAAAATAATAGAGAGGATTTACGCTGAAAGGAAGTGCGTCGAGGGATCTTCAAGAGGCGAAACTAGGGGGGGAATCTGTGATGGCCCACAGCCACGACATGGCCCGCTTGTTGCGGGCGGGGACCAAAGACAGGCAGACCATCGAGGGCGAAAAAAGCAAAAGGTATTCCGACGCCGAGCACAAAAAGGGAGGGAAAGCCAAAGCAGACGCAAAACCCAAACGTGGTTAGGAGGTCTATCAATGGAAGAGAAAACGAGGCTGGAAGGAGCAGGGCCTTGAGGTTATACACAACCAAAGAAGGCGCTTCGAGGCGATACACCCTGGGGTGGAGGGAAAGAGGTCGGCGCGTTTGCGAAGAGAACGAATAACCCCAACAAAAAGGGACTCTTAAATGGGCGAAGAATGTGGCGTGAATCCCGGATACTGAGGACGGCCGGCACCGCCACTCGCAAAAAATGATCCTGCCTGGACAAAAAAAAAGAGCGTGGAGGCCTCCATTTGAAACCGGCAACTGGAAATTCGAAGCATCGAGGAAAAGAACCAAAATGCCCTGCGGCAAACTTTTCTCTTAACTTATAAAAAACAAAAAATCCGCAAAAAATATACCAGGAAAACTCAACACTTGAACTTCCTAAGCGCAAATCCTCTGACGCCGGGAGGCGAAGGACGGCGAAATTGTCCTTTATTCATCACAACGCGACCCGCCAATAAAACTGTGAACAAAGGGGACCCCGCTAAGCGAAATAGATCTTGTCCTTGAAGGGGGGGGGGGGGTCCAGGGCGGAAGTAGGAACTGAAGAGAGACCGCACAAGTCCCTAATTTGAGGAGTCCGCGGACGAAAATGGCAATACTCATAACTGGGTTAAAATTCACGCACGACCGATCTTGGCTTCAAAGGCGAACCGCCTGTGGGAGTGGGGGAAGAATGCATTGGGGGGGGGGGGGGGGGGGGGGGGGGGGGGGGGGGGGGGGGGGGGGGGGGGGGGGGTGCACAAACCACAAAGAGATGTGAGGCAGGGAATCAACTTAACAATGCAAATGAAGGCAGAACAGCTGTTCGACACGAACGGGCTTGAAAGGGAAGCAAAGGAATACTAAATCAATACCCTTCAAAACCTACTCTCATCACCTGAAGGAAATGAAAAAGCCGGGGAGCCGCGACCAGCTCCGAGGCGCAAAACCCATGCCTCCGAAATCTCGTAGGGGGCGTGAATCCTCTCCTACCCCCAAAGGGCGCTAATAAGGGACAACGACGAAAAAAATGAAGGGGGGGGCGCAGAAGAACGATGGCACAATAACAACAGGGCGCCTGTGCTCCGCGTTCTCTGTAAAAAGATGAAAGAAAAGCGGAATGTATAAGGACAAACACCAGAGTCATAATCGAACAACGGAAAGCACTGTAAAAATTGCCAATCGTACAGGGGACTGCGCGCTAGTAAAAAAAACAGAACAAAAACAAAACATATATCCGCAGGGAAACATGTTCGGAGAAAAGACACCGGGGGGAAACCGCGGGGTGACTAAAACAGTGTTGAAAACAAGGAAACGTAGAAAAAGAAAAAGAAGGAGGAAAAAGGAAACGACATGGTGGGGTGGAGGAACGAAATCTCGAAAGTCAAAAACCGCGGATTCAAGTGAAAAAAAACTTGGAGGTAATGGGGGTGGCGAAGGCGAAGAGGCGTATCAAACAGAAAAGGCGGCAGGTCAATTACAAGGGGGAATGAACTCGGGGGGGGACGTAAAAATACCAAAGAGGGTGGCGCCAGACAAGACGATAATACGGCGACCTAAAAGGACACAAAAATAGGCGGCATCAGGAGAGCAGGTAAAAAAAAAAAGAAAAAAAGGGGGGGAAGAAGTTATCAAGGTAGTGAGGGGATGTGCACACTGAAAAAGTGGGCCAAGTAACGGGGACGACCAGCTGTACTAAATAAAACGACACAAAAAAAAGATCCGGTGGGGGGGATCAAAAAAGAAGGGGTAATCCGGAAAACTGTCACAAAACCACCAAAAAAGGGAAAAAAGTGCCGAAATTATGTGCGAGCAAAGGACAGGAACGAAGGAGAAAAGGTGAGTGGCGCACAACAGGCGGTCGGTGGCACAGTTAAACAGGGGAAAGAAAGTGAAAAAAATAAGCTAAGCTGCTGAAAAACTTAAGAAATGGCGCCACCAAAAAAGACGCTGCTGCATAGTCGGCTCCTGTCAAGCCTGAAAAAGGTCGACTGAACGGTGCCGCGCGCTGTTCGTGCTGGTCCGCTTGGGGGGATGATTAGGATTTAAAAAATGAATGGACAAATTGCTTTTGGGGCGGCGTAGGAAATGACAGCCGTCCGGATATAAAAAGGAAAAGGAAAGAGACCTGTCGCAGTGATCAGGACTCCAACCTCGAAAAGTACGGCAAGGGCACGCGAAGAAAAAAAGCATAGACAAAAAGGAACAGGAGAAGGGGCACTTGACAAAAGACTAGGGGGGATGGTGTGGAAGGGGGTGGTCTGGATGAGGGTGTGGGGTTATATTATGTTGGGGTGTTGGGGCCGCAGACATGGCAACGGAGTGCAAAGGAGGCAATCAGCGCCAGCAATGACTGCCGAACCACACAGATGCCACAGAGATGAAACGCGCATGGAGAGCTGTGGAGATGAAAAGAAAATGCGTCCGCTTGTGGGAAAAAAGGCGGGACCTACCAAAGTAAAAAAAGAGGTAAAAACGTAAAAACAAGGAACCCGGAGAGGAGAAACAAGACGAGCGCAAATTGTACATGCGGTGGCTAAGAACAGCGGGGATACAAAAAAAACAGGACTCGCACGGAAAGGTAGCAGGAAGGACAAATGGGGGCACATGCATTGAGCCTGCTTATAACCCGCCAAAGGGAAAACCTGAAAAAATCTGACACGCGTTAGAGGGCCACACAAAAGAACAACTCAAGTGAAGCTTTCACGCGCTGCCTGAGCCAAGAGCAAAGGGGCCACCACAAGACATCGAAAATCTTACTTCGAAAATTCATTCCATGGAAAACGGTGGTTGCTCAGGTCTAGCGCAGGTTGTTCACGACGAACAAAAAGAAAACCGATGGAAAATTTCGGGCGGCAGTCATCGGAAAATACGTAGAAACTAAATCCAAAATTTAAAAATCAAACTCGTTTTTGCGATCAGGGAGCGCAACAAAGAGGAACACACCATGAACACAGGGGAAAATGAAAAGATTCAAGCGCAAAACAAGGATGTGAGGAGGCGTACGCTGGCCCGAACTGTCGTGGCAAGATTCTGAATCGTTTCTGAAGAAGGGTACGGGGGCATGGGGGTGCGCCCTAGAGCTAGCGTCGCGGCTATCCAGGCAACCAAATGGGGACTCAACGAGAAAAAAAGCAGGCGCAAGGTCAAGTGTTAAAGGGGCCGCCGATTTCGCATTTCGTCCAAGAAGTTATCAACTAACAGAAGAGAGACGCCATGCACGGGGCGGGCATTGGGAGCGGTTGCTGCAAGTAACCCGGCACCCAGTCCCTGTGAAAACCGGTGGTGGGATTTAAAAGTCCCGTACAAAACAACCCGCCACAAGGGGTGCTATTGGCGGGTGAGGAGCAAAAGAATGGATCTGTGCCGCGTGAATTCTGGTGACAGAAAAACAAAACGTGAAAGGATAGAAAAATGAAAAAAAAATCGACGACTAAAATGAAAAGTGGACGTAGAAGGCGTCGAAGTCCATAAAGGCCGCCGGGCCGCCGGCATGATTGACGCGTCGAAACGCAGAAGAACGTGTACCTGAAGAAAAAGAACAAGGTTTCCTCCAAAAAAAAATGTCTTATTGCTCCGGTTCAAGGAATGCACCGAAAGCAAGACGCCCGAACCGCAGGGTTCGACAAAGGCGTTCGGTAAACAAAAATCGGCTTTAATCTAGCGAAGAAACGCTGCGAAGAGTGTCAGGGGGCCAAGGGTGTCGTGGGATCCCGTAACACCGTCCGAGCCCCAAGTGGCGATCTAAAAAACTTCTAACTAAATCCACGGGGGGGGTGCCACTGCAGAAGGGGGAGACTGTTGTTGCATTGTTCCCACCGCCGATCGAGTGTGCGTGCGGAGAGGAAATCGGGTACGCGCTACAAAACGAAACATGTTGGGAAAACATTCATCATCCCGGGAATCGCGTATCATAAAACATAAATTGGGGCAAAGGGGCTCCCTTCGAAGCCATCGACAAATCCTTGCCACCAAAACGGAAGTCGTCTCTAAAGGAAAAGCTTAAAAATCGTCGCAGGGGCAAAACGGATCTGTCGACTAAAAATCCCACAAGACAGGAAAATCTGCGTTCGCAGGGGAAATGAAATACAACAAAGGTTTGGTTCAGATTCTAGCCTGGAAGTCCCATTCTTAAAGAAAAACGCGTCGAACTAGACGCTCTCTAGGTCACTCCGCAAAAAGTGCAATCAGCAGGTCGAAATGGTCGGCAAAAAAAGGCCTTAATGCGATAAAGCGACTAGAACAAGCCGCTCTCGGCAATAGGGAAGGAGGAAATGAAAAAAATCTATATTTTTTGTTCGGGGGCTCGAAGGGAAATAATCCAAAATTTTCAGGTTTCTTCCAAATCATGTAAACTACCATTTGCTAGCCGACAGTTTCTGTGCACAGAGGGGGGAGATGCAGGCAAGATCGGAAAAGTATAAAGTACATGGCCGTTGGGGTTTCGAAATTCAGATGCAGGTAAAAGCGTGTTCAACGCCGCGCGAACTGCCATAAAAACGCAACGGCATGCAAAGTAAGTCTCGTTCAGAAAACTACTTGTGTAAACGGCGGCCAAAATCAACAGAACGGAGAAATGCTGAACGTCAGCACGACTTTCCGTTCCGCAAAAAGTGCACCGATGAACGAGGACCGGCAGGAAAGTAAAAAAATCGCGCTGGGGGGGCCAGGAGAAAGAACCAGGAACTCTCCACACAAAACTTAGCTCAGATTCAAAAAAACGACGATCACAGCTAAAAAACACCTCGGCGAACCATCCAGGCATCGTCAAAAACGGCCCGCGGAGAAAGACAAAAGTGCTGAACGTTTCGCATGAACGTCTTGAGGCGGTTTGGACAACGTCAAACATTCTGCAACTCACCGATACAGACCGCGGCGCAATCTGACAGCGCGCGAGGGTGACAAGATTAGGTTCCCGTAAGACAAAAGAAGCAGGAAAAAAAAAATGGAAAAAGATTTCGTGGAAAAAAACAGCTAAAAAAATTTGCTCAAGGGAAATTAAAACGCGGAAAACGGATAGCGGCCTTGCGGTGAACAAAAACATCTGTTGCGGCCAGACAAAATCGGAGCGATCAAAAAGGGTACTCAATGGAGGGGGGAGTCAACTGGACCAAAACGTTTTCATCGACGAATGGCTGGCCTCAGAGTGCAGCCGGTCGACTATGCGAAAGCGGCGGCGTCTTAAAAAAAGATGGCGAAAGGAGATGCATTGTTGAAGGGACCGACCAAACGACAAACTCTGAGGAACAAGAGGGAAGAAGCCGCATCTGAAAAAAGTAAGCATGATTCAGCGGAACCAAAATGATCATAACCGGGAGATCCCGCCGAAAAAACAAAAAGGAAAGTGATTCGGGAATTATTGCGAACGAACGGAATTGCTGGCTTGGAACGATCATGCCCCACATCAGTCGCGGGCTGGAAGCTGTCCGAAGGAAAAAAAGCGACCGTAGTAGGGGACTTGAGGGATCATTGAGCGCTCACCCACCGATTTGTGAGGAGATGAAAAACGATTGCCGAAACTATTCTTGCGGGATTAACCAGCTAATGGATGACGGGCAGCTTTCCCACAAAAAAAGAGCCGAAAACCCACCCCCAGAAATGTTTCCTGCCAAGGAAAGATCTTTCAATCAACAAGCGGCGCGATGGGTCCGAGAAAATGGCCCGGCGGCCCGTCGGAAATGGAGCCGTACTGGAGTACAAAACACCAGCAAGCCGAACCGCTGGAAAGAAAACCGGCTGCGCACGAAAAATCCCAAATCACACCGGCGCACCAGCTGTGTCGTCGGACGCCGGCTTCAGGCGAAGGAGGCAATTGTCCTGAGGAAGGAATAAAGTCCAAAAAACCTTGTGGGGGGGAAAAAAAGCTTCACGGACGAGAAAAAACAGTGGCTTCGCGGAAAAAACGAAACGCGCCGTTCCATCATGTCGGACAAAAAAATTCTGGATTCGATCCAAAAAAAGGGAGAAAGGTTGTTTGGCGGTGGCGAAAAGCCTCAAAGGGAAAGCACGGGGGGTACACCGAATCCGCGGCACTCGGCCGCGTAGGCTTCAATCACCACAAACATATCTAAAAAGCTGGGAGGGGGGAGAAGCGCCAAAACGGAAAAAAAAAACCCCAAAACAGGTTCGGTCCGTACTCTCAACTCCATAAGGAATGTAATCTTGCGTGTCTCGCCGACAGACGTCGTGAGACAAAGGCCCCAATCTGGCAGGCGAAACACGGCAAGCCCCGAACCTCCTCAAAGGAACTCAAAAAAACTGGGCATACCTCCAAAAATCCGAGGGCGCAAAACCCAGGCCATGCCGAACCTAGTGCTTGAAAAACCTCTCAAATCGGCCCACGAAAGGCCTCGGACTCGGACCAGCTCGACCCCAAAAAAGGGCTACAACCTGGCCAGGGCCAAAAAAACGGGAGGGTGTAAAAAAGATATCAATTTTCGTCAAAAACGAGAAAGATGAACGTCTGTAGATGTCGACTTCCGCCCGAATAAATAAACGAGCAATCGGGCCCATCAAGCGGGCGGGCGGGGAAACAAAAAGGTAAGAAGACGAAAGCCGAACTTAGGACTTAGAAACGAGGGGAAACGTTTAAGGATCGTGCCGAAGGAGCCTCGGAGTCGATCAAGATCGTCCGGGAAGGGGGCAAAATATCCTTCAGACAGGATTTGCGGGATCCTAAAAAAATAAGGCCTGCAAGAAAACGTGCAAGTAATGAAAGAAGTCTTTGGAAAGCAACTCTCGGCGAGCACAGTTGGATGGACGCTGCTCAAAATTTGTTAAAAAAGCAATCCTGGGAAAACAAGGAAAAGGAACCAAGGTGGTATAAAAAAAGGAAGGCAGAGAAAGCACCGCTTGCAGCGAGGGAACATGTCACAACACAGCCTGATTTCTACTACAGACGAAAAGATGATTCCAAAGGTGCTGGCACCTCCGCGGGAGAGGGCTGGCGCCGCAGCGGCGACGGCCGTGCCGGGGGCGCCAGTGAGGTGACGTTTGTTGTTTCTAAGGGTGTGCGGAACGTTGGTCTGCTGGTTGGCTTCCGCACAGAAAAGGCCAAGTATAGGAAAACAACAAAGAAAGAGAGAGCGCCGGGCAAAATCTTCAAAGTGGAACCGTCCAACCTCACCACAAGTCTGGAAAAAACTCCGCACCGAAACAAACCAAACGTAAAAGCCGAAAAGAAGACGGCACGGACACGGAAGAAAGAACACGGGCAAAAAAAAACCATAAAATGCAGCACGGATGTTAAACCCCTTCGACATCACTCATACTTCAGGAAAAAAAAACCTCAAATTGCCCTTTGGGGATCAACTGAAACGGCGATCAGTCGGAGTCATCGCCGGGATACCAAGTGAAGGGCACAGGGGGGGGGAACGATTCACGAGAAATCGTCCAGACCAAAAAAGCGACAGCTTACAGGAGGGAAATGCGTAAGCTCATACTTCAGTAACGACGGTCAAAAGGATGCCCGGAGAAAACGAAAAAACGGATTCGTCCTCACTATAGGGAAACGGCACCAAAGGGCTGTCGAAGACTAGGAACCCTGTAAAGCAGAAACGGGACCAACTAATCGACACCGAACTGGGACATCCGTTGCCATTTTGTACAGTCTCAAGGCGCCTGTTAAACCAGAAGGGGAACGGTCGGCGCTGGAAAAACATTCAAGCTTCGGGTCAAGATTCTCTTTGAAAAGGGAAGGAATCACAGCAGCCAACGTGACGGTCGCGGAGATTGTTCGAGGTTGCGAAAAAATTCAGAGCAAACCAGGCCGGAAGAAAAAAGTTCAAGAATCCGGTCGGCTAACGCCCGGTAAAAAAAAGGAGGAAAAATTCGGAGATCTGGGCACCTACGAGTTGACGTAGGAATTGGTGGGTAAAAAACTAAAAGGAGCATACGTCAAAAAGGCAGACTTTCAAGAAAAAAACCCTTCGAGAAAAGACGTCCTCTTTAGTAGGTCCAGACAAGGGATCCGTGGATGCAAGCCGGCTTAGGCGAAGAAGCTGCTGCAAAAGGTGAATTGATATCCACGGTCCCACCAGGACGACCTGGAAGTTGTGTATGTAAACTCTCCGGGAAGCAAAAACTCAGGTCGTATCTGGCGGTGAGCCAGAAGATCCGGCGGGGAGTGCGCGGAATAGTAGCATCAAACCATGATAATCAATGGTAAAAAAAAGCGGGAACCCCGACAACATGCCGTTTCGGTATAAGCCTAAAGACCTAAAAACGCGCCCATGATGGAAGGCTTCGACGGACCGCCGACCCACTTGACGCAAGATCGAAAAATGAACGGGACCGGAAAAACGGGTCTGACGTTGATCTATTCCGAACTGCAAAACAAAGTCACGACCGGAAATCGACGAACAGCCCGTCCGGGGGAGAACCGGCAGGGTTCCGCCAAGACCGGGCGGCAAAAACAGGGGCTTCTGGATGGTTGTTCCTCCAAGAAAAACCAGTAAGAGGCATGTTGGCGGAGCAAAAAAACGCACGGGGTGCTTCGAAGTCAAAAGATACACCGTGCCCACTGCGCCATCTCAGGTTGATCCCAGAACGACAATGTCTCTTTATCAAACCTCCACCCCTACAATCAGCCACTCGTGAAATTCCGAAAAATGATAAAAACGCCAGTATGCGACACTGTTAAGGGGGTGAAAAGAGCCAGCTCTCAATACCAAAACCTTCCCCACTCCAGGGTCGTATCTGCCCGGCCTAAGTCACAGACATCTTAACGATGGGGGCATGAGAAGTCCTACATTAGAAAGTTCAAGGAAACAACTTGAAAAAAGGTAGATGATAATAAGAACGTACGGTGTTTGTTGGGGTGAACGGGGGGGGATGGACGCGAGGAACGGTTGATGATAAAAACCAGCTTCATGGAATTTCGTAAAAAACAAGGAAATAGCCGGTCACCGAACGGCAAGATTATCCGCGCGACTCTGTCAGTGTGCTGATCCCCCATAAAACCAAAGTCAATCTGAAAGGCATCAAAAATCGCCGGAGCAAACTGAAAAAACGCAAAAAATGGTTAATGAAAAAATCAGCCAATATTGGGCAACTTGCGCGACAGGAAGCAGACAAAACAGTTCTGACCTGAAGACTGGTCGGGCAACAAAAAAAATTTCTTCTCAGAGGCCGAATTTTCGTCCGCAAGCCGGACTTGACCACTCCAGAGCGAGGCGGCAAGTCGGACGAAATACGCTGGGCACACGAGGAATTCCTGGGATTAAAATCGATCTCGGCATAAAAGGCGTCTCAAAGGAAAAGGAACACAGTCAACGCTATGGAAAATCAGTTATTGCAAAAGGGGCTGATCTGTGATTGAGTAGACGGCGGAGCACAAAATCGAGAAGAACTTCATGATGAAACGGCAACTTCCGGATGCCGCAGGATGGGGGACCGATGAGAGGCGAAGCATGAACCTTCGGTCGAAGTGAGGATGTCAAAAGCGAAACCCCAACCCTTATAGTGAGCCAATCTGAAATGGCCTCCAAAAACGAGGCCCTGCAAACTCGCGACGCCATCAGAGTCACCACGTCCGAGTCAGGAACTCGTGGCGGGGGAAAGGGGGAACATGCATGAAGCCGTTGGGGGGAGGGGGAGATGGACGCCGCATAAGAAAGGAAACATAGCGTCCCCTAAAGAAAATCTCATAAGCCATCCCGTCAGGCGCAATCGGAAAAAAAGAGCCTGAAGGGATAGTGCCTTTCAAAAGTCGGATGCGTCTTAAAAAAGTTCGAAACCAGGAATTGAAGAGGCCAAGAAAAGGGTATTTGCGGGCAGACGACTGGCCGCATCTAAAACGGGAACCGTGCAAGAGAATCTGGGAAAACCAGAAACTGTCTGAGCAAAAATGGTGTTGAAAAATTACGGGTTTACCTTCAAGGGCACCATAGCCTGGTTCGAACCGGCGCGACGAAAAAATGGCACATTGAAGAAGTCGAAATAGGGGAAAAAGTATCCGGAGAGCAATCAGGGGGAAAAACTCCCTTCCTTAGTATCGATGTGCCGACCAGCCCACGAAAATCGCGAACTTGATCAAGCAGGGGGCGCGGAAGGAAGCCGAAGCAAACCTCTCAGGAAAGCTCTTGCTGCAGCGCCATCCGCCTTGCAAGCAATCAACAGTTAGCGAAGTAACCCTCGCGAAAACCAAGAAAGGTGGAACGGAATTCTTCAATTCATCACTGAATCAGAATCCAAGTGATATCCCCTCAAAACCGCGGCGATGTCTGGAAATAAATTCCTACAGGCGATACGACACTGGAGTGGTGGAAATAGAAAGGTGGCGAAGCGAGCGCTCCAACACCGAACAGTTGTCAATATCTCTCATGCGACAAAAACTGGAACCGAATGAAAATTGCTTGAGAAAAAGGTCAGAATGAGACCTTCTGGGGCAGCAAAAAAAAACGAGACCATGTCGTCCGGCATGGGACGGCAATGCCAAAACCTGTTCGAAGGACATGCAAACGTCTCCTTGAGGGCTGCATTACAATCATCTGGTGAGCGAATGGCCCAGGGAACGAAGACTGAACTTCAATGCTGTGGGGACAAACAAAAAACTCGCCTCACAGAAAGCACAAGAGTCCTTAAAAAAAGCGCCGAACTGCCACGGAGGAAACGAAGGCTGTCCGAATTAGGAAAAGGAGGAACGAATGTCTTGATGACGTCTGAAAAAAACACTACTAGGCGCTTCAAATGAGGGCGGGAGCGTCAGTTTCTTCAGGGAGGGGGGTCCGTCGGACCCGTTAAACATCATGGGAGAACCGTCCTCGGGAAATAAGTCACAATCAATACAAAAGCATTGAAAAAACTGGGCGTCCAGCGACGAAATGGCGAGTCGCATGGGGTATTCTCCACACCCGAAGGCAAAACGGGGCCGAGACTGGCTTCACATCCAAAATGGAATTGGTGGCGGAAGCATCAATAGAAAAAAAAGTAAAAAAAAAAGGGTAAAAGGGGAGAAAGGAGATCACTTCACAATGCGCAAACGTGCCTGGCAAAAAGCTTTCGGTGCAAAAAAATCGCCCGAAGAAAGGATAACAAACCAAAGAACTGAGAAAAAGCGGACCCTTCCCCTAAATCTCACAAATGGGCCTGAGGAAGCCGGAGCAGGAAGCCGCGACGCCTTCTCCGGTGAAACCCATGCCCACAACTAATGGTGCTTAAAAAAAAAGAATCCTGACTGGGAAAACACGACAGGGCCGGGAAAACTCGTTGGACGAGCCCGACAGCGCAGAAAACCTTGAAATCAATGGACAGGGCCAATGGAAACGGCCGGATCTGTAGCGAATGAAAATCAACCTGAAAATAAACTAAAGGACGACTGCGCTTTCCTTGGAAGACCATTGCCCTGCCGCCAGAAAGCGTAAAAATCCGCGCATCACGCTGCGTGTGACCAAAACGAGACCGAAGAAAAAAACGCCAGGGAAAGGGGTTGACTTCCGATGCTATGAAGAAATGCAAAACCTCGAGAAAAAATCAGGGTAACCCTGGGCCCAACGAACATGATTCAGGGACGA
>Ga0179591_1273061_pt1 | contig 14520 bp, 17 predicted proteins | sample CZOMad2_1_08_16f_FD_182891 | JGI IMG/M metagenome (GOLD analysis project Ga0179591, IMG submission 182891) | Vadose zone soil fungal communities from Angelo Coast Range Reserve, California, USA - CZOMad2_1_08_16fungal (PacBio error correction) | ecosystem: Environmental > Terrestrial > Soil >...
ACAAAAACACCTAGGAAAGGGCAAACACGATCGTAAAAGGGCAGAAAAGAAGCGAGGGGCATGTGGTTTCTCAAATCAAAAACTGACCATCTCTCCAGGGTCGAGTCAAGGGGGGAGTCTCTCGTCAAAGGGGGTAAAAGGGAACACGTCAAATGCATGAAAAGGGAAGGGGGGGCCGAAAAAAGGGCAAGACAAAAAAGGCAAATCGAAAAAAATGAGTAAGGAAGGAAACGGAAGACCGTGAAATGGCAAGGACCGTCCTTGGTGAAGTTGTCCCACTGGGGTAGACTGGTCTCAGGCAAATGCCGACGTACAGTAGTGACGTAAAAGACTAGGAAAAAGATTACATGGAGGAAAAAAACGAGAGTTGGACGACGTGCTGGCAATATTCAGGAGCAGAAGCCCCTGTGACTCGTCGGAAGAGGGAAAAGCAGTAAAAAGGGTTCGGCTCGTCCCGGTGAACGACCAGGATGTAAACCCGCCCAACCCTGGGAAGGCAGAATTCACCTCAAGCTCTGGGAAGGTCTAAATAAATCATGTGGGGGGGGAAAACACCATTCAAGGGGGAAAACAAATGGAAGAGGGGGACAGAACGGATCGTCCTCACCTAGCGGCGGGTGAAAAAAGATCGAAAAAGATCTGCTCAAACCAGAGAAAAAAACATCAAAAACAGAGAAGATAAGGAGCAAGCGGACTGCATAATTTGCGCAAGACGTGCCAGGTCTAAGTAGGCCCAAGGAATAAAGATAACAAAACGAAACAGGCGGGGAAAAGAGGAGGTGGAAAAGTCATATACAGAGGGCACTTCGTCAGCTACACCAGTAGAAGTCAGCAAAGGGGGTCAACCAACACCGCAAGCAAAGACACAAAAAGGAAACCCTTCGGACACACCGGCACGAAGGTAACAGTCCAACAGTGGGGAGGCACAACGCTGATCACACACACAAAAGGAACACAGCCAGACAAGCGCACCCAATAATGGGTACCTTGACTTGAGGAAGGGTTCAAGTCGGGGGAAGGGAACGACACGGGCTGGCGACGAGAGACCAGAAAAATCGGGGGTCAACGTAAACGGAACGTTAAGAAATCACAATAAAGATGGCTGAGTAAGGAAGCAACACCGAAACGCATGTCAAGTGTCCAGCGGTGTTACCAAGGAAAACTTCAAAACAAATCAGAGCCAACCGACTGGAACCACCTAAACAAAAACATCTATCACCAAAGGGTCCGGGACAGGCCAGGGGGGGAAACCAGAACAAAAGACCAAGGGCCGTTCCCGATGGTCATCCAAAGAAAAACACTGAGACAAAAGGGCCGGCCCAACAGACTGGGAAAGGGTTCAGTAACAAGAGAACTACCACGGGCCCGCGGTGTGTTTGCTAAACGACACCCATATGAACTCCGCTAACAATACCGGGCGTTCACGATCACACAATGATAAAAGACGAGAGGGGGGGTCCCAGCACGACACGTACGGGAGAGTGGGCCTCGGCTTCCAAAAGAACACCAAATAAAAAGGCCTAAGGGGCCACGAAGAAGCCCCCACACAAAAAAAACATACAGGCAGAACAAGAAGCACGACGAAAGAGCCAGGCAGAATGAGAAAAAGAACACGAAAAGGTGAAGACGAAGTAAAGTTGAGCAGTTCATTTCCCCCTGTGAGGGAAAACCGTTCAGGAAATTAGTTAAACCAGCAAAGGTAGACAGGGAACAAGAAAAAAAACACCTCGCCGGAGGATGGGAGGTCCCAGATAACGCCAGTGGATCACACCACTCCCTCAAATCAAAAGAGAACCTCCAATGTCCCGTCAGGTATGGATGGAAGCACAAGGAAAAAAAGAAAACCGGAACGGACAAAAAAAACAGAGAAATCCGGAGAAAAGGGACTTGGTGACAAAAGAGCCCAACGAAAAAAAACCCAAACCATAGAATGAAACTGCGTCCCAGGAACACCTGTCAGTCAAGGGAAAAACACCAGGGCCACGGGACGTGTGCAGGGGGGGACAAGCGGGAGGGGAAGAGGACGAAAAAGAACCGCCAGTTGTTGCCAGGAAAACGCGGCGAACGGGAACTGAGAGAGCTCCTTGTCAAGGGTCACGACACGGGTAGACACGGCCAACACTTAACCTGGAAAGGGGGGGAAATGACGCCACTCTTATCGGTTGGCCAGGTTTCTAAGGCGAGTCAGGCGTTCCGCAGAAATCACAGCCCGGGGGGGACAACACTGGGGGGCAAAGTGATAGGAAAGACATCTGGAAAAAGCGAAAGGAGACCGCGGAGCACGCCCGGAATTGCGACAGGGAGGGGAAACATGAAATTGCACAGCCTCGGGGCAAAAAACGGGGGGGAAGACAAAACGAAGTACGGGGGGTTTGCGTAGGGAAAAATTCCCACGGGGACACCAGGGCGGCAAGCCGTTGTAAGGCGGAAGGGGGGGAGAGTCAGTAGGTGCGGGCACTTCGCCTGCAATAACACTCCCTAGGAGAGACGGGGGGGGGAAAAAGAACGAAGGGGAAGCAAAAATAAGAGCGGGGCGGCGGGGGGGAGCCACTGGTACCGCTTCCGGGAAAAACGTGGCCCAAACAGGACGCCCCAAGAGAAAATGGAGGAGAACAGGCCAAGAAGTCTGTGAGCAACGGAAAGGGGGGGAAGCCCAGAGGCGGAAAGATGGTGGGGTGATGGGAAGGCTAGTTAACTCCCGTAAAAAGGGAAGGATCTAGGAAAAAAAAACACACCGCGACGAAAAAAAATCGGCAGAGAATCCGAAAAAAAAAAGGGGGGGAGGCAGTGTTCTGGTCCTCATAAAGAAGGTAAGACGACACAGGGTGGTTGAGTATAGAACAATGCACAGGTGACAACGAGGGGAGGTAAAATCAGTAACGGTAAAGAAGATCCTTTGAGTGGGGCACGAAGACAGACCAGCCAGAAAACAAGAAACCCCGGCGTCAGCACGGTGGACCGCAACAGCAGTAAAACAATGCCAGACGGGAATGGGGACACAGGAAGAAAGAGGCATCCAAGACCACGGGGGCAAAAGGAGGCAGCGTTGCAACAATAAAAGAAAACGGGGGGGTGAAAACCAAAAAACATAAAAGCGGTCGGTAAGGGAGGGTTAATTCAGCTAAACTCCTCAGGGAAAAAAAAATGGCAGAAAGAAAAACAAAGAGCAGGAAGCGTGGAAGCGGGACGAAATAGGAGAGTACGGGAAGGGGGGGGGTGGGCGCCGGGATGAAACGGGCGGCCAGAGGGGCGAGAAATAAAGGTGCCACAGGGGGGAGGAAAAAAAGCTGGGGTAACGGGGACTCAAAAAAGTGGAAAAAGAACGACTGTTAAAGCTGGGGGGGACGTCGACCTCCGAGAGTAGACGGGGTTACCAATGTACAGTTTGAAAAAGGCCCGGCACATCCCATACTCCCACCAGATCTCTTCTGATGAGCTTGGAGAGAGGGCAGAGACCAAACCTACAAAAGAGTGGCAGAAAATGGCTGGAAACCTTCAGGGGCAGCCCCCACGCTCCCGTAAACAAGTGCCAAAAGAATACGAATTACGGCCACGAAAAAAAATGTCCCATGACGCCACGTTGGGGGGACAAAGGAGTCTTAACAACCCAACCTGGTAAGGGGATAAAGTGGAAGGTAGGCAGGGAACTCAAGACACGTGAGGGTAGAGGGGGGACAGAGAAAGTACCGGATCCCCGTCAATATAAAACAAAGAAAAGAAAAGTTGGCAGAGCGCAATGGCGCAACCAATGAAAGAAAAACGGAGTGGGAAGCCGCAGGCAAGGGGAAACGGATGCGACAAAGCACGACAAGCCTGTCGTTGTTGGGGGCAGCAATCGCAAGGGGGGGTTGTCCTCGACCGGCAAGGAGGGTAAGTATCTAAGAGTCAACAAAAAACAAACAACGAGAAGTACACGTATGAAAATAGATAAGAATCCGCACAACCCTGGTGTACAAAGAAAGGCGCGAACAAAGGGTCTTAAACATGAGCGACAGCGACGTGGAGGCTCTGGGGTAACGAGGTCAAAAATGGGAAAGAGGTGCGACGGGAGAGTCAAAAAAAAAAGCATTCTGTTCTAAAAAGGACCGGCTAATAAAGGGCCGCACCCGATCAAAAAAATCAAAGCTCGGTCGGAACCCACTGTTTGGATTCAAGTTGCCCCATGGAGGTGGGGGTTCCCCCCAAAGCAAACGCCAAACCACAGGGGGGGCAAGGGGAAGCAAGGAAGTCATGGGGTGGAACCGAGGGAGGAGTGAACACGTGGGAGGTAAAAAACAAATAAAGATTGTAAAAACAAATGGCAGGGAATAGGAAAAAAGACAGCAACGGACCATAACGAAAACGCAACCAGCTGTGATTGGGGGAAGTAGCTCGCTTTCAGTACCAGGGGGACAACGTACGACTAAATTCAAAATACACCTAGAAAAAGGGAAGCCGGCCCAAGATCAAGGTCCACCATCACAATACGGCAACCAAAATGGCCACAAGGGGCAAAAAAACAGGGGTCTTCAGAAACATGCTGGTCAAAGGAGGGACTTTTTAAAGAAAAAGGAGGCAATAAACAACCAAACTAGAATACAAGACGATAACAAAAAAAAGGGGGAACAAGCTCGAGCCCGGCCCGCCCCTAGGGCAAGAATGCAGGGTCGAGAAAGGGGGAACGGATACGGATCTTACAAGGGGAACGAAAAGGGCGACGCTTGGAAAAAGGGGAAGAAAGGCCCCACGGTCTGGTAAAGGGTTGAAGGGTCTGGGGGCGAGGTCAAAAAAGGAACAAAGCACGAAGACTCGGGGGACAAAACACCCTTACGAACTGGGGAATGGTCCGGCTGGAAAAAGGGCGTGAAAAAGGGAAAACAGGGGTCGAAGGGCCATTATCGTGAAAAGGCGCTACGTTCGGCAACAAGGATGGGGATAAAACCCGGACGGAGCACTCTAAAAGGGCCGGGAAATGAAATAAAGATCTAGAGGGGATATCTCCGAGTGAAAAAGACGGGGAAAGGAGAAAGAAAAGGCACTGGCAAGAGGGGGTCCCACGCACTCCTAAGAACACCAGGCCTGCAGCCATGGGAAAGGACAAAAATACACGGCTAAGGAAGAAAACTAAACGGGGATGAGGAAAAACGAAAGAAGCACATAGGGGCAGGGGGGAAGGGGGGGGGCAACGGTGTCCCGGGGACGCCTGCAATCCCAGGAGAGACTCAAATGGCCAGCACCAAGCCACGGACACCGCAAGGGGGGGAAAGGAAAAAAGTGCGCTGGCCCAGGGAAAAGGGGAAAAAAAACGAGACGGCGGGTCAGAGTAAAAACACTAAGGCACCTTGACCGAAAAAAAGGGAAACAAGCCGGCGTTTTCATCAAAAAAGGGGGGAAGGACAGGGAGAGGAAAAAAAAAAAAAGGGGTACCGTCGCCGAAAGGAGGCGTGTAGACCGAAAAACGTCAACGTCATTGGGGGGGGAATTCCAACCTGGCTAACACTCGTGGCAAACCGTGAAAAAAAAAGTGATACAGGAGGAAGGGGAAAAAGTGGTATTAACACCACTTCAGAGGGAAACACTTACCCACAAAAAGGGCGCACGACGCGGAATCAACCGTCACAAATCCAATGAAAAAGCGTACTATGGCAGGGGGAAAGACACCGTGCAAGTGTGGCTAATTGGCAGGGGAAGAAGGTGAACCGGCGGAACTAAAAAAGAAAACCATACGTACCGCCTCCGCAGGGAACCGGCAAAGGGACAAACTTGGTTAAGGAAAATAGGCCAAAGACCTTCCAAGAAAGAGAAACCAAGGAAAAACAAGGGAAAGCCTGCGGGTTCCCGAAAAAGGTCATAAAGGTCTAAAGGGTACGTGGCCTTTCGGGGGAGTCAGAAAGTACGGTCAAAGCCGGGTGGGGGTGTTCCCTGTTAATTCGGTTAGGGGTTCATATAACCCTGAATTGTACCGAGGGAAATTGCGTACGGAGGGTCCCGGAACGGAAAGAGGAGGGGTCTGGGGTCCGACAGGGGGAAGAAGGATCACTACAGGTGAGAGTGTCCTCAGAAACGGGGGAACCGTCCTTAATGAAAGATTACTAAAAGGCGGTGCCCTACGGGCGGGGTTAAACGACGGGGAAAAACGGCTTGGCTGACGAGGTGGCAGGCGGGGGGAAGGAAGTTAAAAAGGGGCTGGAAAAGCCAAGAACGGGTATCGAACTTGCGTCGCTTTCAACAACCTGATTACAGTGGGGAACCGCGGGAAAAAATGGTCGCATGTATTCATCCACAAACGGAGAAAAAGGAACTTAAAGACCCTAACCACTTAGGGGGGGACCCCCCTGGAGGGAAGGGGGGGGTTCCGGGGACGCTTTAAGGGGGATTTCTGGTTTGGGTCAAAAAGAACCGGGCCCCGTTGAAGGGGGTCGGAGGAAAGGTGACCTGCCTGGGACATGCCTGGAAGGGAAAGAAGGGCGGGAATCACGTCTTACGGACAGGGGGTACAAATGGATTCTTTTTGGACGCGGCCCCGGTTGCACAGAAAGGGGAAAGGGGGCGTTCGCAAACAAAAAGAACCACAACACAAAAAAGAACCTCAGACGTCGGACGAGTAGTCGGTGCAAAGTTGGCTAAGCATTGAAAGGGGGATTAAGGGGGTAAAAATCCAGTTTGGGGGACAGGAGTGGACAAGTACAACGAGACTGAGCAGAAAAAAAAAAATGGGGGCCGCCCTGTAAAACAAATAGCGTCTTTCCGAAGAGTGCCGGCCGGTAAACAGGGGAGAGGGGAAGTTGAATCAGGGGGGGAGGACTGGGTCGGGGGGGAGAGAGAGCAAAGAAAATGTGGAACGCCCCTTCCTCAAGGAGAGGGGGGGAAAGTGCACCGAGTGGAGACGACGAAAGAGGCAGTGGAAACGAGTCGAAGCGTGTGCCGAAGGGGACAAAAAAGTTCACCCGCGTAAGGGGGGGAGGGGTCCAACGGGACCGGGTGTGGGTACCAGGAAGATGACTGGGGAGAAAAAAGGCCCCCTAGCTGTATTAACTGGAAGACTCCATGGGGCGGGCACAAAGAAAGAGGGGGAAACGTGGGACTAAACGTACACAATTGGGTCGGGTTTTGATGGGGGCGATTACCTTTAACCCACAAAGGGGGAGGTGCCAGGTCTAACAGAAACTGGGGGGAGGAAAACGTGCACTCTAAGAAAAAAAGGGGGGGGACCACCCGCAACAAAAAAGAAGTTACTGTAATGCCTGAGGTTCCCGCATCATCAAAAAAACGAAAGGCGCAAACAGCCCTGTGGGGAGGCGCGCAACGGCCGTCCAAGGGGGAGGAAGGGAGTCCCTGGGGCGAACGTCCAAAAGGGGTCAAATTTTAACGGAACAAAAAGGGAAGGGAAAACAGGACGGCCTTCCCGTTGTGAAAAAAGAAAGAGGGCCAGAGGGAGGGGGAGGCGAGAACCCACTGCTAACTGCTGAGGGGGGGAAAAAGAGGTCAAAACGCCACTAACGGATCGACACAAAACGAGAAAAAACAACATCAACTTATGAGTGGAGAAAAAGGAGGGAAGTATGGCAGTCCAGAGTCGACACAGCAAAAACACCGATGCAGTGTTACGAAAAATCCATCCCGGCCCCTCATGAAAAAAACTTGGGGAATATCTGGGGAAAACAAACGGCATCCGGGGGGGGAAAGCAAGAACTGCAAACGTGTAACGACCCGCAACAACCGATAGCCACCAGTAGTCGAAGAAAACAGGGACAGAAGGGTAGGTCTCCGGAGACCGCCCTGTGCCGTGTCGGGGGGGGGAGGCCAGGGAGATTTCGTACACTCTGAGGAAAGCGAGTGCACTCTTGACACCGGGTATAGCACTGATCAGGTCCTTAAAAACCTGAAAACATCCAAAAGGGGGGGAAAGGTTAATCGGGGAAAAGAACACAAACCGGAAAGGGGGGAGGAGGGAGGTTCCCGGTGCCGCAAAGGGGATAGTCACCTGCCCCCTTGCGCAAAAATTGAGTCAAACCTCGGGGAAAAACTACAGAAAGGGCATCTCAAAGGAACACCGTCCGGACCCGCAAACAATGGAAGAGGGGGGGGGGCAAAAGCGGGGCAAAACCGACTCGGAAGACCCTACCGCCGGACGAAAAAAACCAACCTGCAAAAGGGAAAAAAACAACGCCTTGAGAAGCGTCAGACCATCAATTGCGGATCGCCGAAGGTGAGGACCAAGGGGAAAAAAAACCTTCCCGAAGAAACGGCTCCAAACCCTTCAAGCCCGAATGCGGAAGACTCTCAAGAAGGGGAAAAAAACGCGGAAAAAAGGGGGTAAGTCGCGGGCCGTGGAAAAATCCTACAAAAAACCACAAAAAACCAGGACCTTCTTCAAAAAAAAAACGGAACTTAAAAGGGGAAACAGGGGTCGCGCCCAAAACAGAGAAAAAAAAAATCGGGACGCCGTCTGCAAACAGGGATGTCAAGGTTCGGGGAAATAGGACATCACAAGGGTTTTCCATAACAGGAAAAAAAAAAAATGGCCCGGAACCCAGGGGACACAAAAAAATCAAAGGGAAGTGGCGGAACGAGGGGCAGGCCATGGAAAAAGAATGGGGGGGACCACAGGTTTTCAAGAGGGAAAAAAACTCGAGGTACGAAAAATCAAAGGGGGGGGGAAGGCACCGTGGACCACAACCAGCAAGACAAGGACAACGCCTTCACTCAGGACGCCCACTGCATAAAGGAAAAAAAGGCAAAAAACCGCGTTAGGGCTAAGGGCTAAAGAAAAGGGGTCGCGGTGGGGCTCACTCAAGGGAGAACATCCACAAACACGCGGTATCACCCTACAAAAGAAGGGGGGCACCTGGGGCGCAATTTCGCTGTTAGAGGGAAAAGAAAAGGGACACCTTTAGGCCCCACGCCGACACCACAGCCAAAAGGGGTCTAACCATCACAACTGGAAAGACGATACGCGAAGGGGGACAAAAGAAACCCCAACTAGGAAAGCGTGACCGGCCGGTCCCAGGGGGATGAAAACCAGGTCGAAGCCGTATGACCAACCTTTCCGGAACATCAAATCAAAATGGGCTGCCCGTTCCTTTATAAAAACAAAAGCGCCTGGAAAAATCCCTCGTTGAAAAAAGGAAAAAGGAAGGAAGGGAAAGGACCACCGACCGGTAACGTGAAAAAAAAACACAAAGGGGGGGTAAAGGGAAAGCCACTGGGGGGACACGGCTGACGTACAAAAAAAAGAACAAGCCCCGACACTCAAATTCCGTAGGGACCTGAAAGGGGAACCAAGGAAAAAAGGGAAGAACGGCGTGGGAGGGTTCCAACAGCGGGATAGGCCAAGAGGGGGGAAGGGGATGACCCTGCCAGTTGAGTGGGTAACACCTCTGAAAACGTACGGGAGAAAAAAAAAAATAAAGAAAGTCTTAAAAAGTCCATTTGACAACAGCCTTACAAAAAAACAGAGGCATCCAGGTGGGGAATCGCCATCGAGGGAGTGGGTTCCCATGTCTAGGCTAAAAATCCCACAGGCCAAAAGGGGGTGGGGGGGAAGACACCTTCCCTTTGAGTTGTTGGGAAAACTGACCGTGCCCGGTTGCGGACCTCTGCGCCCTCCCTTCCGAAAGGGGGCGGCACAGAGGGCAACGCGCACTAGGTCGAATCAAATAACAAAGAAACTGTGGTCAGGGGAAAACGATTACTTGGGGGAGGAGACAAAGGGACCACCGGCACGGGGGAAAATGCGGCCACGAAGGCCGCCGTCATGGGCAGTGGGTGGGAGCCCTTCAAGGGAACAGACCTCCTCGATCCATAACCCCCGGGCCGGCAATCTCAAATCAACAACAAAACGGCGTGGAAAGACTTTCTGGTGGTTGCAACGCCCTGTGGGGCCGGGCAATTTTGGGGGGTCCCCCCACCGGGTAAAAGGGGGGTTCGCGAGGGTAAAAGGAAGCACAAGTTCGTTCCTAATTCCACACGGTACTTGGAAGAAAGCAGGCAAGGCCAGTAGGGGACGCAGAGAAGTAAGGAAAAGGAAGAACGATCGACTCCCCAGACCGGGGTCTCCAGAAAATCAAAAGACGGATAAAGGACAATTGTCGGCACGTTGTATCCACGTCAACCGTGGGGTCGTAGAAACCCTAAAAGAAAAGAACCGGCGTTCGAAAAAAGGGCAAAGTCAAAAATGTAACTTCTTCGAACACTGCGCTTCATGTGGGAACAAAAGGCACCATCAGAGAAAAAACGGCGTAAAAAAAAAAAGTTGGAAGGGGACGGCCCTTAAAAAGGGAGGCTGATGTGTGTAAATCTAACAAAAATCCGGCCAACCCGGACCACCGGGGGGACAAATGGACTGCAAGGTGGCACCAGAAAAGCTAACGGGGGAGGTAAACTTCAGCCCAATTAAAAAGAAAAGGGGAAAAAGGCCAGGACTGACCTGAGGGCGAGTGAATTCCAGGAAGGTCCGTAGAATCGGGGGGGGGGGGGGGAAAAAAAAATGAACAACTGCCGGACTTAGCTAAGCACAGGGGGCAGCTGGGACGTCTGTAGGGGGGACGGGGGCGAAACTACGGAAGGGAGCGTGTAAGCAAAAAATACGGGAAGTGACGGGGAAAACAAGACGTTGCCGGGGCGCCTGCACAAAAAAAGCAAGGAAAATCGCGGCAAAGAGAGGAACGGGTCGAAGGGAGGAAACGGGCTGGGGAAATGTACCCAGAAAACCTCTCTGCCCTAAACAAAGGGGAAAATCGGGAGGCTCAATGAATAATCCACCTGTGTTGGGAAACGGCCTTTTGACCACACACTCATCCGTGAAGGAGCCAGGGAAGGACATGACGGTAGGAAGTGCGCACAGGTAAGACCGATCCCGCAAGGAAATCAGGCTTTGGCAAAGGAAAAAAAGCAGAAAAAGATCTCAACCTGGGGGAACCCTCGGAAACCACATTCCGCCCCACGTCGAAGGGACTTGCACCAGTGCAACCGCGGGGGTCAGCGCCGTTACAAATGGGAGGTCCCGTGTAGAAATCCCTCAACAAAACAAAAACAAAAAATATAGGATAACCTAACTCCTTGGCCACGGCAGGCTACACCCTTCGTAACGTAACCGAAAGGAGAAGGGGGAAAGGACCTTGGTTTTAGGATGTAAAGTATAGGCTATTGGGGCATATTCAACAAAAAAGGCTATCTTGCAAGGAGAGGGGGGAGAACCCGTCAGCAACAGAATACCGGTCCATCTGCTCGGCCCTGGAGAAGTCCACGATGAGTGTTGACCAGCCCTGGCCAAAAACACAGGGGCACGTATACATGCCGATTGTGTTGCCAACCTGTGGTGGACCGGGGCAAACTATTCAGAAAAAGGCAGTTTCGCCAGAAGAGGAAAAACGAAGGAAAAAAAAAGAACGCCGAAGAAGAGGATTGGTCAGAGAAGCAAACGGTAAAAACGAAAAAACTTGTGGAACACCTTACAACCATCGACACGGGCAGAAAAAATCTCACCGGGAAAAAACGCGCCGCAAAGAAAAAGCCAAGACGCCACAGGGCCAACCAGGAACTCGACAAAAGCCGGCGGAGAAAAAAACAATAGCGAACAAAACAAACAAGAAGCATACGACAAAAAACGCAAAAAACGGTCCGCCTAAGAGAAAACACAGGTGGGCAGGATGACGAAGAAAAAAAGGAAGAAAGGCACGACACTGACTATGTGCAACACCAGTGCAAAATGCAAAATGGAAAAACGGTTCGGGTCCACAAAATGGGCAAATTTGGAAGCGGTCCACAATAAAAAAAAGGCAAAATGGCATCGGAAAAGGATTCGCCGGGGAACGGAAAATGGTCCTTGGGACAGGAGATCCATCCCCAAAGGGGAGGAATGAAGGAAGATCAATTGAAAGAATCGCAGTACGGAAAGTATGCTACAAAACCCCGTCAGACGCGCAACAATGACTCGTTTCAAGCAGAGAGAACGGAGTTCGATCGCCCGAACACACCGGGGCGTACGAGACCGAGCCGGCGAGTTCCGCAAGCAGAAAACCTAGACCTGACAAAAAGACGCTGGGCAGTCCAAAAGATCTAAGAAAAGAAAGACTGGGGGGAGGGACTCCTATAAGCCTAGGGGAAAGACGGGGGGTGGTACACATGTCAAGGACATCAAAGGCATCCCCGCCCCCCAAGCGCAACTAAAAGGCACCTGATGGAGCAAAATGCACACGGTGGAAGGAGTCTTCTGCGGTATTAGAAGAGAATACGAACCCCACGAAAGGACGTCTGGTTCAACAGCAGGGAACAACAAGGGGTGAATAACACAAAACTTACTCGTAAGACGGGGTGAAAAGAAATTATAACTAGAGGAAAAAAAAAAAAAAAAATAAAAAATCAGGTACCACTCAGCCGAAAAAAATTCATCCGTGTTCGAACCGGATGTTCTAAAGGGACAAAAAAGGGGGAACTCCAGAGGGGGCCCCTTTAAAGGTTCAAAGGCAAAAACAACAGGCAAGGGCAAAAAGGGGACTCTGAATTCGCCGAGCATGTGAACGCGACCGTAAACTGGCGTGAAAAAATGGGGAAAAGGGGTGACGAGGGGTTGGGCTAGGGGGGGGGGAAAATGACGGTTGCGTGAAACCGAAACCGGCGCATGGGAAAAAGAAAGGCAACCCAAGAAGCAGTTTAACACCTGGACACGAACAAAACTTTCGCGGACAGGAAAAAAAAAAGGGCCCCAAAAAACAGACTGAAAACAAGTAACAAGCCGTTCCGGACTGGGTCGGGGTTTAAACTTGAATGGCCCGATTGAGGCGAGGTCGGGAGGGGGAAAATGCTACGTAAAAACCAAAAATGCGCGGGGCGAAAGTGGTGGTGTGGTGGACCATGTAAAAACGGTCCCGGGGGTAAGTGGAGAAAAACCTACAGAATGTTGGGAAAGAAAGGAGCAGTGGGGGGGCGCGCTTTTGGGACAAACCGTGCCCGGGCAGAAAAAGAGGGGAAAGGTTGCTGTCCAAATTGAATAAGGGCGGAAAGGGGGTTAATCAACACAGGAAGGCGAAAAAGGCAAGACTCCAAACTATTACTGACAAGACAAGGGAAGCGGGGGAAAGCCGCGGGAAATCGGTCCGTCACCACGGGCATTTGTTTCAACTACGGTCAGGGGGCGCAGGTTGGAAGGGGGAAAGCAAGGCGGAGCAAAAAAAAAACAGGTAAGAAGCTACCGCGAAAGACCAACACATACGGATGTTGGGGTAGGTAGACCTAGTGAAAACCTTGTCTACATTGAAAGACAAAGAAAAAGGGAACGACACACCGTCAACAGGGTAAACGCCGAGCATAAAAAAACCACGGGTTTCAAGGCAAAGGGTCCGTGGGTCGGGGGGGTCGTGAAGGTGCGGGTGGGGACAAAGGGACGCGGGAAAACAACGGGAAATTTCAGTGGGGGCTACGAGGGGTACGCGAAAAATTCTAGGCAATGCATGGACAGCAGGGGCAAACAGGGCCGGGCAAGGGGAACTGAGCCAGGCAAGGGGGTTTAACTCCGGCCCCACGCAAAACTATGTTGTGAAAACGGACAAAAAAAAAAAGAACCTTCCCCCAAACGGTGGCCCCGCCGCCGCGGCAGCCGACAGGATGCGCGCCGGTTTGTCCAGGGGGGCGACCAACGGGAAACGGGAGGGGCCCAGAGGGGGGACAGGAGGTGGGGGGGGTGCAGGAGGTGACACGGCCCCAAAGCTTGTGAAACCGGTTGAGACGCGAGCACGCTGGACGCTTAAAAAAGGAAGCGTGGGCCAGGCACCGGGAGCAGTATAGTGAATGTGAAAAAATCCGGTTCATTTACTTAGGAGAGGGAATGCCGCCCTGGGGGAGTTAAACAAGCTCCAGGCGAGGGGGCGGGGGTGCACACTCCTGGGAAAACGAGATAAAAGGGGGGCTAATTAACGGCGAGCGGGGCAACGAGAATGGGGGGTCCCAAACAAGTAACATGTTGCGTGAAAAAGGGAGTTGTGAACAAAAATGAACTGGGCGCAGGTGGGTCACACGCAGGGGACGGCGACTGAAAGGGGAAAAACGAGACCAGGGGGCGAAGACTCCACGGGAAGGGCCCACCGGAAAGAAGAAACCACGGTCAAAAAAAAAGGTGGAGGAACAGTGGAACATGAAAAACAGGTGCTGGGGGCACAGGCGCAAGGAAAAAAAAATGGCCACTCGTGAAAGCGACACGAACCGGGATAGTTGCCGCAACTGGCAGGAAGGGGGGGTCAACAGGCAAAAAAACCGGCCCACGGGAAAAAAAGACAGGCCTGGGGGACTGACAAATCTACTGCCCGTTGGGGAAAAGGGGGTCGGGGGAATATGGACGGGGGGACGACGTAAAGGGCCAATGGTAAGGGTCACAAGACCCAGACTCGGTCATGCGGAGTCACACAGGGGGGAAGGACGGAATCAAAAGAACGAGGAAGTGCCGGCTGGAGGGTGTTGATCGAGGAACACGTCATCTTCCCCGTGGGGGGAATTGGGGGAAGGGGGAGGCCGGAAACTACGGCCACTGGGAAACGGATCATCAAA
>Ga0179591_1140412_pt1 | contig 14519 bp, 15 predicted proteins | sample CZOMad2_1_08_16f_FD_182891 | JGI IMG/M metagenome (GOLD analysis project Ga0179591, IMG submission 182891) | Vadose zone soil fungal communities from Angelo Coast Range Reserve, California, USA - CZOMad2_1_08_16fungal (PacBio error correction) | ecosystem: Environmental > Terrestrial > Soil >...
TCCCCGCGCCGAGCATCAAAAGATCAGTAAGTGCCCGTTTCTCGACGCTAATCATTCACAGCGTCAAAAACAAGTGATGGAAAGGGAGTGGGAGGAGCGTTAGAACCTTTCGAAAATGGACGGGGGAAGGGTCTCAAATGCCCTCTCCTTCATCGGCGAAGCGAAAAAAGGTCATTCAATTACAGGGCCGCAGGACTTAGGACCCATAGCCTATCTAATTCAGATAGTGGGTGTACGGAGTCGTCTTACCTCTCGTGCAAAACTTCAGTAATGTGTATTGGAGGAAAAAAGTGAAAGAAGGGCCTAGAAATCTGAAAAAACATCTTAAATAAGCTTTCCGTATCCACAAAGTTTGGGACGGGAGGAGAGGGGTGACAGTCTGAAAAACGTCAAAAAAAGAGGGAAACGGCGCTTATTGTGGCTTTCCCAACACGAATTACGGAGTCATCAGCCGTGAAGGTTTGACGGGAAACAACGCGACAGGTTAGAATAAAAAGACCTATAACAGTTTTGGGGTGATGCAGCACCGTCTATACAAGACTGGACGTTTTAATCACTAGTCGGGGATAAGTTGGGTGGGAGTCAACTGGAGAGGGAAAGCGGGCCCTTCATCGGCGTATCTGACGATTGAAGGGATTGTTTCCGTATGGGGTGATTGACACCCATTCACAACCGAAAAAGTGCCAGGCTCATTGCGATTCGAGGAATAGAATGGACGGTGGGGAAAGAAAAGGAGGTTTATGTCGACCTTAACTTCGGCTTGCGGTCGGCGTTTGGTGGGAAGAAGATATCCATAAGCTCGAACGGGGGTTTCAAAGAGGCGTTAAAAGGGTTCACGTGTTTTAAGGAAAAAAATAAGGGGAGCAAGGAAAGTGTTCCGAGCCCCCCTATCACTAGACGATAGTTTCTGCGCCGGTCTTGAAGGTCAAGTCCGACAATACGTTGCTGTAAATCGCCCCCATACAGCCTATCACGTGCGAAGACTTGGAGGGGAAAAGAGGCCATCTTGACACATCCCAAGGGAAATCCGAAAGGGGATCTCCCCGCGCCGGGTTCCAGACTTTTTTTGGATATCAAAAAGTCAAGTGTATCATTGGCCATCCAGGAAATTGGCCAGAGGTCGCCAATCAAGGGAGACCAAGATGAAAGGGGACGATAACCACCGCATGAAGTGCATCACGATCGGACTCATAATAGTCCCGCCATCATAGTTGAATTTTCTTCTGTGGGATAGGACATTAAAGGTCGGATCAGAACACGCATTAGATTCTAAGCCGGGGAGAAAGGGAAGATTCACGTACATCCCTCCTGAAACGCGCGAGCCGCCCAAGAGTTCACCACCCAAAATAAGTTGATCATATACCATTCTGTCAGTCCCACGAGAAAAAAGACATAAAAAGAAAAAGCCGTATTAACTTCCACTCAGAGAGAGTGGGACGGTCTTAGGGAGGTCCGGTCACTGGGAACGTCAACGAAAGCGCCAGAGGCGGGATATAACCTTTGATAGTACCGGCGACGGGAAAGCGTCCATCACTTCACCGCAGCACCATCAAAGCTGCCTATAAAAATCCGACCGGGATATGTCTTTGAGAATACATGGTACAAAAGGGGCTACGCTGAATAGGCGCGCGCCGGGTAGACCCTGTCCATAGCTGGAAAAAAATAAAGATGCTTGGGGCGATTAAAAGAAAAAGGGATACGACAAAGAAAACTGCTGAGTGATGCAACATGCTCAGGTGCTGAGACAAGTCGCAAATAATTCAGAATTTGAAAGGCCGGCGGGACAAATTTCAGGCTTCTCTGGGAACGTACCTTCTGTCACATTCGTTGAGCCGCGGATGAAAGAAGACTGGACCACTTAAAGGACGAAAAATTCCTTGGAGGGAGGGTGAAAGGGAGGCCTAAACCATTTCGTATGGGGGGGACTTAACTGAACCTATCATTAGGAGTTCATAAATTAAGGGGGAGACTAGGGCATAAAGGCGAGTAACAAAAATGGTTTCAGGGAAGAGCTTACTTAACTCCAACACCAATCGCTAGAATTGGAGTGGAGCCCGCATGGTAGGCAATCATTGAAAAGGTCTTGTGTGCGAGACGAGGGTGGCTGCGATATAAGCCTCAGGTCAGGGAAAAAGTCACAAATTCCACAGGAGTTACGTATCCCGTCTTCGAGGGAAGACCTGCGACGCCGCGTGTGATCGCCGTAGGGTAATCACATGGTGAAACCACGGGCTTCCTCCGTAGCTTGTCAGGAAGAAAGAAATAAATGAGAGGAGGTCCTGCGAACAGCGGGGGAATTTCAAATTCGTTTGGAATTACTCCCAGAGAGGTTTCACAAGGTTTCTTTTCCAAACAGGGATGGACTAGGGGAATCGAGCTCGAGGGAAAGGGGGTCAGGAAGCAAAAAAAAACGTGCTCTTGGCTTTACTGGGGAGAAACAACAATCAAGCAGCATAGGGCGGGCCCAGTCGTGATATGGGCGGATCAGGAAGCGGGATCACGAACTATCATCGAGGGAAGCAGAATACACGGCATGAGGTAGGCATATTCTAACTAAAAGAAAAGCGCCTTCGATTTAAAGGAGAATATTTCACGGTGGTGCGCATGGAGTTAAGGAGTTCAGCAAAATTATTCCTTCATCATCCAGAGGCGTGTTCTGTCTGCTGAGGAAGTAGACAGGCACTTAAACGCTGATTTGCATAGGGTGAATCACATAATTATAGTAAAAATCAGGGGACCAAGAGGGGGATCATCCCAACAACTAGGAGGAGACTGAGTGAGCGCTGGGGCTTCCCAAAGCTCAGAGATCAGTTGAGAGACGTTGCCTGAGAAGAAGAAACAAGACGCAGAGACTTCAAAATCCGGAACTTAAGGGAGGTGCGGGATCACAAGAAGGACTTCACTTTGCATGACGAAGGAGCCGTCGCGGTGTCCGAAATCGAAGAGATCCAAAAACAAACAACGATTAGGGGGGGATCTGGATATGATTTTGTCTTATACAGCGGAGGCGCCGTCTATCATCTGAACGAGAAAAGGGGAAGTATTCTGTTCCAACAAGGCCTTTCGTGATAAGCCGCGTCGAGGTTTTATGCATCGCAGAACAGAGGGGGACACGTATCTCTGGAAGGGGTGGGGGCAATCCCCGCGCCGCATAAGGAAGAGACGCGTGTTTTGTGAATGATCGATTACGTGTCAAAAGAGGGGTATATTGTACTTACAAGTGCCATCAAGAAAGGTCTATAAAATTTCCGCTGAAAGAGAACAGAAAAAAACCATGGGAGTGATTGAGAAGATTCAGTAAGCGACGAAGAAGGAAGACACGATATTGTGACTGAATATGCCGAAGAGAAAGTGCCTTTGCTTGAGTTACTGAGATGTCAAGACCTTCCTTATAGACGAATAGGGGGGAAGAGTTTTGCTTATATCGCTTGACTTATAAGAGCTGATACCCGGGAGCTGGAGAGAGACCCAATTCTAGGTGATTTTTTTCACGAGAAAAAAAGAAAGAAAGAATAAGTCTTTGCTCGGGTTAGGGGAAGGAAATATGGAAGGGACCGAGCGGGAGATTTTTAAAATAAGAAGGGGAGATGGGGCCATGGCACGCCAATTTTTACTCCTCGATGGGCAAAAGGGAAAAGCATTGGGAAAATACTCAAGATTGGTTATCATTCACGGATAACTCCGAAAGGCGGGGGAGGGGGCATTTAATGCTACACTCAATAGGGTGACGGAAGGTGGTTTTTACACTTTCTTGACTATCAAGATAAGCATCCTTGGGAGGAAAAGACAGGTAAAATAGATGAAGATAGCAAAGGACTTCCTGCTCATTTACTATGGTGACGTGCGCGAAGTAGCAGATCTCTTATATAGAAACTCCAATTTACCGAGAGAAAATTTAAGAATGGGGTGCGGTCTTACCAGTGCGATGAGAAAGCCCGAAGGATTTGCGCGGGTAAGACAGAGGGACTACCATTCCTGCAAAATTGGGGTTGGTGTCGCTAAGTAAAGTTGTGTTAGGGGATAAAATTCATCAGAGTTCATGAGAAATAAAGGGGAGTCATCTGGAAAAGGGAATAACACGAATCTAAGGGGGAGGGTACATCGACAAGAAACTCGACAAGGGGAGGTGGAGGAATGCTGTAGCAAGGGCTGCTGTCTCCAGAGCAGAAAAGAAGGAAATAGGGAAGATTCGGCCGAATCGGGGGGGGAACCTATGCTCAAGCTTAAGCGTCGAATTTTTTTAAAAAGAATGGGGACACGTGATCAAAAAGACTCAGTTTTTAGGGGGAGGAATGAACGGGGGGTTATTTAGCACGCCTAAGAGGGGGGTGTTTTTTTTCATAATGGGGAGGTAGTGGACATTGGTTCCACGGCGAGAAGAGATGAGGCTTAACATTTTTATACAGGAAGGAAAAATAAGGAGGAAAGTAGTTTCATAGCACGTCGGGGGAGGGCTGGGGGTGGGGACCGGCGTGGAGCGCCGTGCTTGACGTCTGAGGGAGAAGGGCTGGGGTCTTTTTGAGGCGAGGAAAAGTCGGGTGGGGGGACGACGGTCGTGGAAGAATAAAGCGGGTCCTTAAGTATCAGGCGTGCGGGAATTAAAAGAAAAAGGGTGGAGGGAGCAGGGTTCAATCTGAACGGAGCAAGCCTCAAAGGTCGTGATCAAAAGAGGGGGCGCAAAGGCTGGGCGGAGAGGGGACAGTCTGTTTCGTCGGGGATTGAAGGGGGTCGGATCGAGTCACAGGTAAACAGGGACGGGGGGACTTCGCGGGGGGGGTCGGCGAGAACTCTCCGGACAGCATTACAGGGGGAGGCTTTCCTAATGCGAAAAGAGGGGGATGAATGTTAATAAAAAGTGGGAATGACGCAGACCGCTGTGTTGCGCAGGGGAGGAAAGCAGGTGGTACCGGTTACATCGGGCATTACTCTTACCTTTCAACGGGGGGATAGAGGGATCAGGTTACCAAAACTTCGTTGCGCAAAAAGGATGTAGCTTTTCTACGGCCAGGCGGCTGGTCAGGGGGGGGGAGAGGGAGGGAGCGTGGACGTCATCTTATCTTCGAGGAAAAGGCTTGCGCTTCCAGGACGGGAGGGAGGAAGAGCATACTCTATAACTCGCGTGGAGGGAAAAGAATTAAAAGGAGCTGCATAAAAAGGGTGAGTTCAAAACTAAAAGTGAAGAAAGAAAATGGCTAACAAACTGGTCTCGCGTAGAGAATATCTTCCCACAAACTAGAGCAAGGGGTCATTTCTGGGACTACAAATATGGAAGAGATGGCCAACAGAAAGATAGAGTTGTGGAAAAACGTTATAGAAACTCGTCAAAGGGGAACTTTTGAGAGTGTTGTTGAATGAAATAGTGCAAAATAAAAAAGGAGCAATTACATTCAAAGAAGGCCTGATATACGACGATGTGTAACGGTTCTTTCTCATTGAAATAGTTGAGAAGGGCTGACCGGAGAAGGAATTCTACCAAGGAGCTGAGAAGAAGCTGCTTTAACCAAAAGAAAGCTCCGGGAAGTGAGTCCCCTATCATCCCAGAATGAGAGGGCGGGGAGAAGATGAAGCAAGACAGCCAGCTGGGAAATACAACATTCAACGCAGTGAAGAGGGGGGGATGGTCTGGACTAAGAGAACAACAAGACGTCCGTTGGACTAAACTTAGTCGGCGGAAGAAAAGAGAACCGATTCTCCCTTAAATGTGGGGAGCGAAAAATGGGGAGAACGAGAAAACTTTTCTGGACTTGAGGTTTGTTACAGAAAATTAACAAGGAAAAGTTTTAACTGAGCAGGGTCTACAGGAACGGAACGACCCGGAGGAGAGGGGTCTGGTGAAGAAGTTCCAGATAAGGAATTTCTACTGAATGATGATGAGAAATAATCTCGGAAGGCTCGGGTAAAGTGGTAGAACCAATATAACCCAATTGCGGAAAGTATTCTCCATCTTGGGAAAATTCTTAAGAGTACAAGAAGGGAGATTCCGATGTTGTAGAGGATGGGGAGGAAGATACGGACGATAAGCGTCGGGAGAGGTCTCGGGGCTAGATATCAAAAGAAACGATGAAAGAAAGCGGAAGGGGCTGCCCCCGCCGCGATCACCAGGAACGAGTTCTCGAACTCCAATCCTTCACCAGGAAAGGGAGGTGTGATTTAACGCCGAAGGGAGAAACAGTTCGGGTCATCTTGAGGAGTTTCTTGGAAAGTGAAACTAAGGTTCCAGCGAATTCAAGAGCGCGCCTGAGAAATGGAACCATCTTCGAAGTAAAGGAAGGTCAAAGCGGGTAAGCCGTAGGGGGAAAGAGAACTCCGAATGAAGAATGGTGGACGGAGAAACTTGCAGTGACCGTAAGGTCAAAGACATAAGCCATTTAATTGGTAAACCCTTTCAAAAGGGAAGAGGAGGCATAAACGCTTAAAGTGTCAAAGGAAAAACAGGGATCTCACAAATTGTTTACGTAGGGGCTTTTCGGGGAAGGGGAAAGAGAGATCATGGGCAAAGCTCGAAATTTTGGTTCTTCACCGCCAAGAAGATAGCTTTAATGGTGGAAGGAACAATACAAGCAGTATGAGCAGTTGAGAATCCGGAGGAACGAGAATTTTTGGGTACTGAGTCTTGGAAAAACGGATAGAAAAAAGGAGGGACTTTGGGAAAGAAGAGAGTCTGAAACAGTTTAAAATCGTATAAGCTGACTATAAGAATTTTCGCGCATAAGAGGGATAATAAAGATTGCCAGAAAGGGGGTCAAAGATATAACGGAAGAGTTGGTGGTAGGAAAGTTGGTGAGGCGCCGCAGGAAGTCAAAACCCTGAGAATGTGGGTCACCAGTAGCGGGGGGATACGACTGTCAAAAAGGGGGATATTTTCGGAGGTGGCCAGCGGGGCATTCTTGGTAGAGGGAACAATGTGAGCTTGCAGGATGGGTGGGGACTCATATCGTCCAGAACGAGAACGAGAAGGGTGTTATGCCCGGGCGGCAATGGGTTAACGTTTTGGGGGGGGAAGGAAAATTGAATGGCGAGGCATTTCTACTCGCCCCCTATAAATATATAGACGGTTGTCGGAAAACAGTGGCTTGTCAGTCAAGTACAAAAAGACAGTTCGGGAAAAAAAGGAAGCCCAGGGAGAAGATAACGGAAGAAAGTAACAGCCAACAGGCTACAGGAAAACAGCCGCCCTGGAAGAGCTCCACGAGGAAGGGAAACCGAAAGGGGGGAAAAGTGTGGGAAACGGTAGGAAAGGATTGGGGTCAGAGTAAGGACTATGGAAGAAATGTTCTAATTGACTTAGCAAAAGAGGGTCATAATCAGGAAACATAGTATACAGAACTGAAGAAAGACAGAACGAGACTAAGCTGTAATGATTCTGGGGAAAGTGATAGGGACTTAAACCTTTCGAAGAAGAACTCAAGGCTAGATCAAGGGGGGAGGATACTTGGACGATGAAAAAAGCACCTCACATAGAGATGTGCACCTAGAAGAAGAGGGAGACGCAACCAATATTTTGATCTCTCAGCTTTTCATAGAAAAAGGCGACTAAAAAAACCGATAAGGCCGTATTGAAATGCAAAAAAGGAAGAAGGGTAAAGCGTAGTTCAAAACTCAAGAGAGAAGGGAGGTCAAAAACTCCATCGCCACAAAAAGGTAAGGATTCCACTCCACACAGAGCCAGGCCAGTCACGTCTACTGCAGCGCCACCCAAAAACAAAATAAAAAGCCGATGAATAATGACGGCGATTCTTTTAGACCGGAGGGGATCCCCCTTTTCTGGACAGCGAAAACTCAGGGACCGAACCCTTTCCAATAAATTAGAACAAAAGACAAAGATGAAAAAACGAAATCAAAAAGGTCAAGATTCCAAGAAAAGGGGGAAAGCGTTGAAGGGAGACAGCTAAGGGAGATAAGATTTGGTAAAGGCCAAGTCATAGAAGGGAAGATTACAGGGACGGGAAGAGTGCACTCTTTTATTCATGAAATGAGACGGACACTTAGCCAAGGGAGTTGGGAAGCCTTAGTCAAATAAGAAAGGACCTCCTTGTGGACATGGAGCTGAAAGTCAGGCTCCTTGTAAGGGGGAGCAATCGAAAAAAAGAAACTTTTTTCCTACCCTACTGGGTAAATATAATGGTTGCTCAGGGAACACTATGATTTTCAGGATCAAAAACCGTGGGGTGAGAACGACGACTACACACACCCGACAGGGGGGAAAGGGTAAACTTAGGATTCAGCAGAAAAACGCTAAGGTTGGTTTCGCACCATCAGGCAAATGAAACAAGGAGAGTAAGGCTTGCGCAAGACCTTTGAAGGGAGAGAGAGAGGAGAAAGAAGAGCCTTTCCTAAAAAAAAGGAAGGGGCGGTAACTGATCCCAGAAAAGGCTGCAAACATCTTGTGATCGCCAGTAAGCCAGTTGAAGGAAAAACTGACTTAGGAGTGATTGTAGCCGTAAGAAGGAAGAGGAGTATGCCATTTAAGGCACCAGGGCAGAGTTCAACAGGTTTCCAGGAGAACCAGCGCAGGAAAAACTGGGAAGACTGCGTAAAAGGGTTCTGAGAGGGGCCACTCTTCTTCAGGGAGAAGGAAAGAACCGAGAGTCGAGTGGGCGAGAGGAAGGAAAAGAAGAAACAGCGCACGGGGAGAGGATGTTGCAGGACCATATTCTTTCGGGTCCGATACGCCTAGGAAAGACTCCCAGAAAGATCGCGACGAAGAGAAAAGGCGCCGGAGTAATGATAAGAAAGTCAAAAGGAAGTCTGGGTCGTCGAACAGAGAGAAAACTGGTACGGATTCGGGCAGCCCATATTACTTCAAGAAAGAGGGGGGGGGTTAGGACATCAAGGACACCTCAAGGTGGAAGGGAGCTGCTGATTTGGCCGAAAGGGAAGGGGAAGTCATTATCTAAAACTCAAGAAACAAGAAACATACCAAAAAGGATGCTAGACTGTATCGAGGGAGGGGGGAGGGTGAAAAAAATCTGCACGATCAGGAATACAGGAATTATCACAAAAACGAAGGACTCTGAAGATAACGTAACCTTCAGTAGTCTCCAGAAGAGAAGAAATTGGGGAAATCTAAGGAGGAAAAATAAGGTCTAAGGAAAACTATCAACAAAACAGGAAATATAGGGGTCCTAGGACAAGGGTCTACTGAGAGTCTATCATCGAAGCAGAGACGATTATTTGAAGAAAGAGAGACCTTTCCGCGGAGGTAGTTACGTCCTAGGTTTGATCGGAGAAGGGAAGCTCAACTTAGAGAAAAGGAAGAAAAGATATCATAATTAGAAAAGGCCAAGGGGGGGTGTCTTATCTGACTTGGAATGATGGGCGATCAGGAGGGTCCTGAAGAGATATGCACAGAACTGGGGCAATTGTAAAATTTCCTGGAATCGTAAACAAAGAAAAAGGGGTGGACTTAAGGAATAAGGGTTCTAAAAGGACCAAAACCGAAGACTAAAGGGCGAAGAATCCTAGGAGAAAAGCGTTCCGGAAAAAGGGGGGGGAGGAAAGACGCTTTCCGTCGGGAGCGAAATGCAGTAGACTAGGGAGAATATCTAAGAGGGACAGAGAGAAGAGAAAATGGTATAGTAACAAGGATTCTTCAGGTGGGGGGGGGTTTCACAGCATCATTAAAGAGACATACATAGCATTGACGATGGGAGGGGGGGGGATGAATATGCGCGGAATTAGAGGGGGAAGAACAAAGGGTTGTCCCGGGGGGGAGAGAAAGGAAGTCTCTCTTAATTCCAAAAGGAAACGCATTTGATTCGCAGAGTTTTCAGAGAATTAAGGTCCTACTAAAGGTGGGGAGGGTGGCTCTTATTGACGAAAAAAAAGGTACTAATTTTATTGAAAGGCTGAATACGGAGGCAAGCGGGAAGTGGGGTCTCATATAGCCTTATACGGTCCTGAGAAAGGGAAAGAGGGGGTACTTCGAACACGGGGGAAGCGGGAGATTATATCCTCAAAAGAAAAGGGCGCGCACGAATTTAGAAATTGGACCCATAGGTAGAAAACGCAAAGGATCTCGGTTTCAGTGGCTTTAAGGGATAGGGAGGGAAAAAGACTCGCTTGGGGGGGGGGTCGAGGGTGCGCCGACGGGTTAGTAGCGAAAAGACAAATTTCATGAGAAGAAGGAGGAGGGTCAGAGTGATTCAACAGGAAAGGAGGGGGTAATCAGAAGCGAAAATCACAATTGCTTGAGTAAATTATGTTCCAGGAGGACTGGACAACAGATAATCAAAAGAAGAAGAATGCTTCTAAGTCAAAGAAAGAGGGACACAAGTCCTTCAATCTGAAAGATCTTATAAGAAATTGTAGAGCACGTAGCATTGGGAGGAAATCCCTCTACGGGTTGTCTGGGGAGATACGGGGATTTGGAGGGAAGATCCAAGGGGGGTGTTTGTTTCTAGGGTATGGAGGGTCAAAACCAGGCTCAAGAAGGAGCCGAGTTCTGGGAAAGATGTTATCAAGAAGAGGGGATCAGCGGACGGGAGGGGAAGGGAAGGTCTGAGGGAAGGTTGTTCTGGAGGTCCAAGAGAAGATGTAAGTTTTAGGGCCGGGGGAGGGTCAAGAGGGAGGAGGGGGGCAAAGGCTTTTCTGTTTGGAATTACTTGAAGGGCAATGGGAGGTGTGAGGCGGGAAATAACTCTTGACTTGTCAATTGAAATCTTGAGGTGGGTGTCTGAGTCTTCGCCTGTCTAAGACAGAGAGAGAGATTGTATCACCTAATTTGGGGGGAAGAGGAGTTGGCATCTCAAAAGTGCATGAAAAGGGCACTGTAGGCTTTAGTACATCTCACTTCTGTCTGAGGAAAGAAAATTTAGAATCAACGAGAAGAGGAACTATGATGGCCAGGGAGGGGAGGATCTTGTTATGTTGAAGACGGGACTGGGGAAAGAACTAGAGCCTTGGGCGACTAGAGGTGAAAGAGCCGGAACTCGCCGCTTACCGGAAACCTAGCGGGCGGGTGATCACTGGTGAACAACACAAAGGGTGAAAGGGAGAGGGTCGATCTCTGTGGAGTCTCCAGGGGAGCAAGGGGGGAGCGGTGAGCACATGGGGCGAGGGAGCCGCCAGGATCGGTAGGCTTGTCTGAGGAAAGGTCGTCAAAAACTTTCGGGGAGAAAGCTAAGAACGGAAGCGAACTCAGGAGTCGAGATGATCGGGGACGAGGACATAGCGGACGCACTTTTCGTCAAACGGGGGAGAAAATGTTACGAACTCTGGTCTAATTCAGACGGGGAGGGCGAGGTCGGAAGAATAACTATCCGTTCCTTGGTAGAAAGGACTAAAAAAGAGAGCGAGATGGACCCCGACAAGCGATCGGGGATCCGAAAGATCGCAATGAAAAATTTTTACAGGGGGGAATCAGCAGGGTTAATGAAAACACCGGAAATTACATCAACACGTCACGGAATGCAGTGCCCCTTGGATGACTGCAGTCTCCGAAAGGTCTATCGGGAGGTTAAGAAAGGAAAAAAAGAGGGAACCTGCGCAGGGCTTGAAAGAGAGAAAGGGGGCATGCTTTTCAGTGAGGCAAGAAAGGAAAAAAGAATGCGGGCTCCAGGAGTGAAATAGAGACACGCTGTGGGGTCAGTCCAAACGGAAACGATTCGGACAGCTTTAGAGTTGCGGGACGAAAGCAATGGGCGCCTGGGGAGGAAACTGCGGGGGAAGTACCTTCAATCCAAGGGGGTGGACGCTCCATTACAGAACTGAAAAGACCTTTGGAAGTGAAGAGGAGCGTTCAATCACGGGGGGGGTGCATAATTGAACAAGTCACTTGGGAAAGGTGAGCAGAAAGACACAAACCCCCATGTAGGGGAGTCCATTTTTTACTGGCGTTCGGTTCGTGCTTCTATTCTCAGAGGGCTGAGATTCGCTCAAGAGCTCGAGGAGGAGTCACAGAAAATTCCAATACCCCAATGAGCTGCGGAAAGACCCATCGGGGTCACAATGGGGAAAAAGGAAGAGAGGGACGGAGAGAGGAAAGGATGCGTCGAAACTTTACTCTATAGTTCAGGAGGGGGAGCGGGTTTGGAGAGAGAGCAAAACAACAACGGGGGAATATATATATATCGCCCAGCCGGTGAAAATATTATAGGGCTCCCGTAGCGAAGGACCGAACTTCAAACAAAACAGAAGAGCGCACCTTCTGGAAGAAAAGTCAACTCGGTTCTCATCCTTTGCGCAGGGTTTGGGGGGGGGCAATTGGGGCTCAATTTCCTATCGCCTTCGGGACATCGAGAAAGGAAAAATCGACGTCGAAAGAACACCGCATTAACGGAAACCAGGTCAATACGGATGCTTGGTTTGGACGTACTTCTATGGAACAGAATCAAAATGTAATTACATTGTAGGACACCATACGAAATCCGAAAGTCCAGCCAGAGGTGAAAATTCCAAAGAGGGCAGTATCCCCAAAGGGTGAGCTTAACAAAATCAGGATTGGAAGGCAAAGTCACGATCCTGGGGAGAAATAAGTCTCAGTGTGGGGGAACCATCCACTACGCTGAGGAAGAATGGTGGGGAAGGGGGGTTCACTTAAACTCCCTTTCTCTCGTTTTAGGATAAAAAGGATCAACTTGTTGTTTTCCTGGAAAGGAGACTTTCAGCCACGACTTCACTAGAATTCCCTTCTTGAGTGTCAACAGTGTTGAGTGATCTTCCTCGGTTTTTCTACACGTGGAAAATCGGGAGAAAATCGGACCGACTTAGGAGGTTCATAAAGGGGGAACTCGACCTGCAGAGGGAAAGCCTGTAAGTGTGGAAAGGTTTGTGTTTTAGGGGGGATGGGGGTCGACCGGCTGGACTGGGAAGAAAAACCTAAGGGGAAAGAACAGGGCAGGGTGGTATTACTATTGAAAAAATCTCTATGAGAGGTGGCCACGAGCATATGCGGGGGGAAAGGAGGGACCATAAAATTATGAGAAGAGAGGGTGTTTCGAAATAGTGCTCCAGGAAGCTCTAGGACGTGGTAGACGGAGGAGGGAAAAGGTTCACGTTTTTTAACGAAAGGGGGAAGAAAGATGAGGTGAAACCCCCAGATCAGACTAATAGAAGTGTGCGAAGATTTCGTCCTTTAAGGGACCAAAATCTGAAGAAGAAAGAACTCGTCGAGTAAGAAGAGCAAACGATTCAAATCACCTTGGAAACGAAGAGCAAACGCCCTTTAATATGAAAAAAATCCGGGGGGAACGCGCTTTTAAAAGGGGTTTCACAGGGCAGGGGAGACTCATTTTATCAAGGTTACAAAAACATGGAAGGGGAAAGCGAGAAGCGCCATGAACGGAGCCACACAGAGTCGTGTCAGGAAAGTGATCAACTTCATCAATATGGGGCGGCTGGTAAAGCTTTATTAGGCCGTGAGAAAAATGATCGGGTACTTAACCGTAAAGGAACAAACCCCATGCTCTTCTAAATCCGGTACAAGCGCGGGGAAAAAAGGAAAAACCCGGACAAAAGGGAAGGGAAAGGGGGCGCACCCAATAATCAATAGAACAAAAGATTCATGAGTCAACGATAAGGGAAAAGCAAAAACACCGCCGTAGGGAAGCAAAAAGTATGGCCGAACTCGTAGGCGCAAAAAAAGGGCACACGCCAACGCCAAGAATCTGAAAGCAACCATCGCACAAAACTGTCCATCAAAGGGCAGAATCCCCCCCACACGATCCGATATGGAAAGAACCGCGCTAATCTCTGGGGGGGGGGAAAGAGCTCCTTTGTAGAAACTGGGTCGACTCTGCTCAGTCAAAAGGGAAAGTACACTTTCCATATCCGGAGAACGTGTGGGTCTAGGACAAGAAAAAATGTACAAGCAAAAGAAACGGCGAGTTGTCTCCGCCGGTTGGCAGAGAGGAGGAAAGGAGCACTAGCAAAAGGAAGAAAGTTTACCGGCCAGATTTCAAAGGGGAGAGACGGTCAGAATCTTACCTTCTGCACTTCGTTTAAGCAGGAGGACTCGCCTGTACAATTACATTGGAAACAAGGACTTTTGGTAGGTAGGAGACCGAACCCTTCGGTCTTTTTGAAGAAGAGGGGACATATCATTACTGGAAAAAGACTGAAAGCGGGGGTGAATGTAGAGAAACAAAGAGGAGACTGAACACCAAAACACGCTAGAGTTTGTTAAATTAAAGACAAAGCAACGCGCTCCGTGGTGGAACGAGCATGGGTAAAAATTTCTGAGAAAGAAGACTTGTGACTGTCTCTAGATCAGCAAAAAGTTCCACTCGAAATTCCACAGCGTTAAGGGGGGGGAGCACTTATCGATACCCTGAAGGTCATCCATCGTGGGAGATGAAGGGGGGAGGTCACAGTAATCCACCTTCTGGGACAGGCGTATTCTTTTAAAGAAGGGAAGAAGAAGAGAAGGATGGAGTATGAAGGGAACTTCGAACCATAGGACGTGGTCACAAATCCCAGCGCGGCGTTCAAGGAGAAAGAGGGAAACAAAGTTTGATTCTGAATGGCATCTTCGCTCTTCGCTGAAAAAGCCACCTGTAGGGGCTCAGAAGGCTGGAAGG
>Ga0179591_1312200_pt1 | contig 14519 bp, 19 predicted proteins | sample CZOMad2_1_08_16f_FD_182891 | JGI IMG/M metagenome (GOLD analysis project Ga0179591, IMG submission 182891) | Vadose zone soil fungal communities from Angelo Coast Range Reserve, California, USA - CZOMad2_1_08_16fungal (PacBio error correction) | ecosystem: Environmental > Terrestrial > Soil >...
GCATTACAAAAACCCCATGTGCTTGCTGAGGGGGGGGGGGGGCAAACCGGACACACGCGGGGGCCCCTTTTGGGCCATCAGCAAAAAAGAAAGACGATGTTGCAAATTAAGTTGCGGATCACCTGCCTCAAGGCATCACAAAAAAAAAGGTTACCCTGTGGGAGGAGAGAAAGACAGCTTGCCACGAGGTAATTCCGAAGCCAGCCTGCTAACGTACAAAAAAAAATAGATTACGAATAGTGCGGGGACTTGTTCCCCGTCAGGGGGAAAAGGAGGCAAACCACGCCAAACCGGGGAATCGGGGAGACCGTAATACAAAGAACGCTCTCGCTGTAGGCTCGATAGTAAAGAAACATCCTTGTCCGCATTATCAGGGAACCTCTCCGCCCCCCGCAGAGACCAAACAACACGCGGCCGATAAAAAAAGAAGAAGCTGAAGAAGAAGGAGGCTGCATTGGTCCCTTTACGCTAACTGGGTTCCTACTCCAAAAGTCGATCAGGGTGATGGGGGAAAACAGAATGAGGGCGTCTTGGATTTTCCAAAGGGGTTGGCCGAAGGCTGGAAAACTTGGGGATTCCTTCTCGCTAGCTCACAAAAACGAAAAGAAAGGGGGCACTACCCTTATGGAGGAAAGCGGCAGTGGGGGAAACGAGCTGACTTCGAGAAACAACAAAACCTTGGAAAAAGAGGGGGTGCAGATTGCACTCGAGGAGGGGTGAGCTCGGCAAAAAGGATTGCCAACATAGAAGGGAAGATGGATTCAGACCAAAAAAGCGTCGAAGAAGGCGCAGAGCTTCATGCACTGAGAGATAAGAACACTAAACAAAGAGAACGTTGGAACAGATCGCTTCATAGAAAGTATCAAAGGGAAAATTTTAGCTCTACTATCAGCCATCGGTAAAGGGGTCAGGGAAAGGGCCCGAGAAGAAAGACCGGAGGGGATCTGGTGAAATTCGACGTTGAAAAGAGCCCAGGATCCTCAAAATGATCCGGAAAAAAAGGAAGGATAGCTCGCGGTGCGGGCGATCGAGACTAGGAAAAGAATACAGGAGACACAGTGCTATCGGCTGGAGAAGATGACATCTCAAAAAAACAGCAGTATTAGGAAAAAAGAAAGCCAGCGTAACGCATGCTTACGTCAAGGAGGGAAAGCTGGAAGGGAAAGGGGTTGTACGTGTGTCTGCGGTATAACAGGTTTTATTCGAAAGAGCCATTGCAAGGGGAAAGGGAAAACCTCACTTGAGGGGAAAGTAAAAAAAAAAAAGGGACTTAAGGGAGGGAGGGATGAGGCTACTTCATCTGAATAAATTAGTTACAACCGACCGAGAAAACCTCGCGCTAGAAAAAGAGGTCGCCTGTTCCAGGAGGGCTCGCTGGCCCTTGAGAAAAAAAGTACTCAAAGGGTTTGCCCACGTCAAAGGAAGGGGGGCCGCCTATTGTCGTGAAAAAAGAAAAGAAGCTTCAGGGGAAAAGAAGGTAAGGGAGCGTTTCCCGAGGGCCTGAAGACCGAGGTCGCTTAAAAAGCTCCGTACCTAAAAGAGAGCTGCGCCTCAGCAGGGGGTGATCAAGGGGGACTTATGGGGGGAGGGAAAACTCGATCACTCAAAGCTGGGAAACGCGTGTTGCGGCTTTCCGGAACGTACTCACAGAAGCTTTTCGCGAGCCAGGAAAAGAAAACGCCTCGACAAAAAAAAAGGCTTGCTGCGGTATGCCGGGCCAGACGACATATCGGTACATACTCGGGGACAGCGCACGCGAAGGGACTCGATCCCGCGGGGGGCTTGCCTTTCATCATCGCAATCCGAAGGTCCATGAGAGCGCCTGAACGCCTGCAGTGTCATGGAAGAAAAAGCCTCGCGTGGCTCCTAAAGAAGGAAAACCACCAAATGAAAAGAGTTCGGCTATCATCCGAAATTCCATCGAGAAGGATCGCCAGTCTGTCTCTCAAAGCCCGCGAAAAGGGAAGGAGAAAGCCTAACCGCACCGCGCACAAGAAGTCATGCGCAAGGAAGACGTGACGACTCGTAGATGCAAGCTGTCGGAGTAAAGCGCCCGTAAAAAGACCCAAGAAGGCATAATTAGCGCCGAGTAGGGGGGTGGCTTTACTGAGGATGGCTGGAAGAGGAGCAGAGATCCTTAAAGCCCAAAAAAAAAAAGGGCCCCAGTTAGAAAAGCATGCTACGCAGGACGCGGAGGAAGGAGCATTCTTTTTCAAAAAGGAAGTCGCGAGGGGAACAGACAACCATCGACTGACTATTCACGACCACGAACACGCGGGAACCCGAAATTCAGTGCCTGGATTCCGGAAGAAAAGAGACATCATCCCACAATCGAGAAAAGAAGAGGCAACTGAGCTGCTTCTTCTCTCACAAAAAGAGATACGAAGAAGGGAAGAAGGGGGTTTCTCGCTGTCTTGGATGGCCTAGAGATGCGGCCGGTGGGCCGCGTCCAGAAAAAAACTGAAACGTGGAGCCGCGGGGAGGGGGGGGAGTAGCATAGTCAGCTCGACTGTGGTGAAAAAAAGATCGCGCAAGGGAAAAGGAACTGCATTTAAACAGACGTGAATCCGAGGAAAAAGGGCAGGACAACCGGAGGACCCTGGGCCCTTTGGGTTCTCGGGGGAGCGCCGGCCGGCTTTCATGTAGAGAGGGATAAAGCCATGAGAAGTAACGTCAAGTAATCGAGAATAAGCGCTACGACGGGGGGAAGCGTCGGTGAGTTAGAAGGAGAGGAAGTCTCGCGTCCGAAATCCGTGGAGAAGAGGGGGAAGGCTCTAGTCTCATGAATCAAAGAAGAAGCTACTGGTGGAGCTGATTCGGTTTGACGGAAGGGACACGTGAAAAGGGGGGGGGAAAGCTTAAGAGAAGAATGGCCGCTGAGGCGCCGTTGTCCACGAACGGGCGGCTGACGCCGAATACAATGCTCGCTGAAAGCGTATTTTGCCAAAAAAAAAAAAGTCTGAAAGGAAAGGGAACTGCAATCGGGGACGCTCGATGGAACGCGATCGGAAAAGTGAGAGGGAAACCCATCCACACAAAAAAAGGAAAGGCGTTGAGGAGGGGAAGGAAACGAGTATTTACTAACATGATCTGGGGGAAGACAGCGCGCCATAGTGCAAACAAGGAGTCAGCGGCTAGCCTGCAGAGGAAGAGAGAAAGCGGCGTCTTTTGAAAAATTGAAAGAGAAGGGGGGGGAAGTTGCCCTAGAGAATGAACTGTTCCGAAGAATAACGCATACTGTTTTAGGGGCCCTGTGGGAGCTGTACTTCAGAAGGGGAGGGGGAGACAAGAAAGGAAGAGAGAGGAAGCTACCTCTTTAATGAGGAAAGGGGGAAACGCTCCAGATTGACCGGCAATGTGAGATGTATGAAGAAGGGAGCAAATCCGGGAAAAGAAGGGGGAGTTGGAAAAAAATCGGGAAGGCGATGCAATGGCCCAAAAGACACATGCCACACGGGGACGAGGAAGGAAAAAAAATTCGTCGGAAGGGTGTGTGCGAATTGAAAGGCGAAGGGGCAAACTCAGTCAAAAAGGGCCGACCGTGAGGGGAGGAGAAGAACACATTTCCAATGGAGGAGGCCTACAAAACGGCGACGCCAAGACACAGTAAAAAAAGGACAAGCAAAGGGCCGTAAGAGCGCTGCGGCGCGGGAATCTCCTGCTTGATGTCCGTAAAAAAGGCTGCGAGAGAGGGGAAGGAAAATGTTCATGAGAAAAAAAAAAAAGGAGGGAGCGCTGAAGCACCGAGCTAAGCTGAGATAGTTCGGCGCATTTTGTAAAGCCTGGGCTCCATACGGAAGAACGGCGAAACCGGAAGAAAGACGCGATTGAAAAGGGGAGCTGGCTGGGTGATAGAAAAGGAACAGTGAGGGAGTCGCGAGACACAGGGGAGGGTAATCGCTGATCTGGCTTTGGGGGGGGAGACCAGGGGGGGAAACATTCGAAAGCAGTTCCTGAATCGGAAAAAAGGCGACGGAGAGGGGGGGAGTCTAATTTCCTTCAAATGGAGGTTGGGCAATAAAAGGTGGCCGCCAGTATTGCGCCTAAGAAAAAAAAGAAGCGAGTTGGTCAGAAAATTGGTTTGTTGAAGACTCGCGGGGAGAAAATGCCGAGCAACGGCGCGAATCCTCCATTCAGGAAGAAGCAAGAAGGGGGGGGGGAGCCCGCGATACGGACTCCCACAAGGGGGGATGCGGAAAAGAAGGCTCCAACAGACAAATAACTGAGGAGCTAAAAAAAAAGACGCCCTCCGTACTAGGGGGAAACACATCAAAAAAACAGAAAGAGGCGTGCGACCACTGGGACCGGCCCCCCATTTTCTCGGAGGCGGTACTAAAGGGCAGAAACTGTCCAAAAAAAACCCGAGGGGAAAGGGTTGACAGTTGGTTCCGGCAGCTGGGACGGTAAGGGCGGAGCGGAGGGGGGAGGGGCGAAAGCACGTCACGCAGAAAATGGAAGATGCGTGCCACGCTTAGAACGTACAGCTAGCAAAAATCACCAGGGAGGAACATGTGGATCTTCGAATTTGACAGAAGGGAAAAACTACCGGGGGAACAAGGAGAAACGGAAGGGCGTGATTAACGTGAGACAGGGTCGAGGCCAGAAAAGGAAAAGGGGCAAGCTGTTGGAAAAAGACTAGATCAAAAAGGAAAGGGAGGGGGAACGTCTTTTTTGATAACGTGCCGGGAAGGGGGAAAAATAGTTCCGTTGCCCGGTCGCTCTGTATGACAAACAGGGGGGGGGGGAATGTGGAGGTTTCCCAGAGGGGGGAAAAAGAAAAAAAAGAGGCACCTCTGTTAATCCAGGAAGTTAGAGCATCTCGAGAAGAGGAAAGAGAGAAGAGGGTGAAACGATCACTACACTCCAGGGGGAGATGGTTAGGGGAGGGGGAGTCACCGTGAGTAAAACTCACACACGCTGAAGAAAAGCGAAAAAAGAAAAAGAAAACAAAAAAAAACACTGAAAAACACGTGAGGTGGACAAGAAAAAAATATTGCCTTTCCATTCCGAACACCCGACGAAAAAGGGAAAAAGAGACGAAGGGAAACCGGGTATAAGACTCTGCCGGAATAGCCTCGAACATCTCCATGCTGTCTAAAAAAAAATAGCGTGGAAAGGGGAGCGGTGTCCAAGTCGGAAACAAACCAAAAAAAGGGGCGCCGTAATCCGGTCGGAAGCTTACGTGCAGAAAAAACAAAAAAAAGTTGCCAGGAACAGAAGAAAGGGGGGGGGGGTTTTCCTCTGAAGCCGGTCGTGGACAGAAGCTCACGCCAAGGGCAATCTCCAACAAAAGGGGAAAGAGAAACCACTTTACGAAAAGCGCCTCGACGGAGAGTGAAGGCCATGGTTTAGGAATGGCTCTACTTCCGCGCAAGGGACTCCGACGCAGGGGAAAGTCGATCAGGTTGGATTTGGAAAAAACTGGATGGGAGGGGTTTCCAATCAGTTTGAAGTGACGGGGGGAAAGAGCAGCCCATAAGGCCTTCTCGCGAGAGAAAGAAGAAAGACGGAGCGGTATGGCTAAAGTCGCGCACGTTGAAAGGGAGAAAGATCGCGCTGCTTGACAAACACCAACAGGACTCTTTGGTTGCCACAGGAAAGGCAGGCGGCCTCGGGGAGAGGAGGAAGGGGGTCTTGCCAACTCATCCGGTCGAGGAAGGAAAAAAGCAAGAGAGGGAGAGGCGCTCGTGTCTATATTCAGCAGGGGCAAGGAGACGCAAGAAATGTTGAAAGCACCACGAGGCGCTCGAAGACCGTATCACCTTTTCCGGTGGGAAAGAGGGAAGAAATGCCCATAGGGAGAGAGGGCAGGATCGGCTATAGCCCAGATATACCAAGGAGTCCTTGTAACCGGTGGAAAAAGTCTGCAGAAAGGTCGCAACGAAGAAGAAAAGAAAGGAATACCTGCATCGCGCGAGATGGGGGTTAAGCCTCCGATCTATACAGGAAGACGACCTGCGTCGGCTCTCAATCCCAAGAGGGAAAGAGAAGAGAAGAAACGCAGGGAAGAAGACGGGAAGCGCACAGCTTAACCGCATTGATTCGAACTGGGAGAAGGATGTTTTGAGTGGGATAGACAGGTGGGAAGTCACTTTTTTGGAAGGAGGAGGGGTCCCAGGAGGAAACTCCGTGCTGCCCGAGAGAAGGGGGGGGGTGCATGGATGAAGGAGAAAGGAATAAACTGGAGAGGGAAGATCGTTTCGCAGGAACCTAAAAAAGCAAAGGTATGCCTGTGCCAAGGCCATTGCATCGCAAAGAACGTACTGGGGTTTGGTGCCGCAATGCCATCCAGGGGAAAAGGGGGCGTCACTGGAAGAAAGAGAGAAGTCAATCATCTTGACATAAGGAGGTGGAGGGAATCACGTCAAGATGGAAGCTCATAGCCGGAGAAGGAATAAGATGCTGCCTAGAAAAAGGGGGTGGATCATCGGGAAAAGACGTATGAATTTACTGGTCGGACAGAGAGGGCAAAGATTTTGGAGGGAAAAACTTTCCGGAAAAGGAGAAAAGAAGCTGCGCGGAAAAAAAAAGGACTCGACAAAGAGAAGGCCTCTTGTCTGCGGTAGCACACGCGATCGGAGGGAGGAGGAGAAGGGAAAGCGGAAAACTCCGCGCCGCGGGTGGCAGGGAAAGTGAATCCATCTGCACTCCGAGGAAGAAAGCGAGCAAGAAAAAAAGAGTCGCCTCAGTTTCAATGTTGAGAGCCCTCAAATCGGGCAAAAGAGGCCGAGATAAAAAGGGAGGGGAAGTATTAGGAGAGGAAGAAAGGACTATACACACTTCCTCTAGTCCAAGGAGCGATGACTCATGATTCCGAAAACAAAAAGAAAAAGCGCACCACCAGTTAAAGTAAAGAACGAATCGAGAACAGGGAGAAGAGGAAAATCGGATTCTTCAGCGGAAAACAAGTCGTCTGTAAAAAGTAATGCACGAAAAAATCCCCGGAAGGCAGAATTCGGGAGGAAAAAATTACTGGGAAAAAAAAGGAAGGGTCTCTGAGAAGTAGTAGCAAGGGGAAAAAAAGTGCCAGTCTCCACTAAAAAACGCGCTTTCAAGGAAGAGAAAGGGGGTTACAATCGCCTGGGAATGAGGGGAGAGAAAAAAGAGAGATAAGGGGGGGGGGGGGGGGGGGTGGACTCGAAAAAAGGAGGACGATCTCGACCAACCCAAAAAGGCCGCACTTCAGTGCCTGAGAATTAACGGGAAGAATGGCATCATCCCATCCATCGAAGAAAATGAGCTTCGGAAGAAGAAAAAACAACAAACAACTTATTATAAAGAGATACTCAGAGAGAGTTCAGAGGGGGCTGGAAGAATCGTCCCTCCGGCAACTTGAGGAAAAAGGATGCCTCTTGTTCGTTTGTCAGAAAAGGAAAAGAAAAATGGTTGCTAGCCTGAATACGGCCTAAAGAAATGTTAACCAGTCTGGATTGTAAAAGTGAACTCGGCGCGTATGCATGACAAAAAAGGGGGAGGGGGGGGCGCCCTTGGCCCTTTTGGGGTGTTTCAGGAAGGGCCTAAGCGAACATTGAGGCCCGAAAGGAGTAACTGCAACACGAAAGAAGCCGCTGGAGAAAGGGGTTTCCGTTCTACTAATTGGTTGAAAGAGGCCGCCAGCTAGTGAGCGCCTGTGGCTAGAGGCGCATTGAACAGCTACCTGTTGGTGCGCATGAGAAAGGGGGCGGAAATTTGGGGGGGGAGAGAAAAGTTCATTCGCGGAACCACACTGCCAGGGGGTCTCCGACTTGTTACTGGCGGAGAGAAACGTGAAATCTGTGGAGAGGAAGCGGATTTTCCTACCAAAGGGGAAGAATTAACATTGACCGATAGAAAAAAACGTTTCGGCCAGCGAATATTCACTGAAGAAAAAGACGGGAGGACCTTGCCGTAGATAAAGGAAAAGGGGCTATCTGGCGAGTGCAGGATAAAAGAAAACGTTTGGGGAGGGGGTCGAGGCGGAAAAAAAAATCATTGCAAGGGGAGGGAAAGTGTTGAGCAACGTTGTCCAAAGGGGGGAGGTCGCAAACGCGTTTCCCACGTCACTCAATAAGAGGGGGGGTGTCGAATGATCACCCCTGAAAAATCTCTTAGGGAAAAGGGGATGAAGCGACCTCGGAATGGGGGCAGAAGGACCCGGGGGCAACGCTCAAGATGCAGATGAGAGGGAGGGAAAGGAAAGAAGGGACGTTCGGAAGGGGAAATAATCGTGTTGATTAAGGTCGAAACCAGACGAGAACCCCCTGAACTCAGGGAAAACCCTTCGGAGGGGGGAGAACGAGTGAGCTGCGAGAAAAGAGTAAAAAGGGGGGGGTGCGAAAGGTAAAAAGGGGGAAGGAGATCCATTGCAACTCACTTCGAGGGACCCTGAACAGGGAATGGGAACACATTGCCAGGGATCTCCTACAAACTGTCTATCAAGAGACACGCCATACCACTTCAAAAAAAAAGGAAAAAAACGCAAAGTGAGTACGGAAGGGAACCTTGCGGGCTGAATCAGAATGCGTGAACGTCAGGGGTCCAGCTGCATTGGCAGGTCGTCTAAGGGAAGGAGAGCCAACGATCTCGGAAGAGGGGAAAAGCGAGCTCGAAGAAAAGGGGATTCCGCTCATTTTGGGCGAGCTAGAGATCTCGAGGCAGAACTGCGAAAAAGAACTCTAGTCGAGGTGGGGAAGGCTGGGAAGATATCCTATTTCAAAAGAAAAGATGGGACAGGAGGGATACTCCTACAGTAGACTTGAGCGCTAGGGGGGATCCGAGGAACAAGGTAGGGTGCAGGAAAAAAAAATTCCGAAAAGAGCGCGATTCTAAGCGTGCGGGAGGAGGAATTACCAGGCGGCGACCGGAAAAAGCTGCGCAAAAAGAGGAAAGAGGACTCCTTCGAGAATAAAAAGAAAAATGCAAAAACAGAAGAGGGAAGAAAACAAGGTTTGGGAGAGAAAACAAAAAAAAAATCGAATACTTCCGCCGGCAAAGGAGGAAGGGAGTGCATAACAAAGGGGGCGCTCTATACTGTCCCCCCATGGAGGGAGACCGGCTTCAGGCCCAACACAACTCGGAAACTCCAAGACAAGAAAAGGAGGCGTTTGTAAAACACAAGAAGAGCTCTGCGGGAAACAAGAGGAGGCGTTCGTTACCAGTCCAAAGGAGAAAGAGGCCATGCTTTAACCACTGGCAGAAAGGGGAAGATAGAGGAGAGTGAAGCTTGTAGTGGGGAAGAAGGGGCATCGGGGGGGGGAAGTTGCGGTCGCTACCGGGGGGGCTTCAGGGAGCACGACAGGAATTCGGAAAAGGATGGGGGGAACTGGGAGAGAAGGGGGCGCACTTGAAGCTATACTGCTCCCGCGCAAGCCAGATTACCGAAATGTTGACTCATGTTGGTGAGGTAAGGGATTGGACAGAGGACAAGAGAAGCCTCGAGAAGGGTCGTTTAGAAGGTCGAGCCTACGAAATCCGGCCAAAAGGTGTGGTCCTATTATCAAAAAGGGCTAGGGGAAAAGGTGTGATTCGGGCCAGGAGGGGAAGGGAGAGAGAGGCGTTAAATGAGAAGGGAAGGAAGAGAGCTTTATGCCAACATTGGGGAAGGGGGGGAGTGTTCCCAAAGGGTGACCCCTAAAAATCAAACTAACATCAAAGGAGGTAATCATGTACTGGTGCAATCTCTCTCAACAAAGGAGGATTATTAAAATCTTAGAAGAGACGTCCAAGGGAAAAGGGACGGGTGATGGTTTAGGGATGGGCGTTTTAAATGAACACGAAAGGCCACTTTTGAAAACTACAGAAGAGTCGACTTGGCAAACACATGGAGTTTAAGAGATCACCCGATAAGGAAATTAACACCTCCTTGGGAGATCCGGAAAAGGATACATATTACCAGAACCCGGGGAAAAAAAAGGGGGGGGGGAATCGTATTCCGAGACCAAGAAATTCATGTCGAAATCACGGAAAGAGAGAGAGGCTTTGCCGGGAAAAAAAACGGTCGGGACAAGTCTTCAACCACAACAGTAGTCACATGGGACTGGGGGAAGAGCTGATCGGGGAAAAAGATTGAGGTACTTTCTCCCGGAGGTAGGTGTACTACATGATACGTAAAAAAGCTTTCATGAAAGAAAAAAAGCGGGGGGGGAAGGGAAAGGCTGCCTAAGAACCCAGGTCAAACTAAGGAGGCAAAGCAGCAGAGACGAAAGGGTCCCGCATTGGGAGAGTCCAGCGAATAAGCGACGCCGACCAGGGGGGAAGGGCAGCGTCGATCAGGGGGGGTAAAACGCTGCCTTATTTGAGAGTTTCAGGGAAGCTTGGGGGGGAAGGATCGGCAAACGCGCGCGCAGAGAAATTGGTGGATCCTTTCGGCGAGGCGGAAGGTATGCCTACCTCTGAAGGGCCGCGGCAGTGTGAGAATGCTTCGAGAAACAAAAAAGTTGCCACCGAAGGGGGGGGGGAACAATAATGTCAGGGCATCAAAGTAGGCCAACAAGCATACCTGACAAAGCGACACAAAATCCTTGACAAGAAGCGAGACTGGATTCATACTGAAAAGGCGTCCGAAGGATACGTGTGCGATCTCAAAAAGACTGGGAAGAACCTACCTTGTGCAGAACACAACGAGCAGAAAGAAACGGAGCAACTGGGACGAAAAAATATCTTTCCGAGAAAAAGGGGGAAGGGGAATATCTGCCGCCTCCCCGCCGGATGTACACCCGTTTCGCAGGAACCCATGACTAAAAGAATCGCTCGACAAAAGAAAGAAGGAAAAGGCGAGAAGGGCTGAACGCTCAAGTAAGGGTTGCTGAGAGAACGCTACATAGGGAAAGCTGAACAAGCTCACAATTTTGACGGAAGAAGAATTATGATTCCGCGAAAGGGAAAGGCCGTAAGGCCCGGGGGGGAGGGGCGGGACGATTTGTTTGACGGGGGGGATGGGCGGTCTCAAAAGTTTGTAAGCATCAAGGGGGGAAACTTGGCCATTGGCAGGGGGGGGTCGAAAGTCACGGTCGAGAGAGTCAGTACGGAGTTGAAGTCGAACTGAACACTTGAAGAAACATAAAGAAGAGAAACGATAGTGAGGAAAGAAAAAAAGCGACAGACCCTTCATAAGTAGTCAGGAGATAGAGGGGAGGTCATAGGGGGACACTAATGATTTTGGAAAAAGTAAGAAATTATTGCGCCTGAAAGGAAAAGTTCATCCAAGAGAGAGAAAGAAAATCGCGTGACATCCGTAGCTTTGCGGAATAAGGATACATTCCAACAGCCACGAGCTTCAAGAAGGGGGAAGAAGGGTACATAAGATATCTGGGAGAAAGGAAAGGGGTCATCGACAAGGAGGAAGTGACTGTTCGTACACGGAAATCGAGAGAAAACGATCGCGTCATGGTGAAAGGACAGCCGGACGGGGAGGGGAAAAAAGCACATGATCTTCGAAGAGGAAGACAACCCTCAAAAGGAAAATCTGGCGGCGTTATGAATCCCAGAAGAATCGTTAGGAGATATCAGGGGGGACGCTCAGGGTGACTAGAGCGGGGAGGGCCGGAAGGAAAGAGAGGCCGCTAGCTCGGTTGGTAGGACAAAAAGTTTTCTAAGTCGAGTCAGCAAAAAATCGTCCGTGGAAAAAGAGGGGGACCTCCGAGAGAAGTAACCGTTTCGGATGGAGGGGCTATCTGAAAACACCGGAAAGTCTCGGCAGCGAAGGAAAAGGCTCCAGAGAAAAAATGAAAAAAGAAAAAGGACCTCACGAGAAACAAAGAAAAGAGTAGTCATCACCCGGCTCCGATGAGGCTCTGGGCCGGGAGAAGAAAGAGAAGTAACTCGCCTTCAAAAGGAGGGAAACCATCCCAGTAAAGAGGAAGAGAGCCGATTATTCGTTTGGGGAAAGGGGGTCGCGAAAAGCCTTAAAGAAGAAAAAAAGGGCCACAGGGGGGAGAAACACGCGTTGTAAAAGGGGTCCCGCAGGCAAAAAGGAGAAAGAAGCAAGGGAAATCTTCACGTGGGCCGTAGGAAAACTGAAAACTTGCTCGAACAACAAAAAAAGGGAAGGGGTTCAAGCCCGAACTTCATTTCCTGGAGGGAAAAAAAAGCATAGTCAAAAAAAAAAAAAGAAAAAAAACAACAATCCCACTGTAGGCAAGGGGAGCGGGAGAGAAAAGAAGGAGGAGAAAAGAGAGAGATAAAATGGATGTGTGGGTCTCGATGGGGTAATGACTATGCGGCCCGAAAAAGTGGGGCAAGGGAAAGGGGGGGAAGGAAGGGGAGTTGGGTCTAGCCATATCAGCCGGTGTGGTCGACCGCCTTCGCGACCGGAGGTGTAACAGGTCTGATTGAAACAGAAGGAGTCCGGGGAGGAAAAAGGAGAGGGGGAAGGGACAACCCGTTTGGAGTTGTGGGTCTCGGAAGAAAAAGGATCTCGCGACCAGATTCCCGGAGGAAAGGACGAGAGGGGACTGCAGCAGGATAGATGGTTTCTTGCTTACTGAGGGGTTTTGAAAACGAAAAAATGGTCTCTCGAAACCGATGTCCGAATCAGGGGACAGGTGCTCGATGCTATAGAAAAAGTGTGGTAGGAGAGGGCTGATGCGGGTTTGGGACTAATTTGGTCTCATGTCGAGGAAAGATGGCCGCTGAGGGAAGGCTCTACGGGGGAGGGGGGGGGAGGCTTATAGCCGAAGGGGGGGGCTCGCACGGGAAGGAGAGCCGAGGACACGGGGGGCTGCGCAGGGGACAACTGCAGGCGAATAGAAAGAAAAAAACTGCGCGCAGAGGAGAAGGGGGCAGATGATTCACGGCATCCGAGTCACAACTGAGAGGGAAGTCGGAAAGATGAAATCCCTTGCTATCGGGGGGGGGGGAAAAGCCTCAGAAAGGGAAGGAAGGGTGGGGGGGGTCTTTTTGTCGAACAACGTGGTCTGCAAGCGAAAGCGGAAGAGCCTCGGGAAAAGAAAGTACTCATTTAAGAGAATCTTTTCTCAAAAAGGGGGGGGGGGGGTGCCCGAGAGAAAAAAAAAAGGGTGGAAGAAAAAACCCCATCGAAGAGGAAAAAAATGCTGCGGGACTGAAAGGGGGTACTGAAGCCGGCTATGAGAGGAGGAAACGCCTCGTTAATGGAAAAGGTCAACGCGAGTGAAATGATGGTACCTTCTATTTGTGAGTAGGGGGGAGGAATAAGTTCGGAAAGAAACTCAATCTTGTTGAGGAGGAGAGGGAAGGGGAAAAGAGAAGGCACATTCCTACCTATGAGTGGTCTAGGAGAGAAACGATTCTTCAGGTGGTGCAGAAAAGTTTAATTCAAGAGGGAAAGGCGCCTCATCCATTGCAAGGAAGAAATGACCGAAAGGGAGGGGGGAAAGTACTTTTACACTCAATGGAGGGAGCGGCCTACAACCTTTCTGAAAATAGAGAAGACCCCCGTCAAAAACATACTCAGGGGAAAAACGAAGGGACGTACGCATGCGGGGGGGGAGAAAAAAAAAGAATCAATCAAGAGGAGAAGGGGTGAGCTTGTCATCTTGAGAGGTCGTCTCCCTTTATGACGAGCTCGGAGCGATGGAGAAGGGAGCTCGAGCGCCGGCGAGAGAGGAGAGGGGGAGAGGAGGGAGAGGGAAAGCTTCATTTGCCTCTCTCCATCCGGGGCAGAAGGGAAAAAAGACGAGTCTCGGGGGGATAGCAGAGAAAGAAGGAGAAAGATGGTCATTTAGCGCGCTCACCCCTGAACAGTGGGAGGGGGACTGATCTCTCTGGGGGAAAAGTTAGAGAGCCATTTATTGGGCGCTGAAGGAGAAAAGAGCGCCGAGGAGGACGGTGACGTACTAAGGAAAAGAAACGGATGATTTTGGAATTAAAAAAAGAAGATTTGCCAGACGCTGCAAGGGGGTCATCCAGGGTTGGACTCGGATCTCAAAACACTGACTGGGAAAGAAAAGTCGCTAATCAGAAATGACATAGGGGAAGGCGTGTGATTTGGAGAGACGGACCAAAAAAGGGGGAGGCGGCGGAGAAAAAAAAAAAGGAACACTCGAGAGAGGGAAAAAAGAAAAAGACAAGACGCCATCCTGAAAAAATGAGGTTGAGAGGCATCTACCACTGGAGGCCCCCCATTTAAAAGTAGAGAATGCGGTAAACGAGGGCGCTGCAAGGGGGGGAGGTTCTCGGCATCGTTTTGTGATTGGGAAGGGAGAGCCGCGGCGGTCGAAAACCAGGAGGCAGGGAAAAGAATAATGATCACTTAAAAAAAATACACCAGGAGAGCGAAATTGACTCATGTCTGGTTAGTGGTTGGTGAAAGACGGGGACAAGAGGGGAAAGGGCGTTAATGTAGTGAGGAAGCGGGAGAGTTGGTCGAGGAAAAGGGAAAGTGGAAAGAAAGAGGGGGGGGGGGAAGTGCCCCCAGGTTTCCCTCTGCGCGTATGAACGCTGGGAGGGACGGATCGCGTGAGGAGTCGTTGCCCCACAGTTCGAACGGCCAAACAACAGGGAAAGGAAGGAAGAAGGTTGACAACCGAAAAACAGAAAACAGAAGCACCTCGGGTATATGC
>Ga0179591_1191854_pt1 | contig 14518 bp, 14 predicted proteins | sample CZOMad2_1_08_16f_FD_182891 | JGI IMG/M metagenome (GOLD analysis project Ga0179591, IMG submission 182891) | Vadose zone soil fungal communities from Angelo Coast Range Reserve, California, USA - CZOMad2_1_08_16fungal (PacBio error correction) | ecosystem: Environmental > Terrestrial > Soil >...
GGTGGTACTAAGGCAAACTCCTGAACCGCAACGCGAAAGAAAACCATGAATCATAAAAAAGCAAAAAGCGCCACGAACCCGTGCGTGGGCCTATACACAGGCTGCGGACAAGATGTCGGCACGAAATCGGCAGAAAAAAAAAAAACAGGACACGGTGGGGGGGAGACATTGACTTGAAAACGACCCAAACAGCTTTGAACCGAAGCCGCACTAGCTGTAACAAAAAAACTTCTGGAGAAAGAGGTCCACCGCATACCATCTACCGCACTCATGACGGGAAACAAAGACACGTGCATGTCGAGGAACGTCTTCTGCCCTCAAGTTTGATTCGAAACAAAGATAAGCGTCCAGAGCAAGTCGGCAAAGGGGGGAAGGGCAAGTTGAAAAGACGGTCCAAAAAATTCATTACCAAAAAACCCACAGTTCGCACACGCGAATTCTCAGGGGCCTAACTTTGTCGAAAGCCAAGTAAAAAACTGGTCACACTAATTGTTCCGGAAAAAACGGAAGAAGTCCTGTCGCAGCGGCTAGGAAGAGTAATCCGTTCGAGAGCGCAACCGGTTCTTCGACGGACTCTAAGGGAAGTCGAATTTGTCGAGGTGGCGGCAGAGGTTTCGCGGGGAAAGGAAGGAGACCGAAACCTTCAACAGCGTCAGCAAGGGAAAGGGCCGGGTACGGGAGGGTGCAAAGGAACAATTTGTTATATAAAGGGGGGATGAGAACTGAGGGAAATGATAGGCATATTTCGGCGGCGAAAGGCAGGGAAAAGCTCGAAGGGGAAAAAAAAAGCTTGCCAAAGGAAGTTCGAAAGATTACCCGCATGGGCGGACCAAGCAAAATACAGCGTGGGGGCGGCTAATAGCAGGGGTTCGTGCGGACTATACGATTTCAGGGCACGCCTAAATGTGAAGGGTAACAGGAAAAAAGCCCTCAGGCCGAACAGATGACTAAATTGTTAAAGGATCGAGACAAGCAGGTCAACCCAGCGCGGAAATAAGAACTCCTTACAAAGACTAGAAATCGGCCGTAGCAAGACTGCTGGGGAAACGAAGAAGAGCCTGCCATCGTCAAAGACGCAAGTAATCACCCATCAGGGAAAGGATTCGCCGGGATAAAGAACTGCACAACCTTCGAAGCAAAGAAAGGACCTGGAAAAGCTCCGGAACAAACAAGGCACGCGGGGAGTCAAGGAGAACTGGTGGATAGTGGCAAGCTGCTCGCAAGAGAAGAGCAGTGAACAATGCATGGAGCAAACGAGCGGGAAAAGGACGAAAGAACGGGATAAAAAGGTGCCTTCGCCCTCTTGCACCGGCGTAAGAACCCAACTACCGCAAGGGGCTCGGGAGGTAGGGAAAAAATAAAAAGCGCGCAACTTTCACCCGGGTGAATGAAAGAGAGGACGCGGGTTCGATGCAAGGGGAGAAAGAATCATGGCGAAAAAAGGTAGAGAACAAGGAAGAAGAGGAGAAGGGAAAACGGGGAACTCTTCAAGAAACCGGGAAGAAGGCTAGAATTTTATAGGGCTAACAACGAAAAAAAAAAGGACAACCTATTTCCGAAAGGAAGGGTTTGGAACTATAAGTGGGTTGCTGGTTCTTCGCGATCGGCCTGTTCCAAATCGCGACTGCAAAAAAACGGTCGGTACTATCTTGCCTCAAAGGGAAGAGGACAGCCGATTATTCAGAAATCCAGAGACCATTAAGGTCCGAGGGAGGGGGGACTCTCAACGGGTTTTTTCGAGGAAAAATTATACTCTGTGTCCAGAAGGAATGGACAAGAAAAATAGAGGGGGTCAGTCTCTTTATGCGATGCGGCAGGACTGAATCAAAGGGACTATCAGAGACCCGGGACCCTCAAATTGGGGGAAAGAACAAACTCGTCCTCAGACGTGAGAAAAAGACCTTCGGGCTCGGCTTGGGAAGGGCGCGAAAGTACGCTAGAGACAAAAGAAACCCCCTCTCAAAAATAAAAGAAACCGAGTTCATCATAGCAAGGATTAACCGAGAATCAAGTTGGCCAACAAGGATACGCCATGGTAGGAAGGAAAGGGGAAGGTCCGCAAAGGGGGGTTGTTCTCGACTAAAAACAATGGGGAAATGGGGGGGGGTCAACCGCTTCGCGGAAGTCCGGAAATAAAAGCACCAGATCTAAACTATAACGCGGGATGGAAAAAACTCAAACTCGTAGGCCCAAAACAAGGCGTTAAGGTATTTAAGATAAGGGGGGAGCAGTTTCGTCGCCAGCAATGGTGACACGCAAAAAAGTTCACCGACACAAAGCTTCTCCACCACAAAAAAAGAGAATAGGTCGGAGGTACAGCGGAACAATTGAAATGTCGAAACTGGACCAGCCATGGAACTGAAATTGAGAGGGGAGGGGGTCCAGCGTCGTTAGGCTTAAACCCCGGGAAAGGGAAGAAGTGAGGGGGGGGGGGAGCGGGAGGCAAAGGGAAAAAAACGGTCGTTTTTGTGGCAGCAGCAGCGAACAAATGCACGCAGCCGCGCGGGAAAAGACAAGGGAGTCAGGCGGTTGGCAAAAGATTCTCGGGAGGCGAGAGAGGGGACAAAGGGGTAGGCTTTTTGTGCGGGGATTTTGATCGAAGTACGGGGGGCGGGCTCATCCACGACCACGGCCACGAGGGCGGTCTGGACGGCCACCCTCATTGGAGTCAAAAAAACGATAGTCTGTCGTAAGTCAGTGGCTGAGAAGGCCGTGATGTTTCAAGGCCGCAGAAAACCGAAGGAGGGAACTTCAGACTTCTTATGGGGGGGTAAGCATAGAACTTTCATTACAGCGGTGTAGGGAACAGTGAGGAGAGGGGGGCGCCAACCAGGCAATCCAGACTTACGGGTTGTAAGGGCCTTGGTGCTGTCCGTTCATGGGCCTCAGGAATGCAGGAGGGTACCGAGACCCGCGTAAGCAACGGGGGGTTCAGCTGAGAGGGATAACAACCACTAAGAAAAAATGCCATTCAATACGTTTTTTTGAGCGTTGTGTACCATACATCTGCACGTCACCTTTGGTATTGATGATCAACCCCGCAGAGTATGTAATAACGGAAAAAAGAGTTTAAGGATCAGGACTTACTGTCTGGGGGAAAAAGTAAGTTCCTTTTCAGAAAAATGATGTGAGAACGACCGAAAAATCTGTCCCTTCTATGAAGTCACTTGTTACCGGGGGGATCAGCAGGAAAGGATTACCAAACACCGAAAGAAACTGCTCGGGAACGGCTGTGACCAGGCCGGGGGCCAGAGCAACCCATTATGTACGACACCGATCGCTCCGTATTGAACTTCTCGCGCGACGTGCTAAGAAGGGCATCGGCCCCTGCCTTCGGCATAGAGCAGACCCACCACAGAAAATCGTAAGAAGGGGAATGTTAAACTCTGGAGCATTTGAACGAAAAAAAGAAATCACTTTCGTTATAAAGTCTGTCCTAGTTCAGTGGTCGGGGAGGAAATCATTCGAGGGTTCGGTTGATGAAAAATATCATTATGCTTGAATGATTAAGTGGACCTCCGAGTTGATTCAGGCTAGGGGGCGGGGGGACATAGGGTTTTTACAGGGATACCTAGGATGGATTTTCGAGCGGTGTACGGGGGCGATCGCAGAAAGGGGGAAAGAGGGGCGGGGCTGCGCTAACTGTAAAAGAGTTAAGTGCAGGGGAATGGAAGGTTCACCTTCCGGATTTACGGCGGTGGACTCCTAGAGAAGGGGAGCATACAGAAAAGTTCCAGGTCTCGACAAAATCCGATTGTTGGCCAGGAATTCCGTCCGGACTCCCACCGCGGGAAAACCCCTTAATAATGGACAGGCCTGGCGAGCAGGCGGTGTTTAAGGTAAACTCAAAATGGCCATTCGAAAATCGAACTCAGAAAATAGTCAAAAAAGGCTCTAGGTTCCCGAGTGTACAGGGCCCCCCAAAGCAGGAAACAGGGCAAAGTGGGGTAACCAATCCTGGGAAAAGACAGTAAAATCAATTAATACATTTCTTTGGAATGGAGAATGTTCTACATGACCGCGCCGAAAGGGTTCGAAATCATGGAAGACCCGTCGATCCCCCTTGTGTAGACAAATATCTACTAGGGAAGAGCCAGGGGGCTTAGATAGGAAAAAGGATTTCACGAATCGTCATAATTCCGACTTAGGGGGGGGACTTTATCACCTCCAGGAAGCGGAGAAAGGGCCTGGGGGGGTAAAAAGGGTTGGACATTTGTGGTTTTACAGCCAAGCGTGCCAATGAGAAGGGGGGACGTATGGGGGGAGGGAACTGCTTGTTTTTGAATGGGACACGAGGTTCTCCAATCACATACAAAACAAAACCGGCTAGTAGTGTTAACGAGAACTCCTTCTGGGGCAATTACTTGGCGGGGATGAAACGAGATCTTTCTTTAGTGTCGGGGTCAGGAAGGCTGGGGCGAAAATGGAGATTAAAAGTGTGAAGAAAGTGGCTTGCTGGGCCGACATATCGGCGCTGGGGTCTGGAGGATCACGCTGTCGGAGGTGGAGTCGTGTGGACAAGAGGCTCTCCCCAAGGGGTCCGTCCCGCCATCCGGGCTGCAGTGGGAGACTCAGTGGAGGTGGGAAAGGAAGGGTTAGAGTGACCTTACTCCGACACGATTCAAAGGCGCTTTTTCCTCAGCTGATAAGGGGGTAATGGGAAAATGGGGTGGGGTCTAAGAGATTATGAAAATAATGAACAACATTATCAGCAGTGCAGAGGGGAACTCTAAAACACCTTATGATGAGGCAAAGGAGAAGATGCGGAACGACGATGATAATGGGAGGGTTCCTAGAACGAAGTCTACCAAGTCCCACAAATTCAAAAAAGGCGGCAAAGCCGCTTAATCCATTAAATCGAGGAAATCACTGCAAGGAAAAAAACACGAGGCCATCTTCAGGCGTTCTACAATGAGGGGAATAGGTTGGGGGTTGGTCCCTAAAAAAGAAAAACTCAGATGCTCCTAATAAACATTACGAGCTGGAGGGAACAAAGACTTCTATCGGAAAAAAAAAAGTTGAAGAATGCCAGCCTTACCATTACATCACTCCAGTTCAGATGTAGGCTTCAGATCTTCAAGTGCTAAAAAGTTGGCTTCAGAAGATCTCGATTATCCAAAGAGAAAAAACGAGGGAACTCGAGAGCAGAATTCCTTTATGGGGGACCTCCTTAAAAACGGGGATACCAAAACGAAGTGCCCGGCAAAAGATCTCAAGGACTCTCGGGGGGAAAAAACGAATCCACCTGTAAGGGGGGGGGGTCACCCAGGGTGGGGGGGGTTTTTTCCCCTCCAACGTTACTGATGTGTCCGAGGGGGAGAATGATGACGGGGATCATTAATACGTGATGAGAACCTGGTCTGTCGCTCAGGTGGAAAGATACATGGGGGTCCGAGTGATTCAATGAGAAGAAGACCGGTTAATTTCCTAAAGATCTGAAGAGTTCCCGGGACAGTCGATGAACCTGTGGAAGTGATCTCTGTTCTGGCGAGACGGCAAACCTAGATTGGATGCGGTCAGAAAGGAAAGGAAATGGGGGTTACTAGGCCTGAGAACTAAGGGAAGCACTGAATTCGGGGTGCGTGACGGAGTCCGGGTGGGGAAAGAAAAGGAAGGACCTCCGTAAAGAAGAAGCCAGGAGTTAAGCTGAAAACCCGACGATTCGACAATAACCCTCCGAAAGGTACGGCCCTGGTTAACAAAAGTCGATAGAGGGGACTACGTACCGGGCGCAAAAGTCAGCTTGCGGAAGCTACCCACGAGAATTGGGAAGATCTCCTTACAAAGACATCAGATGCCAAAACGGAAATGGGAGGGAACACTCGGTACAAGCAATGATCAACTCACTCGGCCGGCGGATAACATTACCGCTAATCATCTACAAGTAATACCCGAAGGGCCGGCAAAGATCTTGCCAAAAAGAATCTTTCACGCGGAAACGACCGATGCTACAGGCAGACATTAATCCGCGGGGAAGTCGCATCAGAGACTATGTGGTCAAGGAGGGAAAAAAGCAGGATGCAGCCTCTGTGTCATCATCAATGGGGAACAAAAGCAAGAAGAGAGGCACAGGATCGGGAAAGGGAGGGTGCTTCCTCTGCTTCGTAACTTCAGAATGACGGCAGAAAAAAAACTAAGACAAAAAGTGACGTAGTAACCTGGGGGGGATCAAAGCCTTTGAGGGTCATCGAGAGTAACGTTGGAAGTTCTACAAAAACAAAATGGAACTGTAGAAACAAGAGCACGTCGCACCGCGATCATTCAACGAGGGGGGAGCACCTGGGGGGGGGTTTCGAACGTACAGGTCTGGCTCAGACGGGGGGTAGGAGGGGGGCTGGAATCGGATGCCATCCGTACTCAGGTTTCGTATCCCGTGGACGGAGCGAGGGAGGCTACTTTCTACTCTCTAAGGCCAGAACTTCTTTCGGACGCGTCGACTCGTAAAGAAAGGCTAGACGGGCTAACGACTTCAGCAAACAATCTACCGGCCTCGTGGGAATAACGTTTTCTGAAGGACCTCATCATACCAACGGCGAAAAAATAGAACGCCTTAATGACGAAAAGAAGCAGTCTGTGTCTGTATTTACATGTAGCGGGGCGGCCGTCTGGGATAGTCGAACAAGAAGGACCAAAAGAAAAAAATCGGGGGAGGGACAACTAACCCAAAAAAACAAACCAACCCCCCACCCCAAAGAAAAAAAAAAAACCACCCCCACCACCACCCAAACACGGAAGAGGTAATAACCGAAAAGGGAAGGCGTGGGGGGGGGGGTGGGGGGGGGGTTGGCCTTTAACGTTTAACGCACCTTACGGATTATGAAACGTAAAAGCCTCAGGACCTCTGAACAAGGGCCTAAAGCTTTGTCAAAAAGAGTAGGCTGGGCTGAAAACTAAGAAAGGGAGGTACAAGCAGGGGGTGTTCTGAGGAAAAGAAGAAAAACTTTCAAGAGCTTGTCACGCACGTCCGGCCAAAGAACGACAGGAGACACTCGAGTGTCACCCCTCCGACGGTTAAATCCCCCACTCCTTAACTGGTTACTTACCGAAGATCTCAAGGCGATTCGTCAATCAGGGGCAACCCTGGGAAGAGAACAACTCGGCTTCGCAGAACACTATATCTCGCGAAAAACCAAAGTAGTAGGGAGAAACTATAAGATATCTGGAGGCAAAGAGGGGAAATCGTAACCATTTTAGGTACGAATTTGGCACGACCAGTAGGGACTTCCGGGGGATCCGTGTGGGGGGCTTTCCCTCAGGTGAAGGTGAAAAAGTGTCTTAACAGACGAAAAAAGGAAGAAGTGGAGGGGGGGGATGGAAAAGGGGGGGCCCCGGACGGGATGAAACGTGAACGGCAAGTCGGGGGGTGGTAATAAAAGAAAAACAGGGCGCAGGAAGAAATTCTGGGGGACATACGGAGGATTATAAAATTTGGGTAACAGGGATCGGGTTCGGTACTGGAGAGGGTGCTGAACCTATACTTGGGGGGGAAGTATGTTGTAATTGGGGAGGTGGCGTTCAATTCCACAAGACTGCACACGGATTACGGGGGCAATTCTCCAAGGGGTGGAATATGTGTCCTGACAAGGTCGTGAGGGGGATATATTACTTGGGCTTACAACGTTTCACTGATATCACGTCGCGAGAAAAAAAAAGAAGGAGGACGGATGGAGGACGGGGGGGTCACTTCAGGGAAGAACCGAGGGGGGGTCCGTCTCTGAGGGGGGGAGGGCAAGTCCATAAAATAGCTACACGTCCATATTCCGTGGGGTAGAGGGAATGACACGTGAGAAAAATGATAAGTAGTCACGAGACTGGGGGAGAAAAAAAAGAATTGGGGGGTGGGCGCGAGATCAATAAACTATCTCGAACTTCCAGGGCGTCGTCAATGGGAGCTGTGGATCAAGCTACATGGGTTCCAACCAACTATAACTCCTTCTGAGGGCAAGACGGGAAGGTCACTTAATCTAGAAGACGGGGTGGCATTATTGGCTACGTCAGGGGCAGAAGGGAAATTGCCTCAATGTATTGTGCTCAAAGAAAAACAAACGTCAACTTGCATGAACCAGACTTGATCCTCCTGGCTTGGAGAAAAGGAAAGTCACATTGGGCGGACGGGAAGGGAAAACCTTTTCAGATGTCAAAAGGCAAAAGGGGGAGTCCGAACTAAAGAGTGAGCCGAAGAGAAGGGGGCTCAACATTTCAAACCATACTGAGCCAAGAAATATGGGAAAGCGCAGAAGTCCAGCAAATGCCACGATGCAAAAGATCTTGGGGTAAGAGACCTAGGTAGCTGCCTGGCACGGAACATCGATTTAGAACGCGGACGGGGGCAGAGTTTTGGCGGAGAGTTACCTAGGATCCCCCTTGGGGGATTAGGAGGGGGACTTGGAAGTACTATCTGAGATGATCGCTTTCTTCATGTGACGCCAGGGGACTACCGGATATGGATTGCCGAGGGGGATCATCACTGAAATGGATGGCAGCTGGGGGAAGTCTTCTATCGGCTTTATATCCGGTCAAAGTATCAGAGGTCGTCCAAGGTGGTTTACCGGGTTTGGGGTGGGGGGGGTTTGAACCATCGGAGAAGTTGCGTCTTTTGGGAGCAGCGAATCTAAAGCTGGGGTCTGAACTCACGAGACATGGATCGCGGCCTAGTGATTTTTAAAGTGATACACGACCCCGAAAAATCATCATAAGCGCCGACTCGGGGATCATCGGGGATATCAGGCGACTCTAGGCAAAATTGACATGCTACAGAGCTGGCTAACACGAAAGCCGCTGGAAAAAAAAAATGGAACAAATGAGATGGAACAAGTCAGTGGAGTCAAGTAGGGGACAATTGGCTGCGGGAATCATGTTTCGAAATTCCGCTAACGGAAGCAATGGAAGGAACAGGGAGGATCCAGAGAAGCCAGAAAGGAAAGAAACGGGGGAAGAATCGATACCTCGGAGGCAGGAGAATTCAAAAAAAGTAGGACAGTCAGGACCTGGTAACCGGAATTGTTTTGGACGAAGGTTGACGGGGTTGGGCAACCAACCAGCATTCCTCCTTTCAGTGAGGAAAGGGGGGGCAAGACGGTGGTCGGGGTGGGGCAAAGGAGTCGGGCTAATCAAGGCAGAACTCGGATATCGGGGTTTACATGTTGATAAATACATAGATAGATTCTCTAAATCAACAGGGATGTAGATTTTGGAAAGACAAATGAACTGGAAGTGCAGGGGAGGGGTCAAAAATGGCGTAAGTTGTCAAGGTTGGGATGGAAATTATTCATTGGATCAAAAGTCGTTGCAACAAAAATCTGGGACGCTTCTTAGAGCCCTAGGGGTTTAGGGCGGTGTGGGGGGGGATCTCCAAAAAATAGTCCCTCAATTTCCTTTCGGGAGGGGGGAGGAACAATCAGGAACGATTGAACCTGTTCAAAAAAGGAACCTTACTATGTCAGCATGGGGGTTCAGGGGGCTCATGACGCGAGAGAACACAGGTGGTCGGGATGGAGTGGTTCATCCAGGGAGGGTGCAAGAATGAAAAGAGAGAAAAAGCAAGTAGCCCAGACTCAATCAAAACGGGGGGGAAGAGAATCAGATAAAGTAGGTCTACAGGATGGGTACTGTAAAGAAGAGGGGACAAAAGGAGACAATTCCACCTGATCAGGCGCTGGCACATGCTCCAGTATGGAAGAGGAGAAGCAAAATGGTCAAAACATGGTAGATACTTCGGCAAAATTTCCCCATCCGGTTGAACGAAAAATTCAAAGAAGGAACCGACGCAATCCACAGCTGTTCGGACAGGAACTCAAAGAGCTTTCTGAACCAAAAACAAGAAATAAAAACTAACAGAGGGGAAACCGCACAGTTCCTCTCCGCCTCCGGTCCGGAAAGAAGCACGCAAATGAAAGGTAGCGTAAACTGGATTGACCAAGAATGGGGTTCGAGATATCACTGGGAAAGCGCAATAAAATATCACCGGGATCGGCAGAGTTCAAGGGAAAGACGCAAAAGGGTGCCAAAAAACGCAGGGAGACAAACAAGGCAGTGCGAAAACGCCAGAAATTTCATCCGGAATTAACGTGGGGATCGACAGACAAGTCAATATGGGAACCCAGAAGTTGTCAGACGGGGCACTGACGGCGGAAGGGTACATCGCCGAGAAAAATCGGGAGAATGACGTAACTGAGAGGGTGAATGAAGAGGGGAAAACACGCGGGGTTAGAGGAGAGCATGGGGGAGATCAATTGGGGATCGGCGTCTTAATGCCTACCGGGAGCGGAATGGTTCCTAACCTGAGGAAGAGGTACAAGGGGGGGAAAAACGGGTAAACTCCGGGTCTTAAAAACCGGCCCATTGTTTATTAGTATGGGTTCGTCTCTTAAAAAGGGCCCGAGATGGGGGCCAGGTGCTCATCGATCAGGTTGCAAAGGGAACACGCGAAAGAAGATGAAAATTCCTTAAGTCGGCTGGACGGCGGAAGACACGTCGGCGGAACGACGAATGAAATAACGAGCTCGCGGGGAGCCATGGAGGGTTCTTACGTGAAGACCGAATTTCGATCGGGAAACCGACCAAAGTAAGGGGGAAAGGAAAATGTAACCCTTCAAATATGAAGACGGATCCCCAATCCTCGCAGAAGAGTCCCATCACTGACTGCAACATGGTAATAGAGACGGCCAAGTCAGAATTCCAACGATCACGGCGGGGGAACAAATCTTACTGTCCGCAGGATCAGGAATAAAGGAGGCGCTCCAAAATCAATTGCCAGGAGAAGGGGGTCTGATTACCCTTTCAGGGGGATCAAGCTAAACCTACTGCAAACTCATAGACGCGGCTAATCGGAGGGTAGACAAGGATGGGAAACAATACTACGAGTTTCGGGATGACATGTAAGCCAGGGGATATGGGGCCATGGATGGCATGACTCTCATCGGTAAGCCATGAATGACTGGGACGCACAGTGTTACAAGGAGGTGACCTTTTCAGTTTGCGATCACTAAAAAAAGAGAGGGGCTGGGTCTGCGAGTGTTTAAGAAGGGGAGCCATGGTACAAAGTATCATCCCCGCCTTACTAAGAAAAAGGATACTTACAGGCATCAGGGTCTGTAAAAGCCGAAGGAGGGTCCTGGAACCGGGATTTCAAGAGGGGGTGGGGCAAGGAACCGGGGCGGGGAAAGGGGCTGGGGCACAACACGAAATTGGTGGAACAACAATAACCCTGAAAGTTGCAAAAGAAAGCCCTGCTGTAAAATAGACTAATGACCATGGGGTCGTTGGGGGCACAACAGATAGGCGACGAGGGGAAGCGAGTTAGTCGTCACAAGGGGGGGAGTGTTCTTTCCAACAGAGGAGGGCAGACACCTCTTGTCAACGGTTCAAAATGGGAGAAAAAATTATCGAGAGAGTATAGGAGGCTCCTACGGGCCAAAAAGGATGCTACCTCCCTGCAGAGGGCCTAGACTACAACGGAAGGAAAAAAACAATCTACACTCCGGGCATGCTAAAAGGCCAGACGTGGAGGGCTCTCAGGTGGTGGGCTGGAGGACCGGCAAGGCAATCGCGACAACAGGGCGGGTCAGTCAGCGACTGATCCAAACCCTTGACAGTCAGCTAAGTCCAAGAAGGCGGAAAAAAGGGGATCTTAAGGTGGGGAGGGATGACAGTGATAGACAAGCAAGGACTACGAAAGAAAGCGGAGCGTTTTCTTTCTAAAACCAAGTATGACACGTGTAAGACGAACCCCTTCGGGGCTCCTGGGAAGGGATAGAAACACATGTACATGAAATTGCAAAGGCCGGCGAAAAAAAGAACTACGTGTAATACACTCAAATCAAATTATGGCGAAAACCTCTACAGGTTTGCTCAAAGAAGTATAATCCATGAAAGAGAAGGGGAGTCCGCCAGGGGTTCTGCTTATAGTGACCAACCAAAACGGGGGGGTAAAAAGTTTAAAGAACTTCAAATGAACTCGTAAAGAAATAAAAAAAGTATACAAACTCGGCGGGGGGGGGGGGGAAAACTACACTACTTAAATAAAACAAAAGAGGGAAAGTCAAATTCCAGTAACTTCACTTTACCTCTCATCAAGGGCGAAATGACGTCGCCGAAAAAATGGGACAGACAGCTGAGGGCAACAGAAGCCACACTAGAATCAAAAAACAACGGAGGTAGAGAAAGAGATAGCAGTCAGTTCTGTCAGCATGATTTAGGCGTCACCATTGGGGATCTGAGAAAGAGAACTGAGGAGCTTGCATCAGGTGAAGTAACCTTAAGACGGGGTGGGGGGAGTAGCGGGGTTGAGGAAGGAAACATGAGGAGGGGCTCTTTCTTGGGCGTGGAGGGAGACGTGATGGGGACCCGCGGTGACTTCGAGTCGGGGGGGGGGGGCATAGAAAGGAGAAAAAATTTCTCGACAGCGGTGTGAAAAAAAAAACTCAAGTAGGGAATGCTGGTGGCACAAAACTAGCGTCGATGTGAGATTAAGTGGCCTGCTAGCTGTTTGCACGGGGGGTGTCAATAAAGGGGGTCGGGTCTCTCCTCACAAAGGCCACGGAAGCCCACGAAAATGTATTAACGGCGGCGAGTTGTTCCTCCAAAAATGGAAGTTGGGAAGAGTCCTGTGCTGATGCACGGTCTTTTATCGCAGTGCAAACAGTACGATCCAGGGAAGCGATGAAACTTAGTATGACGTTGGGACTTACAGAGAACGGGAAAATACCTGGCGGTGGGGGGGGGGGTTGACGGTGGTAATAGGGGGGGGGGGTTTCGACCATAAAAACATATTGAGCAAAAAACCAATGATGAAATTGGTGATAAGGCCTTGGTATATGGGGTCGGGAGTAGACGGAAGAAGGTCATGGAGGTACTCTCGAGTTCCCTACTGTTTGCGTAAAGGTCGAGGAGCCACGTTAACCTATAAAGGGAGGGGTGAACTGCAAGCAGGTCTTTAAATCGGCTCATCTGTTTGACCAGAGAAGATGTAAAAAGCCAAACGGATCACGGGTCTCTTCAATGAGTTTTGCAATCGAGGGTAATAACGTCTGTAAAAATCGGGGTGTCATGATCAGCTAGGGAATAGGTTGGACAGAATCATGGTAGGGGGGTCTACTGAAAAGGTGTTTTAACTCATCGCAAAAGATCGACCTGAGAATAGGACCTTTCAACTTTGGTCCGGGATGAAAAAGGGCCTAGAGTGGGGGTTGGTAAGAGACAGAAAACTATGAGGTTAGGCAAAACCGCATGGCCAGAGCGAAAGGCAAAAACGCTACCTCGCTCCGAAGAGTACGGCACTGCTACTGTTAAAAAGCCAACGGCGGCTGAAAGGCCGTAGGAGCACTACACCTTAAAGCACTACTACACTGAAGAACAAAAAAGCTATTTTGGCCGGAATCCCGAAGGGAGATTGGGCTTAAACTAAGAGAGGAAGAAGGTCGGGGGACGAGGAGAAGAGGGGGGTGGGGTGGACAATTGGGACCAAGGAGAATAGTGAAATGGCGCACGATCCGGTGGGGGGTATATGATTCTGGGTAAGGGAGTAATTTAACCAGCCTCGAAAAAGGGAGGGGCGTAAGGGGGGGGGGGGTGTGGGTAACGCCAGTTTATCCACGGAAGATTGGGGGAGGAGGGATTGGGAGGGGGACTAAGGAACAGTCGATCGCAGTCAGTGGTTAAGCTGGCGGGAAAAAAAGGAGTTATCACAAACCGTCGGCTCAAATTGCCGGGGGGGTGTAAACGGCAAAATGAAAAGTCCTTGGGTTCATACGCAGTCGGAGGACTATCAGATAAAAGGTCGCAACGCTGGTCCTGCGGGTATTTGTGTCCCATTCTATCACTACTCCGTTTAAGAATGGCTAGTCAAGCACATCAGCAGAAGATGTGGGGGGTGTTAAAAATAAACACACTTGACGCTCAGTCACAGGGAGCGATTAGAACTCAACAAGACAACAAAAGTGCAAAGTCTCTCAAAAAAAAACAAAAGCATACGTACAACATCAGGGAGGAAAGTTCAATAGTCAATCCGTGGAGTGGGGACGAGAGGGGGGGGGGAGGAATTAAATATAAGTGATGGCGTGTAGGGATTAACTATCGGGGGGGGGGAGGCGACATGGTAATCCAATGAAAAAAAATATAATAAGACCCGGGGGGGGGGGTTCCAGAACGCTAAAAAATGGATCCCGTACTGATGTTCGTACGATTTCAAAGGTGAGGAATGGGAACTGTCCGTCATGCCGGAAGGAAAACCTTGGGGGGGGGGGGGGGGGTTTGGGGGAAAAAAAACTGGTCATTGTTACATTACAAAAACAAAAAGGAACTCATAAAAAAAAATTTTGGGCAAGCGTTAATGAGCTACTTCCTTGGTTAAATGGAGTTGGGGGACAACGGCGGCGTTCTCCATCACTGACGCAAAAGAAAATGACTTGGAATTGCTGTTAAATCAGCGGAGAGGGAAAAGCACATTCTTTCTGCAAAGTTTCTGGCCATGCGAAGTCTGAACTCTGGAGGAGGGTACCATGGAGGGCAGCTGTCACCA
>Ga0179591_1263624_pt1 | contig 14516 bp, 15 predicted proteins | sample CZOMad2_1_08_16f_FD_182891 | JGI IMG/M metagenome (GOLD analysis project Ga0179591, IMG submission 182891) | Vadose zone soil fungal communities from Angelo Coast Range Reserve, California, USA - CZOMad2_1_08_16fungal (PacBio error correction) | ecosystem: Environmental > Terrestrial > Soil >...
TCCGGTGTCTGAGGGGATCGCAGGACTACGTCCGCGCGGTCGCCGTATCATCGATAATCCCAGCGAGAACAAAGTGTCTGTGGGAAGCAGGTCCAAGGGAAGTGCCCTGGCGGGGAAGGGTAGGAGGGGACCTTCTAAACTGCTCACACTGCTGCGTAGAGTCAACCACCAGAGCTCAGTACTAAGGAAGATTGAAAAGTCCGACGCCGCCCCATGAGTGGCTACGAAACATCCTGAAGACCAAAGTTTCACCTATTGACCGTACCTGACCCTCGGCGTTACTTGCCCGCTCAGGACTATGAGTATCCCGATCCCATACGTACCTCGCAGTCTTCATTCCTTTATCTGCCCCAATAGGGAGACATGCTTCTGTCAGCGAAAAGAACCCTACTCCGGGTAAAGCACTCCTAACTAGGGGAGAAAGATAACTCTCCCGCCTGCGAGAGTCATGAGATCGAAAACCCGGCATCATAGAGAAGTAACTTTCCGCTCAGTTAGACTCTCAAAAAAGACCTAGAAAAGGTGGGACAACTATGATAACGATAAAGGAAAATTCCAAATCTCACAAGTAAAACGGGGATTACAATGGGTTGATACGTCATACAAAGTCTTGCTCCTGCACGATTGAGGCGCTATTTCGATTCTTCATGGGTCGGTTCAGGTACTACTCAAAGAATAACCCCGACAAGGGTAAAGGGGGTTATACTGTTCAAAACGGAAAGAGCCTCCGAAACGTCACGTATTCTCCTAGGGTGAATCATGCAAAACGAAAGCTCTACGTGGGTATCAAAAAAAATATCCTAATTGCTATGGGCGGGCCGAGAAGGTGAGGACGGGCAGAGACTACTATGCTGCTCTACGGTCCTCAAAACGGAGCAAACGACTGTTCAATCCTCCCAGACGTCATAGCGCGGAGAATTCTCTTGTTTATCGGACACAGTGAGAGGAGAAAGAATAGTCGTTCAAGGGTGCCTGTTTCACGGGAGAGAAAAAAAGAGAGAAGGAGGCGAGCGGGGGCCTGCAAGAAAACTTGAAAAGAGGCGTCGTAATACGACTCGGCGAGTGAGTGATGGAAAGGAAAAAAAGAGGGAACGCTCTAAAGTGAGTAAACAGTGGCAAAGCCGGCGCGGACTAAAAAAAAGTCTCATGGGGACCGGAGAGGTCTCGGAATGCCGGAAATAGAAAAGTCAGGGCGCCTACGAATAAAGTAGACTTCTACTTCCGGGGTGAAAACTGGAGCCAGATATCCCGGCTCCTGAGGCCCGTCGACTCTATGCACTCTCGCAGCAGTATTCCTAGCTTGGGGCGAGGAACTAGAGATAGAAATAGGCAGGGAAAGTGGCAGCTTCCGGCTTGAATAGAGAGCCATAGGGTATCTTCCTGATATACTATACGGCTCCATTTATGTACCCTGGAGGGATCCAGAGGGGAGGGAGATCAATACTTCGAGATCACGTTGCTCCGACAGCATAGCCGGTGGGTCTCTCGTTTTGTACCCCGAGAGGATGAGTCTCCGGCTTGGGGACGTTTATGTGAGTCCTTCTTAAGGGCTAGTAAATTCTTTCTGAAGCCCCTCCGCCGGTGTCCAGGAAAAGGAAACTCCGTGAAAAATCCGAGGTTTCTACGAGGGAACTATTAAGTACGGACTGGGATACTGGTTTCTAGAATAATGGATGGATGTCCCCCGTTCTATCAAAAACCTATGAAAGAACAGTCTCACGGTGAAGTGTTCATACGGATCGGGCAGGAAGGCCGGGAGTGTTTATGCTCTGAGCTAATGTCTCATACTTTGGGGACTCTACCTCTAACGGTTAGTCTTAAGAGGGGTCAGCGAATCGATTTTCCCTAGTGGGATAGTCCTTTTAGGGTTCAAGAATTACACGAAATGGGCGAGCGAATACATCGTTCGTTTCTAAGATGATCTACAATTCTCTCCGACGTCTGTTGTAGACGACGGTGGACGAAGTTCTAGGGGGGGGGGCCATTATCAGGGGTCTTTTCCGAGGCTCTATATTAGAGGAGGAAAATCATCGGGAAAAATTTGTAGACGACTGCGGCGTGGAGAGCAGTTTACTGAAAGAGAAGGACTGGGGTCCGCGGCTATACCGAATCTCTTTAAGGGTCCCTATCTTTGGGGGATTGGTTCTCTTCATTTTCTGGCGTTTGACCCGCAGAGGGGAATCTACGCCCAAGACAGGAACAGCTCGAAAAAACAAGAACCTGGTACTTCCGTTCGGGACGGCAAGGGAAGTCGAAGCTCCACGGGAACAGGGACCTCCAAAAGGGCGTCCCTCGGGTTTACGACGGGATAGGAAGGGGAAGAAATCGATTTACTGCAGAACTAAGCGGCGGAAGAAGACTATGAAACAAACGTGAACGGGAACCAGATAAAGGGTAACTACGTGGGATGACGGGAGGAAATAATCGAGGGCGCTTATTCCAAAAGAGGTATCGAGCTCAACACAACAAGAAGGGGGAGGGAGATCTCTCCCAACCTGGTACTAATAAAGAAAACAAAGGGGGGGGTGTAGTGCGACTCTCCTCAAGGAAGGACTTTAAACTATCGTTTCAGAACGGGATCAAAGGTTTGGGGGGCGGGAATGGTAGGATAACTATATCGAGACGTCAATTCATTTAAGTGGGACTTTCCCTGCGGATGCAAAAGTCCTGCGGAGAGAGACGGGAAACCGCGAAGGGGGGGGGGAATGTGAACTAGTACAAGATTTCTGTTGGGACAAGACGGATCTGGGGGCTTGCCGGACGTAGACAGTCTCAAGCTGGGAGGCGTCAAAACTGCTCAACAATCGACGGTGCAGGAGCCTCAAGTATCTTGAAAAAGCGAGCCTCCTCTGCGCCGCCTCTCTTTTTAAATAGTAGTACGGGACTGACTAAGAGCTGAAAGGACGTGGAAGAAAGAACTTCGATCAGGGAAGTAGAAAACTTTCCGACCCTGAAAAACTTTACTAGGGGATGACAACTAGCGAAGACTGAGCAAGATTCCTAACATAACCGACAACTTCCGTCCGGGGAGTGAGGTCATTTTTTCGTCAAATCGTAACTTCCTCAGGCTTTCTGCGGAAATTGTTCGTGAAATGGAAAGTGTCCGCGCCATACTCCATAAAGTAAAACGATACTGGGTTACAGGAAAGGCGGGTGGGCTCGGGTGAGCTACTGGGCTACATAGCTGGGGAAACGCGCGCCACTGGGGCTCTCCATGCTGTTTCCTCGGCAACCGAAGACTGGGGGTTCCGTAGGCTTCTAGCGTACTCCTACATGCTGGGACTGGTGAGCTCGTAGAAGGGCGTGTAAAATAAAACGCACTTGGCCGAGGAACCAGATGCTGTAACGGGGAAAGATCGACTTCAGAGATTCTAAAGTCCCCCAAATGAGCAAACGTCTTCGGCATGCGGCGAACGGTCTTCCATGGATTCTCATAACGTTCGAGAGCAGCCAAGGGCAACCCAATGGGCATCTGCAATAGGTCCAATCCGATGGACCTGAGGTGGGGACAGGGGCGAGGAGAAAGAACCAGCCTAGGATATTCTATCTGGGAGTGCGCTGCTCCAACTGCGGGAAAAAAAAGGCGCCGATAAAAAATCCTAATAGGGGAAGAAAAAGGGGTCACTATATCTCGATAGGAAAGCCTTATCTGATAAAGATAAGGTTGCGGAAGAAGAAGGGAAGTAAACAGGAGCGGACTCTCATCAGGGCCGTCGCTTAGGCCGAAAACGCTAGGAAAGTATCGGAAGAAAAGTGAGGTGAGACTTTCGCCGGAATTATTATCTCTTCAAAAAAGAGAAAGAGTTCAGAAGCTTTTCAGGTTCTTCGTGGACGCGCTCTCGATCCTGCAGGCGGAAAGGCAGCATAACGGAGGACTGAGTGTGGAGAAGAACCTCCTTGTTTCTTGAGGGGGAACGGAAGTCTTTCCGAGGCGTGGATCGATCAAAAGTCAACAGAAGGTTGACCCGTAGAGTATCACTATACTCCATTCAGTGGGAAGGCCACGGCTCTAAGGAGAGGAGACTACACTTGAACGGAAAAAAAAGAATTAGAGGTAGAGAAAGGAAGAATAAAAGCCTTCTACACCAAAACTGCATGATTTACGCCAGCGCTACTTTTTAATAAAGACTCCTAGACAGAGGGGAGAAGGGGTGGGAAAAAAGCTGGCCTATCGGGTATGTTCAAGTCCGACTCGCGGAAGAAGAAAGAGGTGGGAAAGACGGACCTGTCTTGGGAAGCCCCTCGGGCCTCGGGCGCTTATTTAAGGGGGGACACTGCAAAAAGGAGGGGGAGGGAGCGGTAGGGTCTTCTGTTTCTTAGTGGATCCGGAAGAATGCCTCTTCCATAAAGGGAGGGAATCCTGCAGGAAAACACAGGCGCCCGGGAGATTTGTAGATGTCTTTTAACGCCTGTTCTTACTCTGAGGCAGGAGTACAAAGAGGGTTGAGAGGGTGGAAGGAACTCCTTAGAAAGTAACGGGTGGGGAGTTCTAGGGTTTTTCTAGCGGCCCTGAGAGGGGGAAGGGGAGAGACTGGGGGTTCGAACAGAAGGGATGCTCTTACGGCTTCGGGGGGTTCATCGTGCGGTAAAGAGGAGACTCGACGAGAGAAGAGGGGAGAGGGGGGACTCTGGGGAAGGAGGGAGAGCGGTCAAGCTCACTTCTGGCTTCAATTCAAGTTCTTGCCTCAGTGGAAAAGGGGTGGCTTTTAGTGAATCTCCCAGAGGGTGTCGTCCTTAGGCGGTAATAAGAACTAGTTGAAGTCTCTTTTGTGGGGAGGGAAAAGGATACCTCGGGGATAGGTAGACTATACAGAGGCATGGATCATCGCCGGAGAACTTTCCAAATGTATCATACTAAAGGGAGTCTAAAAGGTCTTAGAAGGGGAGAAGAATGGACTTGAACCTTCGTTGAGATCCGTAGAGCACTAACATCGGGTTCATAGGCAGGCCGTCAGGTGACTCTGTCTCTCTCGCGGAAGGGAAAAGGGAGAGGAGCGATCTAAAAAGGGAAAAAAACACTAAAGGGACCGCCCTCCTTTGTAGCGGGCCACTTCACAGGAGAATCTAGTCGATCTTGCTCTCCTGAAATCTCTCCACCAACAACGTTATTTTAAGGAGGAAGAGTGGCCGGGGACCTGAAGAGAGACAGAGAGGGAAGAGGATACAGGGAGGGGAAACAAATGATCTTATCTTCAGTTAAAGACTTCTAGATATTGTCCTTCAGATCGGGGAAAAAAAAAAGAGAGACTGACCTCGGGAGGAGGGGTTAGCAGCCGTATCCTCCTAGAGACTCTAGTAACAGTCCTCCGTGCGAGGGGGATAAAAACGAGCTTTAGGAATTCCACTAGGCTCCCTGGGAAATCATGAGTACGAAAAATAGAACCGTGCTTCTTCATTTCCTTTTCTAGGCGGATCGCAAGCCCAGTCTGGGCTTACATCAAAGAAACACACAGATCGTCTTAAGAAGGGGGGAAATACAGAAAGAACAACGCAATTGGAGGGTACGACATCCAGAACCAGGGTAAAAATCTGCCCGGACTGTCCGCGACTGGGAAGCAGCTTATAGAAGGGGAAGAAAAGCAGGGACAAGACTAAAGCCTCAAAGCTAAAGGAGAGGACAACGGGGGGGCCTGAAAGAGAGGAAAAAAGATCGATGGGGAGAAAGAATCCGCTAATACGCGAATTCACGTCCTAACCGGGAAGGGGGGAGAACTAAACCGGACTCTGAAAACATAAACAGGAGACAAGCGTCTATCACTAGCGAGAGAAAAACCCGCCTAATCTTCTGCAAGTAAGGGGCGGCATCTGAGACGAGAACGACGGGGACCGCGATATGTGGACCGGATCAATATCTCTCACCGATAACAGGGGAGGTCCTGGGGGGTGAGACGACGGTCCTCCTTAAGCTGTGCTTCTTCGATTGCGAGGGCTTCAGGAAGAACCGGATCAACTAGACAAGAACTACATTTCGATGCCAACTAACGGGGGGGGGGTTAGGGGGAAAAACGTCAACCCGCAGAGGTAATTATGGACGTGCCTTCCAACCCTACGGGGAATATCTGTATCAGGGTTTGTCGGAGGGTCGCCGTACGTGAAGGGTCAACTTTAAAACTCCTAGTCAAGAACCAAGTGGGGCCAAACTTTGTAAGAGACATTAATGGGGAATCTCTACATCTCGGTGTTTTATTCCGAAGTATGGGGGCGGATGCGCTCGTAGGCGATAACTTGGGCTGTGGTGGGTCCCCTTCTGCAGAAGGAGCAGGGGGGGAGGCATCTCCAAGAAAAAATTAGTGGGCCCGACCATTACCCTCTGTTCGGAATATGCTTAACTCAGGGTAGCGAAGCGGAAACTGGGGGTGGGAACTCAGAGACTAATTCGTGAAAAAGAACGGGGCCCTTGGGGGTCGAAACTGAGGAGCGGGGGTCACTGGAAAGACGAGTGGAATGAACGGCAGGAGCTAGGAGGACCTCCAGAGAGGGGAAAGTAGTAGCTGAGAGGGACGGTCAAATAAGATTTGATCTACGACACTTGAAATCGTAAGATCCAGTAACAGCGAGGAGTACCTGAAGGCTCGCAAATGACAGGGAGGAGTCGCGGACGACCTGTTCGGCAATCTCGGAAACGGACTAAAGCGAAGGAAAGAGAATTTCCTGGAGGGAGACTGACCCCGGAGGGTCTCCAGGGGGGCATCCTCGCGCGGAAGGAGGAAAGGGAGAAGCCATCTATGAGAGAGCGTGTTTGTTTTCGCTCTGGGCTGGGGGGGTACCCGGAGGAGGAAATGCTGAAAGGGGGGACCGCGTTGGTCAGCGTGGCAATTTTTTGAGACTGCTCAATGCGAGAACGGTCAGGCCTCAACACATTCTATGTGACTAAAGAATGGCAGGGGGGGGGGGGGGGGGGGGGGGGGGGGGATGTTCCAGCCTTTTGGATTGTGAGGTGGTAGAGTCTCATTTTTCTGAATTGCTATTAGAAGAGACTTATTCTCTGAGATCGTCGGGAAGGCGGAGAGGAATAAAGGGAAAAACGGAGAAAACGAGGGGGGTCAAGAAAATTATGAGCTTACGACTAGGAAGGCATTAATATCATTACCTGAAAACATCTCAGAAGGTATATTGTCAAGCCTGGGAAGGAGTATTCTTAGACTTATATACTAAAAAATTCTCTTGGAGCTGTTGTGCTGTTCGCCAAAAAAGGGACGACGAGGGGAAGGAGGGTCGATGCAATTCGCGATCCAAAGGGATCGGTTTATCACTTAGGTACACTCAAAGAAAAAAAGGGACTTGTCGTTCATCGGTCGGAGGGAGGAAAAGCTTCTGGAGAGTCTGAAGGAAAAAAGAAGGGAGACATAAATCGTTCGGGTTCTCAGAACGGGAAGGACAACTGTTCTTCAGACTTCTCCTGTTTGGGGGGGGGTGAATAAACAAAGGGACCAAAGGATTGGACGGGAGTGGTGAAAACATATCTTCTATTGGCGGGGGTCGCTATGGGGGGTGGAGCTCTGTCTCAAAAATAGGATGACGGGATTCTGGCAGGGGGGAAGGTCGGAGTCTTCTAAGTTTGGGTAGCTTATATCAACAAACCAAGGGAGGGCTTAGGGGTTAGGGGTTTCAAGCTTACTGCTGTTCTGGCTGTCTTTTGTAGGTTCAGCTGCTGTTTGCTTAAGTAGTCTAGCGTTCTAGGTGAGATGGAATGGTTAGGGATTCAAGAGGGGTAAACTCTTCGGGTATTCTTGGTAGTGGGGACCCTTCCACGGCTTTAACAAAGATCGGGATGGTACGAAAATTAAACAAAGGCCGCTGTAAAATCGAGTTTGTTGCTTTTTTTACTTAGAATGCGGAAGGTGAATCGAACGTCCGTCGGAAGATCTCTTTTGTTGAGTGGCCGTTAACACGACGAAAGGTCGTAGAAGGGAGGTGTTAAGAGCCTGTGCTATTTTACGAGTCGCTCGTTATCTGATATTCTAGGGGGGGGGAAGGGGTCTGGACGGGTAACCAAGTGAGAAAAATTCTTGTCCTTTCTGGGGGTCTAGTGAACTGGCAGAAAATTTTGGGTATGTTCGACCTTCGGGAAAAAGCGCTTAACGGGGCTTTGCATCAGTATTCTTAAAAGGGAAAGAAAGTTATATCCTGAGGCAAACAACAACAAAGGAATTAGTTAGGAAAATATGGACCGTATATATCCGATCAGAGGGCTGGGTTGTAAGGTCCTGCCGCTCTAACTACTTTACTTGTAGGGAGCTTTCAGCGTATGTCGCTGATATTGGTTGAGCTCTTCTCTATTAGGTAGAAAAAGGGTTCGGAAGTAATGTAATTCGCGAAGGGTTTGCTAAGAGGAGGTGTACTCCTCCGTAGGGGTTGTTCAAAATCAGGCTGGGGGGGGAAGGGATGATCTACAGGGGCTTGCTCTAGTAGAAAAAGGAATTCGGAGTATATTATTTGATGGATGGGGCGCTTGTTCTGTACTTGTGATAGGGGGAGTCTTGTGAGGGTCATGTGCTTGCAGCTACCTGAGCAAGAGGGGAGGAAAACTTTCCGGGGGTACTGCAAGGAACATCTAATGTGGGACGGTTTATATCTTTTTCTCTCTCATGATGCGAGGTTTTCAGGGGTTAAAGGGGGTAATCTCAAGGAGAAGGGAACGGTCTTGAAAAAAATTCTATTGTCACTGGGGGGCATCGGGATTAATCCGCTCAGAGGGATGGCTATGGTATCGCGCTTCTGTAGCTGGGAGGTAAAAAGCCTGGCCCTCTCGAATCTCGGACGACAAAAACATAGTCACGCTCCGGGGATTCTCTCAGTGTCGCCGACTGATATAAATAAAAAAAACGGTATTATCTTGGGGGACTTTTGGGCAGATTTAAAAACTTGGGGGCCTAGCGAACTCTCATTCGGACAAGATGGGGGGGGGAGGTATCCGCCGGTTCTTGGGACGACTCCGTTCTAGTTCCTAGTTAGGGAGAAGGGAGGAATACTGGAAGGGAAAAAAGTTCGGTAAGCGGAAGGACCGGCCGAATGTCCTTTTGCGGGCCAAAAGAAAAGAGACGAAAAAATCATTCCTCCTTTGGGGGAAGAGAGGACGGGATTTTGGTGAAAGAAAAACGCATGTGAGTCGGAAAAAGACGTAGGTTCCTCCTTCTGTACTTCTTAATCAAGTCTACTTTCGACATCTTCAAGGGACAGGAAGCAAAGGAGAGGAATATGTCGGAAACGAATTGGGGAGGGGAAAAAGAAGGACGGAATTTAGAGCAAGAAAGAAAGAGTAAAGCAACACACCTTTTCTCCCGCAAAAATGGGGAGACCTAGATGCTATCTTAATTAGAGGGAAAAGAGCACGGTAGAAAAGACATAAAGAAGTCATGGGGCGGGGGCTCCTCACAGGAAAGTCTCCGGCGAGGGCTAGAATCCAAGTCGATCATATACTCGCGTATTTCTGATGTACGGGAAGAGAATCAAGAGTTGGGTTCTGTATAGGTTTCTCTGGATGGTCAGGTGCCAAAGTACTGCATTATTGCAAGAAGAAAGGGAGGGGGCAACCCGGCGTCCATCGGGAAAAGAGATCGCGTAAAAGGGTCGTATATCAAGTGTGAAAAAAAATTCTCAGAGTGGGGTACCTGCGTTTGTGTTGCTTCGAGGACGCTCGGGGGATGAACTCCACGTCTTGGAACTGTGGGTCGGGAATGAGGAATTCTTCTACGAGCCGTCTGGCATTTACGGGGGGGGGTGTTATGAGAGCCGATTGGAGGTGGAGCTTCCTGAAGAGAGACCTGAAGAAGACACATTCTTATGCGTGGTAGCAAAAAAAGTCGCTCCGGTACTTACCCGTGTTTCTTTTGCATGGGTTCCCGAGGGGGGGAAATCCGGGGCAGAGACTCTGACGTGGAAAAAAGAAACTGTCTTACGTAGTGTAAACGGAGGTTCTTGTAAGGGTAGTTATTTAAAACCGGCTCGATCAGTCTAAATCGTCTGGGAATGGCTCATTAATTAATGAAAAAAAAATCCGAGGGAGGGATCAAGGGCCGGAAAAACGAGTCCCAAAGAGGAAACCATAGAGGGGGGGTAACGGCCCTTCGCAAATTATAGAAAAAAAAAAAAAAAAAAAGCTTGGTCTTCCTCTTCGCTAGATTCGTACTGGTGAAGAAGCAGGGGTTGATGACCCGTGATGCGATAGGTTTTTTTCGATTCCTTTTGCCGGGCGACCGAGTGACGAGAGAGGTCGAGGGGGTCACGAAAACGGGGTCATGTGTGAGGAAATTGCCTATATTGGGACAGAGATGTCGTACAGATTTTCATGGGGAACACGGGTTAAACTCCAAAAAAAAAGAGTTAACAGCAGAGGGCATCCTGATGTTAAGGTAGAGCTGGCTAGCCAGTTAGAAGTAGGCAGAATCAAGGGGATTTTGCAGTCTGGCAGAGGGAACCTCGTCCCGCACTCTTCCACTGGGGGAATTTCTTTAGTAGTCTCTCTAAGGAGGCAAGAGGTCACGGCCTAGCTTTTATTCGGAGGGTTGTGGAGATAAGGAATTCGGGAGCGTTGCAAGAGTTATCTTGTATAATGTCTTATCGGGGAAGAGACTCACTATTCGATCAGGCGGTTCCTCACGAGAAAGAGGAGGTACCTGGCCAAAGGAAAAGGTGGAGGGAATCAATTCAGGAGAAGGGGATTCTTGGGACGCGGACAGAGAACTAAGATTTTGCTTCGAAGATTCATCTTAAGGAGGTGTAGGGAGAGGAGCTCTTTAATGGAGTGAGAGAGTACTATCTCAGACACGAGGGACACAGACTTCCAGAAGGTTAAAAAATGTCAAAGTGACGTCATGGAGAGCCGTAACTGGGCTGGGACTCCAACAAACTATTATACGGTTTTCCGTCAAAGGCAGGGAAAAGAGGAAAAATGAGGAATCTTCGTATACGATCTTGTTTGTGAGAAGAGGAAGAGAAGGGTGTTGTAGACGAAAAAGCGTAGCCCAGAAGAACTGCGTTCCTCCTTTTTCGATGAAACTCTAAAAAAAAAACTCCACGGGCTCCTCCATTAAGTCCTCGGGATGGAGCTACATGAGAACGCTAGAGGGGATCCTGGCTGATCAGGAAGGAGGGTGGTAGGTCATGAATGCTGTCTTGGGACTGGTAAAAGGGGCGAGAATGACGTCGCGTGCTGTTCTAGGGAGAGCTCTCTGGGCCATGCAGGTATTCGACATCGAGTTGGCTCAGGGAAGAGAAAAAAGGGGGGAAGCCCTTCCTTTGTCTGAATTTCTCCGTCTTGTAAATATAGAAAGAACGGCCCGCCTTGCGAAAGCTATAGAGAAACAAAAAACAGGGAAGGGGGTAAAAGATTTAAAAGGGAAAAGGAAGGGGGGAGGGAGAGGGGGTCTGACGAATGGGAGTCTTTCTGTGGGGAAAGTTCGACTAAAAAAAAGGAGGGGGTTCGAAATTCGGCAGGGATCTTCTGCTCCTCGAGAGGATAGAGAATCGAGAAGGGGGGCTTAGACTGATCAAAAAAAAAAAAAAACGTTAAACTGATACGGAGGGAAATTTTCAAGGGGGACGATTCACAACCTTTAATTCAGGAACTGGGGGGATCTACGGAGGCCTCAAGTACTAGACGGAGGAATCTTTAAAGAAGAGTCCCTTAAAAAAAAAAAGTTATCTTCTTATCGGCACGCGGTAAAGGGAGTGATGTCATGTTCGAACGGGTCTGCGAGAATCGTGACTCTAAAATTCTCGAAAAAATGAATCAAAAGTCAAAGACACGATCCGTAGACTTTAATTATATATTCTGGCATGGGGAGGAAAAGATAAACTTTCCGAACTGTGAGTGAAAAGAACAATCCTCTGACAAAAGGTCTTCGCAAGAAAAAAGGGACTCTGGCGAAGAACGGACGCTGAATCATCTATTCTCCCAAACGCTCGGAAAAGACTGGAAGATATCTTCCGGAAACGACTAAAACTTCACGATGGGGGGGAGGAAATAGTCGGGGATGGAAGAAAGGGATCGGAGGGGACGCTTTCACAAGACTCCGAAGATCTCGTAAGGATGGGGGGAAACTAGCTACGCAGGGACGAGAGCTCGGCTATAGAGTAGCATGGACTCTCTTATTCACAAACTCTCGAGGACTTTGGAAGGTCGTCGTCCTTCAAAAAGGAAGAAGAACAGGGGGGTCCTGGCTCGACGAAAAATTGTCTGGATGCAAAAGGGATCGTTACCATATGAAATCGGGAGGTTAAAGTGGGCGAGTCTGTCTTTTTCTCCAAAGCTGTTAGGTCGGGGGAGAGGCTTGACGTGGAGAAGCTACTGAAAGGAAGACCTACCAGAGCTCCATATTATCCTAAAGTTTTCTCTTTTTGCAAAAAAAAAAAAAGCGCGAAAACAACTCTCTGAAAAAAGAGGCGCGGACGGTGAAGGAGGATACTTCGAAACAATGGGCTCAACTGGGAGACGAGGATCGGATCATCATGGAGTGTTCGTCAAAATGGGGTGCTCGTTTAAATTTACATTCAGACCAATAAGAGAGAGGGCTCTGGAGAAATCACTGGGGGTCACGAACGGTTATGCTGGGAACATGAGGGCAGAGAAGGCAAGCGTAGGGGGAAGTTTGCTCCATATTATTTTCTGGGCTATGCGTTCAAGTCGAGGGAAGATCAGTTTGCTTTTGTTCAATTTGCATTGCGGGGAAGGGAGCGATGCGATAGATTCTAAGTGCTCATGCACTTGCACGTTCTCCTTACTCAGAGTAGGCTGAGAGAAAACTGGGGGGAAAACCTGAAAAAGGGTCTAGACGGCTGGATAATTAGTTACAATCCATCTCTTGGTAAACTCCCGCCCGGGCATCACGATCGTTCTTCCACCTAAAAAAATCGTGACGGAAACATGTGGGAAAACTTGGAATCGTGAAGGAGAGTTGATCTCTGCGCTTCTCCAAAAGGCCAAGAAAGATACTTGATTTTTTTTGCTCTTTAATCCTTTTAACAAGGGGGAATCATAAATCCCGAAAAAGACCGAAAAGCGACCCCGAGTGATGTAGTCGAGGGGCTAGAAGCGGGGGGGTCTCTTCTAGTAGGTCGGAGGCGAAAATTCAAGGGAAGACTGGGTCCGAAGGGAATCGGGGCTAGATCGGGGTTCAGTTCCTGCCCTAAAATCGCAGGTTAGTATTACTTCAATTATCATCAAGGGGGAAGCTGGGAGGGTCGGAGAAGGGAAAAAAGAAAGCGGGCCGGAATTGCTTTTCATTTGCCAACCTCTCCGTAGCATAGGCTTCCGGGGGGGGGGTTTGTTGGGAAGTCTCGGGGCACGGGCTGTGGGGTAAAGACGAAATCCGGGGAGTAATTGGGGAAAAAAGGGGCTTAGTTCTTTATTCATGGGGTGAGTGGCGATATTGTGCAGAAAAGGGGGGCAATAAAAAAAAGTAGCCACGTATCACTCTGAAGGCAAGAGGCTCTGCTACTGACTTCCCCGAACCCGTGATACCGGGGGGTTAAAAAAATAAATGTAGATGAAAGTCTCGATATAATCTCCGTGGACATTCCGCGGGGGGGTCAATTTTTGGGGCAGATCACAAGATTCTGAAACGAAGACAAGGACCTGAGGAATTTGGACGGGCCTGCTTTATTGGAGAGTGTGAGGTTTTTCAAGTGAACAGGCCTGAAAGTTCTTGTCTTATGATATGAAAGAATCAGGGAGCCAATGCGTGGAAGAGTGGTTATTGCCTCTAACTTCTTGAAAGAAATGTGCAAAAAAACGCTTCTATCAAGTATCACATAAAAGAAGGGATCTTGGTAAGACATGCAAGTAATCTGGTGGCTATATTTGAGGGAGGGGTCCGTTACTCATGACCTCAGAGGGCCTTCGGAGGGGAGGCAGGAAGACTCTGTGTATTTGCTGTAACCCTTTGACTTACAAAGCTTCCTCAGAGAAGGATCGGGGGTTTCGGGATAACAGAAAGCTTGGGAGAAAAGGTTCTTCGTGAGAAAAAAATCAGTGGGATGGAGGAGGTCTGAATTGCTCGGACGATTCTCATCTTCATTTCATGGTGACGCGTAAGTTCCGGAGGGAGGTGGAGGGCTAAAATCGACATGAACACTGAAGGTTTTAGCATGGCAGCAAGCTTGTTGGCTCAGTTCTGGACCGAGTTGGCTTTTCAAAAACTTAGGAAGGAGAAATGAGATGTCTGAGCTTCAGGGTTCGTTTAGCCCATCAGATTTAGGGTCTAGCAGGCAACAAACGGCAGGAGAAAAGGACTGTTCTGCCACCCGTCTCGGCCTCAGCAATGGGAGATCTTGCCGTGGTTCTAGGATCTATTGCGCTCGGCGAAAACTCTTCTTATGTTAAAAAAAAGAGGGAGTAGTTTCTTTGTCTACCTGTCTGCAGGAGAGAGGGCTCTTCGAGTTCGACCGAAGTATAAATCGAGGGGAGAACCTCTTATCACGTGATGGAAAACGGAGATTTCGGAGATGACTGCGGTGGTTTACAGAAGGAGAAACAAATGCCTCTTGAAAGGACTTCATGTGTGGGACAAGCTCAG
>Ga0179591_1267553_pt1 | contig 14516 bp, 17 predicted proteins | sample CZOMad2_1_08_16f_FD_182891 | JGI IMG/M metagenome (GOLD analysis project Ga0179591, IMG submission 182891) | Vadose zone soil fungal communities from Angelo Coast Range Reserve, California, USA - CZOMad2_1_08_16fungal (PacBio error correction) | ecosystem: Environmental > Terrestrial > Soil >...
CTTGGCGAAAAAAGGCAGGAGCAAAAGAAAATTTTGTGTGCGGGGGACTTATGGAAAAAAATGCTGTTTAAATTTGTCCATGAAAAGATTTCATCGGTGGAGGGGAAAAAGGATGGGAGCAGGAGGAAAACCGGTAGAGTTGCTGAACCACCGTTTGTGTGCTCGTGCCGGCTGAGGCGAGGAATGGGGGCATCGGACGGTAAAGGTGGCCTTATTTCACCACCGTGGCGCGGAAAGCACGATAACAACCCAACAAGAAAGGTGTCTTAAGAAAGAACGGAAGTCGTGGCAACAGTCGATTGTCTGGGAATAGGTATTCGATTGTTTACCTGGGGGCCCACGTCAACCCTTGTTGGGAAAAGATCCTCCCGTCGGACAGTTCGAGCAATTGGCAACCTGAGGGAATTGTGAGGAGAACCTATTATGGTCGCGCAAAAAAATGGGACTCTCTTCACCAGGGGGGGAAGGGGGACGGGACTGGCAAAGCGCAGCAAGGAAGATGAGGGCTCCCAGGGGCAGAGATTGGGGGAAGGAGGGTAACACCACGATTCAGGGAAGGTGACACATTTCTGAGGGGGAAAAGGCAAAAAAAGTTGTGTGGGGGGCCACTTGCACAATACCTTCAGGTAGAAAATCATCTGGGATGTGTCGGGTAGAAGAAAAGTAAAAGGATTCCGAATCTCAGGGGGTTAGGAGGGAAGACGAGGAATTTTTGGTGGGCCAGGAACCTTACAAGGGGAAATGGAATGGGGCGGGGAAAAGGGGATTTGTGAAAAAAGGGCAGGGGGAATGGAGGGGTGGCAACTTAAAATCCCAAAACTCAAGGTGATTTGGGAAAGCAAAAAAAGGACGATCGCAGGTGGGACTCTACAGGACGATCGCTGCCTTATGGGGAGAAAAGGGGGGAGCTCATGAAGAACTTAAATCAAAGGCGGAAAACGCTTTTCCAAGACGGGTGGAAGAAGGACTGGATCCTGTAGACGGAAAACTTTTTTTTCGATTAAATCTTGCCGGAGGATCACAGGGGTCGGTAAAGAAAAGAGAGCAAAAGGTTGGTTGTACGAAAAGATAAACCCGGCAGAACTTTTTGAGACGATAACGGCAACACGGGGTGGTAAGTTTGGTGAAGGAGTTGAAGTAAAGGCAGGGGAGAAATCTACAATTCCCGTGCGAGGGAAATCAGCTTGGGAAGGAGAGACAAGTGGGAAGTCCTAGACACAGGGGGGCGACGAAAGGGGGTGGGCGAAGGGCAAAAAGGGTTCAAAGTTTTCGGTTAAGGGGTGCCGCCTCCGCGGATCTGGCGAGGGGAAATCGGGAGGCACTGAGGTAAGGGGTCGTAAATACATTCCGGACCAGCCTTGGACGTTCGGAAAGTTTAAAAAGTCACTGGGGAAAAACAACGCTCCGTGTGGGAAGTGAGAGGGGGCATTCCAAGAGGAATTTTGGGGTTCAAATGAGGGGGGGGGAGTGATAGGCTCCATCTTGAAGAAAAAAATCCGAATGGACGTTCGGGGGGGGGAACGAGAAAAAATAGTACTCGAAGAGTGTTGGCTTGTTTTGAGGGCAAACGGGGGGAAAAAATTGGGAGAAGAAACAGGAAAGTGTGACAAGCTGTGTCTTGATGGGTTACAGCGGCTAGAAGAGGGGGGGGCCAGGGGGCAGACAACCCGAAACATGGGGATGGAAGGGGGGGGATCAGAATGTTTGAATGCGGGGGAAAAGCCTTTGGGCTAGTGGAAGTCTCGAACATTGAGAACTTCTCTCACTGCCTGAAAACGCAGGCAAACTCATCCAATTGACCGGAAGTCGGGGGGGAGATGTTCTAGACATTGAAAAGGGGGAAAGCGTGCGCGCGGTTGGAAAATTGGGACGCTACAATGGAAAAAGGCAGTAGTCACATAATTCTGGCGGGAACTTACAAGGGCGGGAATTCTAAAGGGGTGTGAGATGAAAAATACCGGATGGAGTCGTCAAGGTGGCGGAACAGGGGGGGCCTCTGGCTCAGCGAGGAAATCAAGATCGTAATAGTAAGTAGAAACCAAACCAATCTCTAGAAAAGTCAGTAAACGAGTGATCAAAACGATGACCTGAATTTCACGCAAAAAAGAGGGGATGCTCTGGAAAATCCCTTTTCGGCCGTGGAAAGAAAAGAAAAAACGTGTCTTCAAGGGGGAAAAATAAGGGGTCACATTGTGCGGGGAGAAAACGAGGAGTGGGGAACGAGACCGAGGGGTGTCTAGCTTAGAGTCGGAAGATCGAGCCGGAATCAGGATTTCCCAGGTCTCCGAAGTTTTGGGAGAGCTGCACGAGCGGAAGGAGTAAGTCCAAGTGAGATCCCTGCAATGGGGGAGGGAAATTAGCGAACACGTAATATTGAATCAAATTCAATCAACGGAAACAAAAGACTCCACTCCATGTCAGATTGGAGATACGGGTTCAGGGTGGTTTGAGGGCTGAAGAGGAGTACTATTCGGGCTTTGAGCCTGTAGCAATTCACTTGTGGGTCAACGGAAAAATCTGAGTGGCTTAGCCGAGCCAGTAGCAGGAAAAAAAAGACACGGAGGACACGGGGTGGGGAAGACCTGAGTGAGGGGCGTTAGAAAACCTAAAGTTAAAAGGGGGACCGTCGAACGGGAAACAACTGGATAGTTTCAAATGGACTGGCAAAGTTGATACCCAATTAACCAAAAGGGGGACAGTATTTCTGTGGGCACAACCATTTTTAATTGAAAAAGGAGATTAGTCAAAGCAGTTCCGTACCCGAGGGCGCGCGTCATAAGTATACGGCCATTTTACCCCTCTGGAAAAGGGGGGAAACAACTAGACTTTCTGGGGGGGGGAATCCAACAAGGAATCTCAATTCTAAAGTGAGTATCGGTTTTCCGGTACGTTATCAAAAAAAGGGCTGAAAACATCACCTAAGGGAATTCCTGTCCAGAGACGTTTCAAAAAAATGAGTGAACACAAGAGAGTGGGACCCATAAAGTTGTATGGTTTAGTTGCCAAACGCGGAAAAAGAAAAGCTCAAGTAAGGCGGGGATAAACGGGAGGGGCTTAGTGACACATAAAGACCAGACTTTCTGCAAGGCAATTCACAGGAGAGGAGGGTCAGAGCCGACATGAACGGGCGGGAAGGGGAGAACGGCCCTGGAAAGAAGGACTAAACTCACTTTAAGGCGGGCCCCCTAGACTCTCAAACAAAACAACGTCGAAGAAGAGGGGGGTCGGACCAACGAAAGTTTCCTGATCTTGGGCCAGCCAGAAATAGCCAGCTTGTAGAACCCCCAGGCCCGAAGGAATGTGGCAATCAAAAAACCTTTGGGAGAAACCTTAAGGCCAGCCCGGAAGGGAGCTGGAACTAAGTGACTCTAGATTCCCCTAATAATTGAGGGCGTGAGCGAGAGATATTTCACTATTTAACAAGACATAAAAAGTTAAGGAAAGGAACCCCCGACTTTGGGGGAAAAAAAGCCGAGGGGGGTGTGAAACCGAGTCGACAGGAAAACGGAAAAACTTTAAGGGGGGAGGGAAGACTGTTTTATCAAGACAGGCTATACCGGGTTGAGAAGTTGAATAACGATTGTGAAACCTAACAGAAAAAAACGGTGGGGGAACAAGGGAATATTCTGCGGGGTAAGGAAAAGGGGCGGGATAAGGGAGCCGCGCGAGAAGGAAAAGATGGGGGAAAACGGGGGGAAAGAACTCTTTGAAATACAAGGTCAAAAAAGGGGTGAGGTCAGTCAAAAACGGATTGGGGGGGTCAGGAGAAAGAAAAGGGCAAGCACATGTTTCTGGAACATTAACGTGGGGTAACTTGAGTGGCCGAGGTTGGGGTTTTGGGGTGGGGCGAGGTGGGGGGATAAAAGGAAAAGCCCATAAGCAAAGGGGGAGGCCACCCAGACGGGCTTATCCCGTTCCCGGAGTCGGAAGGGCTCTGCAAATCGCACACCTCCGTTTCTTGACAACAAGGCATCCGTCCAGAGGAAAAGGCAAAGAACCGAAGAAAGAGCTGGAACTCGGTTTGAACACCCAGAGGCAGGACCAATTCGCCAGGCGGGGTAACGCGGGGGAAGTCTCTAGTTCTGTGGACAGAGGACGGGCGGACGAAAATCGCCAGCGGTAAGCGGACAGTAATATGAAATGCCGGAGGAAATACATCGTGATCGAGCCGGGTGTCCATAAAAAATCTGAGTGAGGGTGGGTAAATGGCAGGGAAGAGGGGGCAGGCGACGGCAAAAATCGTGGAAGCGGAAGGAAGCGGCCGTCACGCCTACGATAGAATCGTCGGGGAAAGTAGGAGATCGGGTAGACGGACGAGAGTGGGGGGTTGGAGTCTTCCGAAACTCCGGGTACACGGATTACGGTGCTAGGCGGAGATGGGGTGTGGGCCTGCTGCAGCTGGGGATATATAGTGGGAGAATCCTGCACTGTGGAGGTGGTGGTCTAAAAATTGGGGGCACCTCTATACGTGATGTAAGTAAGGGGCCAACGGAGAACGCGGCTTACACGCACATCCGGCATACTGGAGTATTTTCCCAGCGTGAGGAAGGGGAAGGAGCAAAGACAGTGTACGTTCAAGCCAAGGATTATAGAAAAAATCCGTCGGGGGAAAAAAGGAACAACACAGCTCCACTGGAAGGGGGCATTTTACTTGTTACAACACCGCCAATACGGGAGCGGGAAACGGGGCCAGGATCGGAAGGGGTGGCCTGAGGAGGGCGGTAGAGAAGAGGAAGAGAAGAGATAGAATCCAAGACTTCCTCACAGGGAACAAAGGGAACGTGAAACAGTAAAAAATAACCGGGAGGGATTAGACCCTCAAAAATAGGTATATTACGAGGCCAGAAACCAGAGTTAAAGGTACTTAGCAGAAGAGGAAGGAATACACGGCTAAGAAAACGCCAACCTCGGCTAGCGCAGAGGGTGGAAACCAAGAAGCCAGTTTGGGTATTGTGTTTCGGAAAAAGATGGCCGCGAGCCTGAAACGCACCCTGGCCAACAGGACGGGGAAGGCAACGCCAGATTGGGTAAAAGATAAAAAATCAAGTCCTGGCGTACTGAAACACTTGCCGAGGAACCTGAGGGCTAGCTGTCATGCCTTCTGGGGAAAGGTGAACCTGCCCTGGGCAATTGACAAGCCATGGAACGATTCTTAACAAAAAAGCGGAGGAACCAATTTTGCCCTTCAAAAGCCAAAGGACCAGAAAAAAGTGTAGAGGGGAACGGAGGAGCAAATGATCGGGAGGCATCCCCCAACATTGATGACCCAATGAGAGCCCCGACCGCCGGGAATGTAGAGTTTTAACCCAAGAATCCGGAATCACCAAAAAGAAAGCAATTACACTTGGCCGGGAATTCAGTCAAAACTAAATGCGCGCACACAAAAAACAGGGGGAAAGAAGATCGGGCAGCCAGCGAAAAAAAATGGTGTCAACAGAGTCATCGGCCCGCGTAATCGCCCCAGGTCGAGGGAGACCAATCTTTCAAGTCCGCAGTCCAAGAGATGTTCGGGAAAAAGACGGTGGAAGGAGGAAGATCCCGATGGCGAGCCAAGGGGTGGGATTCCCTCAAGCTAAGGGGCAGGGGGACGGACCACCATGCGGGATACCGGTCTCGTCAGGAAGGAAAACAAAACGGAAAAACCGGGGACGAGGGGCAGCATATACACCAAGAAAGGAGATTCCTCAAAGAAAAAGTAAAAAAGGGAAATAAGACGCAATGGACACCATTGCTGCCTGTCACACCCCCGTGGAGGGGCGAAAGGAAGCCCCGCAACCTGATTATTCGAATAAACGGAATCGTATGCGATGAAAGAGAGTTGGGGGAGGAGAAACGCGACGGTAGTTTTAAAGGGCGGCCAACAAAAACACCGGGTGGGGGGTGCCGGGGGAAAGGAGGAAGGGGGGGCCCCGTCCACACGCCTGGTGTAAGGGGAAATCAATCCGGTCAAAAGTATCGAGTAACGGAGGACGGGAAGGGGAACACTTCCCAAAAAAAAGGGAAGAGTAAAGGCGAAGGCGAGTATACAAGGGAACCAAAAAAAAGGGATCGGTCGTTTACTGCCCACGGAGGATACAGCAAAAGGTTGAAAAAGGGGAAGGGGGGGTAAACCAATCCGAAGATCTATTTTGAGGACCCGCACTCAATCATCGTAAGAGAGGGGGAAAAAGGATGTTCTTTTCTTTAGACAATGAAGGGGGAGGAGACTAGTTGCAGAAAAGGGGGGTGGACAGCAGCACCGTTACTTCCGAGCCCCCAAAAGAGCAGAAGGAGGGACGCCGAAGAAAGAACTTACTTGATGGCCATAAAAGGAAGTCGAAGAGCGACAGCACTGGAGGAAGAAAAAATGGCTATTTAAATCCTCGCCTCAAAGAAGGCAACTCACCTTCACAAGCACTACCATACTGGGGAAGAGAAGGTACTAAGCTAATCTCTCTCCACAAAACAAGAGAAAAAGATTTCGAAGTTTTCTTATGTCGCGGGAAGGAGGCAAAAACAGGGGTGATGTCTTGGAAAACCAGTTGCCTTGAGGTTGCAGGGAAGGAGGACAGAGATTGAAGACGACGCCTTTGAGGAACCGGGAAATGTCTAAGAGTCATCTTGCCCTTTGGTTTTTGGATTTCGGCTCCGGTCGACTCTGAGAACTCGACGGGAAGGGCCCTTATTTTAAAGTTTAATCCAGGAAAGAAAAAGAAAAATATATTAAAGAAGAACCGCATCCTTCAACCGAGGGCACGTTTAAAGAGAAGTGGGTCTTTCCTAGCAAATGTGAGCGTGGGGGTACTGACCATTTGAAAGCACCGTTTTTGGAATCCATCCATAGCCTGAAAAGAGGGAGAAGCATTGTGACGTCTTCTTTGGGAAACCGGGGAATGAGGAACTGCTGGTAGGAGAGTTCTCGGAAGGAGCATGGTCCGACTTCACAGAAAAGACAGGAAGGATTCAAAAACCCCTCTTGGTTCGAATAAAAACCAGAGGGGAAGGGACGGTGGACCAGGTCGATTTGAAGAAAACCCAGTTGTTGTGCCCGTGGGAAAAAATACCGGAGGGAAAAGAGGGGAATACAGCTTGGCTGTGAGGAATAAAGGTACGTGAACTCACGTGCGAAGAGGGGGGAAAAAAAGAACTGGGGTTTGTGGCCACAGCCAAGAAATTGGAAATAACTGGGGGGGGGTGATGTGAGAAAAGGTTTTCATTCTCTTGGGATAAGTCGCTAAAGAGGAAAGCTCACTAAAAACCGGGGTACGTGGAGGTGGCTAAGACTAGACCGGCGAGAGAAAACAGATGCGGCAGGGGCTACGACTAAAGAGAAGATTGCCCGGTTCCTAAATGGGCGGCGAAGAAGGGGGAATACGGGTCAGCTGGAAACCGCTGGAAACATCATTGGAAAAGTTGACAGGAAGGAAGAAAGATATCTCAACCTTGGGACGATACGAGGGGGGCTCTGTAAGTGAAAAAAGTGCCGAGGGAGGCATGGACAATAGACGGATGGCACACTGTGTGGTTGTGGCGAAAAGCCTAGAAAGAGGAAGGCCTTTTTGGAAAAGTTTAATTGTCCGTGTGGGGAAAGGAGGGACGGGATAGGGGGTTAAAGGGAGAAGAATTAATGCCCGGAAGGAGGTAACTTACAGACTTATACGCCGATTGGCGGTTAAGCGCAACGGGTGCGCGGGCAAGCTGGGGAAAAGGGGCAAAGGTTAAAAGGTCTTTGGGGGGGGGGGGGGGGGAAGAAGCGCGCGGAAAAATGGCGGGGAAAAAAGAGGGGGGTGACAGGACGAATTTTTCTTAAAGAAAGAATGACAAAAAGGCGCAATCGGTGGGGGAAGGGTGAAGGAAAAGGGGAGACCCCCAGCCGGGGAAAGGAGTGATCTGGGGGCAAAGTCGTGGGGGGGGGGCAGGGGAAGTCAATTTGGCACAGGGGTTGACGCAGTTACCAGTGAGCCGAAGAACCAAGAAAGGGACCTCAACGGGAAGTTCTTTTTCGGATACAGGCAAAAAAGGAGGGAAAAGAAGGGCTGTGGATAATCATACTTCCAGGATGGGCGATCGAGAAGGTTTTCCATCTTTGAGGAAGGTAGCGGCTAACCTCTTGGGCTGGAATACTCCCGATATTAGTTGGTGTGGGGGTCAGAATTGGTTCAAATTATTAAGAGATTTAGCGAAGAGAGGACGGGGGTCTCCTTATCGAACCCGATGGCCTCTTAACAAAGACGAGATTACGGTAAACCGTGTCATCTGGGTGTTGCTAACGCCAAAGAACGGGGGAGAGGACGGTGGTTCGGCATGCATTGTAAAGAGCGAGGGAATTCAGGTTAGGATCGGTGGCTGGAAGGAACGGGACGTCCTCAATTCTTCAAGGGAGTTGTGAGAGGAAATTGGGAATAAAAGGGCGACCGAGGGGGGAAAGAGGGGGCGAGGGAAGGGTTAAGAGGGGGAGGGTGGGTTGGACGGGTAGACGGCTCTCAGGTACGGAAACCACACAGAGGGGTTCCCATGGGGGGGTACAAAACCGACAAAAAGAGTCGGATGGAAAAAGAAGAACTAGGTTAAACTCAGAGGAATCCGAAAAAACCAAAATGAGGGGGGAATGGAGGAACTGCGCCGGCCAGAACCCCCGGAGGCTGCCGTGTCCTCACCACCAACGGTTTCGAAGGGGGGGACCCTTTCATTTGGTAAAAATCACAACGATCTGTGAAAAAAGGGGGGAGTAATGTACCAACTCGCCTGGGGAATTGGCGAGGCTAAAACGAGGAGGACGATCGAGAAGGAAATGAAAAAACCCCCCGTGAAAAGAAGAAAAAAAGCAAAGTTTGGTTTTAACAAACGAGAGACATCTGGAGGAATTAATGAAGGAAGAATTCACTGGGACGATGCGCCTTGGGGTTGCTGTCAGATATTGAAAGAAGAAGGGCAGCACCCCCGGCACAAAACGTGAAAACGCATGTCGAATTGGCAAACTGTTATGGGTGGGGGGGGAAAAAAAGTATACGGGACAAGACAGCTATTTGCGGCGCTTTAGAAGGAAAAGAAAAGGAATCATTCATGTGGGGGAACGTCCACCGAACATTGGGTGGGAGAATAAGATAAGCAATTCCCCGCGAAGGCGGACCTGCGAAGACGGATCTTTTTGAATCCCCGGAGAAGGAAGTTGCTGTCCCAAAAAGTTCAAACAAGGACTCGCCAAGTAAATTGAAAAACTTAAAAAGGGTGGGGCAGGATTAAAAGAACCAAGACCAAGTGGGCGAGGATTGACGGGGAAAGACAAACCATCGTGGATGGTGAAACGAGGTTCGAACAGTTTCCTACGATGAACGTTCATAATAGGGGAAAAAAAGTCCAGAGTCCGCAAGGAATTAAAAGACCGATTCAATGGGGGGCCAAAGGATCGGGAGTTCAAAACACATAAAGTTTGCAAAAAGGAAGGGAGAGCGTGGGGACAGGTTACGTGACCAAAACAGGGAGGAACAAGACCCTCACCTAAGGGGGGAGTCGTGCCGAACGAAAAGGGGTCAAAAACCCGGGTGAAAAAGGCCAAGATCGTGGGGAACTACAGTGATTGGATGGAAAGTTTAAGAAGCCCTGCGGAAAGCACTCAATGGGGCGCGGGGGGAAACTTATATAGCTCAGGAGAAAAACATCCGTGCTGGCAGCCGGTTAAAAAAAAAAAACGTCCCATGTATCTCGAAGGAGTGGTCTCTCAGGGAAAAGGAAGGGCCTGGGGGTGTCTAAAGGAAGGCGTGCAGAAATTTTAGGGAGAAAAAATCCGGAACTTTTAAAGCGTAGAAGCGCGCGAACAACAACCAAAGCCAGGAGGCTTCGGAAAAACTAGAAGGGGTTTCCCCAGCATTTGCCTGATTCGGGTCTGCAACAATAAATGCATCCAGCGTCGTAAACCAGCCCGAAAGTTCACTGAGTAAACAAGCTCTATATACTGTGACAAAAAAAAACGCCCGCCCAACCAATGCGCTTCTTAACCTAAAGTCAATAACCAAGAAGAGGGGAGGTCTTCGGAAGGGATTAAAAAATGAGAATAAGCATAAACCTTTAGGCAACGATCTTGGAAGTTGGAAAAGAGACCCGAGGGGGGGAAACCGAATTACGACCCGGATTAACGCAAGTTGGTCTAAAGGGGGTGAATAGGGAAGGAAAACCTATATCAAAAAGAGAATTTGAAGAACGTAGGGGGGGGGACTAACCAAGGAGGGGCCCATTGAGAAAAATTATGACCGGAAAAGGACGGATAAGTCTTTCTGAAAGATAAGCTGGTAAGGAACTGTGAATGAGAGTTTGAAGAACATGTTGTCCGTTGAAAAGTACGAGAAAACAAACGTTTGGGGGGTGGGAAGAAGAAACTTTGTCCCACACATTTTTTGAAGGAACGTTGGGAAATGATGGCCAAACGGTGTTGATTTAGAAAACCGAGGAAAAGCACTCATGGGAACCTAGAAAGGGGGGAGTAGAAAGGCCGCCTTGGCGTCGGGATGCTAAGGCTAGGGGATAAAAACCAGGAAGCCGGGGGGAGGGAGTCAAACCCCACAGATAATTCCGGAAAAGGGGGACATCCTGGCCTCTTATAAGCGCACTACAAGGCCTAGGCAACCCAACTAAAAAAAGGGGAACCATTGCGGCGTGGGGGAAGGAGGTGGAGTGAATTGAGTCACGGGTCGAAATCAGGGGAACGCAAAATTCACTACGGCCCTAGTATGGCGTTCTCTGACGGTCCTAAGAGCGTGGAGAGCGCGGGTTCAATAACAACGGGGGAGGGGTTTGCCTTGTGTTAAAGACTGAGAGGTACTTAAATAAATAGGGGAACATCGCCAATCCGCGGCCGCGTGGTGCAATAGAAGGAAAAAAGGAAAATCCGAGGATTCTAAATGAGTCTTCCTGACGAAAAATGAGTTGTTGTTTTCTTCCTACAGGCCCCGGGGGTAAAAAAAAGGACGGGCCTTTGCGCATAAATAAGATTGTGGGGTAGGTGGGCCAGGGCCAAAATGTGATAACAGACGTAATTTGGGGGTATTTGGGGGGAGGGGGTGGAAAATACACTGGGTCACTCGTCCGTGATCGTGATGGGCGACCGGGGTCGATCAACGGGAGTAAAAAGGGGCGTCGCAAAAAATCTTCAGGGACAAGAGAGTGTCCATCAAAGAAACTTGAAATTTCAGGGGAAAAGGAGGCCCGGGTAGCAAATTCACGGAGGGGACAATCCTAGGCCGAAAAGAGAAACAAAGAGAGAAATTCGTAACGGTTTTGCATGGAGAAACATGCCCCCATCGGAACCTTTAATGTGCTTCCGCTTTGTGTCAAAGGAGGTACTTTCTATAAAATACAGAAGGCAGAAGTTAGCGAAAAAAAAAAAAAGACAACCAGGTACAACAGCTACACCTTTATAAATCAAAAGGGAGGAGTATACAAAATATGGATAGCAGCTGTACCCTCATAAAACATTGTCCACCAGGCCTTGGCTTAGGAAGAAGGATTTAACTTCTAAAACGCAAAAACCCGAGAGATTCTGGGGAAAGGTATCTCAAAAAGAAAGAAAGGTGAGGGAGTTGCGTGTTTAACGCTGGCGCGAGAAGGAAAAGCGCCAAAATGCATTTGATAGAACCAAGGGGGGAAAAGAGAAAGAAAGACTCAAGGCGCGAGCTTGACCATGGGAAGAACAGGGATATGGACGTTCCGGAAGTGGTGTTAAGAAGGGGTCACTAAAGAAAAGTGGTCAAAAGCCATGACCGAGACAGGAAAAACCTACAAAAAAGGTGAGGGAAAAAAAACTTGTGCCCTAAAAACACATAAAGCCATGGCAGGGAGGCCATTTTTCTGCAAGAGAAGGATAAGTGGCCGCTCCGTGGGAAAGCAGTGTAGCAACGGGTAGATCTTTGGGGAGACCTAATAGTTGCTCAGAATAAAAACTGAAACACGGAACTTAACGTTGGAAAGGGGGGACGTAAAGACAAAACGGTCGAAACAGGAGACGTCTGAACAACCTTATAAGAGCGTTCCGCGCCATCGGAAAGTGAATCTCGTCCGGGGAAAAGGGCGATCACCCATGTGGGGCATATTTATGAACCAGGCATCGAAGGAAAAAAGGAAAAATGATGTTCGGAACCAGCGGTTTTCCAGATGAAAACGTTCAAAAAGGGAGGAATTGGTATTACGCCAGCCAAATCGCTCGATATGCTCGAAACAAAAAACCAAAACATGGGGGAACGAAGTCTCGGGAGCGCAAATCACACACAAAAAGGTCTGGATGCAAGTGGGGACAAGAGAAGAAATCCGTAACAAATAAAGGGTCAAAGCCATAAGTCTTTCCACCTGGGATAGGGCCAAAAAATTTCTCCTCCCGGAGATAAAAAAAAAAGCACGGAGCAAGGAAGAGGGGTAAATGCACCGCATCGCGCAATGAAAAGTTATCCCAAAGTCAGGGGAGTTTTGAAAAGGGACAAAAACACTGGTTTTGCTGCAAAAGAAGAGGGGGCAAAGCGTCCCTACGAGGGGCAAACGGACTCAAGGACAAGGACGTGCTCCGAAAAGTCAGAACTTGCGAGGAAGATTACAAAGGCCAAACCCCATGGTCAAAAGAAAAGGGAAGCGGCGAATAATTCCCAAGTTCTCAAGAAAAACGGAAAAAGGAGGGGAGAACGTAATGCGACGTAATTACAAAAAAAAAAAGTTTGAGTTCAAAATTTTGGGGGGGAGAAAAAAAGAAGAATAAGAGGGGGGCTAGGAAACCAGAGGCTAATTCTTTTCGGTGAGGAGTAATTGAGGGAAAAGGTGTTCAGTATTCTGGCGCCAGAAAAAAAAGGGTCCATCATCACCGGTTGATACGAAAAAGAGAAAGCAGAAGCGAAGAGCCTAAAAAGCCCACCCAAAAGGGATCGACAACAAAAGAAATTTGGCATCCCCCGGAACGAACAATGGAGAAGAAACCGCGATGAAATCTACTCCGATTAAGAAAAAAAGGAAGCACAGGCCAAAAGGGCCCCGCAAACTAAAAAAAGCTTGGAGAGCCCGAAGGCATAATATCAGACGCTCGAAAAAGGAGAGGGAAAGAGAGTCGCTTTCTTAGGCAGGAAAGAGCAGGAAGGAAAAAAAACCCGGAGGTCGGCGGCCTTGGCAGGGAGGGTTTGAGGACAGTAGGGACATAGATTTCGGCGAGGGTGAGTGACAAAAAGGGGTAGCGAAGGGTCGGAAAAGGATGAGAACGTACAGGGGGGTGTTCTGCGCGGCCGAGGCTTAGCTGGAAGGGAGGAGGAAAAACTTTCCCGCTTGGCAGAGGGGAAACAAAGGGGGGGAACTAAACTCAAAAAGAAGTGGGGTAGAAAAGTAGAACAAAACATCACCCGAGTCCCATAGTTATAGATAGGGGAGGGTCACTAAAAAAAGAGGGGTGTCTCCCAACTAAGGGGTGGGTGAAAAGAAATTTTTGGCTGTATCCTCCGTCGAGTCCGAGTTCGAAGAAATTATTTCCGTCGGGGCGTAGGAAGTAATTATTGCGCCTGGAAAAACTTAGACGGGTCAATCTGGTTGGGGTTTCCTTGGTACTGAAAGCACTCGCAAGAAGGGGACATGGGGCTTCGGACCTCCCAAGAGGGGGGTTGGACTGGGCGATTGCTACCCCAGTGGAGAAAGGTTTTACATTACGATGGGAAAGGAAAAACCATTTGGTTGGGGGCGCTTCAACAATAAGAACGAGGTGAATAGGAACAATAGCATTGAGGGAGAAGAATTGGACGTGGGATTTCGAAGACCTCAAACGTGGGGGGGAGAGACCGAATAAACTTTTTGGGGGGGCAATAAGGTAAAGTTCGAGTTATGTCGGAATTTGGAGGGTTGTTGGTAAAGAAATTGGGAATGGAATAGGGTAACTGTCTCTATTATCAGCTACTCCGCAACCGAGGGGGAGGTGGGAGAAAGGAACGAGACCTTCGCGACGCATGTGGGAAAAAAGTACTCGTGCCCTTATTAATACAAAAAGGGTTCTGAGAAGCTCGGTTGTTATACGGAAAAGAGGGGAAGAATCTATGTGAATGTGCCGCTTAGGAGGGTTTGATAAAAGACGGAAAAAGGGGGGGAGAGGAATGGTGGATTAACTCAAAGTTGTCCTGGGGGGCGCTACGAGAGTATCGGTTTTGGGGGAGAAGCACTGCCGGCGCGAGGGGGCCGTTTTTGGATAAGAATACGGAAAAAAAGTAATTCCGTGTGTGCGTTCGAGGGTGTACTATTAAAGAAAGATAAAAAAGGAAAGGCGAGGGATAAATCAGGCGTTGGTTCACAGACGGGAGAGGAAACTATCATGGGAACAAAGTTCAATCGACACTTGCGAACGGCGAACCCTTGTATTTTTAAAGCACAAATGGGAGAAGGGTTGGTCGTTAGGGGGTTCCCGAGATATTATCAGTGGGAGAGAAAGAGGGATTAACACAAATTACAAAAATTTGGGGAAAATGCCGCAGCGCTCATGTTAAGGAAGGGGACGGAAAGTTGTAGAACCGCAAAAACCATACTTGAGAAAG
>Ga0179591_1256515_pt1 | contig 14515 bp, 16 predicted proteins | sample CZOMad2_1_08_16f_FD_182891 | JGI IMG/M metagenome (GOLD analysis project Ga0179591, IMG submission 182891) | Vadose zone soil fungal communities from Angelo Coast Range Reserve, California, USA - CZOMad2_1_08_16fungal (PacBio error correction) | ecosystem: Environmental > Terrestrial > Soil >...
CGGCTGAACAACCATCCAAAAATTTCAAGGAAGAAAAGAAAAAGGGAAGGACCGACGGCACTACCCGATCAGTCGTGCGAGCCGATCAGAAGCAAGTATATCGGGTAAGTGAAAAAAAGGTTCGACCGATGGATCAAGTGCTCGCTAGTGCAGAACGGAAGCGATGGAGCAAAGAAATCGGACAGGCAGTCATTGTCGAGCACAATGAAAACCAAAATCAAAAGGCGAACCACGGAAAACGGGGCTTAAGTCTTCAGCGTGAGGGACGGTCCGAAAACGAGCGCGTAGGTATGCCCCGGAAAGCGCGCGAAAGAAATTGCATAAACGGAAAACGCGGAAAGACGGAGACTACCACGAATCACCTCGCCACTGGATCAGGGGGAAGGGGGATCCTTTCTAATCAAGATCACGTCCGTCGACAGCTCAGGACCAATCTCGGGAACAGGGGGGATGTACCAGATTGAGGAAGAGTCAGATAAACAATTGCAGCTATCAAAGAAAAGCTCACTCGCAAAAGAAAGTTCATTAATAATAATATAACTGGGGGAGGGCTCTGAGCCATATGCTCTTCGCGGGGACAGGAGAAAGCAATTTTGGGCCTGGGAGGCATCTCGGAGGGGAAAAAAAGAAGGAGTCAGTTAAATGCGGGAGCTGAAGGTCGCCTTCCACTTAGAAGGGCGATGTGAGAAGTACTTGACGTTAGTATTGTCGGCATCAGGAAAAAGTTGCGTAGCGCGCGCTCACACTCCACTCGCTAGGTGGAGAGGGGGATCTATAAAAAGGAGGGACGAAAAGAGTCAAGTGATTTCAAGGTAGTAATGCGACGGGAGAGGAGGGTTCTCGGATCACGAGGCGCGCACCCGAGAAGAAAGGGGGACCGGAGGCGATCCTCGGAAAAACACGCCCTCCCGGAAGAGATATCTCACGAGACTGGGGGAAGGAAAGAAGATGCTTCGGGGAGAAGGAGAGGAAAGGCTTTCCTCGATTTTCTCCGTGGGCGTTGCTGACGTGAGGGCGTCTGCTAACGGGTCAACCCACGTTCCATCGTAACGGTGGAAAACGACAAGTAGGTGGTGTCAATTCCTCGGGGGGAGGGGGAGATCTGCAGCTATCGTCGCTGAAGAAAAGCCGGCGCGCTCCGTAACCTCGGCCGACCCTCTTTCACGAACTCAGAGAAGGAGGGAACGGCGATAAAACGCAAACGGACCCAACGCTCGAAGCTCGGGGACCTCCCTTGCATGGGAAACAAGGGAGACTTTCCTGGAGTGGAGCTCCTCCGTGACTTGGGGGTGGCAAGAGAGCGATCTGAACAAAAATTCAAAACCTCACCGCGCAACACTCATGGAGCCCTCAAACAAGACCAAAGAAAGCGATCCCGAAGGAAAAACCAGTTCCCAATGCTAGCGCAAAAGGTAGGCCGAAGCCGGGGCACCTGGACTCGACCTTCCCCCTTCGAGAGCCGCACACTAAAGCGCCTCCACGAAAAGGTCAAGGTGTGCCGGCGCTGGCTGGCAGAACAGAAGTCGCGGTGGGCCGAGGAAAAAGAGGGTCATGCTCGCGGCAGACTCGCGTCGTAATCCGAGCGTAAACGAAGAATGCCGGACAAAGCATTCGAGCAAGGGAGTCAAGGGGGGAATGCTTGTCCTCTGCAAGACTACGACCGCGGCTCTGCGACGGTCCTCGCGAATCGACGAACGAGTCGGTCGAGATAGGAGAAGGAAGCCAGAGCGCGCTAGGGAAACCAGGAGCAAAACAATAAAAAAGATGCGCGAGGCGCAAGCCTCAAGCGGCGTCGGTCACTTCATAGCAGGCTCATATAAGTGGGAGGAGAGATGACATGAGTGCGACCTAGAGGACACGCGTTAGAATATCTATCCTCTAAAAAGCCAGACGCTGTCGTGCCCACAGTACGGAGGGGAAGACTCAGCTCGGATAGGCCAAGGCCGCCCTCGGGAGAAGATAAGGAAAGTCGGATGGACTCCAGCGCAGGTCGAGACCGCTCTCGCACTGAACGCGCCAGAGGAACGGGCACGATCAGAAGAAAGAAGACGACAGACGATTTTCGGAAAAAAAGCTCAGCTCTATCACAAAAGAAAAAAACGGCGCTTGACCGACGATCTTGGATCGAGGCCAACGTCGGTGGAGAAGCGCAACCGACCCGCCAGCCTAAGTGCACGGGAACTCCGACGAATCGCCTGTAGGGGAAATATCTAGAGAGGTAGCCAAGACGCGTTCTCTGGGCGAGTCACACAAGAAAAAAGCCTCAAGCGCAAGGTGGAAGAAGGCCAAGAGGACAGTCGCTACTCGGACCCAGGCCACGCAGAACGGGAGGTAGTAAAACATGTCCGGTCGTACATGCGGATCGACGCGACGCGCGGAGAGAAAGTCTACAGATACCGGCGGAGAAAAAAAGGACGTATCACGAATGAGGTGTCGTGTTCGTTGCTGCTGGGGAAACGCCTGCGCATCACACCCGATCCTAAGGAGAAAGCAGAGGAGAGGGCGCCCGTGGGCGCACGGTCGCCAAGGAAGACCCGGTCCTTGGCAGGGTGGGGGAAATTAGTGACTACCCTCACTTGGCGGGGCAAGATGAGGACGCTCCGAACAAAAGTAAAGCCCGACCTCTACTCGTCTTTTGAGAGAGCCAGCGGATCGCGGACTGCCGCAAAAAAACTCTGTGGCCCAGTGGTGGCAGCAAGAAGAGAAGAGGCGAGACGGGGGTGAAAAATACTCGGCCCAGAGAAAGAACGCGGCGGTCGAATACATCTCTACTACCGATAGCGGCGGCCGGATAGCAAAAAGGGAAAAAGGAAATGCACGTGGTGTACGACAAGGGGAGCGCACGACACGGTCCGGGAAGAGAAAAGTCATCATCATGATTCGTCATTCAGAAGAAGCTCGTAGCGCGCGAACCACGGCTGCAGACCAAACAAAAGACGTGCGAGCGGAGGAAGAGTTGCGTAACCTGACAGCCGTGAAGCCAAGCGTCGGCTCGAATTCTGGGTCAGGCCGATAAATCCAAACTAAAAAGATTCCGACAAGACGTGAATCGCACCGGCCGAGAACTAAAAACTTGGACGATGTCTTAGGCCACACCTCTTCGGCAAGGGGCGGATCATCGAGGCCATCGTGATACGACGGTGGACGGCAGAAGCGGCGAGCTCCGAGTGCATTGGACGTTTCCAGATCGTCGAGGAAGGAATTCTCTATTTCCGCCCTTTACAGAGGGAATGCCCGACATCCATAAGGCAGAAAGGGGGCTGGCTCGGGGTGATAGAGGGAGAGAAGAGAAAGAGAAAGGAGAGAGAGAGAACAACGTGCCTGCTGTGCTGATGCGGTCCGGCCGGGCGGAACAGCGAAAAGAGATCAGATCAACAACAAACGAGGGATAATTAAAAAGAGAGTCGGGAGATGTCCGCCGGCCGAGCAGAGGACAAACTACGACATCAGCACGAGGGAGGATTCCGCCAGGGATAGCTGAGAGGGGGAAAACCCGAGCCAGCATATCCCTCCAAAAGAGGCGGAGCTGGATGTCGGGGAAGGGGGCGGCACAGGGGAGTAGGCTCTTCTTCCTAGACGTCTGAACTCGGCCTGCGCGATCAAAAGCAATGCGAGGGGGAGTTTAGGGGAAGAAGGGGCGGGAAAAAGTAGAATCGATTGATCCAAGCCGCTTGCGGGGGCAAGTCTGGTTTTCCTACAAACAAAGCCAGCGCTGGATACGGTAAGGCTTCTCGGAAACGTTCCGGCGGAAGCTGGGGGAAGGGGGGGAAAGCTAAAGGAAGAAATCAATCGAGCTCGAAGGACATGCCGTCCTTCGCACGGTTTTCTGAAGGATCGTTTGTGAAACGGGGAAATTCAGGTGGTAATTAGATGAGCCGGCGCGCGATATTGGAGGGAAAAGGAAGCCGCCGTCTACGATCGTTGAGCCGGACAGTGCACTGGACGCCGGAAGCGCTATCAACGTTGCGTGCGGCATCGGAGAGAGAGGCGAGCCGCGGCTACAGTCAGGGTCGTAGGCGACGCGAAGGGGTGCTAATCCGAGGCAGGTCAGAGGGGGAAGGGACGTACTACGTCTAAGAGCGGAAATCCTTCTAGGAGGCCCACTACCGTGGTCAGCAGAAGGGAGGGAAGGAAAAGAAGGGAAGAAAGGGCCTCGCCTCGCGCACGGCGTCGCGGCGAGGCATGTCGTCTTGTTGCGAGAGCGCCTCAAAAAGCGGTGGAAAAAGTGGGGCAACTGGGGAGCAGAAAGGAAAACACCACTGGACCGTGTCCAGGCAGGAAAAACGTCTGCCTCCATCGCAAGCAGCCTCGACGAAGGGAACGTCCGGCGGAAAAGGCGGTGGACAAGGCGCATGCCTAAAAACCGCACGAAAAAAAAAAGATCGTCATAGAAGGGGGGTGAGAAGGACATCACCTTCTTAGTACCCGTATTCACCGTCGACGAACGCGGCTGGCCGGAGTGTCGCGTGAAAACAACTAAAAGAGTCAAGGAAGATTCGGAGAGGAAACGGGAGGATCGCATGGAGCCGATGCGCGGAGCAAAATTGACGAAAAACGTAAAATTTTGGGGGTGCCGGAGGAGGCGAAGAAGCACGCAAACAGCGGGCGAAGCCCAGTCTTTCATCCAGGCGCAGCCTCGTCCACCGTCAACGGGCTGTCAAGGGGGAGCATCATCAATTCAAAGAAGGAATGTGTTGGCGAGGATCCAAAGAGCGTAGGGCAACACCCGCCATCGGTTCTGGGCCGTTGGGGAAAAGAAAAGAGGCGAAGAACGGCCGTCGCCGAGCCATGAAGGGGGAGGAGGGGGGCCGCTTAAGGGTTTATCGAGAAGTCGGAAACGAGGGCAGTGGTATCAGAGAGGCCTCGACTTGCTCCTCCCCCACGGAGAAAGGTACGGAATTCGCCTGGCTATGTCGTTGCGCATCCGATGCCCTGAATGCAGGCAGACGACTTAGGAAAAAGAGGAGGGGTAAGGAGCGAAGAGAAAAAAAAGTCCAAAACACATCGCGGTCGCACGTCCCAGGGGAAAAGCCCTCACCGCTCCAGCGCTGACTCTAAAGAATTGCCAAAGAAAACGCTGCCTTCGATGGGAGACGCTCGCGCGATCGGTAGGGAGGGGATTGGTTCTAGGTCGCAGCGCGAGGCCGAGTGGTTGAAAGCTCCTTCGAAGACAAACGAGAGATAGATGAGGTAGTCGATCTTCTATTGAACTTTCCCTCAGAGTGTCGTGTCACGAGGGAACGGGAAGAAAAGCGGAAGGCGAGCGATGACGGTCCTTGAGTCCTCTTACATATTGTGGTCATACGAGACGAACCGAAGGGCAGGCAGGTCCCGCGTATAAAAGAGAAGAGAAGAGAGTCCACCGTAGGAAGATAGGCGCGCTGGCGAATCGGCAATCCACCCAGACGAAGTCTTCTTCTGCAGGCCTTTCAGAGGCGCAGTGTGCTTCTCGGGCAGTGCGGCGGAGCATGTGGAACGAAGTAGTTCACGACAAATGGGATTTTGCCCGTCGCCTTGTTTCTTCATAGAATGGAATCGCGACATCGGGTGGAAGGGGAAAGGCGCAAGTAGTTTACAGCGGTGAGTACTAGAACGATAGCCCGATCTCAAAGTCACGAATAGGAAAAAGAGTAGAACGCCGTAAGAAAACGTCAATTCAATGATTGGGAGGAGGATCGCGGGCAAACTGCCTAACGCTTTAAAGAAGGCCCTGACCTTCCGACGTGAAGAGAGTGAGAGCGGGTGTACCGCTGGAAAACGGCCAAGGGGGGGTTACTAAACAAGACAACTCGCCCGTGCGAAAAAAAACACGCATGGAGTCTGCCAGCGAGCCCACAAAAATTATCCGAGCAAACAGACCACTGGAGGTTCTCGTGCTGAAAGAGACGGGAAGTAGACAACCCGCCGAAAACACAGCAACTCAAACCATCGACGTGGAAAAAGAAGAGAGTCGTGCCGAAGCCGAATCCTTGCGGCATAAGGAAGTTGAGGGCAGGGGAAAATAGGGTCAGAATTGACAGGAGGGAGAGCCGGCAACCGGGGCAGATGATCGGCGCCTATCAAAAGTGCGAGACTGGACAGTCAGAGGCCCGTATAAAACCACCTCTACCATCCAGAAAAACGAACATAAACGGGAACCACGGAAAATCAAAAAGAACCGTTCAGATCCCCAACGAGCCGTTCAAAGGACAGCGCGATACTCAAAGACTATCCTTACACAAAAGGCAGATGGCGAACGGAAGAGCCAAACCAGAATGGGGGCTGGAAGACCATCAAGAACCTCCAAGCGATGGGGCCTCTATTATCAGACCAAGGAGGAAGAGGTCAACCAGAGGATGGCAGCGTCATCAACAGGGGTGGCCCACTGGCAACACGAAAAAACAATGGTGGAGGAAAATAAGAGAGTAGCTCTTCTGACATGTGAGCGGACTCGGCATGACTTATTGGGGAAAGAGCCGGGGGGGTTGGGCATGTATAAGGAGGGAACAAAAAGCGCTTTAAAACGAGGTAGAGTGCTGGACCGTCTCAGCAAGTCAATGATCCGTGGCGCGGTATCGTTAACGTCGACGACTGCGGGGGGGGGCCTGAAGCTAAACGATTCTGCTCAGCGCATGGGGCGACCCGGCCGCTGAGGAAGGAAAAGCGTCTGAAGAAACCCACGTGCAGTTTCAGGGTAAAGTGACGATGGTCTGCGGGGGGATGGTGGTTCTCTCTCGTAACCGATGCTCAGAGAAAGTGGATCATATCGCGGCGGGCGGCGATAATAGCTACCGGCTGAGCGAAAGAAGTCGAACATCAAGTCCTACGAGGTGCCAGGAAAGGATCGGAACAAGGCGGCTCTTCATCGAAGGAGGGGGACTAAGTGACTGCAGGCTGCGTCGTGGCGCGGCGGGAAAAGTTCACACACTGGTAAAGAAAGGAACACATAAACGGGGTCTTGCTAAGAGAAAGGTGAGTGCCTAGGGGATAAATCTAGCGCGGGCGATCCGTCGCGCTCAGGAGACCTCGGGCCGGAGATGAAAGAGGGGAAAAGAAGCGACGCTCCGGAGAGAAGCAAAGGGCACAAAATCCGCTCGCGCTGCGCAGGGTCGCAAAAGCAACTTTCAAAAAAGGAAAAGGGAAGCGAGTGAGGGAGTTCCACGCCTGGTAAACGGTTTTGAGATCGATCGTAAAGTCAATAAAGCGCACCTCAAAGACGGACCATCCCCCTGCCCCAGGAGAAGCACCCTCAGTGACCCCCAGTCACCGTGCCAGCCCGTCGGCCATTCTACCACTTCTATCAAGACATGACCGGGAGACGCCAGCAACGGCCATTCAAGCACAAGCGAAGGCCGACTACCTTTAGACCGGGGGGGGGGGGGTAGGCGCTGGGCCGAGGCGACTTCAGGGCGATAAATTGGGCGGCGATAAAAAATATCTACTTTTTAATATTCAACTGGGCGGCATACGTAGAACGTCGATAAAAAAAAAAAAAAAAAAAAAAAAAAACCACGCCGTCAGCAAAGCACGCGAGGGACGCAGGGTCTCTTTGGTAGTTACGGTGGCCTCAGTGCACGACGACTACATCTTCGGCTGAATTCCTAAAGCGAAATCGACGACGCATATGCGGTGAAAAAATGAGATCCGGCCAAAAAGGGAAAACTCTCCGAAAAGAAAACCTGCTCCAAAAACGGAATCGCACCATCGCTGAGATGCCGCTAAAAGGGGAGAAACATATCGCGGGGCGGCAATGCACATAACAGCGAAATAAGGCGGAACAGGGAAAGGTCCGGGCTGTCCGGGAACGAAGTTCTTCGCTATCCGCAAAGGGAGGGAAAAAGAAGAGGAGGAACTCAGCAGGCCGGAGCCACTCATGAAGTCGTGCCCATCGACAGAACCGAGAACACCATGTCCGGCTTCTACTTTAAAAAACCAACCCCCCAGGGTGGGGGGACTAGATGGCTCCGGGAAGGCCGACGCGCGAACCCTGAAACGCGGCCTAGCTCTAGCCCGTAGAAGAGAGCCCGCAGCCACGATCACTAGTCGGCGGCTCGGCGAACTTCAACACTGCAGCAACTAAGGGGAGGGAACGAAAGTTGGGATTCAAAAGTCAAGAGCTAAGAAACGATGATGAGCAAACAGCAAGAATTTCACGGTGGACCGCTGTCAATCTAGTATGGGAAAAGATCGAGCAGGGAGGACTACACAGGCGTTCGAGTGCGAGGGGACCTCAAGCCTGAAAACGCGACCGGCAACTTCGAAATTTTGCAGACAAATAAGGGACCACTCCGATGCCAGAAAAGAAGGAAAGGGCTGTCCCACTTCAGTCCGTCTTCTTAGGCGAGAACGCGAGTCAAATCCGCTGCTTCACCTCATCCTGTACGAGGAGGGGGGGACAGCGGAAGCCCAGACTATGACCGCTGCACGAAGTCGGGTCTTTTTCAATTGGGGAAGGAGACAGGGGTCCACGCTCATCAATACAGACGGAGCGTCTAAGACGCCCTTTCAGGGGGGGGGGGAGGGAGAGACGGGGGATCGGCCAAAAAGGAAAAGGGCCTACTGCATGTGGGGAAGTTCCTGCTACAACTTAGGCCCAGAGAGGCGCTCGCGAAACTAAAAGAACATAGAAATCGAGACAAAGTCGAAAGGAAAAGCCAGCGCGGGCCGCGCGAAAAAGAGATGTGAACTTCCTTTAAATAGGCGATAGGACGAGGAAGGAAGGTCCTTTCGGGTCCACACAGACCGCTATCTTCGAAAACTCGCGGTCCGAAGTACTACCTCTACTTTTCAAGTCGAAGAGGGGGAAGAGACCGCCGACATTCTGAGAGAAAGAAACTCACGGGGGAAGGAGCTCCATAGCCTAACACGTCTCATTATACAAAATCTCGTCGTAGAAGGAAACCCAGCTGACAACATCCTGCAGGACAAAGTATTCTCTCTAGAATCGTTGAGTACGCCCAGAGATGACTAAGGCGCTAAGATAGAAGCGGATCGCGGCGAAGCGAAAAGCCCCGCACAACAGAATCAAACGCGACGTTCTCGCGCAGAGCCCGGACCGAGACGAGCTGTCTGTTTGCAGGAGGAAAACAAGCCGGGCCGCAGCGGGGCTGGGATCGGGAGGAAGAATATTCCGACGGCATAGACCAGAGAAAACTCGCCGAACCGGCGGCCGGACCTAGAAAACATTCCCTAGTTCAGATGTCAAGGGGACTTATCCGATCCGGCCCGTAAAAGTTCGACCACATCCTAGGAGCAGGGCGGGCCTCTTTAAAAGGGGGAAGCTAGTCTGAGGCCCCTTACGCATCAGAGATCGGGGAGGCATCATGAGGCTGGTTAAGGGAGGGAAGGAAAAGCTCCGGTGATGACATCACAATCCACAACAACGATATGAATGAAGAAAGAGAAAAAGGAATAGGTGCGAGGTCCGCACGGGCTCACAACTACCGATCGCCCAATCTTGAACGGATGCTGCCCGTCAGAGAGAGAACTTGGGGCTACTGCGTCGAAGTCACGAAAGGGCAAGGGAAACTCAGCGCATCTTATCTTTCAATATGAAATGGAGAAGAAGGGCTACCGGTCGGCAAAGAACTTTACAGCGGCAGGAGTTGACGTGCCTCGCGCTGAGATTCGCAGGAAAAGGAAGGAACCGTAGGTCAGCCACTATTATCCCGCCCAAGACGCCGCGGGCGGGGGGGGGGGGTCTCCGAACCAAGCACGCCAGCTCGGAAGAAGGGCTAGTGGAGCGAATCGTTCTGAAAACTGTTCGGGTGGCAGGGAAAACAATCTGCGGCCTTCAAGACCTCATATATGCTACGCCAGGATTCGCATCGATGCGTACGGAAACTCTTAAAAGAGCCCTTCATGGGGCTGCAGATGGCATCCGGTTTCTAGGCGGCACGAGATTTATGGATGCCTGCTCCGTCGACGATTCGATTCAAAGGGGGGGGGGGGTACGGCGCGGGAAGTCTGATCGAAAAAAGGATGTGCGGGAGGAAGTCCGCGACCGAAGAGGGCGAGGTCGTATGGGCTATATCGAGGGGAACAGCTCCGGTAGGTAGCTTTGGGATCTCCGAACTGAATCACGCGCGCGAAACGCGGATGCCTTAGAAATGCGTCAACCGGAAGGGGGGAAAAGCGGAAGCGACTCCCCGCATCTTCCGAGGGCCGCTCTAACGTAGCGGACTACTGGCTAGGGCGATGGCGCGGGGGAGAGAGCAATCATCGACGAGCGCAATTGGGTCGCCGAAGGGGGGGAACAAAAAACTGGCAAATTCTACATTTCGCCCTTGGCCGATAAACCGGAGAAGAGACATCGCACGGGCTCCTCTCGATCTAGAACGGGACCGCTGAGGCGGAAGGGAAAAGAGAATCAAACGGAGAAAAAAAGCCAACAAACAATCCACCCGAGATAGTGAGAACGTCTCCTCGTGAGACTCAGAAAAAGCTTCGGGAGAACAGGATGAGGACGACGCAGGGAGGACGCGCGTGAGAGGAGATCATCACGACTACGAATTCAAAAAACCGTAAAGGGAGTTCCGAGGATCGATCGCTTGAGGAGCGATGACGCGGAGACCTTGACAGAAGTTCCGGTCAGTGTTCCGCCTTGAAAGGAAAGGAGAAATCCGAGCCTCCCTTGAAACCATCCTCTCGAGAGGAAGAAAGGGAGACGGGGACTCTAGCAGCGGCCACCGTGAACGGACGTTCGGGAACGTTCAATCAAGGGAGTCGGAGGCGCGGACAGGAAGTGGGCTAAACCATTCGTCGGCACACCGAACCCTAAGGGGTGCTGTACGTAGACCCGAAGCGGGCAGAACGCGGAAAAGGTGCAGGCTTCGGTAATCAAACGGTGGGTGAGCTAGAGAGGAATAGGCGGCGGCATTTCGCGCGCGCTCGACAAGAGAAGCGAGAAAATAACGTACTACGCGACTGGAGAGGGAGGGCTAGGCCGAGAGGGTAGATGGTCCGCTAACGAGAGTGCGCCTCGCCTGCAAAAACAGGACTGGTCGCGTTAAGCGGTATAGATCGCAACCGAGGAAAAAAAGAGGGCGGTGCGAGACATGTCGCGCGCTGCCCATCGACTGCCCTACTTGTGCCGCAAGAGAAGGAGACTGCTGACCTTCGGACGAACGATCCGTGCGTTTAGTTGGTGTTGGGGGGGACTCCAGGTGCAGAGGCGAGGTCTATTTTCACGAACTGTCTGAGGAGAAAACCGATATACAGGTGAGAAGGAAATATTTCAAGAGGAGAGTAAACCGTACCGTGTAGTTTGGAAAAAAGAGGACAATCTAAAAGTACCACTGACGGAGAGATTAAAAAAAGGTCGTGCAGGTCCTCGGACATATGAGTCAGGAAAAAAAAAGATGAAGAAGAATTTCGGCACAGTTCCCTAGAATGAAACGAAATTATCGCCGAGATCGGGAAACCGCGACATCGCACACGCTCCAGGCCTGCACACCCGGAAACCAAGGTCGTCCATGTCTCGGTTCGGCTCTTCTGAGAGGGAGAGGATACATTGTTCGAGGGCAAAAGGTTGGTGACAAAGAATTAGTACTACTTTCTTTCTCACGGAAAACGTGTTTGGGTGAGAGAGGATAACTTGTGCAGTTGTGACAAAAAAAATGAGGAGAGTAGACGATTTATCTAGCCTATAAAAAAAGTAAAGAAGCGGAAGACGTCTTCCGCATGAACTAAGATTAGGGAACAATGAGAGACAAACAAGTATCGAGAACCCTTCCGCTGCGGCGGGGAAAAACCAGTAATACTTAAACTGCGAGAGCCGACGAGAAGCATCTATTCCTCGTTACCTATAGAAAAGCCCAACAGGGAAGACCAAGAAACGCGTCAGGCGTTCGCATGAGCAATGGTCTTATGAAGAAGCCACATAACCTCGTATCAAAACCTCCCAGTTTCCTTTGTCGAAAACGAAAACATGGATGAACTTTCCATTAACTGCCGCCGCAGACCCACATAAAAACGCAAGGAAAACACTCACATCAGTGGAAAGAAGGTCGCCGTAAAGGCGTAAGTGAGGGCTCAATTAGAGTTCGTTAAGGAAGTGGCAGAGTGTTCTGACCGCTCGATATTAACCGGAGGAGATGTCGACGACGATTATTAAAAAACACGGGGGATGCGACCTCGGACAGCATGGAAAGGGCACAAACAGGAGACAAACGCAACGGAGCCAAAGAAACATAAGTTAATCTGTTAGGGGAAGAAAGATTGGCCACCGTCAGCAACAAACCTTGAATATTGTGCAGCGGAAATCTCGAGCAAGAATCAGGGATGGCAGCAAACCACAAGAGCGAAGTAAAGGGGCAAAGCGAACGTTATCAGGTGTACTTTGCGTTCAGTCCAAAAAGAAGAATACCGCAGCGAACATCGCGAGGGCCGCTAATCAGAAGGGGGCCAAAAAAGGAGAGCAAAGAGGAGGCGTAAAAAACAGCTGACGAAGAAAAGCAGCGAAGAAAAGCAATATCTACTAACACAACACGTGTAGTATTGGCGGGAGAAAAGGCGGGCTCGGCGGAAAGGAGAGAATCGGAAAGCAGACTCTGGTGCCGATACATTGGGGGGTGGGTGCCTCAAGAGAACGCGGAAAGAAACGAAGCGGGGACCTGCGGAGCTTTCAAAATAAGAAAGTCCACAAAGGGGGCGCGGACTGTTCGACTGGCTGCATTGGGAAGGCATCAACTCGCTGGGAGGGGACCTCTGCACTGACAGGGAAGAAAAAGAGGAGATGGGGGATTGCACGGCAGCGGGAGGGAAGGAAAGGAGCCAACTTTGTCACGGGGTACGTTGCGGAAATGGGCGCGGGGAGGGTTACTAAAGCTTCGCTGAGTGGGACGAGGGGCGAGATCCCTGTTACTCAGATCGGAGGACTGCGGCAAATCTCTACTTTGACCCCGGAAAGCCGGTCAAATACAGACAAGTCGAACCGAATCAGGAGCCAGGCCGGAAGACGGGAAACCCGGATTCATCGGTTCTATTTTCGGGGGAAGGACAGTTTTTGAAATATTTGCGGCGGGCGGGGGAAAAGGAAGGGTATCACATCAAAAAAAAAGTGGGGCGGGTTTCCTCTGATCCGGGGCAGGGACGACTGAACATATTCGGGCAGAAAGAAGCTAGGCTTCGAGCCCCTCCGGGGCCGCTAGAAAAAAACGGGTCACACGAGCAGCTCCTGGCACTTGCGGCGATCGCGGTAAGCTGACGAAACCGCGCGCGCGGCGCAGCGATCCTACGAAGTCATTACGTGAAGGGGGAGGCGTGACTGGCGTTCGACGACGGGAGGCCGCTGGATTGGGAAGGGTGGTGCGAGACGGCTATGAACCGAACAGCGCACCAGGCGCCCTCAACTGCCCCAGAGGAAAAGTCCCTCTCCTTCGCAGGTCGACAGACAAGCAAGGAGTCCAAAAATGGGTGCAAGCTCCAACCAATGCGCCGCGCCAGGTCCTCTGAAAAAGAAAAACCGCCGCCAGACAAGTTAGGAAGTGTGGTGCGGCGATGGCCATAGCTAGAACGTCGCGGGGGAGCGCGGCGATCCTCGTCGCTAACGGGACCGGCCTGCCCTTCGAAACGGCTGAATCAGAGGTAAAAGGCAAAAAAAGATGTCGAGTCCGACCGTCCGATCAGGACGAAGGGGGGGGTGAAGAATCGTCGATGTCCTCGTCACTACTACACCCGCTGTACGGGGGAAACGGGTCCTCGCGAAGGATCGACCGACCCGCAATCGGCGGGGGAGGACAGAGACAGGCGCAGACCTAAAGCGGCGAAACCTGCGCAACACACGAATCTCACGCATCTTCCGAGAGGAGGAAGGGAAGCAGGCGTCCGCCTTCAGAAGCGTAAGCTGGAAGCTCAGCGGGGAAGTACAGGAGGGGACGCGTCGCTAGAATCCTAAAAGTCTACAAATTCTTGGCAGGAGAAGGAGGCAAGATGCCGCAGCTCGTCTTGGGAAAACATCGAACGGCAATAAGAAAAAAGAACGTGACGGAGGCTCGACGTGCTTAAATCCATAGTCGCCCCGCGCTCAACAACTTACCTCGCAAGAGGGGGATCAGCGGCAATCATCCTCCTCCCTAGACACAGAGAAGAAGCTGAAAGGGTAGCGTCTTATAGTCAGAAAACGACCGCAAGAAACTGGGGGGGGACCGGTTCCAAGAAAGAAGAGGGGTGGGAAATCATCTCAAGGACAAATTCACACAATGATGCGCCACAACCCGTACAGCCAAGGCACGTTCACTGTGGAGAGAGCGAACGTCAAAAATGTAGGGAAGTAGAGCGTCTGAATAGAATCGGCTTAGGGGAAGGGTGAAGGATTTCCGAAGAAGGAAAAACGTACTACCTCTGAAAAGCAGAGAAGAGGAGATCATAACGATTCGCGACATTCCGAACGGATAGTCCACGCATTTCCGTCGGAGGGATTATCAGGGACAGGGAGAAAAGAAGCTGTCTCCTAAACGTCTTCGAAAGGGGGGGGGGGCATCCGGGGAACACCCACCAAAAAGAAAGAGACCAGAGACACAACCCACACAACCAA
>Ga0179591_1180426_pt1 | contig 14514 bp, 15 predicted proteins | sample CZOMad2_1_08_16f_FD_182891 | JGI IMG/M metagenome (GOLD analysis project Ga0179591, IMG submission 182891) | Vadose zone soil fungal communities from Angelo Coast Range Reserve, California, USA - CZOMad2_1_08_16fungal (PacBio error correction) | ecosystem: Environmental > Terrestrial > Soil >...
GGGAGGAAAAGAGACTACACAAGAAGGGAGCCGCAGATCACAAGGAATACGTCATTTTGATTCGTGCGGGGTCTGGATTCAATCAAATCGCCAAGGAGGATAGAAGTCGTCGCAAGTTCAGGAGTGCAAACTGATGTATCTTACTTTTTATCAGGAAACAGGGGGCAGTGGGACTGGGGCCGTTCAGCCCTTCTCCTAAGGGGGGGAAATGTGGGAATGGCCCGTCAAAAGAGAAAGTTCTGGGTCAGATAAGCTTTTCATATAAACCAGCCCTGATGTAAGCCCCGAAAGCTGGAGCAGCGACTATGTTCCTTTCTCTTAGACCGCAAGAGGGAATAGAGACCATCAAAAAGAGATTGTGGCAACGAGTCGGTGCACTGCTGCGGATGAAATGCTGAGAAAATGCATTGGATCACCGGCACTTCAACAAAGGAGGTGGTTTAGTTTCATGCGGAGGGGTCTGGTAATGGAAGAACCCCACGAGTTGAGTAAAAGAAGAAAACAAACGTACTGAACGAAACAGCCGAGGTCTCCTTCCAAAAAGAATCGTGCCTTAAACAGGAAGAATTAGATTAGGACAATCGCAGCCATCACTCCGCTGTCTGGAACGAGTCATCTTAAGCTGATCACGGTCGCTAAGTCTCAAAGAGGGAGGAAGTCAGGTTCAAAATGAGGAATGAGACTGGGGCCTCGTCAGAGAGGAAAGGCACAGGAGTCATTATACCGGGGGAACGGACCTAGTCCCTGAGAAGTTCGACGCGATCGTGGAGGAGAGGAGCTCGAACGTTTTACGACCAAATAAGCGGTGGTCTTGGAGCCTTCCTGACTCTGAAGGTTTGACCCGAAAACCATGTCCCCTCGGCCTAAAAAATAAAAAAGCACCTCATCAACTGGAAAGGGGGAAGCGATCTATCCTTTTCGGGGGGTACGCGAAACTCCGAAGCTAAATAAGGCCGCTAGTCCGCGTCATAGGGGAAGGCAAGGGTAGGTCTTGAACGGATAAGAAAAAGAGTACTTCACACTTAGTACGCGCTATGCGATATGACGAATGAACATTCTCGGCCAGCAAAAAAGGCCATCACGTAACCTTCTAACTGCGCGCAAGAAAAAGGAAGTGATGTGGGAAGAGATCGCAAGGAAAGGAAGGGTCAGAAAGTACCTGGGACCAGATACGGTCGATAGAGGACGGTGAGGGTTACCGCGAGATCGAGACCACCATCGGAAAACCAAAAAAAACGGAAGACAATCCATGTTAGATCGACCGCTCGGCTGCATTCTCGGCTGGGAAAAAACCGCCAATATCGAAAAAGACGTTCCCCCAGAAATAAAGATGTGCTAACCGGACATTGGGCTCGAAGGAGTAAAGAACGGAAAGCTCGCCAAAAAGGGTGCGGCTGAACTGGGACGGAGTCGCACTATCATCTCTTCGAGCGGAAAGACAGAATGCGGATGCACGCTGTCCTAAAAAAGGGAACCTGGCGAAAAGAAGGAAACAATGACTTTGAGGCGCGGAGAAGAATAAGGAGAACCGAAGAAGGGGGTCGAGGACATCCAACAACAAGAGGAAGGGAGAAGAGGTAAAATAATCGGGAAGCTTTCCGGGAAGGGGAACCTTCGTCAAAATATTAAGAAAGGAAGGATTTTCCATCGCAGAACAGGGCGGATTGATGTTCTCTGACGACAGCCAGGGGGAACATCTAGGGGAGAGACAAGCTTCGTTTCACAGAAGGGCTCTCATGGAGAGGACGGCATCTAGTCTTCTTCGGACACTAAACCTTCACATGCAGGCAGAGCGGGGCGGGAGGGGAGAAGGTCTTTGAGTCCGAAGAAGACGCCCGAACTCAAATGCCGAATAATTCTGATGAAGGGAGGGGAAGAAGACAATGAAAGGGAACGGGGAGCAATTATTGAAGGGGGGGATGTCCCTGGTGCAGAGAGATTACCTTCCGACAAAGGAAAATACATCCTTCTGAGGGAGCGAGAAGCAGTGAGGAAAAAAAATCTTCTAGATAACGCCTTAGCAACGATCATCTCGTTTTAGTGTAACATCCTCCCGCCGGCACTAGGCAAAGTAAAAAAGTGGATATCAAGGACAAATCAAACAGGGAGCTTCCCCACTTCGCCGTACTAGAGGAGGGCCGATTCAAGCAGAAGAATTCCCTCTAAGAGAGGTAAGGTAAGGAAGAGGGGGTGATCTTAAGGCCCCGCGGCGGAGGGCGAACTCTTGCCGCTAGACTCAAAAGAGTAAAAAAAAAACAGTCAAAAAACTAAGGAACTCGAGTTGGTCCCCAAAGAAATCCCTCAGAACTTCGTCCCGGGTACGCTGTAAAAGAAAGACGCCTCTTGGGTTCTTGCCATCGGAGGCTAGGAAGAAAGGGAAAAAGAATAAAAAAAAGAGAGGATCGGTTACGGTCGCTCCGTAGAAGGAAAAAACCGCCCGATTTCCAGTTCCCAAAACGGCCAAAAGAAGCAAATACGGGAAGGAACTGAGGACTCAACAAAAGATATTCAAGGCTAGGGGATGAAAAGGCTTCTTACGAAGAATTTTTCTCGTTTAATAAGCTAAATAGAAACATAAGACGAAGAAAACTTTCAGAGCTACTTCACCCAAAGCTGGTCCCTCGCTAGGGGAAAACTACAGGAATCTGTAATGCCCGAAAATTTCTAACAGGACTGCTAAATGGGGGGGGCCAAAAGATTCGACGGAATGATACCTGCCGGGGGGAAAAACTGTACCAACTTCAACTATGAAATATCAGGAGAGAAAAGAGCTTACATAACGACCGTTGGAAAAAATCTCCCAAGCCCCAAAAAGACTAACCTACCGTGGTTCCACGAGTTGATCGACACCCCACCCGGGAGGGAATCGATCTTCACGAAATCGTTCTGGCGACAAACTTTCGGTTATCATCCACCAAGATGGAAATCAAGGGGACGAAAAACGGGGCTGAAGGTGGGGAAGACCATCGGCTCCTTAAAAATTCACGGAAGACGAAGTCAAATCGGGAGGAAATTGAATTCGGGCGAAGGTTCTTTGCCGGTAAAGAAAACGACTTGCGATAAAATTCATGGAAAACGAGGTCTAGGCCCTAGAGGTGGAGAAGGGAGGGAAAGTCCAAACGATGATCTGCTTGGTAGGACAAGCTGTTCTCGTCGAGCGATGGTAATGATTGTAGAATTGACATAATGGGGGGGGGCGGATCGAACCGCCAGGAGGGGTGGTAAGTTCTTGCGGGGAAGGTTCGCCGGACTGGAAAGCGACGGGTCCATCTATGAATTCGGGGTCCTGGAACGGGGGTGGAAAGTTGTTGCCCGTCGTTCGTCCAAAACCGATACGAGAAAAGAAGAAAACGGGGGAATCGTGATCGATAAGGGGAGAAAGTAACTACATACTAAAAGGCAGGGAAAAATATCGATGACATCGGTCAACACCGTCTTCAAGACAATGGGAAAATGGAAGGGGAGGAAAAGGTGCACTCGCGCTAAAAGGGAAATAACAGGTATGTCAGGAAGATGATCAATGAAAAACCAGCTACCTCGATCGAATCTCACAGAGGGGGGTGCAATAGAGAGATCGAAATAATGTATCTATGGTGTGAACACCGTCTGGTCAAAAAGACTTCAGGACCGGAAAAAATGAATGCAGGCCGTGCACGTCAGTCAGGTGAGCTCAACTACACAGGGAGACAACGATACAGGAGGGGTAAAGGCGGCGAGGGAATAGGAAAGTTTGAAGCTCCGCGGGGCTGGTCCGATATTTCAAAGGAGCGATGTCAAAAATAGGGAAGAGAATGACTCCTTTATGGAAGAACTAAAGTCCACCCAAACAAGAAAAAGGGAACCCCAGTTCCAGGCCGAAGAGGGTGCGTTGACTTAGTCGGCCGGCGACGTTTAAAGGGGACATACACTCAATGTAGAGGTTCGAGAACAAAGAACCATTATTACTTTCAGCAGGGGGGCAATCGACACGTAAAAAGGAACGCAACCCGTAATGACTGAGATAAGAAGTCTTTGGGGCTTTACAGCAAGCTAGTTATGGAAAAAAAGGACGGGTCTGCCTCGGAACCGGACAGGAAAAAATCACGTCTCAAAAAAGCGGAAAGGGCAAAATCAGGGAAAAAGCTTGTTCTCGAACCATTACTTCGGTGACCGGAAAGTCGTCAGACGGCGGGAAAGCCAGAGTATGGCGCAAGCAAAAGGGTCGTGAATACTCGTGCGTGGCCATTCATCAAAAGGGGGGTCCCAGCCAGAGAGGAGAGACGCGTCCATCATTTAAGAATGACACTCGGCAGAAAAAGAGGGAAGGGAGACTATTTTGGGGAGAGGGTCGGAAATTCACGAAATACGAAGATGGTGACAGCTAGGGTAGTATTGGGGGTGGTACCTTCTTTAAGAAAGGAGAGGTTACGCAACAAGGGGAGGGCATGGAAAAACTACAATTTGCATAAGTCGCGAAGCGGCATATATTCTGAAGAAATAGTGACATCTTCTTCATTCAGTAGGGATGACTTAGCTTGTCACGGGGAGAAATCTAAAAACGTAAGCTCAAACGAACGCAGATTGGGGGGGCGGAATTGTGGTGTTAAAGCCTTCCGTTCCGGGGAATGATCAGACGGGGATCAGGACGACTACATCAGGACCGGGTCTGGGAGGGTTGAAGGGAAGAAAAACTTAAAGAGGGAAGAAATGGATACCGACTATAAGAGTGACGGCATCCGTATTTGCAGTCCCCCAGAAAAAAACCATCGTCGGGGAAGGGATTTGAAGCTGCCCGCGCGACCGCTTCCAGGTTATAGGGAAAAAGGCACCAGGAAGATGAGTTGGGGACGGAAGCTCTTTTGGCTGGGAGGAAGAAAAAGAAACAAGAGCCGAGAAGGCTTCATCATGCAAGAGAAGTATAGGTCAAGATCTCGTGGAAAAAGTCTTCTAATCGGGGGAAGATGGCGACTGACCGAAGGTTCCGAGCATCTAAGGTGTCGACGGCCATGGTTACGAAAGCTTTCGGAGGGCGAAAAAAAGGAGCCCTGGTAGGAGGAGGGTTTAGAAAGTGTCAGTCAATATACAAAAAAATAGGGGGGCTCTGCATTGCTTGGACGAAAAAAAGTGTCTTCAAAAAATCTCGCAACTCTTGCATCAAAAGCGGTAAGGACAGCCATGCGGAGATGACCTTCATTGACGAATCCCAGAACTTCGCGAGAAAATACGGCGGCTCTCTTCTCTACCTGTCTAGGACGCGGAGTATACATCAAAAGACGAGGGGAGAAACCTATCTCAAAGGAACAGGTTGACTACGACCTCGGACGTATAGCAGTAGACCATTCACACAAGGCCCAGAAAAAAAAGACCCTGCCTTCACCCAAGAAAGAGGAAAGTTGTGTACGAAGAATGACTCATAAAGGAAGCCCCGTGTCGGCGCGGTCCAATGCGGCGTAGAAGAGTTGGTAAGGAAAGAGGAGGGTCCTGGGGTCGTCCATCCTTAGAAGGCCGTATAAAAAATGAAATTGTTGGGAAAGAAGCGGTTTACATCCGCGTAGCGCAGGGTCCGCACGCCTTTCATGCAAAAAAAAATCTATGCGGTGGGTTATCAAACCTGATTCTTACATCTAAAGCCGTGGCGGTGTATCGTGTCGGTGGCGCGCAGCTGAGTACCACTTGTAAGAGAATGCAAAAGCAACTCAAACACTGACTCTCATCGAAAAATAAGGGTTGGGGGAGGAACTCAAGAGAGGGAAGGCGAGCTCCACAGTGTGGGACTCGGGAAAAATCTCTCTGGGTCGGGGGGTAGGGAGGGGTGAGGGAAAGGGGAAGGTTGTTGTCGGTGCTACCAAAACTGCGAGTTGGGGGGTGTAGGGGGGGAGCTGCACCACTAAGGTCACTCGTTGAACAAGACCTCCACGAAGAAGACCGCACGAAAGTGTGACTACATATCTGGGAAGCATTTTTTCAGAGAACGAAGGGGAATCTGTGCCAAAAGAATAAGACGCATCTAACGTGGGAGGCATCTGACCCAGGTCAAGTCTTTACAGTCCATTCGAAGCCTCTCTCCTAGAAAGGACCGGCTAAGGGAGCTTAGTGACTAAAAGGGGGTGTGGACCATCATTCCAGATGTGCCACGTCCGAACAATATAGAAGTAGGCCAAGCCGACACTTGGTTGAAGATTCGGAACAGGCATGACCAAAAGGGGAAGAGCTACACATCACTTCAGATTCGAAATTAGGATTTCGGAGCTATCCCCCGGAGGATAGACGGTGAGAATGAGACATCATTGGGGGGGGATGAAAGGGAAGGAAAGCGACTCAGAGGAGGGGGAAATGGCCGCTATAGAGGTCAGGGAAGAAAAAGGATTTGGGGTCTGAACGTCGCCGACTCTGCTACTAAGTATAGAGGAATTCTTGAAAGGAATTGGTGTCGAGTCCGTCTGTTTGGGGGGGGGGGGGGGTTACCTCATGACTCATTGAGTGAGATAAAGGCCAGCCCCAGGGAGAAGGTTTAGGTAATCACAAAACCATACAGGCTTGACAAAGCTTGGCTAGTGTGGGGAAGGAAAAGGATTACGTCTTTCCCACCCCAGGATGGCTGGTTTGGAAAGAGGCACTAAGAGGTTCCCATGTGTCTAAATTAAATATCACCGTGGTTGGGGAAGAAAAATGAGTGGCCACGTACGTAAGAGAGAGAAGAAGGTGAGTACTGCGGACAGGAACGCAAAAAAAAAAACAACCCGGGGAATCTGACAGGTCAGAGACCTTGATACAAGATAATATCCTTTCCCTATCCGTCATAGATGGGATCTCGCCCAGGCATTCCTGGGGGAAAGGAATCGACACAGCGGCGGCTTCAAATGATGCCGAAAAAGAGTGACCAGAGTAAGAGGACGAAACTTAAAAGAAAGGTGGGAAAGACAGAAAGTCTAATTAGAAGAAACCGTCCAGGTGCGCTCCCAGTGAAGAAAAAAATTTCTAGAACAGCGGGGAACTACTATAAGAGCGTGACCGGAACTGAAAAAGGAGTGGGGAATTATGTTGCAGTCTAACCAATGAAAGGGTAGAGAAGGCTCAATAAAGACCAGAAAATGGTGGGGGGGAAATGACTCTCTGTGAGGCCACGCCCTACTATAGAAGGGTGAAAGAATGCTGCCTATGACCGCATCAACGAAAAACTCTCACGTCCTCAAGAAGGGGGGCCATCAAAGGAAGATCGTCCTTGAAAAAAGAAACACTCCTAACGTACGAACATACATTGCCTTCCAGGAAAAGTGTCTCCACACGCGAATAATAGGGACAAAAGATATATAAAAACAACTTAGAGGTAAAAAAAAGAAGAGAAGTGTTGGGGATTACCCAGCACGCAAGGAGAGGAACAAATCTGCGCGCCTGTAATGGATTAGAGGAAAAAGAGAACTAGGAGGATGGTGCTGGGAAAAAAAACGATCGGCCGAGGACAGCAGGAGGAGGGGAAGGACGCAATGTTCTGGTATTACTATTAAGACGGAATAGGACAAACGAAAATCGGGAAGCCATCGTCTTGCGTTAAGAGGGGAAGAAAAAAAAGACACTCTCTTGAGAGGTCTAGGAAATCGGAGGCCATCTAAACAAAATCAGGGAAAGAGGGGGCAAATAAAAGGAGGGGCTCTTGCATTCGGATGACTCAACAAGGCCAGACGTACAATCGTAAATTGGGGGGGGAGGGGGAAGGGATCGATCGTAATGGTTGATCGAAGGGTGCTGGGGCCTTAGGAATAAGAAATAGGAAGGGGTGGCCGTATTTGAAGGCACCGTGAGTGTGGCGGCTGGACAGCTGGAAGAGGAAGCTGCTCCTCCTGAGGGGGGAAGAAAAGGTTCCATGTCCGCGATCCGGCGGGAAGTAGAGATCAAACTCTAGGTGAAAAGGGGATTCCCGGACTATTATTAAGGGAATCAAAGCAGCAACGGGAAGGGAAATCCAATGCTGTTGGGTTTTTCGTCGCATCGGGGTTATTTTCAGGTCCGCCTTCCTAACTCTGTAAAAGTCGAGAGAGCAACGTAGGTCCGCATGAAAGCAAAAAGTTTAAGGAGACATGGAAAGAATTCAAGATGGGAAGAAGGAAAAAAGCCGAGGGATAGGGTCCCGAATGAATGCTCTGAAGTCACCAAGGTATCTAACATTCTTCAGAGAGGATACGGACAGGGGTCCGGGGAAAGTTCCTGGTACCTATGGGGCAAAAAAGAGGATGAGTTCCGCCTACTGCCTCGAAAAAAAAAGATAGAGGAGTTCGGAGAAGTCCAGCGCCAAAGGGGACCGGGAAACATATTTGTTCTCCAAAGGATCAAAAAACGGTGTTTTGACCAATAAAGAAAAGGGACCGCCCTCCAATAGATGCGGCATCAACCTAAAGATGCTCACTGGGGAGGAACGGATGGAAAAGTCCTGAGAAAAAAGAAGAAGCAACGACGGAAAGAAAGGTACCATCGGTACTTCCTTCGTGGACCGATGTGCAAGATCCCGTTACTCGGAATCTATCGCTATCAAGGTCGGGGGAGGAATTCCTCGCCACAGCTGGATAAAATCAATTCTAACTCGGAAGAAAAGCAAGGTGATTGGACGAATCAAGGTGATAAACGGTTTCCCTCCTTAAGGGGGAAAAAAAACGTTAGTATTGCTATTTACTTTCGGAATTGTCTGAAGCCTAGACTAACTAAACAAATCTCTCGAAAAAAAACAGAAAACTCCTATTCTAACGAGAAAGGAGCCGAATCTCGGAGTGGTCAAAAGAAAAATACCTAACCCTGAAGGCCTTTTCCTCCTCCCGAAAAAACAGATGGGGAAAACCAGTGCTTTTAAGGAAATCACCGTTCAATTTCAGACGTTGCCGTGACTGATGCAGAAAAAGGAGAATCAAATCTCTGCTAGGGCTTGAAAGCAAGAAATGATGCTGCGGGAAAGGACCGGCCAGGCTCATAAAGGAAGGGGGATACGGCTACGACTAATTATTTGGAAACGCCTGGGGGTTGGAGACATGCCAAAAAGAAAATGTAGGGAACTCGTAATGAGCCGGAGGGGAAGCATTGCGCTCGTGAAAAGGAGGACCCGCTGTGGCCAGCGACGATCCGGGAAAGCCGCGCTCAGGCGGAAGGAAAGACCCGGGCCGATTCTTTTGGGTGAGAGGGCAAGTTTTTCAAGGAAGGAGCTGTAAAACCTTTATCGAAAGTGGGAGGGGAAAAGAGAAATCGGTGTCTTCCGTCAAAGGAAAACATGTTAACGGGAGGAGGAGGGATGGAAGCCTAGATAAACAGAAACGAGAAGCGAGAATCATCAAAAGAGGGGAAAACAAACTTAGGAAGAAAGGGCCAGGTACCGGTTCATCGTAGAGTTCAGTGGAAAGGGTTCCACTTCAAAGGAGTTTGAGTCAAAATGAATACCTTGCGAAAAAGCCTGGAAAGGGAAAAAACTGCTGGTCGAGTCGTCTAAAAAAAAAGAGGGAGTAGTGAACGCTGGAGCAAGGAGTACAATCAAGGGTTGGAAGTCTTGGAAAGATAAAAAACCAGAGAGAAAAAAAGGGCTTCAGATGACATCCCTATGACTCCGTACGCAAACGAGAGCCAAGTTCGAAGATATCTCCAGTCAAAGAGACGTTTCAAAAAGAGCACGATGCCAGGAAGTCCGTCAGCATCAGGGAGGGCTTAAAAGACTCAAAGTGAGGGGAAAAGAAAAACCTGCCGTCCCTAGAGGACCCTAAATACCGAATCTCCTCTGAGGAGGGCGTCCGGCATACTCTAACGAGGGAGGGGGGGACCATCGAGGCGGAGAAGTAAGAGGGAGAGGAATGGCCGGTATAGAAAAAGTACGTCAACGGACTTCCAGTTTGCAAAAAGCCCGCAGTTCAGTCTGTCCCCAGGGAGGAAAACGTCAAGATCGGGCGGAAAGAAGAATGAGGACGCCAAAAAGAATTCCTGTGGAAGAAAAGGCGGCCGGAGAGCCGGACGTTGAGACCCGCTACATATACCTTCAAGAGAAGGGACCTAAGAACGGGGGTCAATCAAGAGAACAGGGACCCGGCGCCAAGGAAAGGGAGAGCATCTCCAACACGGCATATCTACAGCTTTGCAAGGAATCTTTCGACCGAGGGAATGGAAACCGGAAAAAAAGAAAAGAAGATCCATGCTAAATCAAGAAAGGGGGGAGGAACCCATATAACATCCCAAAATAGGAGCTAAAAAAGGTCCTCGGCGATGGGATAGAACAATGGGAGAAAGAAATGATGCAATACAGTTTTGGCGAAGAAGAAAATGTCGAGGATCACTCATTGGAGACGCCTACTCTAAGGGGGGTTTGCTCGTGCGGTCAATACAAGAATGCAGGGAATATCGGGAAAGAAAGGGAAGTGCACGTCTCCGAGGGGGGTGCGTTTTAAATTGAAGGGAAAAGGCTATAAAAATGTCTGAAGCTGGATAGAAAGGGAGATTGAAGGCGGTAAAAGAGGAGCTGATCGACTAACGGGTTCGCTTCTCTTTGGGGCAGGGAGGCGATTTCATGATGCGAATTAAGAGGGAAAGCAGAAACTCAGAGGAAGGGGGAATTATGTCCTTGAACTTGTTCAAGGGGACCGCGAAAGGAAGCCACATTCGAAGGAGAATGGAGGAGATGGGTGGGAAAAGGGATCTGAAAAAGACGTCATCGAGGAAAAGCGGGCTGAAGTAATCGAAAGGGCAGGCCACGAATCTGCACGCAGGAGAGGGACACAGTATGACGAACGCAGACGCCGACTCGACCTTTAGAAGAAATGTGCGTTCAAAAAATTAACAGAACAAACGTGCCCGAACTTCTCAAGAAGTTGAGAGTCATCGTAAAGGGGGTAGGGACAGAGTTATCGTCCAAAAAAAATCGGATGGGGGCGGAGTCGAAAAAAAGAGGAGGAGGAGGAACATAGATCTGAGGAAAATCTGGGGATTGTGGGGCTAACTATAAACGAGGGGAACCCTACCAAGAACGAAGGAAAAAGGAGGAAGCATTCAGTAGTCGTTCTTAGATAACAGTTCTAAAAAAGGTTAAAAAAGAACAGGCTGATAGGAGGGAACTAGGTCATGATTTTGGGAGAAGTCCCCTAAGGGGAAAAAAGGACTGCAGTATCCCTAATCACGATCAGCCCTAGGAGACGAGGGAAATCCCTTTCTTCTTACAGAGAAGACCCAGGTCTACACCCAGGGAAATAAGTCAGGCGGACAGGGTCTCTGAAGGGAAAAGAATACGCCTGTGAAGACATCACAAAGTGCTGTTCTTCACTAAAAAGACGGAAGAGGAACGCACAATTAAATCGGCAAAAAAAAGGCCGAACGTAGAACAGGAAAAGAGGATAAAATAACACCGGGGGGCGTTACAGCCGTCTCTGAAAGGGAAGGAATCGAAATAAATAGACGTCGAAAGAAAACGACGCGAAAGCAAGAGCGTCTAAGGAAATGTCAAATCTATGGGGGAAAACCGGATCTTCGGTCCGGAATCTTCATTGCAGAGGGACAGAGAAAAAGGGTGAAACGAAGAAGGCCGGAAAAGACCTGTCGCCTCGTGCGAAATCTGAAGTTCAGCCGACACATTTCGCAAGGGAAAAGGGGGAAGAGCTAGTCCTTCAGGGGCGAAACTCGGGAAGGGAACCACGGTAGCGACGATGGGGAAAAGCTATTGCGGCGCATGGTTTTACGAGTCGCCGCCTCGTCACAAAAAAGGGGGGAGCGAGATCGGTACGTTGAAAGCGGGAAAGGAAAATGATCAAGACGGACAAACAAGGAGGGGAGGGCATAAAAAGATGTTTAGACGTCCAGATTCCCGGCAAAAGGAGAGAGGGGGCAGGTTATCTTCTGTAAGGGAAGATCGAGCTAGGGAAACGGGGGCAACGTCTAACGAAAAAAATGATGAGAAAGAACGGTCCGGCTCTCCGGCAAGAAGAAGAGGCTGAAACCGATAATTAAGACGGGGGGGGACGCCTACCTCTTCAGGAAGGACCAGGGCCAAGACTGTACTGGAAGTAAGGGGGACTAAACAAAAGCACAATCGGTTTAAGGGAAGGGGGTCCAGATCGACCGGCTATCCCTTCCCAGAAGACCGAGTTCGCGCTCTCACTACAAAGGAGGAAAAAACCAGCGGCGGATCCGGCATTGGTATCAACCGCGCGGCGATGGAGGGAAAAAAAACCTACGAACGGATTTTTGGGTACTTTAATAGGGAAATGTGGAGGAGAGAAAAGCAGACGAAGAGCCTCCGAGGCAGGCGCAATGCCGGACTGGAAAAGGAGGAATAATGACGTCGAAATCTGGAAAGGGAAATAGACTTGAGGGAAAACGGACGTCGATAAAATAAGAAGAAGTCTGCTGATCTACATTGTTACGGCGGTCCTTACTGGCTTCATCAACTCAGGGGGGACAAAAAGAGTCGAGATTTTTTGCGACACGGCAGGAAAGGGAGAAAGGCGCCATCGGAATCAATGAAAAAAGGGGAAGAATGCTTTGAAGAAGAGAGGAAAATCTTGCATCACCTCAGGTAAGAAAACCCGCCTACAGCGCAGAAAAGGAATGGCCTTCATTCACCACTCAAGACAGGAAGTAATTCTGAAAAGAATTTCGGCGAGAGGTTTCGAAAAAACAACTCAGATTGACTCCTCCCTAAACAAATGATACTACCAAAAGGAGGAAGAGAGCGTCCAGGCGGAATCAAGCGTCAGAGGAAGCCATACGCACGGCATAACAAACGCTCTTAAAAAGGGGAGTTCAGCATGAGAAGAGACCACCCCGGGATCGGAGCTGTCCACCGGGGGGGAATTGAATAGATCCAGGGAGAAGTATCTTTCCAAAAAAGCGAAAACCATACAAGGGTAATGGGGATTGAAGAGAAATACCGGGGGAAAAAAAAAGGGCTTCGTAAGCCTTGCAAAGAAACGGTCATGAGTGACTGGGGAACGGTCCCTTTTAGGGAGGCGACTGAAGAGACGTTCCTGCGACGCCTAAGAGGAATCCGGTCCAGAGCTGGCACCAGCGTTCTCTTGGAGTAAAGGGAAAATAAAGGGATCGGCATCGGGGGAAAGCGTTACAGGGGTTCATAATATGGTTGGAGTGTCAATAAGGCACACGAAGAAGAGAGCTCGAACGCTGAGATCTACAGGGAGTGAGGTTGTGAAACAGTTGGAGGGAATCTGCGTTCGCGTCATAAGAAACGACTACAAGAGAGGAGGGAATCATTTCTCGGTAAAGTTCAGAGGAGAATCCTCGTCGAACTCAAAAAACATCAGACAAAGGGTGAGCGCTGAGAAAGGTACGACGTTTGACATAGGGATCAAAACTATGAAATAAAAATAGCGCATTATTCTGCGGAAAAACCCCGTGTTAGATGAGAAAAACTTCAATTTCAGAAAGGAAAACAATGCGAAGAGGGGCCTCAAGAAGAAAGGGGTCTGTCTTCTGTAGTTGAAAAAAGACGATCACCCAGACCGGAAGAGGGTGCGACAGGGGGAAAAAGAATGTGAAGTAGTAAGAAAGGAAAATCAACACGAGGTTTCAAAACCCTGTCAGATCTGGAAGACCCCAAACCAGGGAAGGGGGGAGGAAAAACGGGCTCGCAACGGATAATGAAATGGCGGTAGTCTTCTGGGGGGCTATAAAGGCTGCCGGCATGAATAAAAAGGAGGGAGATGAAAAGATGCCGAACAAAAGAGAGGTTTCGACGTTGAACAAGAGGGAAAAAAGAAGATCTGAAAATTTCGAGGACAGGGGAAAGGAAGGAGGGGAATACAATCGGGGCCTGGATGGGCTGAGGGGAATGTTCAGAGAGAGGACGCAGAAAACCATGGTAAGAACTAAAGGGGGGAAGGAAACCCATGCGCTGTTAAGAGGACTTACGTTGTCTATAGGGCACCAAAAAGGAGGGAACGGCGGACAGTACCGAAGGAAAACACCAAAAGTAGAGTCCGGGGGATAACGAAAATGGTATGCATCGCAGTTCCGAAGGGACACCAATCTATTTAGGTGAGAGAGTCCCGCTTAATACAGGAACAGGACATATGCGGGAACGGTAAAGGAAGGAGTAAGCCGAACTAACGAAGTAGAAAGAAGAGAAAAAATACTGCTGAGCACTGTCCGGCAAAGAGAAAGCAGGGAATGAGTAAAACCGAAAAAAAAAAGGGGAAAGGAAGCTCCCCAGTACGATCCGAGTGCCAAAAAGAAGAAAGATACACAGAAGGAAGAAAAGAAGAAGGCAACAACGAAAATGAACAATACCGGGAGGTGGAGGAAACACTAGCGTGTAAGGTCCTCAGTGAACTAAAGCGACAGAAAGATGAGAGAGGGGGGCGAGTACAACACTAGGAAGAGGTCAAAGGCAGATAAGAAGTAATCGTACGCAATCCAATTGTTTGCTCTCGTCCTAACATAATGAAGGGGAAAAAAGCTTTCAGGGAGAACATAGAAGAAGAGGATCAATGAAGGCCCTCATCCAAAAAAGAAAAAGGAACTGAGTCCAGCAATCCGTTCATCTCCAGCATAAGAATCTATCCCCAC
>Ga0179591_1265615_pt1 | contig 14514 bp, 5 predicted proteins | sample CZOMad2_1_08_16f_FD_182891 | JGI IMG/M metagenome (GOLD analysis project Ga0179591, IMG submission 182891) | Vadose zone soil fungal communities from Angelo Coast Range Reserve, California, USA - CZOMad2_1_08_16fungal (PacBio error correction) | ecosystem: Environmental > Terrestrial > Soil >...
GAAGGGGTGGGCGGGGGCGGGGGGAGGTGGGAGGGTTCGGGGGTCAGGGAGCGCGTCATGCATGCTTGGAACCGCGAATTTAGGGGAGAGAAAGACAAAAGCACTGATTGTACGAAAACACACCTGCCCGACAGGAAGGGTTGAGAGAAACGGCCGAGGGGGGGAGGCCCATTTGGGGTAATCCGGGGGGGGAGCGATCAAGGGGTAATTGTGATTGGGGTGGGTGGCTATGATGCCAATGGTCAAGAGCACCGAAAGCCGCGGGGGGTCTTCCTGTAAATGAGATTAGGGCTCAAACATTCGTAAAAGCCTAGATCCTGGCCGTCGGTGATCATGGGTATGTGAGCTGTGGGTGCAAATTAGCAAATAAAAAAACACAAAACGGACTGAAGAAAAGAGAATACTACGCAACCACAGCGCGACAAGATGCCCGACGAAAGGGGCCGATCGAGGGAGGTGAAGAAGGGGGTAAGGAAGATGTCCTTCGGGGGGTCCTGCTAGGTGGTCGTGTGAAGGGTCCTACCAATCCAGAATTCTCCCTCCGCTCTGGTAGGAAGTGAACACGGGCCGCCAATTACTATGCTACTGGTATGAGGACATTGAAGGAGTTATGCTCTCGCTATGGGGAAGGGGACCTACTTAGCTGCGGGGAGACGGGCTGCGCCGATATTTCTTCTCTGGAGACCTTACCTCGAGACGTGTCACGGGAATCCCGGCCATCTGTCAACTAAATCAGCAAGGGCTGGAGTCAGAACTAACATGGCTATAAAGAAATACCTTCTATAAGCGATAATAGCAGCAAATCTCCGGGACTAACGTGTCGTCACACCAGAGGAATAATTCCAGTCAAAAATAAGAGGGGGTCAAAATCTGGGCGGGGAAGGTAGGTCGAAACCTAACAAACTGAGGACAGTAATTAAGAGCACGCCTCTTATCATAAGGAATCGCTCAAGAAAATACTCTCCGGGGGGGCGGATGGTGGCGAACTCGGCAGGAGGCTGGGGCCAGGGGGGAGAATAAAATCGGACGTCTGAGTGGGAGGAAGGGGGGGGCCTAAGCCTCACGAGAAGGTACTTGAATAAGAATCCCTTACAGACTTCAGGAATGAACCCAGGACTACAAACACGGGGTACGTGTTTCATCACCAGAGGCTTCTCTAGCGGGGGGGAGGGGGCCACCGAGCAACGAAGCAGAGGGATCTAGAGGGGGGGCAGGGCTGGACGAAGAGGGCTGTATGAAGGTTCCTGTAGGGGAGCCTGCTCTCGAAGAGGGGCGGTATCCGAGATTCTAGAATGGGGATTTATCAAAACACTGAGAAAGAGTCAAAAGGGGACGGCTTGACGTGGAAAAGTGCTCAAACTCTTTAGCATAAACAAAGAAGACCGAAAAGGATGCTGCAGACAGGGAACAGATTTCTCATAGGGGGACTGAAGAAACCAACTCTAATCAAGCTCGGGAAGGGAACCAAAGCAAATAGTTGGTTAATCAACGGACACTCCGACGAGTAGAACGGCTGAAAGGGGTCCGGGTCATCCTCTGCAGAAGACGGCAGAAAAGGGGGGGCTACATCCGATAACGCTCGAAGAGATCTGGAACAGGAGTGGAAGGGCATTATAGGAGAAGGACTCCTCCTCGACAAAGGTAGCTTCGTACACTGGACCGGGCTGGGACCTGAACCTATAAAAAAAGGCACTGCTGTATTCGAAGTCCTTGAAAAAAAAGATCTGGTCGTCCCCCCTTTGAAGTAAAAAGGTTCGGTCTTCTCTCAAGGCGTGGGGAGTTAAAAAGTGATCAGTAAGAGAGAAACCCATCCGAGGTAATGAAGAGGAACTGTAAGCGCTCGGACGCACCCTCAGGTCGTCTAGGAGAAGTTCGGGTCCCTGGCTATCAAATCATAGGAGAGGACGGATCAAGAAAAAGAGTTGATTCGAGAGTTTTGAAAGAGGATCATGGGGGGGACTCTTTACTGTCTCAGGGAACCATTTGGGGGGCGCAAGCGCGGAGAAGAAAAGAGGAGTAGAGGAGAAAGATAGATTCAGGGAAGCTTCCATGGTTTAGACACTTTGGACGTAGAGGGGGGAACTCGGAAACATGGACAAGGATGTAAGGAAGAGATGAAGATCTTATAGATAAAACTACTAGGGGAAAACGAAAGCTAATAAACTAAGTAAGAAAGCAAGGCTGTATCTCTGCGGGAAATGCTTGAAGGAATCGAAAAGGCCCAGAAAGGGAGCAGCTCCGGAACGGTAGTCGCAAGACGTCAACTTCTTATGATATATAAACAATCCATGGGAGGTTTTCTTGAAGGGGAGGAATACATCTCAAAATAAAAAGTCTGATCTCTTGGTGGTGTTAAAAGGAGAGGAGGAGGCAATTGTGAAATATGAGACAGAAGTCCGCTGTAGGGAGTGAGGATGATGGCCGCTAAATAATAATAGATACTTGGGACAGCACTACTTAGTAAGCATTTGTTACTAGTCAGTAACAGAGAGCTAGATAATGCTCATGGCGTGTCAGGGGAGTCTTTTTAATTGCTGAACTACTGAAAACGGCTAGGAGAGGAGTGAAGGCAGTTTATAACGTGAAAAATCCCTTTCTTTAAAAAAGAAGGAGATAGACAGGGTGGATCATGACTGGGGGAAAGTATCCCCTGCTCCGCCCTAGGTCTTCACATATTTGACGAGACATTGTACGCGGATGAGCGTTACCTCAATACGTGGAGTTCCTAGGCCCAAGCTGAGGGGAGAGAGAACTGTGACCTGGAGGCACCGGGGGAGGCAAGAACAAAGTACGTTCCACACGGGAGACGTTTCCGAAAAAGGTCTCTAAAGGGACTGGAGCACTTAGAGATAGGGAAAGAGGGAAAAGCATATGATCAAATCGGGGGCGAAACTGCCATAGGAGTATCGTCTAATCGTGGAACTGGAGGCCTCTCTCCTTTCCTAAACGAAGAGGGAGGGGGGGTGCTAGTTCGTATTCAGAACACTGAGCTCTCCATCTTGACCAATGGCGAGGACTCTGAGAACTACAGATCTTAGAGATGGGATTTCTTACTGACTCAGGGAAGGATCGCGGAACGGGATCAGATACCCGTTGACGTAGGGGGCTATGACTACTTCACTGGGAGAATGCTCTGGAAAAGGGGGGGGGGACAAGTGGAATAATCCAAGACGGGATCATGCTTGGATTCCCGTGAAAGATTGATTAGAGGGAGTACAAAATTTGGGACCGGGTCGGCGAACGGACTTGGAAAGCTAAATAACATTTCCCGCAGGCTCGGGACCCTCTATTGAATTAAAAAACATCCAAGGAAGGCGAAGGAAGGGGGGGCCCCGGGTTTCACTTGGTTGGGCAAAGAGAGGGTGAACTTTCTCATCAGAGACAAACGTGGTGGTGTACAATATAGAGTACCGCCCTACTTTAGATTAAAAAAAACCCCAATTACACCGGGAACATAACCACCATCTTGAAATGGTGTAAACTCGCTACCGCGGGCCATCAGAAGACCGATATCAGAACATGTTGTGGTTAGCGTAACTTAAGACATTTGCTTTGGGAAATACTTTCGCCTAGATAGTCAAGAGTCAACACTGAATCCCCTCACGCAGGGCAACTGCGTTGGAACAATTAGCCAGGGTAAACTGCCACTAGATCCTACCAATTGGACGGGAGTAGGGCCGGGGCGCAGCTGCTTGATAAAATCATGACATATGAATCTTTCATTGTTCGGAAAAGAGAGAAGAGGGGGGGAAGGAAGCACTAAAAGGACTCGTACGATGGTGGTGCCCGGGGTCCGAAGGAATACAAAAATCGATCCCAACTTCTCTAGTGGCTATGACGAAACTTCCAGAACTGGTGACCTACGAGCGCTTTATTATTGAATGAGAAAAAAGGATGTTGTCATAGGCTTAAGCTTCCATACGAAACTACGCCTAGGCAAAAGGATCAGTGAGGATGCATCGGTCAAAGAAGACTCGGCGCCTGATGTGAAAGTCTTTAGATGACCATTGTGACCAGGTAAAGGAGAGGTTAGACCTCACCACCGATTTAAGAGTACGCGAGTGTAAGAACCTATCACTGAGGAAGAGGGGCGACCATACTATAATTGAAGACCCTCTGGGTCAGACTATCCTGAGGAGCCGGGCACCAGAGGGAGCCTTCATCTTCAAAAGAGTGCGTTCATATCTCAAGGGGGGGGGCCTTTGACCCAAGTCCGGGTTCTATAACTTCAGCATTTACGGTCAGCGGAGAAAGGTAGAAGAGGCGGGAAGAACTGCCCCTCATTCGGGAAGGGTCTTTCGTCTGCGGGAAGTCTCGTTGCTGAATCTTGAAAAATGACCGTTCTCAGGATAGGCCATGGGAAAAGAAAATCTAGGATGGTCACAGGGACCGCCTCACGCCTAGACTGAGACTCGCGAGTATGAAGGAGGTTTGTGGTCACAGGGAGGGAGAAAGGTTCCAAGGACCATCACCAAGCCCGAACACAAGAGCGAGCTAACTACTTTTGATTTCGGGGGACGGTTTGTATTAGTCAACTTCTCGTTCACGCAGCCCATGAAGACAAACAGGAAGGCCTCCGCAATTCGGGAGCGAAAAGACTATGTCATGGGCTGCTTCAACGTCAAGGGAGTGGAAGACGGAAAGGGGGGGGAACTAGGGTTGCGATATTGAAAACTAGGCACGTAAAGACAACTCGGTCGTGACGTTCTCAATGAAGACTTCTCAGGGGGTTAAAATAAAAAACGGCCGAGGGTGAGCAAGTTACTACGGGGGATGGAAAGGGGTAGTCCGTTCCTGTCTAATTTGACAGCTTACAGAGGGGTTAAAATCACTCAAAGACGAGAATCACCTAGAACTCCTGGGAGGTAGAAAAAACCTACCGGGATGTTGAGGCCGCAAACCATAGAGCGCTTTTAGCACCCCGGCTCGAAAGTAGTCCTCAGCCAGTCAAACAGAAAGGATAATCAAATCACTGAGGGGTTTCCGACGACGGCGTAAAAAGAAATTCAACCATTTGAGTACTGCCAAGTACCAAGGGTCATCAGAGACATTACGTCGAGTGCCATTAATAGGGAGGGGTCAAGGCAGGCAGGATTCGTTCACTTTTCACATTGAAATTCTGGCCAAGGGCAAAAACGGTCAAGGGAGAGAAAACGAATGCAAGATCTTAAAATGGGAGCGGGTTGAATAAGTAATTATGCCCGAGTCTTGTCCTGTGGTCACGCCGGATCTCAAAAGGGTTGAAAGTTTGGCACCTTCCTGTCGCAGGAAATCAACTCCAAAGATCACTGTTGGTGGGGGAATTAACCGCTCTCTAGCAATGGAAGGTGACCGACTAGGCTCAACGACTAGTTCTGTTGCAGGTAAAATATCTCCAAATAGCTCTGGAGGGGGCAGGAGATGATTACAAAGCCCAGGAAAGTCGCCTTTCCGATCTGAGAGGAGGGAATAGTTGTAGCACATCCCGGATAGGAGTGGAAGTAAAAGGGAAAGAATGGTTAGGAGGTATAAGTAAACTTACCAAGATGGGTAAAGAACCTGAGGGATCACATCTAAAGCAAGACTGCTTGCAGAAATTGGACGAAGGGGGAGAAAAGGCTTTGGAAGACAACATGTGAGTGCGTTCTCGTCGAATCCCGAAAAACAGATAAGCGAAGCCCAGCAGGGAGGGCCAAATCCGCGGCTACGGACAAACCTTAATCACAATCCAGGAAAGAACAGAAATCTTCCAGGTTCGGGCCCTAAAATCGAGGAGAAACAAAAAAAAGCAAGGGGGCCCCAAAAGGTGACGATATGGTTGGTTAGAACAGAAATCTATGGAGATATCCTAACGTACGGAGAACGACCCAGTGCATAGAGGCTGGTCTTTTGGGGAAAAGAAATCAGGCCGGTTTACCTGTTAGAGTCGGGATTCATCCCACTGAAAGGGAAATTGAGGCTGGGGAGGTTTCAACAGTAGGGACTAAATTAGTAAGATAAAATACTAATAAGAATGAGAAGAGGTGGCTAAATGACCGTGGGGGGCTACCGAAGAAAAGAAAAATCTGTTTATATTTGATGACTGGCCGTAGTCCTGATTGCAGAATCAAGGTCGAGAAAGCTATTAGGGACTATGATAGCATTTCCAAGAAAAAGGAATGGGGAGGGCTTTCCGTTCCAATAAACATGTGGACTTTAAATCTGTTGGGCGTTGGGAGATCCATTGCGTGTGACGGAAGCGAGTCCACCGGAGGGGGGATGAGCTTGCTGCTTATAGAGAAGGGGTCTGATCGAGAAAGATATAAAAAGTTAGTAAAGGGATCTGGCACATGTTGCTTAGACGTCCAAGTTCGAACTGTCTGGCCTCTCAGCTATCGTAAAAGTTGAAAGAAACCCTTTTCTAATGGAAAGAGGTTCTCAAGGGGACGCTATAAGGACCTAGACCTATATATTATCCATCGCTAAGCTGTCAGATCGAAGTCGAACTCAGAATAGAACTCAAGATAAGTGGGTTTTACGCTTCACGCCCTGTCAGTACGCGGAAGGGGGTTACAGGAAGGACAAAAAAGGTACTATGGAGATTTGTTCTCGGAAAAAAGAAGTTATTAATTTGAAAGAACTGCCAAAACAAAGAAACAAAACCCAGGGGCTCGGAAGCCTTCCATTAAGAAACGCTTCATTCGGTGAAGAGGACCCTGAGACCATATGACAAGAGGAAGGAGTATCTTCGTATTCCTCACTTAAAGACGTCGGGCAGCGAAAATAGAAACTGGGGAAGTGCACTTATAGCGCAAACAAGAAAAACAGATTCGATTAAAGAGAGGGAGAGAGTAAAAAGGCAACACTCTAGTGTTGGTCGAAGGGAAAAAAGGAGGCTTATCATATCGAGGTGGACCGCCGGGGGAGATAGAAAGGGGCTTTGTCCTTGCCTACTCATTTGTGGGGGGGATGGGGTCACTACCAGATTAGCGCCCTCACAACGAGTCCAAACTGGTGAGGTTGGAAAACGCGAGGATCGAAGGGGGGGTTAATAAAGGACTGGCTCGGGTGGATCGCGAAAGGGGGATCTTTTGATCGGACTATCATCTCAAGGCTCCGACTTGATACTCTAGCACTTTAAAATCTCTTCCTAGAATCTCTACAAGCGTTCGGCCGTTTCAAGAGTAATTCCCCTCAGTGGAGGTGGAGTTCCTTGATGCCTGAGGAGAAGGTTCTCTAATAAACTATGTTCGTTCTCTAGCTCTCTGCATCGGATCTAGAATCAATAGGGTACCATGTCTACTTTTGATGTAGATGAAACAGCGGGAGGAAAGCAGAAAGACAGTCCTTTACATGGTCGACGAGATTTGCGCAATTAATTGCTGAGGAGAAGTTAGGGCTCCTTCCTTAGGACGAGAGGTCTCTCAGTATCTGAAAAGCACCGGGGGGAACTCACCTTAACTCATGTAGATTGGGGAGACTCGTAGGGGTTCTCTGCACGGAAATCCCTGGGGAATTACGTCTGCTAGCCGTTGTTGAGCATCTGACAAGCAAAACGCCAACGGGTCAGTTGGACAAGGGGAGCAGAGGGAGGAGATGAGCCAGCACTTCAGAAAGGAGGAAAACCTCAAATCCTCGGACAATTTCAGTTGGGTGGCAGACACACGGGGAGGCGTCGAGGGGGATCTCGGGGAGACGAACAAATGATACGTACACCTCTGATCAATAGGATGGTAAGACCGTTCTTCAAATCGTGAAGGGGGTCAAGGTCATGGGGTAGTATCCTTATAGGGGAGCGCTGGGCGGGCAGGGCGGTCTGGTCTGATACTGGGAGCGGGAACACGTCGAGAACAACTCAGGTCTGTCAGGGTTGTCTCGTGACCAAAGTTTTGAAACACTTCTGGAGAGGGGTCCGAGGGAGTGTTGAGTACGCGGGAACATAGTGAGAATAGGCTGCGGACATAAATAAGACCATAAAGTAAAAAATGGACATGAAGCAAAGGAAAGAATGTGGTGCTAAGACTCTTGACAGAACTTGAGGCCTTTCGAATCAGGGTGCCAGGTTGATGTGTGTCATCCTCGTAAAAATCGCGACCGCGGTAATTGGGGGGGTAATAAAGCATCGCATAAATGCTCTCAGAGAAGAAACGGTTGAGCCAGGGTAGTCCTCGATCGAGTGCTCCTGAATAGGAACGAGGGCGAGAAAGTGGAGCTTGACCTCTCTAAAGGAACTTAACCACGTTCCTCCGTCTTAAAGGGGGGGTATGAACTTCGCGATTCGGTCCCGCACGCCATACTGTTCAAAAAACCGATTCAACAAGGGACGATAGCGGTGGGGGCGAGGGGCACCCTCAGGAGGTGGGCGGGCCCTTGGAACGTGAGCGTCCAAAGACTCTGGGGTGCATCTTAGAGACCGGAGCCATAGGCTGAATTTTCAAAGCTGAGCTACGGATCAGGAAGGGGGAGTTTAGTTTAAAGGGAGGTCCCCGTGAATATCTGCGGAAGGGAGGTTTTAAGAACCACGATCGGGAGTTAATCGAAGAGAATTAAAAGTGGACGAGTAAGGGGACGAAAGAAGTGGCCGGGCCGAACCATTTTGGCCTCAAGGGAGGGAAACAGCGTCGGTAAGCGTCTAACATAAGCCACTGCTGGGAATGTGGAATCCTCTTCTTGGTCGTGCTGGATACGGAAGGTCCGATTATGAAAGAACTGAACGAGGGAAAACTGGAGAAAGCGCTAAGGATCGGGTACAACTACTAGGCACCTACGAGGGGGAGGTGCTCTCTTAATCAGGAAGGAGAACCGCCGAAAATACTACTGTAAGAAAAAACCACCCACCTTGAATAGACTTCTTAAATTAAAAAACTTTTCCACAGAAGATACGTAGAATTCTCACCTGATGTAAGGATCAACTAGACATGGAGGATCAAATAAAGAGATGCGGAGGAGTCGCGACAGATCCTGTTCAGAGTGAACGTGAATTTAACTAAAAGAACTATCCATAGCACAACCCGAGATTACTTGTGGGTGGGAGGGTGAGGTTGATTGTTCCTGGACGCCGGATAGGAATGAACGAGGGAGCATAAGCCGACTATTAGAGTGGGGAGGGGAGTTAGGGGAGCCATTGTCAAAAAATTCCGTCGAAAGACGGGTAGGGGTAGTGAAAGGCTTTACTTTAAGGTCCACTATCCAGCCAAAAATAAACCCAGAGAGCGGGGGTTCCGTGGAGTCGGGTTAATTGAGGGATGGCTGCAAATGAGCCTGAGAGTACATGCAGGAATTGGTAATAACTTGAGAATTTCTGAAGAATAATGCGATCGGGAGAACTACCTAGTGGGCAGTAAGATCCGCGGCGAGCCACAGCCCCGCAAGGGATTCCACCTGGCTCTGATCGCGCAAGGAAAAACGCCGAGAAAGATGCGAATTTTGTCAGCGGGGTCCTCGACAGAAAAGGAGGTGTGGGGCGCAGCGCAAAGTTGACCCTGGCCTCCCAGCTTCCGGAACCGACAAAAGAAGTCCCGACGGACGAGCATCGGGGCAACAAAGCTCCATTCTAGGACGCGTGAAGAGAGGAAGGTCTCGAAGAGAGGAAGATTACGCGATGATAACCTATTTTGCAGAATACCTCCAGATCGCAGAGATGAAAGAGGTGGGGCATGGTGAGTACACGGATCCGAGCCTCCAAGCGGCGCCAGTGGGGTCGGGTCCTCTTTAGGCCGGCTAAGTCCAATCGGCTCTCAAGGGAGAGCCGGCTAATCCAGATCTGTACTATCTGGTTCGAAAAAAAGGAATCTTTCAAGAGCGCTGTGATTTCACTCATCATTCGCACCTGGGAGGGGAAAAACGAAGTCCTGGTGAGCTGCGAAGGGGAAAGGATCTTGGATGAAGGCCCGAACCTCCGTTATACGGGAGGGAGGGAGGCCGTGGGAAGACGGGAGAACTATGAGGACAGGGGAATCCCACCGAAATCTCTTATTCTGCCTTTAAGAGACGCCAAGACACAGTCCGGGAGAGTCTTATTCAAGGTAGGAAAGGCCTTTCACCATCCATTGCTATGGTGAATGAGAAGGAAAGGGGACCCTGCTTGGGTGTTGGGTCAATACATTGCGGAAATATAAACTCAAACAACAACTTATTGTTTTAAAGAATAGGATGAACTCACTACACATTTCAAAAAAAAAAAAGGAGACAACGGAAAGGCCGGGTTGACACCATCTTCCAAGAATTGGGAGAGCGCCCGCATCATCCATAAGAGCATGAAAAAAGGTGAGTTTCGACTTAAAAAGGAAACGCAGGCGCCCTTTCGTGGTTGAAGTCTGGAGACCTCTATCAAGAAAAAGAAAATCCAGGAAAGAGTAAAAGGGTCGTAGGTGCAAGTAAGACCTTGAGAATCAAATTCCTCAAAATGGGGGCGAGAAGGAAGGACTTCTGTCTTCCTCGGAGATCTTAAGAATAGGAATAATTGCAAACGAGGTACCTTGGTCTAAATCACCATAACTCCGATCTTTTATTATATCCGAGAAATGGAAAAACTCGACCGATGGAGCGGCTAAGAAGACAGGGGGGCTACCACTCTCTTCCTCGCAAATGAGAGGTAGTCGAGGGGAGGATATTACGAACAAAGGGAAAAGAGGACGAGAAGAGAGAATTGAGTGTATCGGGCTATTGGGAGATATCTGGGGACTCTTCATCTCTAGACGAATCACCTGCTGAGGAATGAGTATGCAAAGAAGAGTCGGGGTTTAAGTCGTTTCAATGGGGCCGGTACTCCGTAAAGGCGATTGATCCGGACGCCTCTTTAGGGAGGGAAGCAGAAATGAGTACCAGATGAGAGTCGCTTGTAATTAGCTATCCAAATATGCATGTGGTGGGTCAATAGTTTTGTGGTCGGGCATTTAGAGAAAAGGATACAAGACTTAAAAGAATCGCCTTATGGTCGGCCCCTCAAGAGATCCCTTTTCTCGAAACCAAGGAAATGCATGGCTGGAACGGTATAGAAGGTGCAAGAATCAAGATTCAAGCAGCAGGGACAAGGGATTGCGGGCCTCGGAAAAGGGTATCGGGGTGGGGATCTTGACAGAAGGGACGTAGCCGAAATGTTCCAAACTATAAAAGGAAACTCCGCCCGCACGAATCCGACGCTTCACAGCTCCGGCTTATGTCGAATCGGGGCAGGGGAGACAGAATGGATCAGAAGAGTTAAGCACATCATCAGAACCTAAAAAAGAAGAAAGAGAAAAGAAGGGGTTGGGGTAGGAATGGAGTGTCTTCTTCCGAATTAGCCTTCAGAAAGGGTTGTTATAAACGCCTTCTTTACTGGGAGCGAGAACGTCAGAATGCTTAGAAAGAGACTGCAAGTTATATTTGGCCTATTCTATGCTCGTGGCATATGGTAACGCTATTAATACCAAAGCAAAAACTTCGGGGAGTGGATTGAGAGTTCGAATCGTCCTTCTTAGCTTCGCGGGAACTCCAGAGCAAGGGTGAGATTGGAGACGTGGTAGAAGACTGCTTAGAAGGTCCGGTCTGTAAGGGAATCCTGTGGAAAAGATATCCAGACAGACCACGAGAGGAAATCCACCCAGGCATCAAGGGGATGATTTAAACGAAGTACCGCCGCTGGGGAGTCCAAAAAGAAAGCTAGACCACCGTTCGGAAGACGAACCGGACATCTGTGGCCTGAACTCCAGGGGCACAAGGCGCGAAAAAGTCCAGATATTTTTACGGACTAACTCTTCAGCGAAAGATGCACCCTGGGATAGAAGTTGAAGACCACCGGGGACATCGGGAGGAAGGATCGAGGGTGAAAGAATAGGGAGGAGAGCCTCAGATTACAGGAACTAGGGGCGTGGGGGGGGTGCCTGAAGTATAGGAGAGGGGACCCCGCGTCAGGGTGATCTCCAAATAGAAACGGTGAAAATTGTTAAGAAGGTTAATACTTATAGACGGCTGGCTTGGGGGGAATTCGATCCTCGCTATCAAGGTCGTGTGGAACAAGAGAGGTATCAATTTACTGCTCCACTAATATAACTGGGTGTTGTAAGTAGGGCCGATCTGGAACGAAATGGAACCTACTTTCTCGATCACACACTATGGGCCCTTGATGGGAGTTCTAGAGACAAAACCGCCGGGGTAGAGATCCGGGGGATGAACACCTGACAGGGAAAGATTGAGGAGATAGGGTCTAATGTCTTGGACCGGGGAGGGAAGTCACCACAACCCACGAGCGTGGATTAAGAACCTCGGAGATTTAGAGCTTGCATCCAGAAACTAGCAAGTTGAAAGGTAATTAGATCAGAAATCTGCAGCTTCCTAGGGGGGTAAGGATTTGATAAACGGTGAACCCTAGCCGATCATTATCTGATTTCTCTAAGGATCACAGAAAAGAGTCCCAGCCCAGCTCTGGGTATGTACTCCAGAACAAGATGGTCAGACGAGCCTGAAATGCAAAGAAGAAGAGTAAACTAAAAAGAAAAATATGAGAAGAACTCGGACTGATTCTAGTTGCTCCGCAAGCGCGTACAGAAGAAGTAACGGATTATGAAACCGCACCCCCCGGGGACTTGGGCGGGTGTTAGAAAGCATTCCTGGGGTCGGCGACGGATTCATTCACTACGTCGGAGTTCGGGTGGACACTGTAATTCTGGAAATTCAAAAAGACTCCTTCAGGAGAAAGGGGAAAATATTCGAGAAACCCAGACCATCGAAAAGTCGTCAGGGGAAGGAGCTGGCCTGTATTAAAAGAGGGAGGGAGCAGCCCGTATTGCTGGAGGAGGAGTACCATTGCAGCCAGGGGAGGCTGCATCCACAGTTTACATCAATCATATTTCCCTTTACCGCAGGTTTCCGGTGAGAGATTGCATGGTGAATGCCACCGGTAGCGGTACCATCCTGTCTCTCTAAGAACAGAGGCGGCTTGTCACTAACTATACAGTATCTCAAATGAGCAGGAAAAGCAACCCAGACGTCCGGGCTGTCAAGAGACGAATAAGGGCACGTATTATTCTAGGCACAACGTGATGCTTCCATCCTGCAATAAAGATCAGGCGAAAGAAAAAGGTCGAACGCCTATCTCTCTCTCCGTCTAAGGAATCCCCTTCAGTTCTTTCGGAAGGGAAGTGCCAAGGACATGCTGGGCAGTGTAAGGACTATGAGGGAAATCTTTGCGGCGTGGAAGGAGTCAGTGGGGGTTATTTTATGACAAGTTCCACTACCAACAACAAAGGTCTGTCCTTGCATTAAATCGGGGGTTGTATGAACCAGACTCAGCCAGGGAAACACAGCGAAAATAGTTCTCCTTTTCCTGTGTTCAAGCTTTAACTCGGGCTGGGCGAGGGTATACCTCACAAACCAACACTAGATGATTCAAAAAGTATGAGAGAGGACGTACAAAACTGAATTCAGTGACAGAAGGTCATTCAAGAGAATCTCTGTAGAGTTACTTTTTAAGGATAGAAGGTCTTCCAGGACTTAACGAGGGGGGGGTTGGGGCTGTGTATTTCCGAAAAAGCAGGGATCTCGCCTGGAGCGGAAAAAGGTTTTACAAGTGCGTCGCAATAGGCAGACGGGGGCCGTTTGGATGGAAAGAATTGCCTAGTTGGATCTCTCGGGAATCAGGGATAGGAATTCTAGAGCTAGACTGGGGGTCTCAAGGATAGGTCTTCGGAGTACTGAAGAAGCTGAAAGGTGCGGATGCTGTAGGTGACCTCTCCTAGCGATGTAAAAATAGGAGGGCTGTCCCTTATGGGGAGGTATGCTAACGAGGGGGGGGTTCTACAGAGACTTTATCCTGCATCGAGCAGCAGCTAATACGGGACTTCTCTAAAACAGTTTGAGGAGAACAAGAAGGAAATATCCCTAAATACTCTTAAAGACGTCACTCGGAGGCGAGCACTGATTAATATGGATCATATAATGAGAGGCCTCGGCTCTGACCGAACTCGTCTAATAAAGGAATCGGACTCCTAGAAAGTAACCAGACGTGATTTTTTTGACAGAAAGATAGTGGGAGTAGTAATGATCCTAAAATTAATTAGGGGGATAGCCTTTTCATGCGCCTGGTGACACCCTAAGACGAGAGGTACATGGACTTAAGCAGCCGATAGGAACCAAAGTAGGTTAGAGTTGATCACAACAGACATCCGGTACAAGGTGTATGTTTGTTCAATAATCTCCTTTCTTAGCTGCTATTGGTCGGGGGCTTTCTCAACAATACGGGATACCTAGGGGCCTTATCTAGTGGTTGCACCGCTGATCAGCTTCTGCTTGTCGGTCATTTCTCAGGGAAAGAACTATGCTCTCTGGGATCATCGATCGTGGCTGGGGATGTTGGAGGGACCGGGAGGGGGAGGAAACGACTCGCTCATGCCGGGGGCCGGGGGGAAAACCTCCTCACGATAGGTCACTGATCAGCCATCTCCTCTTGGAGATGCACATGATGAGGGGTAGAATACGGGGATATCAGTGGAGGGAAAGTTAAGCCTCTCCATATAGGAAGAGGATCCCTCTCGGGGGTTAATTCGTCAAAAGCCGTAGCAGATGGACCAGGAACAGGCG
>Ga0179591_1363211_pt1 | contig 14514 bp, 13 predicted proteins | sample CZOMad2_1_08_16f_FD_182891 | JGI IMG/M metagenome (GOLD analysis project Ga0179591, IMG submission 182891) | Vadose zone soil fungal communities from Angelo Coast Range Reserve, California, USA - CZOMad2_1_08_16fungal (PacBio error correction) | ecosystem: Environmental > Terrestrial > Soil >...
CTACGTACATTCGGGTAAGAAAAAGCTGGGAGGGGAACCTAGAACTGAACGGTTAGTAGGGGGAAGAAAAACTCCTATCTTTTCAGGGCTCATCTCCAGAGGAGCCCCTCCTGCGAAAAGGGAAAGACTGCCGATAGGATGTATTGAACGTTTTATCAACTTCCTTTTCAGGGTGTCTCCTCCCCAGAAAAAATCCGCCGCGCTGAGTGAGAGGAGGGCGACATCGAAAAAAGGGAGGGGAACCTCCCTGAGAAACTCCGAAATTGGGTGATGAAAATGAAGGGTTTTTCATTATCTCTTGAAAGCCTCGTTTCTCCAGCAGTGCGGCCTCTCAAAAGGGAAAAAGGAAACCAAGCCTACACCCCTGTAAAGTAGAGAAGGGTACCTTCTTTCACAAAGGGAGGTCAAAGAGCTCGATAAGCTTACGGATCTCCTGAAGGGAGTCCAGACGAACTCTCGGGGATTCTAAGGAAAGAAAAAGAGGGGACCAGGAAATCAAAAGACCAGGATGGAGGGAGGTTCAGTAAAAAAACACTAAAAGAATTTCCACAGAGAGGACCCCTGGAAGGGGGTTTGAAGAGTGGGGCCTTACAAAGGTCGGAGGGGTTGCCTTTTGGCGATTATTGCCTAAGAAAGAAGGCTTCGAAAAAAAGGGGGAATCAAGTCCAGAAAGCAACGTCCTCATTCGTCGGAATTTCCGTTTAGTATGTCGGGGGGGATCATCTCGCAACGATGTCCGGAGAAAAAAAAGGTTTCGATTTCTCGTGGGAAGGGGGTACAACCCTCCCCTGGAGGTTGAGCTTTTCCGTAGAGAAGGCCTGAAAACACAGGAAAAAGACTTACGAAGGTTCCGAAATCTGTACAGGGGAGAAAAGCCCTAATAAAGGTTCGGCGAAGGGTGAACGTTCCGGGGGGGTCTGAAAGTCATGAGTTCTGGGAAGGACTTTGCAGGTGTCTTGTGGTTTCCGTGAGGGATGGGGGCCCAGGGGGGCATTCGGGGGGCTATACACGCCATAAAAGAAAGCTTGCAGCAGAGTCAAAAAAGAAGGCAATTCGGCCAGGCTGTTAAATACTAAAAGGACCCTTTAGGAGGAAGCGCTTCAATCAAGTTCGTCAGCTTATGCCGGAAGCTCGCTTGGGAGGAAAACAAAAAACGGACCTCGAGGGGGGTTTACCGTAAGGGTGACGGGGGGAAGGACAGGGACGGCATCCAGTCTTAGAGACAGAACGGGATTTGGTGGAAGAATAGGAGAGGGGGAAAGAAAGCAATTCCTCCTACCATTTTCAGAGAACCGAAGTCATTGAGGAATTCAAGTGGGAAAAAAACTATATCTGAGCCCAAAGGAACGGGTACTCAAAGGTCATCAAAAAAAAAGGGCTACTAAGATGGGCTCGATCAGGGGAAGAAAGGGGGGGACGACATCTTATCACGTTTCAGAGAAGAAAAAGAACAATCTCATAAAAAAAAGTATGAGATTGGGAAAAAATCTCCGGAAACGATTTAGTGGGGAATGCCAGCGAAGTTAAGAGAAAAGATTCAAGAAGGGAAGTACAAGAAAGGGGGTTCAAAAACAGTCTCGAAAAGATTCTAAAAGGGTCAGTCGACGTGCGCGCGGGTGAAACAGACCTTAAGGTCTCCGTCAACTTATATGCAGGAAGAAGGACGTCTTCTCACCTGAACCAAAAAAAAGGTAAGAAGAAAAAGCCCGACTAATGGTAGGGGAGGTCTTTGACAATCGGGGAGGGCGGACTACTAAACAACATTCGAGTAGAAGAACTTGTACCATAAAGGGGGAAGAACGCCAGAAACTGAGGGGGGGGGTTGGGAAAAAGGGCTTTTCTGAAAAGTTTAGGGAGGAGTCATCTTGCACCTCACGGATGGAAGGAAGGAGGAAAGGGGGGCCCAAGGGAGAAACCACCAGAGAGAGGGGAGAACCGCGCCACAGCATAATCGGGAAGAAACCCTTAACTTTTCAGAAAAGCCGAAGTGAATTAGAGGGGACTTCAAGGGGGGGCACGGGAAAAGGTCCTGCAGGGTAAGAATTCATTTGCAGTTGCGGGGAAGTAAGGGACCGGCCGGTCAAAGGGGGGGGGGGGGGGGGGGGGGGTTTACCTGAAAAATTCAAAGGAGAAGAATCTCCGTGAAGGGAAGGGGTTACATAACTCCATGTCGCTCTACACACGAGAGGGATGGCCCTTTAAAGGAAGGAGAGGAACCTTCCGCGGATATTGCACTCGGAGCCATCTAGGAAGTCTAGAGAAGCATTACACCCGAAAAACCATAAATCAGAATCCCTGGAAGAAGTCAAAGGTTAAGGGAGAAGGTTAAAGTGGCCACCAAGGAAGGGAGATATGTTTCACCGGGTGTTAGACCGTAAGGAACTTCCCAGAATCAGTTGAATTCGATTAATCGCCGTGCGTAGGGAGGAAGGGATATTAGGGATCCCGGCTCGTAAAGCGCGAGGGAGAATTCGCCTACAAACGGAAAAAAAGAACTTATCTCGTGAAGCCGGTGTGGCAGAATTTCCCGGAAGAAGGGCCGGGGTCCGGATCTGGAGCTTGGGAAAAAAAGGGGGGGAGATGAAAGGGAGAAAAGGATTATAAGAAAGAGAAACGGAGGGAAAGAAAGGAAATTCGGATGGGGGTGTTCAGGGAAGGTCTTCGTGAGAAAAAGGAATGATGAACGTAGGGAGGGGGCGTTTGGGGAGGGAGGGAAATAGAAAGGGGAGGAAAGAATGCGAGTTCCTATTCGGCATACGGCCTATGAGGGGAGAGAACTGGATCAGGCCCTGAAAGAGGAGATCAGAGAGTCGAGGAGGGAAAAAAGCTTCCCGGTGGAAAGGGGGGAGGACGACGCCAAAGAAAAAAATAACCGAGGATAGCAAGGCTATCTAGTGAAGGAAGGGGGACGGGGTAGGAAAAAAGATACAGGTCAAATTGCTGCAGAGGAAAACCTTGTCTGGGGGAAACTGGAGGGACCGGCCAGTGAATTCTGTAAGATCGCAAGTCACGTCCCTAGGAGTCCGTCTAAAGAGAAATCATGTATAACCGAAAAACCTTTTCGCCCCGTTGGCAGAAGTCGTTAGGCACGGGAGTTCAAAAAGAAAAAAAAAGTTTCCAGCCTAGGGGACATGGCCTGAAGGCTATGAGAAAAGCTTTCTTAAGGAAAGTTCCTATGTAGGGAAATTGCCGCCGGGTTTCTTCTCTACCTTTGAGAATGGAAGGGGGTCGCCAAAAGGAGCAGGAAGTTCGACCGACCCTTGCAAGTGTAGCCCCTCCCACCTGGACATGAGCTCTGAGAAAGAAGAAGCGGGTGCCGAGAGATTTCCGAGGCGCCTATACCCGAAGGACCTTCCCCGTTATTTAACATTTGAACGGAGAGGTCTCAAAAAAAAAAGACTGTGAAGAGACCATTGGGGGGAATTCTCGCAAGGGGGAAGAGGAGGCCCGGGCTCCTGTATCATCCACCAGTGAGCCGGTGTATCGGACTGGGTCCGAAGAGAGAGTCATGAAGGGGGACTCTTTTGATATCAAGTCCCTTTGCTGTCCTCTACCAGGAAAAGTCCGGGAAAAGTCAAAATAACAAATCAGAATGGTGGGGGACGGGTGTTCGATGATCCAGGGAATTTCAGGGCAAAACCTGGGAAAAAGGGGCCCAGGGAAAATTCCGACAGAAAAGGCTTCAACGCCTGCAGGGGTTCCTGAAAGAAGAATTCTTGCCACTAATCTACGTCGCCGCCGGCTCGTCGGTGAAAAACTTGGGGGGAGAAAAATAGAACAACACACGGGAAAACCGCCGAACAGTCTGGAAGACCATAATAATCGCCCTCCCATACTCAAAAGAAAAGACGGAGGAAAAGAGTCTCTAAGAACGGGTCGACAAGGGAGACACTCCAGGGGGGGTTGTTGGGGGGGGGGTGGGGGGTGGGGGGTTGGGGTGGGGGGGTGTGGTTTTGGGGGGGTTTTTTGGGGGGGGGGGGGGCGGGGGTTTTTTTGTGTTTATTGGGTTTGGTTTTTTTGTGGTTGGGGGGGGTTGGGTGGAAAAAGACTCCGCTGCCGCAAAAAAGTGTCTCGGGCACTACCATGGCTTCCTTCTTTTCCTTTCTCCCATACTCACCCCATATTCGGGGAAAGCAAACTGAGCGAGGGGAGAAGCCTTCCAAAAAAAATTACGGGAAAAGCATTTGTAGCCCGTGAAAGATCCGCTACAGGCAGGCGAACTGTTCCCATCTCATCGCTACGGGGAATAAAAAAAATCCAGGGAAGGTTCACAGAGGGATTTACGTTGAAAGACCGAAACTGGGGGGAGGAAAATTAACAATTGTTGAAAATTGGCGCGCCGAAAGTGAAGTGTCCAAACCTCAGGAAGAAATCAGTTCGAAGAACGAGCCAGGGGAAAAACTCTGAAAAAGAGCCGATTGCTATACGATGAGTCCGGAAAAAGTTAAGAAAAGAAAAAAAAAGTTATCTCTTAGGCGACGTTCCCGCCGGAGTACTGATGCTTTCGTCAGCGTAATGCTTCGTAAAGGGGGGCGCCTGCTCTCAACAAAACACTGAAGAGGAGGGAAGACTTCGAGCGCAACAAACGGCTGGCGGAGAGGGCGTACGAAGCAGCTTTACATAGGGCGCGGACGAAAATCAGGAGAAGGGGGCTCAACGTGTGAAGGGAAGGGCTTTGCACCAGGAGAACTGCATCCGTCTCGACGCCAGAGCTGTGCGCTGCGGACTGTAGAAAAGTGAAAAACTTACGAGGAAAAAACTAGGAGAAAAAAAGTATGTCGGGGGTTCTCCGAGGAGAAAAAACCACTTTTGTCATGGACGTCCAGTTTCGCTGGACTGACTGGGAAGGGTCACGGCTCCCAAGAGGGGGACCTCAACCGTAGAGAAATCTGCCCAACCCAAAGGTGCGCTGGGAAAAGGGAGGGAAAAGAACCTCCTGTACGGGATGAGTCCCCTGACATCGGGATTCCACTGAAGGTTCGGGACGAATTGTGGGAAGGGACATGGAAAAGAAAAGCTCCTCAGTAGGGGAGCCGGAAAAAAAATGGAGTCCAGAAAAAATCTTCTCGCCTGCTGGCAGAGATGAAAATCCCCTACCCCGTAACTAGATGGGGGGGAGGAAGCGGTTATTATTCGACGGACTCCGAATGGGGGGAGAAGGAAAAGCTCTAGCACTGGGGCTGGACATCTGTTCTTTCCGAAAAGTTTGCGTCGGGTTTCGACCCGCCCAGTAGAGTTCCCACGGGAAAGGGCAGAGGACGGAGAAGTCAAACGAGTTCGAGAGTGGAAACTTAAAAGGAGCTTGCAGAAAAAGAGCTGATCTGGGAAAAGGAATAAGTAAAAGAAAGGAGGGAGGGGGGGTCCTAGGAAGACCGGCCCTGTAACCTGACAACAAGAACACCAGGGGGATTTGGACAGGGGGGGGAGGGGATCGGCCCTGGACAAGGGGGTAAGTCAGTTTGGAAGGGGGTTCAGGAACCACTGTGGAACACAAGAGGAACCCTAAGCGCCAAATCGTCTACCATTTCGAGTCAGGTAAGAAGACCTCGAAGTCGGCAAAAATGCTCCAGTAAACCCGGGAAAGAGAGTCTTCCTAATTCTTACACAGAAGACCAAAACTGAAAGCCCGTCGGGAAATTATGAAAAAGGCAATTCAGTGGGGCGGGCTCCGTCGGACAGGGGGCTTCACGAAATCGGGAGAGAGTCCCAGAATCTCTATTTTTGGAGGGGGGGGGGACACAGTCCGGCTCCGTTTCCTAACCCCAGGGGCCGAAAGGTAAAGGGATTAGTGAAGTGAGGGGAAGTAGATCCCCTTCAAGGTCTTCTCTCTCAACCTCCTAATGTGCAGAGGAGGTTTATGCGGAATCATTGCAGGAACATTAAAGGGGGGAAGGGGGGGGGGTTAACCAGGAGCCTGCCCCTCAGTCGAAGAAAAAGCCTTAAAAAAAAACGGGTCACTTTACCGGGAAAAGGGTATCTTCCAAAAACCGCCCCTTAGAGGGGGCTCTCGAATCCCCGGAGAAATGCGGGTTGAAAAAAATTCCCTGGAGAAGAATAATAATAATCAATTTTATCTCAATGTGGGGGAAGAAAACGAAAAGGGAAGTAAAGATTCCTAAACTTTCAAGAGCAGACACCCCAGAAGGGTCGAGAAAATTCGAACACAGACTTCAGGAGGGTCTTGAGCAGGTTCTGAGGGGTCAGATGTGGGCGCCGGAAAAAGGGGTGAGGATTGGAGAGCCACTGCGAGGGGGGTAGGCTTGGGCATGGGAAGACCAGGGGAAGTCTAAACGAGGGACCTTCCGAATATTACTACTTCTCTTGGGATTTCCTTTGAAAAGGGGAGGGTCTCTTAAACCAAGAAAGGGAAGTCCATAAGACGAGCTCGAAGGTTTCCTTCTTTCCTAAAATAAGGAAGGTCCAGGGTAAGTGGGAGAGGGCATTTTCAATATAGAAAAGCGGGGGAGGAATCGTGTGGAAAAAAGAGGGGGATCCTCTCACTCACTAACGAATACAAATATCCTAAAACCTAGGAAAAAGGAGGGAAAGTACCTTTGACGATTAGGGGAAGATCCGGCATCGATAAGAAGATTTCTACTTGGAGTTTGGAGGGGTAAAAAGAAAAATGGAAAGGGATACGAGATCCGAACCATTTCTATCGAGAGACAGACATTCCTCATATCTATTATTGGAGGGGGGTACCAACAACGAAAATAAATGGGACACATAGATAATCTATTACAAGTTTGTTAGGGGGTTTTACCAGAGGGGACTTTGAGTTAAAGGGGGAGTACTGCGGTTTTGGGGAGGGGAACTCTATTACTCGACAGTTCACTTGGGAGGGGGGGGGGAGACTGTATCTACTTTCAGCGTCAACACGTCCAAAGGGAAGGCCTTTTAGTCGTGGGAGGCCGCGGGGGAAAGGGGAAGGAATAGTCATGAGTTGCGATCTGTCTCTGTATTTCAGTTGGATGGGGGGGAAACCAATAAGGGACCTTCGTTTTCGGAGCAAGATCTCATGAAAGGAGAAAACTACACTAATTCAGTCCCCAAAACTGCTGTTGAGTCCACTGCAAGGAGGGATCACCATGGAAAAGGTTCCTTGGGGGGGGAAAAAACCTTAAGGAGAGGAGGAGGTCATGGCGGTTGACCGGGATTCTGATGTGGCCTCGTAGGAACTTGCGGGAAAAAAAACGTGACCAGGGGAAAAGGCCTCTTCGTTAAAGACAGCACCGTCTGTCCAGATGCGGGGGGGAAGTTTAAGAAAGTAAGAAAGTCTGAATAGGGGGAAAAGGAAGTTTCGTCAGCGCCATAGCTCTTGAAAAAACTGCAAGGGCACATAGGGGGAAACCGGGAAAGGGCAAGGGGAAGGACCTAGCCGCCGTCTCGTGCCTGCATCGTTTGGCAAGGCCGTTAGAGGAAACTTGATAGGGTAGCACGACGACCTGCTGGGAGCGAACTATTCCCATGAGTCGCAGGTTCTCTACTGTATCGTCGCCAAGGGCAGGGGGAGGTTCCAGAAGATGGTCGCTACTAGCTTAACTGGCAAGGGACTCGTATCGGATGCCAAAAGACATCAGGGTCCGCAATTAAAAAAACAACAGACAAAGGAAAATAAGAGAGGATTGGGCCGGTGACGAGAGTCCCATTATGATTCGTTGGGGGTCCGCAAGAAAGGGAAAAAAAAGTATTAGAGAGGAACGGGCCCGGAGGGAGGTCCTGAACCCGTCAAGTAACTAGAAACATCGAGGAGGAACTCAGGTAATTCTACACAGGTAGGGCTTACGTGGCGCGGCTGGAACGATCGCAGGATCTTCTAAAAAAAACTGCGAAAGCGTGCACGACTCAGAAATTCCCTGAGGAAGTTCCAAGGCGAAACTCTATGTCCTCTCTCGGGCTTTGAAAGAGATCGAGAGAGCAGGTCCAGAGAGGACTCACTTGAAGGAAAGGAGGAAAAGAAAAAAAAAAAAAAAAAAAAGAAAGTCTTCTCCTTAAGACAACCAAATGGGGAGACCCGTTCTGGGGAGACTTATTCGAAAAGGGGGGGGCTTATGGAGGAGGGGGAACGTGTAAGAAAGGAATCTTTACCTGAAGACGGCCCCATGCTTTTAACTTAGAACATCCGACCTGAAAACAGACCAAAATCCGAGAAATCAGGAACCACCTAGGAAAGTTCCAAAGGGAAACGGGTGGGGAAGTTCGATGTGGGTGCAGTTGTTCCTAAGAGAGGGTGAAGTCTTAAAGTCTCCGTAGAGAAGAATCCGGGTACAACGGAAGCAAATGCTTGCCTGCCCGGGCGGGGACTTTTTACAGCCTGGAACTCTTGAAAAAAAAAGACCTGGAGAGGCCGCCCATGGGAGAGAAAACATTTTACATCCTCACGATCTTATCCCAAACACGGAATAAAAAACTAATCAGGGGAAACTTTCTGCAAGACACTTGTAATCAAGGAAAGAGAACTTTCGAGCCTACGTCATGCAAAACCCTCCTTAATAGCCCAAAGAAAGGATTCAAGGAAAAACCCAGGACCTCGGAGAGGGGGGAACCGGTGGATCGTGGGGGGACAAGGAAGAAATACCTCATAAAAAGTCCATTCGGGGGGACGCTTTTATCGAGTAAGATTTTCAGGTGAGAGAAACTTGAGCTCTCAAGGGGAAAATTCGCGAGAAAGGTACCTTCATCGAGGGAAGGAGGAGGTCATCCGTGTTGCCCGAAGGTCCCGAAATCATTCGGTGCTGTTTTGCTTGTTATGCGGGGGTGTCAGGTGTTATAGAAGGAAGAGGGGAATCCTCGTCAATGGTCACCGTCAAAGAGGTTTTCATGGAAAGGAATCTTACTTATATGAGGGAATTAACGGATCGTAGGAGGGGGCAGATTGAAAGGCTTGTGGACCAGGGGGAAAAAATCACAAAGAATACTATCTCTCAAGGAGAGGGATTATTCGTGTCATTACCTATTATGTTTGCCGGGAGAAATTGCAAAGGCTCCGACCAGCTGCGGTGGGGGAGGGGGGGGGACTCAGACGGGGTGGGTTTGCCCACTCTGGGGTAGCTTTGTCGGGAGGAAGTTGTGTTGTGGCTATGAAGAGGTTTTTGGTGGGGGGTTTTGTGGGGGTGGGGTGGGGGGTGTGGGAGATGACACGAAAGCCTGGAAGTGCCTCTCATGCCGTGGGGGAAATAAGGCATGGTGAGAAGAGACGGAAAGACCCGGCAAGAGGGCGAAACGGGACGTCGCATTCTCTCTCCAAAAACAAGCTCAAAAGAAACAGAAAGCGGAGCGAGGGGGGGTGTAAAGGGGGGGGGCGCGCGAGGCTCATCAGGAAAAGACGAAACACAAGGAAAACTCGAGCAAGCCAAAGGGGTCGTCAAAGACCGAAAGGGTGGAATGGGGGCGGGGTGTGGGAAGCCGGTTGGAGGGGAGTGTGTCGTGCTTGGCAGTGGCTGGGAGCCGGGGGGGAAAGGGGGAAGAGCGGAAAAAAGGGGGCGGGAACGGCTGGAGGTGAGTATGCCGAGCGGGGACATAAGCCGATGGCCACTCTGGAGAAGGAAAAAAGTAGCCGCAGGCCTCCAAAAACCAGGGGGGGGGGGGGTAGGGGGCGTGTTGTTTTGTGGTTGGGTGGGGGGGTGGGTGGGGAGAGGGGGGCGGGGGAAGGGGTTGGGGGGGTTTGACTGGAGGAGTCGGAAGGGTTTGGTGTGTGTGTGTTTTGCAGAGTCGGTTGTTTACGCCTGCGAGGGACCGCCTGGTGTACCTTTGGATGATTGTTGTGGGGTTGGGTGTGTGGTTTTGTTTTGAAGTTTGTTTTGTTGTTTGGTTGTGCTGTTTGTGTGTTGTTGGGGGTCGGTCAGGGGGGTTACTGCGGGGAAAAGAGGGAAATTTCCTGTTGGATAAAAAAAGTCTCGCAAAGAGAAGGGAACTCTCTCTTGGGAAAAACCGGGTGCCAGACAGATGCACCATTTCGCCGATTCCAGGAAGGTTCAATGAAGTTGCGCCTGGAAGAAAAGATGGAGATTTAAGCCCTCTAAGGCAGGGGTCAGCATTGGGTGGGAAAAGCCTGGGGGGAGATGGTTTGGCGCCCAGGGAAAGCTAGGGGGGAGTTGTTTGTGTTGTGGGAAATGGAAAAATGGCCGGGGAGGAAAGGAGGGGGCGCCCGGGAGGGCCCGGCGGCCGGAAGGGCGGCCCGGGCGCCGCTTCCGAACCAGTACGGGGGGGGGATGGCAGAAAATCCGGGCCCCACTGCAGGTTCCTACGTCAAGGAACGGAAACGGTACAGGGAGAGAGAGTGTGATGGGAGAAAGAAATGCCGGAGGCAGAGACCCGGTTCCGAAAGATGGTACCGGCCCTTCTTAGGGCGGGAGCCATCTGCTTGGCCGAATCCCCCGTAAAGAGGGCTGTCGGGAAGTACTCAAAGAAGGAAGATATTATTTGCTGGTAAAAGGAAGGGGGAAAGGCGGTTGCTTGGTAGAGAAAAAAAGAAAGACCTCCGCCCCATTAAGGCGAACCAAGAATACTACCTTCCCGACATTTTCTAGAGAAGTCATCAAAGAAAAAGCCATAGGAGAAGGGCCGGCCGGAGGGGGGGGGAGGTGGTGCTAACCCGGGCAGAAGTGGGTTGGATCGTACAGGGGGTTCGTGTTTGTTCTCTTAACTGTGTGTCGGGAAAGTCACATCTGGGGGGCTTCCTCGCGATAAAAAAGGTTTTTCTCGGGGAAGAATGTCTCCAAAGGCAAAACAAAAAAAAAAAAAAAAAAAAAAGCATTAGGGTTCACGTATGAATCATTCCCCTTAAGTCCTGCGAACCTTAAGGGTAGAAGGGGGAAAAAAGGCGGAAGAACTTGTCAAAGACAAAAAACGATACGGTCTTTGCGCGGCACAAGTGGGTGAAAACTGTGCTTGTGGAAAAAGGGGGGTCTGGGAAGAAGTTTATCCATGAGAGAAGTACAGAAATGTACTCACATATAACAGGGTTGCTCTTTGCCTAAGTGTTAAAAGAAAATAATTAAAATGGAAAATCTTTCCGAAGGTCTAAGCATGCAGTCCTAAATAGACCGGCCCGAGAGGACGATTGCTTAGAAGGTGAAGAGAAGAAAAAAAAAATCTCACCTCTTTTTATCGCGCGGAACGGGTCACTCCTAATACCCTTATGATTGGACTCAATCCCTAAATGTAAAGTCGGAAGTCGCCAAGGGAAAAGTGAATTCGTCAAGAGAAAAGTTAGGAGGAAGAGGGAGATGGTACTACTGAGAGAGGAAAAATGTCGTTCTCTGGACGAACGGCAGAAGGAAAAGTTCGACAGCTGACGAAATGAAACATCGTTCAGGAGTTCTTGACCGGGGAGGGCTTAACCATGCAGGAAGCGGGGAAGAAAGAGCAGCGGCCGAGGCGCTGCGGACGGGATGAAGAGTCTACCCTGACGCAAGGGGGGAACACCTGACGTGCACTTGAGATTAGGTCTTTGGAAAAGGGGGCTCCAAATAACCAAGATGGACTCAGGAAAGTTAGGGGTAAGTTCGATCCTGGTCAACAGGAAAAGCTCCCTCTACCCTAGGGTGAGCTCACGGAACTTCCGCGAAAAAGGCGTATATTGCGGGGGGAAACAGAATCGTATACGCAGGGATTTCCCTAATCGGGAATAAATGAAGGTTGCGCCGTAAAGAAAGAACGGGGGGTGTGGCAAAGGGGCATGCGAGCACCAAGGCTCACTCTAGGAAGTTCAACAAAGGGGGGGTATCAATGACGAGGGGGTGCCCTAGACCCGCCGTACTGGAGAAGTCTTGCCGCTCATGGACCCGCAAAAAAAGCAACCGGGTCTAGATGAACTTGTAAGAAAAGGCCGAACTATGGAGGGGGACCGGATGCTAGGGGCACAAGCTGAGAAATGGAGGGTCCTTTCTATCTTTGTGGCCCGACTGTGCTTGTATTGTCCTTGGGAGCAAAATCCTGGGGGGAGGTCCGGAGGTCTCTTATGAAGTAGAGATAGTTGAAACTCGGACTGCTTGGAAATGCGGGGGGGATCTTGACAAAGCAGCTGTCGTCACAGAAGAAGAATTTCCCGGGTGACTCCATATTTTCTGGGGGGGTTAAGAATTATCCTGGAAGTTCTCAAAGCAACAAAGAAAAAGATTATTGTCTTGTACCTGTACCGTTGGAAACAATTTGACGTCATTCAGTTTACACTGGAGGAAAAACCCAAGGAACTGGGATCTAGTAACACTTCAGAGAGAGATAGAGGGGCCAGGAAGACGGACAGGGCCTACCTCCAGGAAGCAGAATCTAAAGGTCTCTCCACTGCCAGTACCTAGGAACGGGAAAGTCTTTGCAAAAAAGGGGGGGGACTTACCCAGAGAGTACCCCGTATCTTTCAGGCTCATCTGGGTTCTTTGAACAAGGGGGACTGGGGGGGATGGAGTCTTTTCAGAGGAGATGAAAATTGGGGGAAGAAAAAGTCACCCGTGAAGAAATAATCTATATCCCTCTTACGGGCTTCTATGTGTTGGAGGGGGATGGAGTCCCGGGGCACCGGCTCGTCCTCATTCTCTACCAAGTTCGGAGTTCTTCAGTAGCTCCGAAAAAGCGCCGCGCAAACACTCCTTCGCCCTGGAGTGGCGGAATCCGAAAGGGTCCCCACCACCCAGTCACACTGGGGGAAGGGCTCCTGCCTGGGGGAAAAAGAGAGGACTGCCTACTTCAACCGCTTCAAAACTCTTCATCAGGAGGGATCCTCATCGGACTTTAAATACCTGAGCCCTTAGATAGGAGAGGGATCCTTCCAGGCAGCTCCATTTCCTTTCCCTTTTCCGACAGATCCCGAGTTCATGGTAATCCTTTGGAGAACCATTCTTTAGCGACAGCACCATCTGGGAACAGGGAGCTTTCTTGAACCTTCATAGAACAAGGCCTTTCCTTCAGCGCTGAGAATCACATAGGGGAGTGAAAAGGGGGTACAGGACGGGGGGAAGCCAGAGAGGCGTGATCGTTTAGAAGCTACTTAACTTGTACTGGATTCATCGGACGGTAGTGCTCCTCAAAAAAGAAAACAGTAACCGACTCTCATATGGACCCGAATATAAAGAGAGGGAAAAGCTCTGTTATTTTCCCGGGTGATCAAAAGTCCTTGTCTCGTTGTCTCAAAAAAAAGGCCCCCAGCCGCCGCGCTAAGAGCCGTTCCTACTAAGCGGTTCCCAGAAAAAAAAGAGAGGGACTTGGCGGAAGGGGAAGGAGGGGAGAGAGGTTTCCCTTCGATCGGGGAGCAAAACGCGGGCGCCTCTCACCCCTGCCAAAAAAAAAACGCCCCCAGATCCGAACCAACAGCTTAGTGAGTGAAAATTCTTGCAAAACCTGGGGAGAGGGCGCGAACGAAAAAAAATACTGATCGGAATCTTCCCAGGCGCTCTTCCCCTTTCTAAAGGGAAAAAAAGGGGCCATTATATCTCATACCCTTAAACTGGGTGTAATTTAAAGGGAGATTTCTTACCAAAAAAAAAAAAAGAGTGCCACAAAAGTCGGGGAGAGGACGCCCTTTGGGGAAGTTTTTACAGACTCGGGGTACTTTTACCTATTGCAGGGAGCTTGTGTCAATGGCAAAGTGAGGCCTCGCAAGGGAATCGCTGGAGGAAAATTGATCGACGTAAATCCGCCATCTGCCTGGACCGCATTCGGGGCGTCACCGTTATTATGCGGGGAAGGGCTTATTTCAAAAAAAGAGCATTGCGGGGAAAAGAGAGGGGTAGTCTAGTTGCCAGGGTCCCCAGTCCCCGGACAAAGGGAAGAATGTTTATCGTGGTTCATTCCTGGGGACGCCTGACGAAATACTACACCGAAAGGAGGGAAAGACTGGTTACCGTGAGGAAGAAGGCCACTGCGGAAGAAGAGAAAACAAGTATTCAAGGAGGTCGGGAACTTTCCTGGTGGTTCGGAGGGAAGCTCTGGAAGGGTGGCATGAAAGTGACAGGGGTCCGGGCGAAAGGGGAGGGGTTTTGAAGGTAAAACCTCTTTGGGAAAAGTCTTTCCGTTTCCCCTACGTTATTTGGAAAACTTCAGCAATACCTCTGCGGAGAAAGAACCCGTCTTGAAAAGGAGTAACGGGTAGAAGGTTTTTTGTCTTGGTTCGAAGGACTACTACAGCGTCAAAAAGTGAAGGCAGTAATCGATGGGGTCAGTGGAAGAAAGCTTAAAGGGAATCAGCCTCTCGCGGGAAAAACCTGTTCACAGCAGAACTCCCCCGGGACCAGGGGGGTTCGTAGGGAAAAAACTGGCAGAAAAGGGAAGGGAAAGAATCCGTCATCCGGAGGACTGCCATCGCCGGTTCTTCAAGTCAAGTCATAGCTCCGGGAGATTCCGCCGAGGCACTGGAGAATACCCTCTTGGTCTACTAGAGGGGGGGTTGCCAACTCCCCAGTATGTACGCCTTTTCGGACCAGAAGCCTGGCCCGGATCTCTCTACTCGAGGGGGGGGGGAGATGAGGAAAAGGGCCACCGACCTACTAGGGGAACCCTGGGTTCCTCGAGCGAGAAAGG
>Ga0179591_1318926_pt1 | contig 14513 bp, 11 predicted proteins | sample CZOMad2_1_08_16f_FD_182891 | JGI IMG/M metagenome (GOLD analysis project Ga0179591, IMG submission 182891) | Vadose zone soil fungal communities from Angelo Coast Range Reserve, California, USA - CZOMad2_1_08_16fungal (PacBio error correction) | ecosystem: Environmental > Terrestrial > Soil >...
CATCTCGAACAGGAGGATAACTGGCGCAGCAGCATGGGACTCTAACTAGCGGAAATCGTGTTCGATCGGTTCTACCTACCGGAAATCCTCGGGCCCCCCTAGTCTGTGGGGAAGCCAGGAGTGACTAACCTACGAGGACAGGGCCAAAAAATGGGTGTGTATGTCAAAGTCCACGTAAACCGGAGAAGACGGTAAAAAAAAAGATCGAGCCGACACTAATGAAAGAAAAAGCTCGCTCCGGTTAGGAGGGCAAAGCAATCTGGAACTGCGGGGAGATGCAAACTTTAAAGCGCTTATCCTGTCTGGGGTGGAAAGAATAATGAGCACCAACCTTAACGGGCCAATGGGGAACGACTTGCTCGACAAAAGCCAAGTTGAATCACAAACAAGTATCCCCCAAATGTATGAGATCGCACGGCGGACCTCTCAGGAAAACTAATTATAGTCCTTACCCCCGACAGAGGAAGATAATCTCGTACTCTTACGAAAAGCTGTTCTCCTGCGAAAGGAGCATACCGGCAAGTCCGTTAAAACGGATAGGAGTAGAGGGGGGTTAACTGACCGATTCATACTCATTATTTATACATGGTGGCCAGAAACAAAGGATACATGCTTAAAATTCGAAGACGGATCGTGGGGTTTATTATTACCGGGCAGGGAGGTGCTCTAGGGAGGTTACCGAAAAGTAAGAGTCGGATCCGAAAAAGGTTCTCATGCGGTAGGGAGGGAATCAACAAAACACAGAGAGAACAATGGCGAGGGTTTTAGTCAGAGAGCCCGCCCCGGGAGCCGCATCGAGCCGCGAAGATCTCGCCGGGGGTGGCCTTCGATAAGGGGGGCCGGGGGCAGATTCGAATCACGCAGAAGAGGACTTTTCGCCCGGTGAGAATTCCGGAACGTCGTAAGGGAGGAGAAAACCTAGCTAAGGAAATAAGGATAGAAACAAGGTAAATCATGCACGAAAAAGCCCGTAAGAGGAGCGAGCCATCACGACCTGTTAGGACTATCGGCGAAAAGGGGCGATCGGGAAGACAGGGGGAAACCATATCCACACACAGAACCGACGACGAAAGAAAAATTCACCCGATGGACCGAAATGGCAAGTAAAGGGTCAAAAAAGGGGCAGGTCTGAATTACATGAGGGACGAAATAAAACGGTCACCTCTAGGGGAGTGGAGGGAAAGGAAAAGTGCAAAAGGGGGGTGGATCAAAAAAACTTGCCCTCGGAAGCATCTTAATGCGAGAAGTCACTTATTTCCCACGGGGGCTGTCTGTGCACGCACCATAGAAGAGTAGGTTAAAGTGCTCCGGAGGGGACTGTTGAGGAATTTGCCACCTAATGCCGCCCCCCCCCTTCCAAAACTCAAGAAGGAACTTTGCTTTGTTCAACGAGCGCGCCTCCCGCGGATCATGCGGTCCGCGGGAGGGAGGAGACATATCTCTACGGGAGACTACAGACGGCGGAGAAAACAGCGCTAGTCGGAGGTCTCTAGTCGCGTCAAAGACGGACGAGTGAGCCGCGGGGGCGAAACTTTGAGAAAGACGCCGTAACTCCCGGCCAGAATGGTCAACCCGTCGTGGAAGATACCTTCTCGAGAAGAACGAGATATACCCTATTCAAGAGGAACCGGCGATCCTTCAGACGCGGTGGGCACGAAGAGCAGGGACAGCCTTGACGCGAACCGTCCGGGTTTCGCGGGGAATCTCTTCACGTCGTACTCGAACAATCCACAGCCTAGAGAAAAACGTCCGGAAAGAAGGGGAACGGAGGAGACGGAATCGTAAAAAGAGGGGGAAGGAAAAAAGGCCCCAGTTGATCGATGGTTAAGGAGACCCCCCACCAACCCCCCCCGCCCCCAACCCCACACCCACAAAAAACCACCCCCCCCCAACACCCCAAAAAACCCGCCGCCCCACAAACCCCCACTTCCCCCCAGAACACCCCCCCCCCCACAACCCAAAAAAAAAACAAACCCCCACCACCAACCCCCACCAACAACACCAAAAAGACGAACCAAAACCCAACCCCCCCACCCAAACAACCCCCCCCCCCCCAAAAACCCCCCCCACACCCCTCCCCAAACAAAACCCCCCAGCACCCCCCCCACCCCAACCCCCCCCTAAGGGACTGTTACATCAACGAAAATCTCTGGGGAGACTACTTTAATCAGCTATCAGGTCTCCGTCCTTAAAGACCATCGAGTCCGTAGCCTTGGACCAAGCTGCTCAATCTCCGTTATCCAAGGAGGCTATACTCTCCTTGAACCGAAGGCCCTCCAAATCAAGGGCCGTACTTTCACGGGTCTTTTCTAGGGATTGGGTATTCTCGTAAGCCGCGTCGTCTACCGGGGAGAAACTTGTTGGCAGAGGGAAAGTTCAGAGACCTCTCCAATCAGAGAGGAGAAACAACAAAACGGATTAAGGAAGAGGTGCCTTGAGCAGTGACAAGGCTCACGTCAAGGCACCGACACAGCAGGGTCGGGGAGGCCGCCAGCTGAGAGGATACCCAAGCCCCTTGCGCTGGGATAAAGTCCCCTCATCCGGAAAGGGGGGGATTATTTTGGGGGTCTACACCGATATATACCGCTGTACCTTTCGTCGAGGGGCCCTGGGGAGAGGTCAAAGGAAATGACCACGACGACTGATTCCGGCCTTTCTTACGGGAAAGCCAAGAGGATCTAGCGCCCTTCTCCAACAGGGAGGGAAAAATGAGCGGGGCGCCTTGTCTCCTCCAGAGAGATGACAGAAGCAGTTCCTCCTCGGAGTCTCATTTTATCTCAGGACGGGGGGAAAACGAGGGTATGACAGTCGTCGAGAGGACGGAAAAAACATAATAAGAGGAGAACCCGGGACCGATCTCACAACTTCCATGGGAGAAAAGTTTCTGGGCCACATCAAGGCTAAATCCGGTTCAAGGGCTATGGGGAGATATACGTATCACATGGCTTATGAAGCACGAGGAACAAGAGAAAGCCGGGAATTCACGGGGAAAGAAGCGTCTCTGAGCTTTGAAAAAAAGGGCAAAAGGAGCGACCCGACTATAGGCAGGAGGTGCAAGAGCCTAGTCAAGATGGGGGGGGGGGAATCGTCCCAGAGAACATAGGGGAAACGGAGCGGGAGCGCGTGATGTACCTCATATGAACCAGGGGGTCTTTTGCAGGGGGGAGGGGGGCATCGAGGGGGCCCCGGAGTCCATATTTTCCCTGAGACTCCTGGAATAAGGGGGTCGGGACTTGTCAGACCTACGCGCACACAAGAGAGCAAATCCGCTGTACGCTGATTCCTTGATGCCAAAGTCGTAGCACTAAGGCTTTTCCATTCAACCCGCCCTAAGGACGGAACCTTCTCGGAGGAAATTCAAGGGTATGTCCGTGAACGCCCATGTGCCTTCCCTGTGGAATTAAAAATCGGCATGGGTGTGTACGTCTGGAATGTGCCGTAGTGTTTATCGGCCTGGAACTGTCTGACGAAAGCCTGGTCGGGAATTATAAAGGGAAGGGTGGAGTTGGGGCCACTCGTAAGCGTGGAAGGGAATAAGTCTTTCAAACAGGGGGGAAAGATTCAAGTCCTTGCGGCGCCGAGTCTGGTAGAGAGAACTTTGGCAATAGAAAATAGCAAGGGCCGTAAGGCCAAAGGGGCGCGTCACCTGACGTTACGAAGCTGGGAGGTCACGGACCCAGGGGTCTTAGGGAACAGCGCGCGTAGGAAGGGGGAGGGAGAGGTCTTTTCTTAAGGAATTTTACTTTCCAGCCCGGATCAAAATCTGTGGAACTATTCAAAGCCCCAACCCCCAGGAAGTGCTAAAAGGGGTTTGAGCACCGGGGGAACTACTATGAAGGGGTCTCTGACTGAAAAACGACATCAGGCTCCGACCTTGCCGGGGACTACATAATAAACGATCAAAAGGAAGAGGGGACGGGGTGGGGGGACCTTCCGAAGAGGTATTCGTTGTTCCGGATCCAATTAGTTGAGGTTAAAGGTCAAAGTACACAGATCTACCATCAGAAAAAGACCATGGCTTTGCAGGAAGCAGCGCGCATTCACAAGGCTTTTCGGTCAAAAGGTCGAAGTCAGCTTGTCGGGTCCGGAAGGAGGGGGGGCTCGGCGGGGATAGAGTTCACTGTCAGGAAGCCAGGTATTTGGGGAAGCCTTTATGATTCAGAAGGGGAAAAAGCATAAGGTAAAAAGTCGCGTAAGGAGGACTTAGAGGGACTCTTAAAGATCATTACGACGATGGGAAAGTCTAATCCCAAGGAATGGAAAAAAGAGGTCCCTCTAAACGATAAACTAGGTCAAAGTAAAAAGTATCTATGGGGGTCTTGCCTATTAGGAAACCTTAAAAGAGGGGGGGACAGGGGGGTCCGGATCATCTAAAAAAAAAAACACGCACGGAGATGTCTCCTGGGCAGTGCAAAAAAAAAGGCTAAGAGGTCCCTCGAAGTGTGTGGGTCCTGAAACAATCTAAACCAGAAGAGGTCCTCGAAGATGGATGACGACAGGTCTCAGGACGGGTGAAGTAGAAAAAGGACACAGGGGGGGAGGTAAAAGATATAGGGTTACAATCCTGACTGGTCTACCAAGGCGTCACCAAGGGAAATCGCAAGAGGAGCAGAGTCTGTGTTAGAGATGGTCCGTCTCCAAACTCTCAAAAAAGCATCTCGATAAAACTAACGGTGGCTTGGTGCATCACAGGAAGAGGACCCGAATCACAGTCCGATGGATCTCGATGAAGGTCCACAGGACCCAAGGGAACATCGTCGTTTCCCGGATAGGAAACCCAGGCAAAAGACGAAATTCACTAAAGGAACCTCGCTAAGGTATCCTCTTTGGAAGAAGGGAAGAAGGATGGCAATAATCAGGAGGGGTCCAAGCATCTGAAAAACCTCCCCTAAACGGGCTCAGGGACAACTTAAACAACTCCTTGGAACAACGACGTATCCCCCCAAAGAAGTGGACAGGGATGGACGGGTCAATATGAATTCTGTAAGAGTCCAGAACGAATCAAGAACTCTCGGCTGGGGGGTTACTACTTAAAGCGAAAAAAAACCAAATCATATGAACGGGAAGTCCTGGTAGACGGTAATTGTGCGAGGGGGGGACCCCTACAATTCAAAAAGCCTTCGCAATACATGGACCACCGCTACATGAAGAACCGTCTAAGATGAGAATGGGATTATAAGGTCTAAGGAAAGGGAGGAGAAGGGGTGAGACGAGGACCGAAAAAGCACGTTTTTCAACATCGGTCTCACCACTTTGACAATGGAGGGAGGACGCTCTCAAAAGTGCTTAGGTGCTATAGTAAGGAGCAAAAAAAACGACCTATCCGCTCAAGGCGCAGATAGTACGGGAGTAACCGCGGCCGGGGGGTTGAAAGATGACGTGTGGACGGTCGGGGTAATCCGAAAAACGAGGACTTTTTACAGGGGGGGGAATACGAGTCGCCTCAACCATAACCTTATAAAGCCGGGACACTGCGACCCAGCAAAGTAACGGGGGAGAGGACCTCTACAAACTACAGAGGCTGGACCCGGAGGAACATGTGATAGTAGACCTAGCATGGCGAATAGTTTCGAACCTTTGGGGGAAAAGTAAGACACGAAGAGACTAACACCAAAGTCCAATACATTTTTACCATGACTGGGAAGAGAGGGACCGCCGAAAACGATGCTGGAGCCCGACGGTCCTGCTCGTTTTAGTGGGATGGATGGGAATGAATGCTGTGGCTCGACGCGGGTCGGACGCACGACAATCGAAGATGGGGGACACATAATTCTTTTGTCCCCCTTGTAGGGGACACGCCGAAGGCACCCCTAATATTCAAAAACAAGGAAGGGCTCCCGGGAAGAAACTTGAATGGTCCCCACAGGGACGGAAACCAAAATAAACCAGGGTCCTCACTGTTTCTCCACGGACTCCAGCAGATCAGGTGGTCGGCAAAAAAGGAAGGGTCTTCTAAAAGTAGCGACCAACCTACTACGAAATCCACTTGGGCGGGAGGTCGTGTCCTCGAGGAGCGAAGCTTGAAAAAGGGGGGAGGTGCGAAGACAAGAACCCTCAAGAAGGGGGTACGACCTTCGGGAAAAGAGAGGCAGAATAGTAAATCGACGAGGCCTAGGAATAGCAGCTTGCCGACGAAACGCCAACGGCTACTAAGGCTGTTCAAACCCCCGGCCTCTCTTCAGCGGGAAGCGGTTCCGACCTCAAGCCCACCCTGAAGGGCTCCAAGACAAAGGACTGAGCAGGGTACAACTGAAGGAAGGAACTAGAGGACCTCCGATCGATTCCGACATTGGTCATACCTGAACGGAAAGCGCTTGAAGGCCAAGGGACAACTGGGGGGGGTGGAGAAAGAAAAGGGGGAATCCGTCGGGGGGGCTCGTCAAATCAAAAGAAAAAAAAAGAAACCCCCGCGATCGAGATAAGGGGGCCCGCTGAGGGAAAGCAGGCTAGCACGAAAAAAAACGGTAACCCTCGTGGACGTTTGGATCTGGGAGGGGTCCCAAGAAAGGCGGGGTAATGGAGAAAGGAGCGGGGAAAAAACCTTTAAACTCAAAAAAATTGGGGCTACGGTGAAGGTTCCCTTTACTCTCCAGGAGAGATCTCAAAACAACACACGGGAGAAGATAGAGATTGGGGAGCATGGGGTCCAGCTCACTAGTCAATGAACCGAAACTGATTCCTGAAGAAAAGAGACAGGGAGGAGAAAGATACCCCATCGGAGGGGACCCAGACAGGGCTAATCTATTACGGGAGTATGGGGGAAAACAGGTATAGGGACTTATCTCGGGTCCCGGGGGAGGTACTAAGGATAGGAGAGGGCTCTGAATTAAGACATCTGAAGGGTCAAGTTGGTCCGCGTAGACGAGGTTCGTCAGGGTCACTCTTCTCCGAGAAGAAAAAGATTGAAACCGGCGCCTCCGAAGAAACCTTCACTAAAGGACGGGTCGCTGTACCATGAGAAGGGGAGCCAACGGCACGGATCTTCTATTCTGGAAACACTAAGAAGGAACCAGGACGGAACCACTTAATAGAGGAGAAAGCATGCTAACTTATCTGCAAACTCGGGACTCCACCTCTCGAAGGATAGGAAGGGGGTAAGACTAGAGTCTCAGAGAAAGGTTCCAGGAGCAAGACGAAGGCGGAACAGACCAGGCCTTAAGGGCGAAGCGTAGTCGCAAACCGTTAAAAAATTCAATCGCTCCGGAAGACCCCTAGCGACTGCGCGTGAGCCGAGGGAGTGTAAGGGGGAAGCGAGGTCCGTCAGGAAATTACTACCAACCAGAGGAACGGGGATTTCTCAGGCGGGACTTACTTCTTTTGAGGTTCAGCTTAGTCAATCGAGGGGGGGTGGACATGGAAACCCTTAATTCGGCAACTGACATACTCTCTTTCAGGACAACATACTTAGGGGCAGAACTCAAGGACAGGGGAACTCCGTTACTTAAGCAAAGCTCGACTGTCAAGAAGAGTCGAGCACTGCAAGGCGCTTGCATCGGACAAGACGGCGAAGGAACAGCTCACATAAGGTGATGGGGACTGACTGTGGGGCGATTCCTGGTCACAGGAGATCATCGTTTTGGGGCTCGGGTACGGTGAGACTCGAGGGGGGGGCTGCAGAAAACGGTTCGAAACGCCATCGTAGGTAGGAAGATAAAAAAAAACGAGAAAAAAGTCTGTAAGCGAGGAAAAAGACGGGGTGGGTCAAGACATCAACAAAAACAGGGTTCTACCTTCTCCGCTGAGGGGAGATAAAAAAGGCTCTGACAGACGGTTCACCTGAGTGAACGAACGGAAGAGGGAGGCAGTGAAAGAGCCAGAGGGAAGAATGAACAACCTACTAAAAAAAGATCTTCTGCAGTCGAGAGGCTGACGAACTTATTATGTAGGAAACAAAAGGATCAAAAAGCGTTTAGAAGCGATTCCTCACTGTTGCCCGTCAGACTCGATGACGGGAGAGTCCTGGGGCGACCTCGAGGGCAACTCGGCCAAAATTGCGGGCTACAATAAAGAATAATCACGTAACGGGTGTCAGCGCATGTAGGGTGGTGACTTATCACATGGGCATGACAGGTGTCCCCAAGATAGGGGAAACCAGCAATAAATCCGCGGGAAAAGGGTCAGGAAAAGGGGACGAGGACAGTGCTAAAAAGGGGGTTGTTACTACAGACGAGCGATATCTCTCGGGACGTTAATATCGGGGTTGCAGAGGGGATTCACTCCGTGGCATCAGGCAAATCTGGGAATACTGGGGGGGGGGAAGGGGTGGGATGGTCCGGAGTGTTAGGGAAAGGAGGGACCAGATAAAGTGGTCGAGCGGAGCGTTAGTTACCCCACAGGGACTCGATGAAAGATCCCAGGAGGAAAATAGATGGGCGCAGTCCCGGAGTTCGTCTTTCTTCGATGTGTGTCAGATTCCGGGAAAACCGTAGTAGCCTATTGGGGACAGTCCAGGAGGGACGCAACGAAACAATAAGGGGAAAGGTACGCTTCGGGGGCTAGAATCACGACCGTAATGTCCCCCCCAATAGCGGGGAGGTCCCAAGGGGGGTTGATAAGGTCACGTTACCCGCCGACAAAAATCAAGTGAGCCAGATGATACATTTGTAGCAGAAGGAGGGAGCATAAAAGGATAGCGAGAAAAACCGTAGGAGGGGAAAGAGAGGAGATCTCGGAACAGGCTGATACGCAAGGGGACAGCAGGTATGGGAGCGATCAATCTGGGGTTTTCTGTGGTTCGCCGGGAAGAAACCAATTGTAAGGCGGAGGGTTTTCTGGGGTGGGCATATGGGAGCTACAACCGCCGATAAACTACGGGAGTGTATGTCGGGAGGTAACAGGACCCCGGCAATCTTACTAGGGGGTGTCCTAGACGCCAAAACAGAAGATGAGAAGCGAACCAGAACTAGTTTAAGGGAGCAAGATCCAGGACTTCCCTTGGAGAAAGGGAAGGTGACCTTCGAGGGGGGGGCTCGACGGCAAAAAACCTGTCATTGGGAAAGACTGTATAAAAAAAAAATCTTTCAAAACATAATAACCCCAAGCAACTGAAAGATAATCACCGGAGAGTCAGGAAGTCCGGACCACGAAGAGAGAAGAGCTCAGAGTACCGAGTCAGCTTTTCTCACTGGGCAGGAAAAAAGCGGGGACTTCTGTCATTAGGTGCGAAACTACAGGGGCATCAAAGAAGGAAGTCAATAGGGGGACGGACACCTGCTACATAAAAGCTAAGGCGAGGGAAAAAGGGAGACTCGAAATTGTCAGCTAGGGGCCTGGTCATAAAGATAGGTCAATCTCCGAAACTGGGCGCGTTAAGGAGGGAGGATCCGCAACCTAATGGCTAGCGGGAGGGGTACCGCTGTCAATGAGCACGCGGAAGCCTCTAAGCCGATAACGGGCGACCTCTAATTTGTTCCGGATACTATGGCCGCCTCAAAAGGCAAGGGAAACGGGGAATCAGAAGGTATGTTTCCGCCCGGAAAACACCGCCTTTCGAACCATAGGAGAAAACCCCAAGAAATCAGAAAAAAAGAAAATCTAAAAATGTGGTGAAAAAGACATCCCGAGCGGAGGGGCCAATAAGAAAGGGTGTGTGGGGAAGATATGGGGATAGTATGGAAGGTGGGCGGGGGGGGGGGGGGGGGAAGTGAGAAAAGAGAGGGGAGAGAGGGAGGAGAAAGAGGGAGGAGAGGGTGGGCAGGAGGGTTTGAGAGGTGCGATGGGGAGAGAAAGAAGTAGGAAATAAGGAGTGAGATGGGTTAGGGTAGTGAGAAGGTCGAGGGAGCCCGACCTAGTTTAATCACTATGGAGGGGAAAATCCTGCATAGGTAGGAAAAAGGGTACCGATCCCACACATACGAAACTAAAAGTAAAAAAGCCAAACCATTCCCATGGGTGCTCATGCCTTTAATAGGGACAAAACCATTCCAAAAACCTTAAGGGGAGTGACAAAGCCGGTCACTTCGACTGCTTGCGGGGGGGAAGAAGAACTGCCGGTTCTCGACGCGGTAGTAACGCAAAAAAAAAAAAAAAGAATGGGACGCATGAAAGGTGCCAAAAGGCGGACTTGAACCGATCCTCTATGACAAGGAAAGGGGAAGGCTCCAGTCGAACGGGGATGATGTAAACCTAGTCCGCCCCACAACCCCCAGTCTCACGGACTCTTTGGGGTCGTGGGAAAGGTTCTAGTGCCAAAGATTATCACAGGGATGGTGGGAAGGAACACGGAAGGTTATGAGAAAAGAGAGTACTCATACTTATAAAGAAAGAGAGGCGCGGGGGGAGAAAGAGGATCACGGAAAAGGTGAGAAGAGCTGACTTAATAGGGGGAACCCTTAAACCCTAGGTAGCGACCTTCTTGTAAGTAACTACCTTGCTACCTGGAGGGAGAAGAACAAGAGCGACCACGAGGCAGAAAGGAAGAAAACGGCTAGGGCAGTACGAGGTGTCCCTTCTATCCCATGGACTAGAGAATGCGGGACGAATGCAGTATAGTCTTCAAAGAACGTCAGTTCTAAGAAAGACAAGCCGGAAAGGGATCTCTATTCCCAAAGGAAGAAAAGAAAGGAAGACGGTCCGAGGACTGATCGGAGAGAGAGGTATCTCAGGCGGCAAAACTAGATTTGAGGGGGATAGATAGGGCAGGGAAACATGCTAAAGAGGGAGTTCCACGAAGGTCTCCATGAAACTGAAGAAGGAAAAGAAGTTTCCGTCTTTCGAATCTCCCAGAGGACCCCGAGAGAGTGAATATCTCCTTTCACCCCCCGACGAAAGCGAAACTCGAGGGGAGGGACCCACCTGAAAGGATCAAAAAGGTACATCGTTTGCTTTTCCTGTAGAGAAGGGTTCGGAAAGACAATTGGTTTGGTCAGTCGAGAACCTGGGCGGGGGGCATGTTTCGGTGAGAAGGAGTTTCGGTCTAGGGGGGGGGAAGGGAGACTCAGTCTCATTAAGAGAGAAGATAAAACAACGATTATGAGGAAATAGAGGATTGAAAAAACTAGGGAAAGAGCGAAAGCACCCAACTAAGGGAGGGGCCACCCGGGGGAAGAAACTCCAGATGAGAGAAAAGATACAAAAGACCCAGTGCGCAGGGCCAAAAAAAGCTAAACAGACACAGGATGCTTTTCTTGAGAGGTTTGAAAAAGTCTCTAGTCTTATAAAACTGAATCTTGAGAAGCGGGGAAAGGGGGTGAATCGGGAGAGGAGATGTGATCGGAGGATCGATAGATGGGGGAAAAAGGGTAACTGGAATCCCGCCTTTGGAGAAAAGAAAAGGCGGCGAGTCCAATCTCTACGTCAAAAGTGACCGTATTCTGGTTAGCCTGAGAAAAAGGAAAGATTGAAAATACGGTCAGAGAGGGAAGTAGCGAAAAGCTCAGGACGTGGGAGAAAAAAACTTCCGGTTATCGAGAAACGTCCTGGAAGAATGAAGGACCAAGGAAGGTCTTCAGAACCTGGCGGAAGCGATCTACTTCAGGGGGTGACAGACACCGGCGCGACGGTTCTAATTCTAGGACGAGGTATTCTCAAAAAGATACTGGGGGGGGGGGGGGAGGGCAAGGTTGCTCCAAAGGTTAGACCAGGAAGCCCTTATGGGGTCCGAAATGAAGGAGTCAGACCCGTTGAAAACTGGGCAGACTCGCGTCCGTAAAGACTAGAAACAGGAGACCTAAGAGGGGCAGAAGATATTATTGGCAAGGGGGTAGCTAATGGGAGCAGTAAGGAAGGACAAGGCCGACCACCGGCGTTAGGAGGTGATGTGAAACAAGAAGGAGTTCTGGGCGGGGGGGGAGGCTCGTAGGTGGCCCATCAATCAAATCCTCATGAGCTTGGAGGGGGACGATTTAGTGGGGGGGGAGACTGTTTGGAAAAAGAAAGCAACGTTTGACTCCGTGATCCAGCATAGGCCTTTCCGAGGGGGTACACCAATAAACGGCCTGGAACAAGTCGTCGGAACAGAAAGAAAGGACTCGAACAGGAGGGGAGGCAACTCCATCAGGGCATGTCAAAAAAAAGGGGGGAAAACCATGGGCGATTCGGGAAGGGCACAATAGTCCTCGCCTTCATTGTTGGAGAAGGGGTCGGTCATGGGGGATTTCAGGTGGGGATCTGCCTCACCAAAAAACGTACTCCGCTCAAAGACTGAGGGGCCCGAAAATAGACTAAAGCTGGTGGGAGGGGACCTGTCTCCTGAGTTAGGTTTGGCTTGGGTATCTCCGGCAAAAATTTGCCGAGCGTTATAACGGATGAAGGGGAGGGTCTGAGGAGGGAGCGAAAAAGGACGAATTTCTGTACTTCCTAGGGTATTACCCAAACAAAAAAAGGTTGCGGCCTGAGGACTTCGGGAATCCGAGAAAAAAACTTAAAACGATTAAGAGGTATCCCCGTAAACACCAGTAAGAGGGGAGGAGAAACATTCTACTCGAACTTCGAGGAAAAAGGGGGCTGGTCTTTCGACGGAGAAATCCCGTAGAGACCATAGGTAGATCTGGGAAAAACTCAAAACCTGCACCTAAGGCGACCGTTGTCCCGAGAACGAGGATAGGGGGCTGCTCTGGGACGAAAGAGGCCTACCTTCGGGCTCCAAAACCTGAATATAACACAGCACGTCTTGGAAACGGGGGAAGATCATTAGCTTGGGTGCAGAGTGAACAAGCGGATGAAAAGCGGTCATCAATCTCGACACAAGAAAAAATGAGAAGTCCAGGTGGAAGGTCATTAGACCGGCACAGGGCGAAACCAAGGGGAAAAGGGAAGGTAGGAGAGGGGAAGAGCTGGACTGTCAAAATTTACGGGCGAATTAGAGGTTATTCCTGATTGAAAAAAGGGGTCCTTGCCTCAGGCTGTGGGGAGAAGGTATTGATGAAAAAGATGGGGGGTGATAAGTTTCACAATGAGACCTGTTAAGAGGCCGCGGGGGGGGAAAGTTCCACCCGACAGGAACGCGATGCCATACGAAAGAATACAGAGAGAGGAATCCGGGGAACCTTCCGAGGGAGAGTCGTCATAATTATCGGGAATCTGCGAAAAATGAAGGAACCTGAAGTAGACGAGGTGGGCGGGTCTTGGGGGAAATCAGACAAGAAACCGCGGGTTACTGGCGGTAGGGGGCTACGAATAAAAGGGGGAACCCGGGGCCCTATATTTTTGGGGGGAGCGGAACGTATCTAACAAACATAACTGAGGAAAAATCGTCTCATTAGAGCAGGATGAACCTGGTCATGAAGTACGGACTGGTTGTACTATTAAAGACAGGATCCTAAAGAAAAAAAACGTATTATTAGGGAAGAGAGGAGGATAATGGCAATATCTTACAGGAGACAATTGGAAATACATCTGAGCGACGTGAGAGAAGACAGAAGTCTGTGTTCTATTTTGTTCAACCAAAGCGCCCAACCTCTCGATAAGGAATTCGAGTGGACTGTTCCAGCACATTATCTACCAAAAAGGGGGGCCCTAAGGGGGAGGGAGGAATGTATTCACCAGAAAAGGAAAAAGGCACCCTCTACTAGAAGGAATCAAGGAAAAAAGGACCACCTAAGAAAAGAGAAATCGCCTATGTGATGTTAATAGCAGAGCGGAATGATGTGATGAAAGCTGGTCAGGAGGGAAACAGATAAGAGCTCACTCGAACGGGTCAAAGGGGCTAGGGGGGGACCGACAGGTGCTTAAAAAAAAGAAGGGGAAAGCAAACTAACGGGAAAAAAGGGGGTACTCCTCTTGACAGGAAGGAATCCCTAAATGCGGAATAAAAAAACGACAGATCCGAGGAGAAGAGTGTAAGTCAGGGAAAGGAAAGCGGTAACTGTGCGCGCAGCGAAAATGACCGCGGTCCCTGGCAAGGATGTCGTATGGGACTGGAAGAGGAAAGACTCAAGGTCTTGAAATACATTGAAAGTAAAAAGAAGAAAAGGCCTTCGAAGACGTATCAAGTTGGGTAGGGAGGTCGCGAGGTCGCGAGTTGGAGAGGGGAGTGCAACGTCATCCACCCAACAGTGAATGGAGGAAAGGAAATCAGAGAAAAAAAGATGCGGAGAAGGGGCTATGACAAAGGAGAAGCAGCGAGAGGCGGAAAGAAAGAGAATCGTGGTTGCAAGAGGGTCAAACTCTTAGGAAAAGGGGAAGTTATCTCTGAAAGAAGAAAGGAAACCTGTTCGCCCTTTTAATAAAGTAAGAAAAAAAGGAAGCTTACCTTTATCGCGAAGCCACAGAGGCCTGGGAATTCCGATCAGTACAGGGGTGGGGTTTGAGGTGGAAAACTCCCGGGGGAGACTCACAAGAAACTTGTCTATTTCTGCGACAAGCCAAAGAGGAGACTTGCCGTGGGCCGGGGGAAATCCCAACAACTAAAGACACATTACCTCCATCGGAAAAAGGAAGACAAATTGCTGCTCATTGGGGACATGCCTGTACAGAAAAAAGGGTACTAGACAACTTATGTACTGAAGCAGGGGGAAAAAGGAATTTAGAGGGCTAAGAAGAAGTGACGCCTTTTTCTCCTCATGGGACTAGGC